>Ga0315291_10002569_pt1 | contig 23733 bp, 23 predicted proteins | sample YL17G12_20_MG_FD_203070 | JGI IMG/M metagenome (GOLD analysis project Ga0315291, IMG submission 203070) | Sediment microbial communities from Yellowstone Lake, YNP, Wyoming, USA - YL17G12_20 | ecosystem: Environmental > Aquatic > Freshwater > Lake > Sediment | place: USA: Wyoming | collected... | reverse complement strand
CTCCTTTCGAGGGCCAGCCAGAGATTGTTTTCACGGAAGCGCGGCGGGATGGTCAACTGCTTCGGGCGCGGCCGCTCCGCCGGGTGCGGCCAGAGGGTGTTTCCCTCATCGCAGGCGGTCAGGGCCAGAGCCAGCAGGCAGCGGCGCCGTTCAGGCGAGAACGCCAGGCCGTCCAGCCTGTTGATGATGGTGATCAGAGCATAGACGGCGCGCGGCAGGTAACATGCCAGGGCTTCCTCGGTGTGCTCCCGGTCGGGGTCGTCTCGGGCGGCCACCCTTTCGAGGGCGCGCGAACGGTGCAAAGCCGTCGTGGCAGCCAGTTGACTGGCGCGTTCCCGGTCTGCAAGCGTGACATCCCGTTCGCCGCTTTCCCCACACTGTGGGCAATGGATGATCCTCGCTATTGGCGCATTACCTTCGCGTTCCCAGATGAAAGCCTCCGCCGGGACGCTGCGCTGGCACTTAGTGCAGTCTGTCAAATACAGGGATTGCAGGTGGGTTTCCAGCCGTTCTTCGCCTTTGTGGGAGACGGCCAGCTCGGACAACGCGGCCTGCAACTCGGACCTGGGAGGCGGCGTGGCGGTCAGGTCGAGCAGGAAACGCGCCACCGGGTTGTTGACGGCCACCAGCACACGATAACCGGCGTGCGCCATCTCGACCGCCAGCCGGGGGGAGGCTCCGAACGGGTCCAGCACCCAAGCCGCGGGTTGGGCATGTTCCGCCAGGAACGCCGCGGCGACGCCCTCCGGCACGGGCGGCAGGTAACGTGCCAGCGGCTCCAGACGCCCCGCTTCGTTCCCCGGAATAAAAGACAACGCCGAGAGAATGTCCATCAATTGTTAGTATAATGGTTTGGAAGAAAAACGCAACTCCCCCATGAGGCATTATGAAACATGTTTTTACCCTCGCTCTTTTAACCGTTTTGACGGCTTGCGGGTCGCCAAAGTCGCTTCCCGTGCCGACTGCTTCGCCGCCTCCTTCCTCGACCCTGCTCCTGCCCACGCCGGACGAGGGGTTGTGTGTCCCAGCTCAGGCGCACGAACCACCCTCCACGGCCAGTTTTGAGGAATACCCGCAGACAGTCTTAAACTACCTGAACAGCGGCGGGGAGGTTAGCGCGCTGAACGCGGATCGCAGCCATGCTGAAGTAGGCGATTTGACCGGCGATGGGAAGAACGATGTGCTCGTCGCGGTGACATCATCAGATGCCGAGGCCATACCTACGCTTGGCACGTTGTTGATCTATAATTGCCAGATTGGGCAGTACATACTAGCTTTCGATCTGACGCCCGATTCTGCCTATTACGGCGCGCCGGCTATCCACTTCGTGCAGGATATGAACGCGGATGGCAAGGCCGAAGCGGTGGTGAGCACCAGCACCTGCGGCGCGTCCACTTGTTTCGAGCAGGAACAGATCCTGGCCTGGAACGGGGCGAAGTATGAGAATTTACTGGAGGGCGCGAGCGACGATCTGCCCTATCCAGACATAAAGATTCGCGACACGGGAGGCGGGATTTATGCCTTGGACGTGACCGGTACCGGCTTCGGCTCGGTTGGGGCGGGGCCGTACCGTATCCGCACCCGCGCCTGGAGCTATGACGCGGCCAGCGGCCGCTGGAAGGTGAGAAGCGAGACGTTGGAGCCGCCGCGTTACCGCATCCATGCTCTGCACGATGCCGACGCGGCTTTCAAGTCAGGGGACTATGAGACTGCCATTGTTTTGTACCAGCGCGTCATCAATGACCAGGCGTTACTGGATTGGGTTGATCCGCCGGTCGAGCAGGCCAACCTGGGCGCTTACGCACGTTTCAAGCTGATCGTGCTTTCCACGCAGTCTGGTCAAACGGACGAGGCGGAGCGCTATTTCATTGAATTGAAGGCTGGCCCAGAAACCGGCAATTGGCATGATTACATCGACATGGCCGATACTTACCTGCAAGGGGTTGCAATCGCCAGTCACGGTTGCCCGGCGGCGCGCGATTACGCTGAGACCCATGCTGGTCAAATCCTATCCCCGCTCGGTTCGACGGCGTTTGGCTACGCTAATCCCGATTACACGCCGGAAGATGTCTGCCCGTGAAAACTGGCTGAGGCGGCAGTTGAACTGCCGCCTCAACGTTCAGGGGGTAACCAGCAGGCACACTTGATGCGGGGCTAATTCGAGGCAGTTATCCGAAAGAAGCGCCGCGCTGTCATCTCTTGCAGTCAACAATGATCGCCAGCGGTTGCCGGTCAAGTCTTGATCCAATGGCTCGCACACCCTCCGGTCATGAAAGTTCAGGGCGACGAGCACAGTTTGGGTGGCGGTTCGGCGCAGATAGACCAGGGCATCGCGCGGCCTGGTCAATAGCGGGACGAATTCGCCGCGCTGCAAGGCTGGGTACTCTTTCCGCAAGGCGATCAATTTTCGGGTGAAATTGAGCAGTGAATCCGTGTCTTCGTTTTGAGCGGCCACGTTGCGCTGATGGTAATTCGGGTGCACGGGCAGCCAGGGTTTGGCGGACGAGAAACCGGCGTAGGGTGTGTCATCCCACTGCATCGGAGAGCGGCAGCCGTCCCGGCCTTTGAAGATCGGCCAGTAGCGCTTGCCGGGCGGATCCATGATCTCACCGCGGCGCAGGGAAACATCGCGCATGCCGATCTCCTCGCCATAGTACATAAACGGTGTGCCGCGCAAGGTGAGCAATAGCGTCACCGCGATTTTTGCGAGCGCATCCTGCTCGCCATGCGTGTAACGCGTCGCTGTGCGCGGGATGTCGTGGTTGCTGAAGACGGTCGTAGGCCAGTGCTCGCCTGTGAAGAATGCTTCCCGGCGTTCGATCTGCTTGAGCAACCAGGCAGGATTCCAGGGGTAGAACAGGTCGGTGGGGGTGAAGTCGAAGCTAAAAGCGGCGTGAAGGCGGTCGGGACCGCTGTAGTACAGCACTTTTTCAGGTGTGGCGAAAAATGTCTCGCCGACGGCGTAGTGCTCAGGATGAGCATCCAGGATGGCGCGCAGATCGTTGAGCAGCGGGATCATCTCCGGCTGGTCGCAATCGTAAACGTGACACTGGCGATCGAAGCCGCGCAAGCCGAACTTGGGAGGGTTATTTTTAAATTGGGCATCTTTGAAGTAGGCGTTGAACACATCCAACCGGAAGCCATCCACGCCGCGCGCTAGCCAGAAGCGCACCACATCGAGCTGCGCCTTGCGCACCTCCGGGTTGCGCCAGTTGACATCCGGCTGTTCGGCCAGGAACATGTGCAAGTAGTACTGGCCGGTGGTTTCATCATATTCCCAGGCAGGACCGCCAAAAGCAGCCTGCCAGTTGTTGGGAGCCCCCCTCTTGCTCTCCCCCCATTTTCTCCGAAAATGGGGGGAGACGGAGGGGGGCTTCCATATATACCAGTCTCGCTTCGGATTGTCGCGGCTGGCGCATGATTCGCGGAACCAGGGATGCTGGTCGGAGGTGTGATTCAGCACCAGGTCCAGGACTAGGCGGATGCCGCGCCGGTGCGACTCGGCCACCAGCCGGTCGAAGTCCTCCAGCGTGCCGAAACGCGGATCCACGGCGGTGTGATCGCTGACATCGTAGCCGAAGTCGGCGTCGGGCGTGGGGTAGAAAGGGGAAAGCCAGATGGCGTCAATGCCCAAGTCGGCCAGGTAGTCCAGGCGCGCCGTGATGCCGGGCAGGTCGCCGAGGCCGTCGCCGTTGCTGTCGGCGAACGAGCGCGGGTAGATTTGGTAGATGATACCGTCGCGCCACCAGAGATAATCGTCCATGTACTGCCTCCGAGGATATATAATAGGTATCTTCTCAATAATTGGGGGGAAGATGGGGGCGAACCCCCATCCCCCACTTTTCTGAGAAGTTAATTTCAAAGTGGTGATATTTTACCCGATAGCGGGAATTGATAGTAAAAGTGTTACAATTTGCTTATCACGTATCCCATCGAATTGTTACTTACTGGTAAAATGGGATTCTTGACCGAAGAGCAGCGGTTGGCGTTGAGTACGATAGAGACAGCAGTGCGCCATATTCTCCAGATGGTTACGGCAGAAAGAACCTCCGAACCAGTTGCATCGCCGAAGGGTTAACATTTCGTACATAGGTGAGCTAATGCCGAAATCTGACCTCGTTTTGTTGGCCCTGGATAATCCTGATATTTTGCCGTTATTCGAACGGGCGCTGGTGGCTGCATCCTATCAGGTGGCATTCGCCCGCGACCGGGCCGCGCTTGATAAGGTGTTGCAGGAAACCTCTCCCGCCCTGTTGATCGTCAGCGATAAGTTCAAGGATGGCAGCGGGACAGAAATCTCCTCCAACCTACTCGAACGTTTCCCAACCCTGCCCATTCTTCTGTTTGCCACTCAGGACTCGCCGGCGTTCATCAAAGATGCGCTGCGGGTGGGAGTCAGCGACATCCTTACCCCGCCGCTGCGGATTGACGACATCATGCGCACCGTGGAAAACAGCCTCAAGCGCGCCCAGCGCATCGGTGACTGGACCCGGCGCGAAGTCCGGCGCACAACCGCTTCGCTGGAGAAACGCGTCAACGAACTGCAAAAACTGGAAACCATCTTCACACACATCGAAGATGGGGTGATGATCCTGGATAGTGACAACCGGATTATCCTGATGAACCCGATCGTGAGGAGGGCGTTTGGTTTAGGGCAGAAGGAAATTTCCGGTCAAAATGTCCTGGAAGTGATCGCGCATCCCGGCTTGGGCTCGCTGCTCAATTCTACTTCGACCAATCCGTTGAAGTTCTACGAGATTGACTTCGAAGATGGCCGCGTCTTCAATGCCCAGTACACGCGCATCCCTGACATCGGCGTTGCCATTACGATGCAGGATATCACCTATTTCAAGCGAATTGACCAGATGAAGAGCGATTTCGTTCACGCTGTATCGCACGATCTGCGCTCGCCGTTAACGGCTATTCTGGGTTATGTTGACCTGCTGGATCGCGTCGGGCCGCTCACCGACCAGCAACGGGAATTCATCCAACGTGTACGGATCAGCGTGCACAACATAACTGGTCTGGTCAACGATTTGCTGGACCTGGGCCGCATCGAGAGCGGGTTCGAGGGTCAGAAGGAGATCGTCCCCCTGGATGGCATTCTCAACTACACCCTGGACAACCTGAACAACCAGATCGCCGCAAAAAAGCAGCACCTGCATATCGAGCTATCCCCTCATCTCCCCTCTCTGCACGGCGACCCCACCCACTTGCGGCAGATGCTCGATAACCTGATAGGAAATTCCATAAAATATACACCTGAGGGAGGCGACATCTCGGTGAGCGTCGAGGTGAAAGGAGAACAAGTGATCCTGCGCGTCTCGGATACCGGCCCAGGCATCCCGCTTGCTGACCAGCCGCACATCTTCGACAAGTTCTACCGCGCCAGCAACGTTGCGGCCTCTGTGCCAGGTTCTGGCCTCGGCCTGGCCATTGTCAAGTCAATTGTGGATAATCACGCAGGCCGTATCTGGGTGGAATCGATCCTCGGGCAGGGCACCACGTTCACGATAGTCCTACCGGCTTATCGCTCGGAGGCTGTCATGGCCCGCTCTGCTTAGACCCTGGATTCGAGCATCCACATGCGAAGGGGATACCTTCAGTAAGAACAGCCTCCGCTGGGTAAGCACCCGGCGGAGGCGTTCGCCAAAGGAGGAGACAGTGATGAGCAAGTTAGAGGTGTCCTAATCCCGTCTCCGCAAACATAATAGCCTACATTGGCAGGTAAAGATAGCGCGGAAAGTCACAGATAATTCGTGATGAACTTCACAATCCAATTTTACGGGGGATGCTATCGCTGGGCGGTTAGAAAGGCGCGTACCGCCTCCACGGCTTCATCTACATAACAATAGGTCGCCAGGTGGAGGTTGGGGTGACTATTTCCGGTGATCATTTTGGAGACCGGCTGCCCTTCCTGGTAGAAGCACAGCACCGGTTTTCCGAGACTCAAGGCGAAGGCGATCTCGTACCCGACCCCGTGCGAGGGGGTGCTGACCTCGGCGATCAGCGCGTCGCAGGCCCGGATCCAGTCCACGTCTCGCTCGTAGACCTGGCGCGGGCTGACGATCAACTCCAGCGCTTTGACTCCCGAGTCGGCCAGGTGCGCGGTCGGAACCTCGTGCCCGTCCTCCAGCAAAGCGCGGGTGATGGCTTGGTAGACGGACTCGAACGCGCGCCCTCCGGTGATGGAACAGGCGAAGTACAGGTTCATCAGTTTTTATTGGTCAGGCTCGAAAGCAGTTTCGATCCCGGCGTTTCAGGGGGTTGGTGAAAGGCACCCTGCCAGGCGCCGCGCCGGCTCTCTAATTCCGTGCTGAGGGCGATCCAATCGGGGACGAGGAGCGCCAGGCGAGGGGTTTTATCTGGGAAGAAGAAAGGCGAGACGAACAGGCGCAGCGCAGCCTGCGAGACAGGAAACCTGGTCAGTTCGAGGACGACGGCTGTTTTAGCGGCCAGCGGGCGGACCAGTTCGCGCTTCCAGGCTCCCATGTTTTCCCAAGGGAAGAGTTGCCCCATTTCAGAGCTATACGTTCGCCGGATGCGCTTGTACGAGATATTCAGGCGCAAGAAGGGGGTGAACAGCCGCAGGTGATCGCTGAAGGCCTGTACGTAAGCTGATTTTCGGATGCAGGCCAAGAAGATGGTGAGGAAAATGGCAAATCCACCGGCGCCGGTCAGCCCCCAAAGCGTCCAATCATCCACTCCTGGGAGAGTGGATCGAGGCATGAGGAAGGGCAACCCGCCCAGACCGCTGGCCAGAGCCAGCAGTACTAGTCCTATCGTCAGCGTGGCTTTCCACCAACGGTCGAGCATGTACTTATAGAGGATGAGCAAATGACGGCGGCCGCTCTTGGGCATGGCGATCAGTTCTCATCCTCCGGGTTTTTAGGGATGACCGGCTGGACGGGTGAGAGGGAGTCTGAACCGGGAAGCTGCTGGCTCAGGCGTGAAAGCGAACGTTCGAGGTGTTCCCCGCGCTGGCTGAAGGTGATGTCGCCGCGCGTGCGCTCGATGATGCTGCGGGCTACATCGGTCTGGCGTCGCAGGCCATTGGTGATGGCGTCAGGATAATCCATCGTGACCAGCACCGAATAGATGTCGTCCATGTGGCCGAGTTGGTGTTCGGCATCCTCTGAATAGCCGTGCCGCAGAATGTCGAGGCAGCGGCGGCGCAATTCGCCGACGGCCTCCGCCAGGCCGTTCAGGTAGGTGGGATGGATCACGCCAAGCTCGTCGGGGGTGGGCAGCGGTTGATATTGGATCAAGGCGCAGGTGATGCTGGCTTCGGCGTACTCTTTGAGGGCGTCCTGGGTGTAACCGGCGTAGTACAGGTCGGGATACTGCGCGAGGTCGCTGCGCAACGACTCGGCCAACTTGCGCGCTTCGCCGAGGTGCGCCTGCATGACATCCGTCTCATCGCGGTGGACCGCCCGGATGGCCAGCGCGCAGGCGCGCGTCAAGGCGCGTGCTTGAGCCAGTGCCTTGTCACGCGTTGCGGTCTGGACGTCAAAATCCTGCCGGATCTTATCGGCAATTTCTTCCAGTCTGTGCATTGGTTCCTACGACTTTTCTTCCTTGGGCGGCTCAGGTGGCTGGAATGGGCGGAAAAGGTGCTCGGCCAGCGACGAATTGCCCGGCACGGCGATGTCGCCGAAGGCGGCCTCGTAGCGCGATAGATTCTCAGTTAATGCACGATGAAGCAGCTTGGCGCTCAAGGGCGACATCAGGATGCGGGCGCCCACGGTCGCTTTTAACTCGCCGGGTAAGAGGTGGGCAAAATCGAAGACCAGATCGGCTGGGGAGTGGGCAATGCGCACCAGGTTGGCATAGACGATTCTCAGGTCGGTGGGCACTTCCAGTGTCGGCGAGGCTGGCCGGGGAGGGGGGAGAGTCATTTTGATCTCCAGGTAGGTTTAGAAGGGGATGTTCTCGTCTTCGGCAGCGACGAAACCGCCCGCTTCATCCGCCGCAGGAGCTTCGCCGGCCTCACCGCCGCGCGGGGTCAGGAAGCGAACGGTTCCTGCTGTGACTTCGAACGAGGCGCGTGGACTGCCATCTTGACTGGTCCAGATGCGCGGGCCGCCGGAGGCCGGGTCAGCCGTCAGGCGGCCTTCAACCAGCACCTTGTTGCCTTTTTTCAGATACTGGTTGCAGGTTTCAGCCTGCTTGCCCCAGGCCGAGACGCGGAACCAGATAGTCTCTTTGACAGTTTCACCGGCATTGTTGGTGTACTGCCGGTTGGTGGCGACAGAGAAGGAAGTAACAGGCTGCCCGGAGGGCGTGTAACGCATCTCCGGGTCGCGGCCCAAATTACCGACGATGATAACAGTTTGAAACATATTTATCTCCTCACAAGGTTACAGGCTCCGCCGTGCCGCGGCGGTGAAAGGTTTGATGAGCTTATTTTACACTACTTCGTCAGCACAGAGGCTGTTTCTCTGCAACCTTCCGCCGCTCGATTATAATGAGAGCATATTAGTCTAAATTTTGTGTGCCGAGAAGGAGGACGAATGGATCAGGAACCCGATTTCGATCTGGAAAAAGCCCACCGCTATTTCTCCGTTTTTTACACCAGATTGGAGATGACATGACGTTTGATACTATCCTGGTCATTGCCGCCCTGGTTATCCTGTTAATCGCCCTCGCTTGGCCACGGATTAGCCTCTCCCGCCGCCCGGGTTTCGAAGGCATCGAAGATGCGAAGGCAGCGGAAGCATACGATCGCATCAGCCGCTGGCCGCAGTTCCGCCTGTTGCGGCGCATGACCGTGCGGACCCTGCGCAAGTACCGCCCGACGGGAATCCTGGCCGACATCGGCTGCGGTCCCGGTCGCTTGACCACGCTCATCGCCCGGGAATTCCCCCAACTGCACGTTTTGGGATTGGACACGGCGCTCGAGATGGTCCGTGCGGCGGACGCCAACGCGGCCTCTATTGGACTATCCGGGCGGGTCGAATTCCGGGAGGGGGACATCGCGAGCCTGCCGCTTCCCGATGGGACGCTCGACTTTGCCGTTAGCAGCCTGTCTTTGCACCACTGGTCTGACCCGGCGCGCGGCCTGGCCGAAATCCAGCGCGTGCTCAAGCCCGGCGGCCAGTTCCTGCTCTTCGACCTGCGGCGGGATGCGCGCCGTTTCTTCTACCTGCTCATGAAGTTTGCCCAAACGGTGGTGGTTCCATCTGCGCTCAGGAACATCAACGAGCCGCTCGGGTCGCTCCAAGCCAGTTACACCCCGGCGGAGATGGAAGCGCTCCTCACCCGCTCTTCCTTCCGCCATTGGAAAATAGACGCTGGCGTGGCCTGGCTGTTTATCTGGGGCAGCAAGTCCTGAACGGAAGAAGCGGCACAACTGGCTGGAGATGCACAAAGCCACGGGGTTGATTAAATCCGGTGGAAGAAAGTAAACCGCCCTCTCCTCCCGGAAAGGGCGTTCTTCTTTTGCCATTAATCTTCGTGCCTCTTCGTTTTCTTCGTGGTTAATTCTTTTCCACCATCACCCTCGCCGCTCTCCTCCCAATCTCCACCGCAAAATTCGTCCCCCGGTCCCAGGGATAGACCTGGCTCATCGAGGCGAAATACACACCCTCAACCGGCGTCTTGATGTCCGGGATGTTCTGCGAGTGATTCACCAGTGGCACCGGCTGGGCGTAGGCCGTGCGGAACAACCAGGACTTCTTAACCCAGTCCCACTCGAACCTGGGATTGAACTTCTTCAGAGCGGGTAAAAAGCGCTCCAGCAGCTCCTCCTGGCTCAGGCGGAAGAACTCATGCTCCGGCTCCAGGTAATCGCCCATATAGACGATGTGGTCGCCGCCGAAGTGCTCCGCCCCGACGTAATTGGTGTGCTCCACCAGTGCCAGGAACGGGTAGCCCGCCGACTTGGGCAGGTTGTACCAGTAGTAGCCCTCCTCCGAGAGTTGGTGCTTGAGCACCAGTACCATCACCACCGCGCCCATGGATTTCATGCTCCTCAGCCCGCTTAAATATTTTTCCGGTAGAGACGGGAAGAGCCGACTCATCGCCTCTGGCGAGAGCGTGACCAACACCTTGTCATACGCCTCAGTCACCTCACTGCGGACGCTTACCCTGCCCGTGCCTGTCTCCTGCTCGATGAGCGTGACCGGCGTCTGAAGCCGGATCTCGACTCCCATCTCCTGCAGCCGATCCGCGAACACGTTGGCGAAATTCTGGAAGCCGCCCTCGAACGTGCCCAGACGCGTGGTGCGCGCCTTGAGCCGCGCCCACATCCAGGCCATGGTCACCTGCTTGTAGTAGCGCTCGCCAAACTTGCCGACCACCAGCGGCTCCCACATCATCTCGTAAACCTTGTCCCCCGCCCATTTGCGCATCCATGCGTCTACAGTGGACTGTTCCAGCGGCCTCCAGTTGTTCGTTAGGCGCAGGTACAGCCCGACCAGCCCGAAGCGGATCTTGTCCATGCCCCAGCCCAGGCCGGGGAAGAGGATCGCCTTGAGGATGGAATCGAATGGGTAGAATTTCCCCTCATGATACATGACCGTGTACGGGCGCGGGAAGAGCACCTTGTCCTCCCAGCCCAATTCGCGGATCAGGCCGAGCATGTGCCGGTCACTGGCGAACCAGTGGTGGTAATACTTCTCCACCCACCAATCCCAATGCGGCTCTTTGAATCCACTCGCCAGCCCGCCGACGGTTTCTGCCGCCTCGTATATGGTTACCTTGTGTCCAGCCTTCGCCAGGTCATACGCGGCGGCCATGCCGCCAAAGCCGGCACCGATGATGGCGATTTTCATCTGCAATTCTCCAATCGAACCGCGAGGGACGAAGTCCGCGAAGACTCTTCGCGGAGACGAAGAAATTCTTCGCGCCCTTCGCATCTTCGCGGTTAATTTTCCTTTCTCAGCGAATCGCTCCACTTGATGCCCTCACGCGTCATGTAGTACGCGCCCAGGGCTGTGATTGGCACCCACAAGGCAAGATGCAGGACAAGGGTGTAACCAGTGGCAATGGCTTTGTCAATGCCATCCGCTTGCAAAACAGCAATACCGGGGGCGTCGAAGGTGCCCAGGTAGCCGGGCGCGGCCGGGATGGTCGTCGCCAGGTTGACCACGCCGTTCATCAGCATCAAAGTGAAGAAACTGACCTCGAAACTGAAGGCATGCATCACGAACCAGTACTTCACTGTTTCCAGTAGCCAGATGATGACCGACGTTATGAAAACCATCAGAACATTGGCTGGAGAGCGCAGTGATTCCAGCCCGTCCAGGAATTTGTGCATGATGCCGCTGGTCTGCGCATGGATGCGCTTGGGCAGGAGGCGGTCAATGAACCACTGGCCGATCCTCACCGTCACCTTCGGGAACATGGCTGCCAGCAGGAAAATAAGCAGCGCGCCGAAAAAGGCAACGCTTCCCCAAATGGCCAGGTCTTGAATCGTCACTTCCCATTTCCCCACCGGCACGACCACCTCCGCCAGTTTTGCCAGTTGCGTCAGGTTGACGAAGACGAAAGCCAGCATCACCACCCCGTCGAAGATGCGCTCGACGATGATGGTGGCCAGCGAAGCCGAAATGGGTACACCCTCGCGGCGTTTGAGCACCACGGCCCGTAACACTTCCCCAGCGCGCGCCGGGTAGATGTTGTTGCCCATGTAGCCAATGCAGGTGATGGGGAACATCACGCTGGTTTTGATTGATTTGACGGGTTTAAGCAAATAGTGCCAGCGCCAGGCGCGCGCCCAGACCGCGACGAAGTAGACCGCCACGCCAGGGATGATCCACAAGTAGTTGGCGGTTTTGAGCGAAAACCAGAACGCAGCCCAATCCAGTTTGCGGACGACGAAATACAAGAAAATGGCGCTTATCGGCACCCCAAGCCAGAATTGCCAGCGTTTCATTGGGTGATTGTACCAGAAGCCGCTCTCTGGACGGGGCTTAGCCCCGCCCAGAGCAGGTATAATTCACCGCATATGGAACTCAACCAGCCTGCGCCTGACTTTTCTCTGCCGGATTTATCCGGCCAAACTCACAACTTGAGCGAGAAACGCGGCCGGATCGTCATCCTCAACTTCTGGTCGGCGGAATGTCCCTTCGCTGAGCGTGTTGACTGGGAGCTGGTACGTTATCTTCGAGAGTGGGGTGGCAGGGTCCTTCTGCTGACAATCGCTGCGAATGCCAACGAAAACGAGGCGCAGGTGGCCGCGACGGCGCGTCAGCGTGGACTCGCACCGGTGTTTTTGGGGAGCAGGACAGAGGTCCCGGACGCCTACGAGGCGCAGACCACGCCCCATTTGTTCGTCGTGGACGCGGACGGCATCCTGCGTTATCGCGGCGCGTTCGACGATGTCACCTTCCGCCAGCGCAAGGCGACGCGTTCCTTTCTCAAGGATGCCGTCGAGGCGTTGTCCGCCGGTCGAAGCCCGGACCCGGCGGAGACCGCGCCCTACGGCTGTACCATCGTGCGCCATGTTCCCTGATATATGCTAGAATAAAAATATGACGATTGAATCAGACCAACGAATCGCTTTTCTCAGGAAGATACACATTTTCCGCGGCTTGACGGATGAACAGGTCACCGCTGTGGCCAGTAAACTGGAAGAAGAGACTCATCCAGCGGGAGAGGTTGTTTTGGCAGAAGGTAAATCCTCGGATCGTTTCTTCTTGATTTATCGCGGTAAGGTGCGTGTCACCCGGACACGGAAAGGGGCTGAAGAACAATTGGCTGTTTTTGTGGCGGGAGATTTCTTCGGAGAGATGGGGGTAACTCTTCGCGGTCCTCAATACGCTTCCGTCAGCACAGAAGAGGAAACTCTTCTGCTGGTGTTAGCCCGCCAGGATTTCGTGAATTTCATAAAACAATTACCCAAATTCAAGACCAATCTCGCAATTGTGATATCTAGCCGTCGGTTAGCGTATGAATTACGCTTTAAGTGGTTGCGCCCAGACGAAGTCATTTATTTCCTGGCGCGCAAGCACTCAGTCTTGCTGTATCAGGCCTTGATCGGGCCGGTATTTACATTGCTTATGTTCCTGATATTGCTTGGCTTTTCTACTTTCATGCGGACGAAAATCCCGATTGTTTTAGACGCACTGGCGGTGCTCTTTATTATTGGTTGGGCGATTTGGAAGGGGATCGACTGGGGAAACGATTATTACATCGTGACGAACCAGCGCGTGGTCTGGTTGGAGAAGGTGATTGGTATCTACGATAGCAGACAGGAAGCGCCCCTCAGCACCATCCTTTCAGTGGGTGTGCAAACCAGCATGACTGGCCGGATGTTGGATTATGGGGATGTCATTGTGCGCACCTTCGTTGGGCGAATCCCCTTGAGTTATGTCAGCCATCCCCAACAGGCGGCTACAATTGTAGAGGAGTATTGGCACAGAAGTAGGGAGGTTTCCCGTCGAGAAGAGGTCGAGGCCATGAAGCAGGCCCTACGGGTCAAGCTAGGCCTGGCGAAAGTAAGCGAACCGGCTCTTTCAGAGTCGAGGGCTAAACCCAAACCCGTGAGTTCGTACAGACCCAGCATACTCATGATCCTAAGTCGGGATATTTTCAGGCTGCGATTCGAAGAGGGCGGAACAATCACCTATCGTAAGCATCTATTCGTCTTACTGGAACAGGTCAGCTGGCCTACGATTTTTTATCTTGCGTTCACTGGTGCGATCATTGCGCGCCTGGTGAATCTTGCACAGGTAGAACACTTGGCATTGATCACGACCACGCAAGGACATGTGCTCATTGACCCGCTGTTTCTTGTCTTATTGATCGTGATGGTTCCCTTAATTTTCTGGTGGGTATATCAGTATTTGGATTGGAGTAATGATATTTTCCAGGTTACCCCAGATCAAATCCTCGACATTGATCGCAAGCCTTTTGGAACAGAGCAACGCCGATCCGCACCGTTGGAAAACATCTTGAGTACAAAAGCGGAACGAGTCGGTTTATTGGGTGTAATGTTCAACTTTGGGAATGTCTATATCTCTGTAGGCAGTATGGAACTAGTCTTTGAAGATGTCTACAATCCTGTTACTGTTCAGTTGGATATTGACCAACGGAGAATAGCGCACGTTGCAAAGAAAAGGGAAGCGGAAAATATCTCTGAACGTGATTTCCTAGCCGATGTGTTCGCAGAATATCATCGCAGCAGCGAGGAAATCCGCAGCGAGCAGGAAAAAAAAGCCAGCCAAAGTGATGTACAATAGCGCCGCTGGAATCATTTTATTGGTGGATGCTCTATGACGATACGTGACATCGCGACTCTCCCGGACCTAATCCTGCGCCGCAAAGCCAGGCCGGTGACCAAATTCGACGGCAACCTGCAAACCCTGATTGACAATATGATCGACACCATGCGCGCCGCGCCGGGTGTCGGGCTGGCGGCTCCGCAGGTGGGCGTTTCAGAGCGCGTCATCGTGGTCGAATATGGCGACGAGGAGGACGAGACCGTCCCCAAGAAGCTATACGCGCTAGTCAACCCGGAGTTTAAGGCCATCCCTCAAGAGACCGAAGTGGGTGTGGAAGGCTGCCTTTCCGTCCCTGGGCTGCTGGGCGAGGTGGAGCGTTCGCTGGCGGTGACGGTCAAGGGTCTGAACCGGCGCGGCCAGCCGATGCGCATCAAAGCCAAGGGTTGGTTGGCGCGCATCATCCAGCACGAGATTGACCACTTGAACGGCGTCGTTTTTACCGACCGCGCCACGAAAATCTGGAAACCCGCCCCGGAGGAGGCGGTGGTGGACAACGTGTAACCCCTTTTGACCTAACCCCCTATCCCCCTTCCCTTTTAGGGAAGGGGGTGCCGAAGGCGGGGGATAGGTCCGAACTGATATGTATCTCACTCACCTCTCTCTGACAAATTTTCGCAATTTCGCCCGCCTGGATGTGGATGTTCCCCGGCGGGTTGTTCTGCTGGTGGGGAGCAACTCCCAGGGCAAGACCAGCGTGCTGGAAGCGGTCTATTTCCTGGCGGCGTTCACGTCCATGCAAACCCACCTCGACCGGCAACTGGTCAATTTCATCGCCGCCCGCCAGGAGTTAGCGGTGGCGCGCCTAGTAGCAGAGTACACGCGCGGGCCAACAGCGCACAAGCTCGAGGTCCGCTTGATTCTTGAACCGAGTGGTTTGAACGGCCAAAGGTTTCGCAAGGAAATCCTTCTCGACGGGGTCAAGCGTCTACTCTCGGAGGTGATCGGCCATTTCAATGCGGTCATCTTCATCCCTCAGATGATGCAGATCATCGAGGGCGGCCCGGAAGAGCGTCGCCGTCACCTGAACCTGGCGCTGGCGCAGACGATCCCAGCGTATTCCCGCACCCTGAACGAGTACGGCCAGGCGCTGACGCAGCGCAATGCCCTGCTCAAGCTGCTCAACGAGCGCGGCGGGGACGCCTCGCAACTGGATCCCTGGGATGCTAACCTGGCGAGCAGCGGCTCGCAGATCATCCTGGCCCGTATCCAGGCGGTGCAGGAGATCGAGAAATTGGCCGTCCGCGTGCATTTCGAGCTGACCCACCGCCAGGAGGTGCTGCGACTGAACTACCTGCCGGCCTACGACCCGCTGCCGCGCCCGCCAGGACAGATCGCGATGCTGCTCAACGAGCCAGTTGACAGGAGCAAGCTGATTATGGAAGAAATCCAGCAGGGTTTTCTGCGACGGTTGCGGGATGTTCGCAGCGAGGAGATCGCGCGCGGCATGACGACCCTCGGGCCGCATCGCGACGAGCTGCGTTTCCTGGCAAATGGCGTTGACCTGGGCGATTACGGCTCGCGCGGTCAGGTGCGCACGACCCTGCTGGCGCTCAAGCTGGCCGAGGTCGAATGGATGAAGAAGAGGACTGGCCAATGGCCTGTGCTGCTGCTCGACGAAGTGCTAGCCGAGATGGACATCCAGCGCCGCGCTGATTTGTTGGCTTATGTCGAAAAAAGTGAACAGGCCCTACTGACCACGGCCGATTTGAAATTATTTTCCCCTGGCTTTGTAGAGAAGGCCGAGACCTGGGAGGTGGAATCCGGAAAGATAAAAGTTATGGGACGCGGACACTTGCACCCCGTTCGGGCCGGGAGCCCGCCGGGGCGAGACGGCCTGCGGCAAGTGCAGGTGAAAACGCGGAAAGACGCGGAAAAGGATTAGTTTGTCCGCGTGCCTCCGCGCTCGCCTGTGCCTGTAAAGGTTTCCGCGTCCAATTTCGAGGAGAATTGACCATGCCTGTTAAAAGTGCGAACGATGTCCAACCGCAAGTCGTCAAGACCGGGGATAAAACCACCATCCAGGTGCTCATCTCTTCGCAGGAGGGACCGAACTTTGCCATGCGGCGTTTCGTCATGCAGCCTGGAGGTGGGATGCCTAACCATACCAACACGGTGGAGCATGAGCAGTACGTGCTATGCGGCCATGCCCGCATCGGCATTGGCGGCGAGGAGTACAAGGTCAAGGCCGGGGACGTGGTCTTTATCCCTGAAGGCGTACCGCACTGGTATCAGAATGTTGGCGAGGAAGATTTCGAATTCCTGTGCATGATCCCCAATAAGCTGGATGAGATCAGGATCGTACCCGAGAAGGGCTGCTAAGGTGTCGTTTAAAAAAAACTTCCTTATTAGCCCTTTTTGCTCTCCGGCATCACGACAATGGTAGCCGAAAGCAGGCTACTACCAAGCAACCAAAGATAGGGATAAACACCGATACCTGCACTTGTCGTAGGTGCAAGTGTCGCCGTTAGCAAATCGCGAATCCACCTTCGTGGACACCCAGCCCCCGAACTGTGGGGATCAGCTGACGAAGGTTGGCTACGTGGTCTTGTTGGTGCAGTTTTAACTGCATTTCGGTCACAGCGGCTTCTTCGCCGGGATACCCGACTTGCGTGGATATTGCCCGGGTGTCGCGGCGACTTTATCAATCACCACCAGGTAGCGTTCATCGGCTACGCCCGGCAGCGTAACGGGGATCAACTGGCGCATTTGGCCGCCGAGAATCTTCAGAGCTTGCTCCGATTTGTGGACTTCCGCCGGGGCGCTGACCCCTTTCTGCGCCAGCATGTGACCGTTGACCTGTAGCATGGGAAGGAGATACTCCGCCAGCACAGGCAGGTCGGCCACGGCACGGGCCACGGCCCAATCGTACTGCTCGCGGTGCACGCCCATCTGCCCAACCTCCTCGGCGCGCGCCGTGAGCACCTCCACACCCTCCATTTTCATCTCGGACACGATGTGGCGGCAGAACCTGGCCTTCTTGCCGACCGATTCGACCAGAGTCAGGCGCATGGCAGGATACAGGATTTTCAACGCCAGGCCAGGGAATCCCGCGCCGGTGCCGACATCCACCAGGCGCGTCGGGGGATTCCCTTTCCAGGCCAGCACGCAGGAGAACGAATCCAGGAAGTGCTTGGTGCGGATACCCTCCACGTCACGAATGGCGGTCAGGTTGAATTTCTGGTTCCAGTCTAGCAGTTCGCGCTCGTAATTCATCAAGGCCACCACCTGCCGTCCGGTCAGGTGGATGCCGAAGAGTTGTTGCGCCTCGCGGGCGAGTTTGTCCATTCCCTTGATTATATAAGACCTGACAGGTTTTTGGTGAACCTGTCAGGTCTACTGATTACTGAAAACTGATCACTGGTTACTGCTTGCTGGCCTGTGCGGCTTTCTTGGCCTTCTTCGCCTTGTGCCTGCGCACGGCGGCCACGATGCCCCAGATAACCAGCGCAATCGGGCCGAAGACGAGCACCAGCACCCACAGGTAGAACAGGAAGAAGCGGAGCAGGAAGTTGACGAAGCCTTCCAGGAAGTTGACCAGTCTTTGGATGGCTTCGAGCGCCACACCCTTGGGCTGCCAGCCGCCGATCTCGACCGGCTTGATGGTCTTCTCGGCGATCAGGGTCACGTTGATGAGCGAATAGCTGGAAGACTGCTCGTAATACTGCATCTGGCCTTTGATCTGCTCGATCTGCCCGCGCACGGAGACAATTTGATTGTAAACAGCCAGCACATCCTGTGTCTTGGAAGTGGTACTGCTGTTGGGATTGTTCTTGGCTTCTTCCATGATGGCCTGGAGTTCCTTTTCGGCCAGCTCCAGGTTGGTCAATTGGCTTTTCAGATCCGTGTACTGCGCGGTCACATCTTCTCCGGTGCGTGTTTCGTTTTGCACCTCGACAGCATCGGCTTTGATCTGGCTAATGGCGGCGTCCAGTTTGTCCGCCGGGACGCGGATGGAGATGGAACCTTGCGGGGCGGTCTCGCCGGTCTGCATGTAAGTTTGGTACATATTCATCGAAACCACGAACCCACCCATGCTCTCTGCCATCTGGGAGATGGCGTCCATCTTGGTCTGCGGGTCTTTGACGACGATGGTCAGGTCAGCGTTCATGATGACCAGCCGATCCGAGGTCGTGGCGTTGGCGGCGCTGGCGACACCGCTGACCGCTGTCTTGGAAACGTCGGCCGAGGGCATTTCCATCGGCGCGGCGGATTCTTGCACAACACCTCCCGGCTGGGAATAGATCTCTGGCGACGGAGCGCTGGCTGCTCGAACGCCGCAGGCAGACAGCAGCGCGGCAATGATTAAAATTACTAGAACGGTTCGCTTGGACATGGCTTCTCCTTCTGGATGGTAGTCTACTGGCTACATGAGAGAAAATTGCGGATAGGTTTTGCGTTATAGACGCAGGTGTTTTGAAAAAGTTCCTTTATGTTTATCACTCTGAATCAGCGTTTATCTGTGGTCGAATCTTGGATACCCAAACGCTCTCTAATCAGTCGAAATCCGTCGGCCATTCGGGGTGACGGTAATGCTCGAACATGCGAGTGATCTGGGATGGGGTTACCCGCGCCAGGGATAGCTCTGGGATCTCATTCTCTCGGAAGAAGGAAGCTCCACTGGTCTCGATGCTTTCGGCCGGCGCGCCGCCGGTGATCTCGCAGAGGAAGAATAGTTTGTATGCACTGAAGGGATGAGGCGGTAGGTGGCCTTGTTTCGTGCGGTCGCGGACGGCCAGCAGCTTCACGGCGCGCGTCTCGAAACCGGCCTCCTCGCGGATCTCGCGCACTACGGCCACGCTGGGAGCTTCGTTGACGTCGGCCCATCCGCCGGGCAATGTCCATTTGTGATCCAATAACTCATTGACCAGCAGGATGGCGCCATCACGGAAGACCACCCCGCGCGTGTCCACTTTGGGGGTCATGTAACCCACGTTATCCTTGAACAGATCCAGGATCATCTCCAGGTCAGCACCCGAACCGGTTGCCATCATCTCCGCCGCGACCTGCCGCACGGCTTCGTAACGCTCGATCTCAAAGGGATTCCGGGAGAAAGTCAAGCCGTTCTGGGCGAGGGCTTGCAAGCGCCTGGCCCACTCTAGCCATTGCGGCTCGCGATTGGATGCCATGTCACCAGCCTCCTGCCAGCCGTTCAGCATGACGGGGCGGCAGGCCAGCCTCCAGGATGCGTGTCTTCACCGCCTGGATGTCATATTCCACCCGGCGCGGCTCCCAAATTTTCTTCTCAGGGTAGAACAGCGCGTAGGCAGCCCGGGGGTTGCGATCGCGCGGCTGTCCGACCGAGCCTGGGTTCAGGATGGCACGTTCGGTCAGTTCATAGCCTTCGCCCGGAGGCAGGACGACGATGTCTACGCTGTCTCGCCTGGCGCATTGCTGGAACACCACCTGCATGTGCGAATGCCCGATGAAACACCAGGGCGTTGAGAAGAAGCCCAGGTTGATGCGGGCGGTCAAGGCGTTCATTACGTACTCCCAGATCGGGTCGCGCGGGCTGCCGTGCGCCAGTGAGACCTCGCCGCAGACTACTACGTCGCTCGGCAGGCCGGTCAAGAATGTCAAATTCTTTTTGGTTACAGTTTCTTTATGCCACACGAGCGACCGGCGGGCATCGTGATTGAAGGACACCAGCGCCAGGTTACCGATCGCGGCCGTATCGTGGTTGCCCATCAGACAGGTCAGTTTGGGCAGGCTGCGGATCCTATGGATACATTCGTTTGGATCTGGGCCGTAGCCGACGAGATCCCCCAGGCACCAGGTTTCATCCACCTCCCCAGCGTCGGCCAGCACGGCCTCCAGCGCGGTAAAATTGGCGTGAATATCGGAGATCACCAGGATGCGGGTCACTTGTTCTCCAGTAGAGCGGTGACGCGTGCGACGATTGTTTCCGCAACTTCTGTCTTGCTCATCAGCGGCAAGGCTTCTTTCCTGCCGTCAGCGTAGATCAGGGTGACACGGTTGGCATCCGCGCCAAAACCGGCGTCGGAGGCGGTGATGTCATTGGCGGCGATCATATCCAGTTTTTTGGATGCCAGTTTCGCGGCGGCGTTCTCCAATAGATCGCGACTCTCGGCGGCGAACCCAACCACCAGGCGCGGCCGTTTCTCTCCGGACCCGAGGCCTGCTACCGTTTCGAGGATGTCCGGCGCGGCCTCCAGCTCGACCTGTGGAATCCCTTCCCGTTTCTTTAGCTTGTCCCCGGCGACCGTTTTCGGGCGGAAGTCGGCTGGCGCGGCCGCCATAAGCAGCGCATCGGCTGAGGCAGATTCGGCCAGCACGGCCTCCAGCATCTCCTGCGCCGTGCGGACTTCCACTAGGCGCGCCCCAACAGGTGGGATTAAGCCGGTCGGCGCGCTGATGAGCTTCACTTGCGCGCCCGCATCAATCGCGGCCTGTGCCAGGGCGTAGCCCTGCTTACCCGATGACCTGTTGGCGAGCACGCGCACCGGGTCGAGCGGCTCCTGCGTCCCGCCAGCCGTGACGACCACTTTCTTGCCAGCCAGCTTGCCGTTTTTGCCTAAAGCCAGCCGGATGTGGCCGAGCAGCTCGGCCGGTTCGATCATGCGCCCCTTGCCGACCAATCCTGAAGCCATGCGCCCCTCAGCGGGGCCAGCGATCCACGCGCCACGCTCCACGAGAATCTTCAAATTCTCCTGCGTGGCAGGGTGGCTGAACATGACCACATCCATGGCTGGGGCGATAAGAATGGGACAGCGAGCGGCTAATGCCGTGATGGTCAGCAGGTTATCAGCAATGCCGTGCGCCAGTTTTGCCATAGTACTGGCGGTGCAGGGCGCGATGACCAGCAGATCCGCGCTATGACCCAGTCCCACGTGCAGCACGTGCGCCTCGCCGCCCCATAGGTCAGCCTCGGTGAAAGCTTTTCGCCCAGTGACCGATTGGAAAGTGAGCGGCGTGACGAATTTTTCTGCGGCAGGGGTGAGAATAACATCCACCTGCGCGCCTTCCCGGGTCAGTTTGGAGGCCAGGTCGGCGGCCTTGTAGGCGGCGATGGAGCCGGTGATGCCGAGGAGGAGGTGTTTGGAGGTGAAGATGGACATATAGGGCTGATTATACTGCCAAATAAAAAGCTTCTCTCAATAAACTGTCACCTCGTAACCCTTCATTTCTTCCCCAACATACACAAACTTCGCCGAGAAAAACTTCTCCTCCTGCATCCATTGGAAGAAGATGTGGCCGCTTGGCCATACAGGCAGCGACTCCAACTCCTCATTGGGAATCCATTTCAGGTAGCCCTCGCCGTTCTCTTTCAACTCACCGCTGAATTCTTGCGTAGTGAAGACGAACACGTACCAGTCGTCGCCCTTGAAGCCGGGGAACATCACCAGCCCACGCAGGCGCGGGTTGACGATTTCCAGTCCCGATTCCTCGCGCACCTCACGGACGACGCACTCCTCCGGCGATTCGCCCGGCTCGAACTTGCCGCACCCCCGCAAGAACCGGGGGCCTTCGGCAGGCCGTTCCACTTCCCGGCGTGGATGTCGTCTGTCCGCTTAACGCGGTGGAGAATCAGCGTGTGGCCGTTATGACGTAGATAACAAAGGGTGGCAAGGAGCATAAAACCTTTTTAACAGCGACGCGGCGACACTTGCACCTGCGCAAGTGCAGGTGTGGACGCGAAGTTTTTCTTTGTGTCCGCGAAGCCTTCGTAGCCTTTTTCCCTTCACGGTGAAATTACCCAAACTGCGCCTCCAGCCCGCGCCATACGTCGTCCCGCCAGGAGGTGAAATTGTGCCCGCCGTTGGCTTCCCGGTAGGTTACCCGGTAGCCCTTTTCTTGCAGCAGGGCGTGCATCATGCGGTTGTCTTCCAGCAACCACTCCAGCCGGCCCACATCCATCCAGATGTCTAACTCTGGGCGCGGCGCGTGTTGCACCAACTCGACCGCCACGCTGGGCCGCTCCCACAGGGTGAACGCGCCCGATTGGCTCAAAACCCTGCCGAAGATTTCCGGCAAGCGCAGACCGGTGTAGAGCGCCATAACTCCACCCATCGAAGCTCCCAAGACGCCGTACGAGCCGGGATGTTTTTTTATATCAACCAGCTTCAAATGCTGACGGGCGAGCGGCAGGACAGTCTCGACCAATAAGGCCAGGGTGACATCCGAGCAGCCATACTCGACGAACCGCACCCGGCCGCCGTTGTGCAGCATCGCCAGCGCCACCGGCCGGATGCGTTTCTTGGCGATGAGATTGTCCACGATGACGGTCAATTTACCGCGACGCAAGTAATCCAACCCATCGTAGACGACCAGCAGCGGGACAGGCTTTTCGGTGGGCGGCTTGTACAGGTAGACGGTGCGCTTCTTGCTGGCGGTCAGCATCTCGCTCTGGAACTCGTGCCGGGTCACCGCTCCCCGGGCAATTCCCTTGCCGGGGCGCACCAGCGGCGTCGGCCCGCCTTCTGGCATGTAGCAGTAATGGTTGTAGGCGTTGATCCCGTTCCAGGCGCGGCGCGGGTTGAGCGGGTCGGGGCAGCGGGTTTTCGTCTCAGGGTCGTAAAAACCGTATTCGAAGTAGGCATCCGCTGGCAGCGTAACGGTAGCAGACCAGAGGTCCGGCGAGACGCGCTGAAGCGGCTGGGGGTTCTCCTCCCAGCCATGCAGATCTTCGATAAATTTTGGCGCGGTCTTTCCCTGCCAGACGAACGTGGCTGTATCGCCGTTGATTAACGGATTTCCCTCTCGGCGGGCGCGTTCGAGCAGGGAGTCAGTGTACATCCGGCCTGTGGTTTTTCTCAAGTTCTTCTTGGTCCTATCGTTATGGATTTTGGATGGTAGTCTTCGTTCGTATCCCCAGTATGAAGCTGTAAAGCGAGATTAAGATCAGGGGCATGTGTAACAATGTCCAGTAGATGCCGTTGGATGGCTCTTTCATGAATGCGACCACCAGTGTTATCACGCCAATCACGACGCCAATAAACCCTTGCACCCTGAGTAGTAATAGGTTTACCTTCGGATAAAAGAGCAGCAGCACGGTTAAGTAAATTGGGGTCATCATGCAAAATGCAGTCGGGGAGTACGAATCGATAAAGAGCCTCAGATGGAGTTGCCAGACTTGGTCGGGATTCCAGAATGCGATCAGCGCTAGAGGAATAGTCCAATAGGGTTTGCGCCTGCCCTTATCCCAGGTAAAATCGTTTTTGGGCGCCAACGCCTCCCAAAGCCACAGTAAAAGAACGATCAAGTACCAGGCGAGCAATTCACTGACAACCACAAGCCCATATTTCTCGGTAACTATCAAGGTTTGTGCAAATGCAATAAAGGCATAATTCAACGCGACCAACATTGAAAAAGCGCGGCCAAATCTCCTTCCTAGAATCGCCAAGGCGAAAATCATCAAGAGCATAGCCAGATGCATGATTGGCATGGAATAGTGAAACGAGATCTTCTTGTAGTACACCGCATCTGATACATACCAGATGAAGCCGTTCAACTCGCGCCAATATCCCAGACCGGTGCTGGCAAAGGG
>Ga0315291_10002567_pt1 | contig 23751 bp, 10 predicted proteins | sample YL17G12_20_MG_FD_203070 | JGI IMG/M metagenome (GOLD analysis project Ga0315291, IMG submission 203070) | Sediment microbial communities from Yellowstone Lake, YNP, Wyoming, USA - YL17G12_20 | ecosystem: Environmental > Aquatic > Freshwater > Lake > Sediment | place: USA: Wyoming | collected... | reverse complement strand
GCGCTTATTTGAATACTGCCCGGTGGGCATAATTCCCAACCTCAGCTGTCTGTTAGGCTTGCAGGCAGATTTTTCCCCTGCTCCGCGTGTCGGCCTCATCGGTGCACCTGATTACAGTTCGTTGCCGAGACTACAGCCACTGGACATGGCTCGACAGGAGCTGCAAAACGTTGAAGAAATCTATTCGTCGGGAGCTGGGATAATCGGAAAGCCGTTGATGGGCGGAAACGCGACAGAAGCCACCTTCTGGGAACTGACTAAACATCCAGACTCGGTTGGCGGCGTTTTGCATGTTGTCTGTCATGGGAAGTTTGAGACAGGCGATCCCATGAACTCGGGTCTCTTATTGACCGATGGGAAAGCGGACGCCTCCGAGATCGCGAGATCCAGGCTGCGCTATGACGAGGTAGTTCTTTCCGCCTGCAGTACGGGACGCCGGCCGACCGCAGTACAAGGCGTTGCACTCACGGGGGATGATATTCTGGGGCTGCCGGGCGCACTTCTCGAAGCGGGCGCTCGATCGATCCTGGTGAGCATCCCTCCGGCGCGTGAAGATGCCACGCTCAGCTTCATGACCGTCTACCACGAGAACCGCGCTAAAGGAAGAACGCCTCTCCATGCGCTCCAGGAAGCGCAAATGGCGATGCTATCCGATTCACTCTTGGAGCCCTACCTTTGGATTGGGCTTACGGCGTATGGGAGTCAGTGACAGATACCAAAGCAAGCGCCTTCGTAGGCACGAGCGGAGAATACTAGTATGCCAACATCGATGCCACCAATACCACCATTGGAAATAGTCCGATATTACGATACCTCTCTCACCTCTACTAATGCGAAAAACTTGCTCTTTCTAGGGGATGGCTTCGCACAGAATGATGGAGACCTCTTCGATTCGGCCGTTGAGCAAATAACTCGTCGCATTTTTGAAGGAAATAATCCCCCATTTAGTTTCAGGGAAATTAGGAATAAATTCATTGTTTACAAAGCGTTCATACCATCAACGACTTCCGGGATCTCGTGCGCTAGTAGTATTGATAATCAAGGTAGACCAACTGAGAGCAACACAGGAGACAGACTAACTGAAAAGAACTCAGCACTGGGACTTCAATATATAGGCAAGAACAGTCGTGTCATTACTCAAAAGACCAATGACGAACTGCTAATTCCCAAAATAATTCAGCGGCTAACTCATCCCCACGAGAAACACACCAATTCCGCCGTTCCTCAGTGCTGGGAAAGACCAATACCTTCTCCAACAATGACTCCTTATCTGGGAAAGGATTACGGGCTAGTAGTTGTCTTAATCAATGATGATTTGCACGGCGGTTCAACCCTAGTACATCCACAATCTACAAATTCGACTTATCCATATTTTGCTACAGCAGTATCTCTAGGCAGGAAGAACTTCTTCAATCTGGTTATCAACCCATCTTCAAATCTCATTGATCACGATCCTGCATCTAGCACACGTAAGTGGTGGAATCAAACTGCAAGCATAGTCCTTCACGAACTTGGTCATTCTTCATTCAGTCTCGGAGACGAATACGAAGAATTCAGCACTCAAAGCATAGCTGCATCTATAGGTATTGACATTGCAAATACATCGAACTATTTCTCAACTGTACAATGCTGGAGGAATCTCGTTACAGCAGAAGATATCTTAGATATTGAGCACATAATGGTCGATCCCGCAAAACTTGATAACCTGAAGTGGAACAAAGCGCAATTATACCCTGGTAGTTCAAAAGGACTAATTTCTCAACGAGTACTCGACTATCTCAAAGGAAGCATTCCCGATCTTCCGCCATTGCCGCTTTATATCCGAGACATCACAACATGTATGAGCGATAAGTTGGATAGTGAATCCAAATTCCCACCGGAGACTCTGTGGACTAAGCTTAGTAATCAACAATGGAAGAATAATAACCGCACAGCTGATCTGATTGGCTTATACGAAGGCGGCGGAGGATACGGATGCGGGATCTATCGTCCTGCGGGCAGATGTAAGATGCGGGAATCGAGCCTGTCAGATTCTTTTGATTTCAGCAAAAGAGATCTAAGAAGTACAGATTTTTGCTTTGTATGTATGTATTTAATCGTTGAGCAAATTGATCCAAGTGTGTTGCAAGAACTGGATAGGTATTATTTGGATCCAGAGGGAAGATAGAGAGAATGTCAGATAAAAATAACGTGTATGAAATGGTCATTGAAGAGTGTGCAAGGGCAATTTCATATTTACAACAACGAATAGGCAATCGAACGGGTCAACAGTTAGGGCTTCTGTATTTGCTGCGAGAATTGGGATGGAATGTTCCGATTGATACAGACCTCTCTGGGGTAAAGTTATCTGTCCTATCTAAGATTGCATTAATTGATGAGGCCTTGTGCAGCTCTTCGGTTGATTATGTGGGCTTGGCTAAGGCCACAAAAGATGCCATAGGCTCATTCAAAGATATTCCCCGTGAGCTGAAGTTAAGTCTTGGAACTGAATTTGAGAAGAAACTGCCGAGGCAGATGTTAGACTATGTCGTTACTGAATATCTCGAATATCAACATCCAAAGGTATTCAGTTTGTTTGTTGTGCTGGGCATCTTTCAGATAGGAGTGAAGCGGCCTGAGAGCTCATTTCAGATTATCAGTACGGAACGAAGCATAGATTGGAGTTTGTTGGGTAATAGAGTTGGGGGGTTTGAAAATATCCCCAACCATCTATATGGATGGGGTGGAAGCAAGTTTGATAGTTATAAGCTATTGGAGAACGTGGAAAGACTGGTTAAGGAATTAGGTATTCCTGCCGGTCATTTCAATGCGGATTCCCTTGTTCAAGCTAGGCTAAATACTGAGGGGCCGGCACTTGACATACCTTTAGTTGAGCGCTCGAGTTGCTATATTGGTCTGGAAATCTATCCGTTACTTCCTGATGCGGGACAAGAGAATGCAGGTTTGGGGGTTGCCCCTTACTTGATCGGAAGCGGCGCGGAAGAAATAGCAATTGATGAATCTTTGACCTTAGACATAGAAAGCTCCATAACATTAGACAAAACAAGCGGTTTCACTCTTCGGCCAAATACAGGAGTCTGTTTCTATGCCTTGAATGATGCATCTGTTACTGAAGGCAATTTCAGTGCTAGATTAATCATTCAACCTGCCGATGATAAGCTTTTCAGGGCAGACTTATTCCCGGCACATTTGGAAGTATCTGGGATGGGAGTTGAACTTACTGCTCATCTCAAGAATGGCGATAGTGATTTCGGGATAGAGATTAACCTAGTAGGAGGGGTTCTTGTTATACAAGCTGGCGAAGGAGACGGGTTCCTTCAAAAGATCCTCCCGGAGAAAGGCATTCAGTCCAATTTTGATTTAGGCATAGGATGTACGAGATTAGGTGGTCTGTATTTCCGGGGAAGCGGTGGAATTGAGGTAACCATCCCGGTCCATGGATCTATCGGCCCACTTACAATGGACTCAGTCTACCTCGCAATAAGTCTTAAGGAGAAGATCACTCTTGTCCTCGCCGCCAGTTTTACCGCCAAGATTGGGCCTGTGGGTGTTAGCATCGAGAGAATGGGAATCGAAATCCCCTTCAGTTTTCCGGAAGACAGTAGCGGGAATCTGGGACCGGTTAATATAGAGAAGCCCGGTTATTTGCCGCCCCGCGGCGCCGGGCTGGTCGTCAAAACCAGTTCAGTAACTGGCGGCGGATTCGTCGAATTTGATCGTGACAACAAACGCTATGCAGGGATACTGCAACTCGCCTTCAAGAAGTTCGCATTGACGGCAGTCGGCCTCATCGAAACCAGAATGCCGGATGATTCAAAGGGCTTTTCCATGCTGATAATCATCTGCGTGGAGTTCAAACCTGGCATTGCGCTCGGATACGGATTTTTCCTCGATGGTGCGGGAGGCATCGTTGCGACTCATCGTACTATGTTGGTAGATGTTTTGAGGGATGGCCTGAAAACCGGTACGGCTGATGCCGTACTCTTCCCCGAGAATCCGATCCTCAATGCTCCGAGAATCATAAGCGACCTCCGCTCCGTGTTTCCTCCTAGCGAGGGTCATTTCATAATCGGACCGATTGCACTCATCTCATTCATGCAACTGGCACGTTTCGAGATTGGGATCATGATCGAACTGCCGGGACCCAGTCGAATCGTGCTCGTGGGCCAGAACTCTCTGAAGCTGCCCAATGCGACAAATCCAAGGTTGGAGATCCATGAGGATATTCTCGGCGTGATTGACTTCGATCGAAAGACTCTCTCGTACGATGCGACGATTTACAACTCGCATTTCTTGAAGTTCACGTTGACCGGAGATTCGGCACTCCGGCTTGTTCTGAGCGAGAACAAGAGCTTTGCCGCAGCTGCAGGGGGACTGAATCCCCGCTTTGATCCTCCCCCTGGTTTTCCCACTCTCCGGCGTCTTTGCCTCAGCCTGGGAAACGGGGACAATCCGCGGATCAACCTGGAGACCTACGTCGCCATCACTTCGAACAGTGCTCAGCATGGCTCGCGAGTCGAAATATACGCTTCGAAAGGAAAATTCGGTATCAAGGGCCATATGGGATACGATGTGTTACTCGTCTTCTCCCCCTTCTCATTCATAGCCGACATGAATGCCGGAGTGTCCGTAAGTGCTTTCGGCGAAACGATTTGCTCGGCTGATCTTGACTTGACCCTTTCTGGTCCAAGCCCATGGAAAGCCACTGGCAAAGCAACGTTCGAATTCTTCAGAATGAAGAAGAGCGTTCATGTAAGCGCTACGTGGGGCGACGAAGAACCTGCCTCCCTGGAAGCAGTAGACCCAACCTATCAGCTCATCGAAGAGCTCAAGAAGCCGATCAGCCTGGCTGGGATCCTGCCTGGAGACCGTGATATCAGCGTTTCCCTTCGCCCTCCCGCCAATCCGCAATCGAATGAGATCACAGTGCATCCTGAAGGGAAACTTGAAGTCCGTCAACGAGTCCTTCCTCTTCAGATTGAGCTCGCCAAGTTCGGTGGTGCGCCGATCATTGGCACGAACTTCTTTGACGTGGTTGCGCGGAGTGATAGAACCGATGCACCAGAAAAAGATATCCAGGATGAGCCCCTGATGGATGACTTTGCACGTGGACAGTTCGAGGAGCTCTCGGATAGCGAGAAGCTCTCGTGTCCATCATATGAGAAGTTCAAGGCAGGCATCTTGATTGGATCGGACGGGATAACGTGTGAACACGCCGTCCCATGTATGCTGGAGTACGAAACCCAAGTCATCGATGAAAACGGAATCAGTCAACCACACGGATTTCAGAGATTGCCATGGCGATATGGTGCGCGGTTGGTCACCGGTAGCGCCGCGCGCCTAGGCAACAAGCGTAATTCGGGATCTAACAGGTACGCGAATCCCGGCGCGACGCCGATTGTGCGCACGAAAGAAGAAGGCTACGTGGTTGTCTGGACAAAGGATCTTACGAGGTTCAATGAGATCAACGGAAACAACGGCAGCATGACCTTTACAAATGCGAAGCAAGAGCTTACCAAGTACTTGCGAGAGAACCCAGGCGCGCGAGGCAGGTTAGAAGTGGTTCGAACCCATGAAGCGCAATCGGAAAGAGCTGCGGCATGAGTGAGAACATTGCCAAATACTTTTTTCTGCCGTGGCTGAGGCGGGGCATTTCACAACTCATCGACATACCTGATGATGCCGCCAGCAGCCCGTATCTTAAGCGGGCCACATTCCCTCTCGTCCTCTCGGTGAGGAATTGGGATGGTCAAACAATAGGCCAGATCTGCCGAGATGGCGGCAATGACGACGAGGGAAATCCCTGTCCAAAGGTCAATCTGTTCGGTCCGGGGGATGTTGTCGGATTCGATCACAACCTCGTTATCCGGATCGAACCCAAGAACAATGTGGCGGACTTTGAGCCCAACTATTTCCCCTTTGTGGAATTTTCCGAGCCTGATTTTCCCTGGTGCTACACGCCTGCGAATCCGACATCGGGTCAGCCACTCCGCCTCAAACCATGGATTTGTCTCATCGTCCTCAAAGCGCCGGGACAGGAAGGGGCTGAGTACATCCCGGGCATTCCGGACCCCTCCAGGCCGCTTCCCTATATCAGGGTGCTCGATACGGTGAGAAGCCTGCCAGATCTAGGCCAAAGCTGGGCCTGGGCACACGTCCAGTTGACCACAGGTGCCTCCATTGATATGGGCAATCCTCTCGATATCGCGGCTGTCAGAAGCGAGATCAACGGGCTTCTCGTCTCGGAGCCAGAGCGTGTCATTTCACGGCTCATGTGTCCTCGAAAGCTTGAGCCGCAGATACTCTATCACGCCTTTGTTGTGCCCGCTTTTGAACTCGGAAGGAAAGCCGGCTTGGGTGAGGTCTTCGCCAATGAGAGACTTCTTGACCCGGCCTGGACCTCCGAGGCTGGCCAGCTCGATGTGCCTTACTACTTTAAATGGGAATTCCGTACCGGGCTCAGAGGTGATTTTGAGTATCTGGTTCGACTTCTCAAGCCGCGTATCCTGGACAAGAAGGTGGGCACCAGAATGATGGATTGCTCGAAGCCAGGATTCGAGGAACATGTTCCTACGCTGGTTGTTTCCGTGCCTGAAACGGATTGGTCTTCACATGCACTCGGACTGGAAGGGGCGCTGAAATCAATCAGCACCAAGTCCACGGAATGGCCTGACCCCAACGCACCCGGCCGGCCCAAGAATGAGTTTCAGGTTGGTCTCAAGGGGCTGTTGGACCTGCCGGCCGAGAACCTGAAGAATCATAACGGCGATCCACCATGGATTACTCCGCCTATCTACGGTTGTTGGCATGCTGCACGCCATACGGTGAATCCGGAGGCATATGGAGAGAACTGGCTTGATACATTGAATCTGGATCCCCGCTACAGAGCCATGGCAGGGATTGGCACTCGGGTGATTAAGGACCAACAAGAGGCTCTTATGGCCGCGGCCTGGAAACAGGTGGGGGCCATCGATACGGCGAATCAGCTTCTCCGCCAAGCCCAGTTGAGCCGTGCTGTAGGACAGAAGATCCATGAGAATCATCTTCAAAAGATGTCGCTCGGAGATGCTCTGAGGACAACGTCCGCCGTCAATTCGCGCGCCTTGATAGATAGCGCAGATGGTTCCGGAGACGGCAAAAAGGTAACCGTTAAGTACCACATTGGTGAGAGTCCGATTCCTCCGTCAGCCATCGACCCCGCGTTCCGAAGAATTCGTCGGATGCACGGGCCCATACGAAAACGACAACACCTTGACGACATTGTGAATCGAAAGGACATTCTTGAGCGACTAAACGAGGGAGAGGTAGCTGCTGCAGGCGAGGCACCGCTACCTACTCCGAGCCTCGGAATGGTCTCAGAAGAGTTCCGGTCCTGGTGGGCGAAAGGGTTTCTGTGGAAAATTCTAAGGATTATTCCGACAAGTCTGGGCATCATCGCTATTCTGTTGATTTTTGTCGCCTGGCTTCTGAATCGCTTTGGCGTGATGCTGCCGCCAAACTACCGTCTCGTCGCTACAGCCCAGGTTTTACTGCTTGTAGCGGCGTTCCTTCTCAACAAATTTGTTGCGCGAGGGAATATGGCCGATAGAATACGGGAAGAAGTCCTCACTGGAGATCTGGTACGCGAAGTACAGAAGAAACCTCCAAAGGATTTTCGGCTTACGGCTGCCGGCGATTTCAATGAGCAGGTAGGGGATGAACAATCAGCTCGGGAGTGGGGAAATCTCGCCGCCGCAATACAAGACTTCCTGAACTCCGCGCCTCCAACCCGACCGAAACCCAAACCGATCGACTTGGCCAGAGTCCGTGAAACTGTCCTCTGCTCCATCGACCCTCGAAAAACGATACCACAGCGAATCAGAGAAAGGCTTGTCCTGAATCTTGGAATATTACCTCATCGAGAAGATGAACTGGAGCCGATCATGATCGCTCCGACTTTTGACACGCCCATGTATGAGCCGCTGCGAGATCTTTCCCAGCATCTTCTTCTTCCCGGATTGCAGTATGTTCCGGAGAACACAATAGGCCTCTGTGTCACCAATGACGTTTTTGTGCGGGCGGTGCTCGTTGGAAACAATCACGGCTTCGCCGAAGAGCTTCTCTGGCGGGAATATCCGACAGATCAGCGGGGCTCATACTTCAGGCGATTCTGGGACTACCGGTGTTACGTCCCGAATCAAAAGGAGCTAGAAGAGATTGAAACTGATCTGAAGAAGCAATTCGGGGAGCGTTGGGCCAAACTGTCGAACAACGACAGAGAAGCAGAAATTGAGCGGGCGTTGAAAGAGACTCTCAATGATATCAAACCACTCCACGCATGGCGTGATATCAGGCTGGATGCGAAGACCGGTCTCCAGAGACCGGGATCCTCTGGCAACATGGTGCTAATCGTTCGCGGCGATGTCTTGAAGAAATACCCTTCGACGGTGGTCTACGCTGCGCGCGCAGTCTGGGATAGTGACAAGCGCTCCAGACAGCCCATTTTCGATCATTCAGATGAAAACACTCGAACACCGATTTTCTCGGGCACACTGCAACCGGACATCACGTTTTTTGGATTTGACCTTTCAGTAGAGGAAGCAAAAGGGTCTCTGGACGCAAATGCCAGCAAGCCCGGATGGTTCCTGGTACTCGAACAGCGATGCACCGAGCCTCGTTTTGGGCTTGATGTCTATGAGGGAGAAACGGCATTGCAAACCTTGGACACGTGGGAAGATCTTTCTTGGGGCCATTTTATTGGTTCGTTGCCTCCATCAGGCTATGCTTCCAGCATGTCTGCAACACCTATCGACAAGGTAAAGAGACTGAAAGCAGACAAGAGCGGCGATGAAATCATCGAACCCAGTAACGTGACATGGAATTCCCATGCGGCAAACCGGGCATGGATAACATTGCAGAAACCGATGCGAATTGCCGTCCATGCCGATGATATGATCCCGGAAGAGAATACTCAAGGCGGCTAGAACGGGGCGGAAGAGGGCGTAGTCTAGTGACCAGTATTACTAATCTCAGGAAGAAGCTCAGAGAAGAAGAGCATATTCTCCTTGATCTGCGAACAAGATTGCGTCAGGGAGAAACGATGGTGTCCCTCAACATGCGCGGTGGAAAGCAGTCCCAAGAACTTCCACAGCAGAACACGGAGATTGCCAACAAAATAATCGACAAGCGGAAAACGATAGAGGAAATCAAGCGACAACTCGCGTGTGACACCGCGCTCCTCCTGTCCGGACCAGATCCGGCGAAAGAAATCGAAAAACTGAGCACTGCCTCCCCGATTTTGCTCCTTCCCGTAAGGATTCAGACAAGATTCAGAAAGGAACCTCCTCAGCTCTGGGTGCGCATCTATCCGGATGACATCGCGGTTGAGACTCATGAGCCCTTGCTCACGGAAGCTGAATACACGGCCGGTTGTCAATATTTTCGGGATCTGTCGGCGGCTGAGCAAGGGACGAATGCGGAAGAGCTTCGAGGGCTCGTGTGGAAAGCTCTTGTGGAGAAGTTCGGAGCGCAGCGCGCCGTATGGATTAGGAATCGTTTCCTGGTAATCGATCCGAAGTATCTCCGCAACTGGGACGCCACGACAAATCCGCCTGCGGAGCTTGATTTCGTGCCGCTTGGCGACGTGGTTCTCCGGCCCGAATCGTGGAGTCAGCCACCGAGGTCTTACGTGATGCCAGATCGATTCGCAGTTCGCCTTTATCGTAACGGCACAAAGAAATACGAAAAATGGGGCAACCCCATTCCATATCCACTTATCGTGGGACCCGATCCCTTCCCACCTGAAGAATCTGACCCGGGGCTACTGAGCGAGGAAGCTTCGTGGATGGTCGATTTTGAGAAAGCCGTGACCGTCGGAATGGGAGTAAAGATCGATCTGGTGCATGACGAGGACTTAACGAACGGATTCACGAGGGTTCTCGTAATCGGTGTTCGGGTTTCTGCGGACGCAGAAAGCGGCTCCAGCCATCTCGAAGAACTTGTCTATGGCCATCACTACACCGATGGGTTCAGCCTTCTGTCCCAGGGAACCGCCACTAACAACACACTTGATGCGCAGACCGACTTTTCGAGCAGAGAAGCGGACTACAAGACCAGTTATGAGATTGAAATAGGAAGGCCTTTAGGCGATATGCGCTCCAATAATGATAGCTCGAGTTCCGACGGCGAAAGCGCGGATGGTGCAGCTCTCACGAGGGCGCTTGGAATCAAGAGAGAATGCCTTGATCATATTCAGAACGCCCAGGCATCAGCGGGTGAAAACGCTCGAAAGATGCAGACGGCTCTCTGGTCTGCTACCTGGGACAATTTCTTGAGAGGGATGATGGCGGACTGTTTTGATGATAATGCGATTACAGTTATCAAGAACCACTATACGAAATACGTACGCGCACGAGGACCGTATTCAGCTATCAGAGTTGGCGATATGCCCTATGGCATACTTCCTACAGCTGCCTTTTCGGCATGGAAATTTACGGGGGAAGAAGGAGACGACTCAGTAATCGAGCAATTATACAATGTGCTGAGAGGACTCTACCCCATATGGGCGAAGATCGCGCAAGATGCGGAAGCCATTCCACGCGTCGGCGGAAGCAACGATCCGGAGAAAGAGCTTGTCCGCATCCTCGGCATGGATGGAAAGTCATCAAGTTGCCAGGTTCGACCTGTCGTGGAAGGCTTCTATCTGTGGAACTTGCTCTCCTATCTGAGAGACAGGATTGCGGGTGGAATTCTGCCTTCTCAGTTCGATGTTGCGCCCCGAATGATTGACAGCAAGCAATGGCTACTGGAATGGTGGAAAATACTGAAGAAGGGAAAAGAAGAGGCAGTTCAACTGCTAAGGAATCTCGGCTGCGAAAAACACCTTCCTATACTTGACGTAATTCCTTGGGGGCGTGGTTACACTTTGTCGGAGGATGATGTCGTAAGTTGGCTTTTGGCAGCCCCCGAATTCAATAGTGCCAAAGAGCTTTCAGAGGAGGATGTCCTGCACCTTCAGGAGCTGGATCTGGACGAACGGCGGCAACTCGTTATGGAGTGCCTTGATCTTGCCACGCATCGGCTCGACGCATGGTTCACTTCTTTGGCAACGCGTCGACTGGACAGCATGCGGAAGACAAAGCAAGGGATCTATTTAGGGGCTTTTGGTTGGCTGGAGGATCTCAAACCGGCGGAGGAATCTCAGACATCCGGCGGCTTCATCCACGGCCCTTCGCTCTCCCATGCCGCTGCCGCAGCTGTTCTGCGCAGCGCCTACCTGAATCATGCGAACAAAGACAAAGCCCAGCTAATGGCAGTTGATCTTTCATCACAGAGAGTCCGTCGCGCCTTGTGGATTCTTGATGCGGTACGAGAGGGCCAGCCTCTAGGTGCGATTCTGGGGCATCAGTTTGAGCGGGATTTACATGAGAACTACGTACAAACAAGCCTCGAGCTTGATCAGTTCATCGCCCCATTTCGAAAGCTCTATCCCTTGAAGGCAGGAAGAGATGCGGAGAGCCAAACGGAACCCGTGGAGGCTATTGCTGCCAGAAACGTTGTGGATGGACTCAGCCTGCTAGAAGCATACCAGAAAGGACAAATCCCATTCGGCCAGGGGGAGCTACCAGCTCTCGGAACCTCTGAGCATGAAGCCGTTTCTCGTGAGCTTGGGGCGCTTGACGAGACACTGGATGCGATCGGTGATCTTGCTCTCTCTGAAAGCGTATATCAGTCCGTCCAAGGCAACTACGATAGAGCGGGGGCTCTACTTGAGGCAATTTCTGGCAGTGCCAGGCCCCCCGAGCCGGAGGTTATCCGGACCCCACGCAGCGGTTTCAGTCTCAAGCATCGATTTATGATGATCTTCGATGTGCCGGAGGGCGGGCCATCGCTTGACAACGGTGTTTGGCCAAAGACACTTCGGAGTGAACTGGAGCCAACCCTCGCCAAATGGGCCGGCGGCATGCTGGGTGACCCGAGCCACATCAAGTGTAGGGTGTCCTGGGACGGTAGACATGAAGGTCCCTATTTCATTGCGCTCGCCGATTTGAATACGGCACCAGACAAAGACCCCGCGCCTAAAGTGACCGGCATAGGGCCGCTTGATTTCCTGAATCTGTCGATTTCCTCAGCCACAAATGAAGCATCGGAACTTGAACGGAGAATCGCGTACTACGTGCGTCGCAAGCACAATCTGAGCTATGACACAAAGATCAGCATTGAGTTCAATCGCAAAGATGACTGGACTCCATGGGATAACAAGAAGGACCGCACCTTCCCCGAGATTTTGGAGCTCTCTCGTCGTATGGCGACTTTTCTCGGCCAGGCCCGGTTCTTGACGCCCAGTGACTTTTGCGTTCCCGAAGAGGCAAGTGGGTTGCAGGAATCCGACATCGTGCCAGGTGATGTCGAAGCGCTGCAGGACAGGATAGATTCCATCAAGACAAGAGATCCGAGTAGTACGGAGATAGGGACTAGTTTCGATGGAGCACAAGACATCATCAACGCGCAACTCAATAAGAGAGCACATGAAAGGTCATACGATGTCATTCGCCAGGGGCTTTTTGCATTGAGCCAGTTCGATATTCAGGGTGCCGTTCCTGAGTCGGCAGTCGAAAAATTCACGCCCTTGTTTAGTGTCGACTCGCCTAATTCTGACTTCAAACAAGATCTCAATAACCGGATCATACCCCACAGTATTCTAGAAAGATTTGGCAATAGCGGTATCGAATTGTCGGATGATCTAGATATCAAGATGAGGCGCCTGTCACCTCCGGGAGAGAGTTGGGGCCGGTGGTCGATTATCGACCGAAAAAACAATCGAACGTGGGGAATAGTAATTGAGAGATCTGACCCGAATGGAACAAATATCTCGGACAAGGCACATATCTTCGAAGGATCCAAGTATCTCATTTATGAAAGCTTCATGGCGCAGATCGACTCAGTGATGCAGCAAGTCCAGAAGAAAGACACAGAGTACAAAACACTGCTCGAATGTCAAGGCGCAAAGATTCAAGATGTGGTCGACGGCGCGAGAGTTCTATTCGGGAGGTCATTCACTCTTCTCCCACGCTATAGGCCACCCAGCCGAGCCGAGCTTGCGTCGGCTCTCGAGCTGAAGAATACGGAAAAACTGCTTGATGGAGAAAGCCCACATTGGCCGCTCCTGTGGTTACACCAATGTGCCCACACTCATCCGCGAGTGAGACAGTTTGAGACGATGATGACTTTTGGGCAGGCCTTGTCATATGCGACCCTGGACCTGAGAATTGGCCAGCTTCCTTATTCGGAGAGCGGTGATCGATGGCTCGCTTTGCCATTCAAACAGGATGGCCCACAATCCCCACCTCAGGGCAAGGTATCAATGATTGCCTATACTCCAGAAGAATTTCAGGCTAATGCGTTTGTTGCGGGTCTCATGATCGAAGAGTGGGACGAGATGATCCCTGCTCGTGAAGAGACGACGGCGATTGCCTATCAATTCAATCAGCCAAATTCCGAGCCCCCCCAGGTTCTTTTGCTTGCCGTGCCACCAGCGATGGGGGAGCAGGACGCGGTTTGGAACTGGGAGCATCTGGTTTCAACAGTATCCGAATCCCTGGACATGGCAAAGGTCAGGGCTGTGGATCTAGATGCGCTGAAGGGAGTAGGGCAGCTGCTCCCGGCAATATTCTTCCCAGTTCAGCTCACAGTAGGGTCTTCGCCAGTTACTCCAATCGGACCAAAATGACAGTTGGAGTGAAGTCAGATAATAAGGAGATGATATGCCGGAAGTCCAAGTCATCGTGCCGCCTATCCCAAACCTAAAAGTGGTCCCTCGGTTTTGGAACCGCCTTGAACCCCGAGCGCGGTCTGATGATTTCAGTAAAGCTATCCAGGCGCGCATTTATGACCCCTTGTGGATGATCGCCCGGCAGTGGCAGCTCGGTGAGTTCAAGGCAGACGATGCGGGTTCACCCGTAAGCGCCCAGCTCTCGATTGTGACTGCTCCTTTGACGCGTTATTCGCCAGGTCCACCCTCGGCATCAGCACAGGTCGCGCTCATTAAGCGGGGAAGCGAACCCCCTCTCCCTATCGAAATGAATGTCGAACAAGAACCGATATCGCTTGAGGCAGACCTGCTTAGCAGAATCCAAATCGGTCAGCAGTTTGAACATGAACTCAAAATCCAGATGGCCAAAGAAGGACTCAGCGACGAGACGTGCAAAAGCCTCATTGAATTCTTCCGAGAAGAATACGGGCTTGAAGGTCCATCTGATGAGGACTATCAAGAAACCGATGACAAGACGTGTCGTTTCTGGCTCACTCTTGCAGGCAAAGCCATCGACGCAAAGAAGATGAGAGAAAAGGACTTGCTCAGCGAAAATCCTTCGATCCCGGGGGAAATGCCTGGGACATCCGATGATCGAGCCGTTGTCGCGCTGGCACTGCGAAATCTCTGGCAGTTGTACTGCGTACTCTGCCCGTGGAACCTGCTGAAGAAGAATGACTCCTGGCGAGATAGCAGCTTTGACTACGCGGCGAGCGTATCAGCTCCGAGTCCGGATGATATAACCAAGCAGGTGGTATTATATGCTCCGGACTACAAAGGCGGCAGTCTGGACTGGTACTCCTTCGATCAGGCCGCGCTCACAACACAACTGGGACCAGATGCAGCGTTGGAAGGTGAAGATATCAATTCCGCGATCGTCGAGAGATCGTTTGACATGGTTCCGAAGAATCTCAGCTTTCGCGGCATGCCCAATGCCAGGTGGTGGCAGTTCGAAGACGGGAAGACGGATTTCGGAAAGCTCGATGTTCCGATCACGGATATCGGCAAGCTCCTTGTGATGGAATTTGCGCTCGTATACGGCAATGACTGGTTCATAGTGCCGGTTCCGCTAGAGATCGGATCGCTCTGCAAGGTAGCCTCACTCACGGTGCTCGATGTGTTCGGCCTTACAACGCCCATTCAGAAAATAGGAAGCGGTGAGGGTGAACAATGGCAAGCCGCATGGAACATGTACACTCTCACTGTTGACAGGGAGAAAAAGGCTGATTTTCTCTTCCTACCGCCCTCGCTGGGCCGCAGCGAAGAGTCACCTCCGATTGAGGACGTAAGGTTCTTAAGGGATGAAATGGAAAATCTCTGTTTTGCCGTTGAGCACACCTTTCTCAATGGTCTGGGTGAGCCCATGTCGGGCTATGAGTATTATAGGGATCGAACCAGAAGGAAACAGCAGCAAGCCAATCGAAGATTGGCGACAGAGATCAAGACCCTTGCCGAAGAACTCGGCGAAGTCGCCCAGGAGGCGCAGAAAGCGGCCTTCGATGCGTTGAATGCAGCGACCCCCGAGTTGCTGGCCGCACTCCTGGATGAAGCAAAGAAGAAGCTTCGTCAGACCTTTCCCTCTGCCCCAGAAGATGCAAAACAAAAGATCATTCAACTCGCTGGTGAAGAAACGGAGGGCAAAGAACAGGATGCGGCAGTCTACCGCCTCGAGTCTACCGTGCCAGGGAACTGGATCCCATATATTCCTGTTCATACGGGGAATAGCAGAAGATCTATTCAATTCCGGCGAGCGGCAATGATCGGCGAAGAGGACGGAAACGGATGGTCTGTCTATGAGCCCAGGACGGCCATTTTGAAGGGTGCCGGAGCGAATCATATGGTTCATGAAGAAACCATTACCCGAGCAGGGACAAGAATCAGGCTTTCATTTCAGCGAGCACGCTGGATAGACGGTTCTACCCATGTTTGGATAGGCAGAAGAGTTGGCCCGGGGCGTGGCGAGGGATCAAGCGGTCTACGATTTGATTTCTTAGATGAGAACCAGTGACGTTCGTGATCTTGTATTAAAGGATCGACTTATGAAATACATTGGCGGGGGATAGAACACCATTACATCAAGCCTCGGACCTGCCGATTATACACTTGCATGATGGCTTGCCGGTAGTTCACAGTGCGGGAATGCTCTTACTGTCCAGTTGGATTTCATCCACGGTGATGAGGCGTCTGGATTGTGAATCACAATAAGCGTGCTGAGATTATGCTGACATTTGTATGCTGTGCTGATGCCCAATTGGCAAGTCTCCTCAACCGGCGCATCGCCCCTTGCCTGCTGGAGAGCATAGGCGATCTGCTCATCCGGAAAACGCTTCCTCTTCATGAGAACCTCCCAGGAGGCTCTCACTACATAGGATTTTGCGCGCTGATTGGGGGCAGATCACTTCACATCAGTCGACCGCGCTGGAGGACCCTGGGCATGGATGGAACGGAGGGCTCTCACGAAGCCATTGTGGCCTGGTGGTCATTTTGATACAATGTCGGTCAGTGGGGGAAAAGTGCCCTTCGGAATCGGCTCAACAAAGTTCATCTTCATCTGACGACATGCAGAGGCGAGAAATGGCGCCAGCCCTACAGACAGCGGGTGGAAGGGGAGTGAATTGGCGGCGTGTTGCCCTTGCCGCATGCGTTTTGTGGCCGACAATGGCACTCCTCAATGGTTGTACGTCGCAAGTCACGGCACCCAAGGTTTCCCCCTCGTCAAAGACCCTGGTCGGCGGAACGGTTACGACATCAGAGGTCGGGGGAACAGGCCTAGCTATAGTCTCGGTCCTGGACACACGGAGAGCCATTTCTGCGTCTGGCGGCTTCCAAGTCGCAGTATCGAGTTTTGGGGCGCAACTCCTTCTGCTAGCTGACTCCGCAAACGGATGCCGGGCCCTCGCGGTATCCTTGCCCAGGGCGTCGGGAAGTGGGGTCGACTCCGTTCGCTTCGATGCGAGGTCGACCGCGCTCAGCCTGCTCCTGCTGACTCCGGGCATACTTGCCATAGATCCCGTGGAGGCACGCGCTCATGTAGCACGCTTGGCGGCCCTCCAGGCGTTCCCGGCGCTAGTCACCAGTCTTCGCCAGCATCTTCCCCTGGCCACGCTGGGAGAGGTGGTTCGACAGCAGGACGTATCCACGTTGCTGCAAAACTGCGTGCGGGAGTGGCAAGCGACCGACTCGGTCTCGGCGCGCAACGCGACGATGCGGCCCACCGAAAGATACTTCTTCTCGGCGACCGTGAAAGATGTCTCGAACCCATTCATGACGGACATCCTGTTGGAGAACAGTGCCTGGCGATACGTGAGTGTTCAGCGCCGAGACATCGTGGAACCGACATTCAGCGAGAAGAGTGTCACGCAGATCGCGACGGGGCTCGGTTGCATGCGTGGCGGAACGCCCGTGAGCTGGGGCACGCTTCTGACCTGGACCATTGCCCAGCCGACTCAGCTGGACGATTACGTAGATTTCTCGGTTCCGTCAAGGGTGTCGGAATCGCAGTACTGGATCGTGGGGTTGGGCTATTCGTCAGGCGTGACCGTGCCGACCAGCATCAACCAGGACAAGACCTGGCCCGCCCTGGAGTCAGTTACGTATTACATCTGTTTTCCCCTGCTTGACATCCTGTCGGGGGCAACAGATCTCATGAAAGACACTGGCAAGGTCAACGATGCCCTGGGGGCAATCTCCGACGCCGTTTCCTCCAGCAGCTCTCTCGGGGACCTGTTGCACGCCCAGAATGCGGTGGATATGGCTGGCTCCGTCGTGGACCTGGGCGTGCTCATCGCAGAGAAGGTGGCGGAGCACGGCACCGGTGTGGCGGGCGGTTTCCTCGGGGTCTCACAGACGAGCTGGATAAGCTTGTCCAACGTACTCGCGGTGGTCAGTGTGGCTTTTGCGGTGGACAACACAATTGTCTTCGTCGATCACTTGCTCACCGTGCCGGACATCTGGGTTGCACAGGTTAGGAATCCCGTTGATGTCAGGGCTCCTGGGGCGGTTATGGACCTCGCCGTCGTATTCCCCGCTGCGAGAAGCGTCGGGCTATCTTGGACGGCCCCTGGGGATGATGGGAACATCGGCACAGCGAGCCAGTACGATATCAGATATGCGACGTTTTCCATCAACGAGTCGAACTGGAGCAGTGCCACTCCATGTGCGGGTGAGCCGTCGCCGAAGCCTGCGGGTGCGAGCGAGAGCTTCACGGTGCCCGGATTATCCCCAAGCACTCCCTACTATTTTGCGATCAAGACTGCGGACCAGGAACTCAATTGGTCTGCCTTATCCAATATCGCAGGTGCCACAACCCAATCGGAGGATATTACGCCTCCGGCAGCAGTGACTGATCTGGCGGCTGTCAACCCAACGAGCAATTCAATGACGCTTACTTGGACGGCGCCTGGAGATGACGGGAATGTTGGGACGGCAAGCCAGTACGACATTAGGTATGCAAAGTTCTCGATCAACGAGTCGAACTGGAATAGTGCGACACAATGCTCGGGCGAACCAACCCCGAAGCCTGCCGGCAGCGCAGAGACCTTTGCCATGACGAGGCTTTCTCTCGGTACCAAGTATTACTTTGGGCTTAAGACTGCAGATGAGAAGCCCAATTGGAGTGGCTTATCCAATGTACAATCTAATAGCACAATATGTACTGCTGGCTCATGGACGCCTTTAGGTGCGGGAATGAATGGTGCAGTCTGGGCATTTGCAGAATACAATGGCCAGTTGATAGCAGGGGGAGGGTTCACGACTGCCGGGGGTGTCTCTGCCAATCACATTGCTGCCTGGGATGGAAGTTCTTGGTCTCAATTAGGTACGGGATTAGGAGACTATGAGGTTCTTGTCCTCACTGTCTACAATGGCCAACTGATAGCGGGGGGCGACTTCACAACTGCCGGAGGAGTCTCTGCCAATCACATTGCTGCCTGGAACGGAAGTTCCTGGTCGCCACTGGGTGCTGGATTGGTGGGCGGCGATGAAGCATTTGTTCTTGCCCTCACTGTTTACGATGGCCAGCTGATAGCAGGGGGAGGGTTCACCACTGCGGGAGGCGTCTCTGCCAATAAGATTGCTGCGTGGAACGGAAGTTTCTGGACGCCATTGGGTGCGGGGCCAAACTATGACGTATGGACCCTCACTGTTTACAATGGCCAACTTATTGCGGCGGGGGGTGATGAGTCCTCTGCCAACTCCATTGCTGCATGGAATGGAGCTTCTTGGTCGCCGCTAGGCACAGGGCTAAGTTATCATGTGTCTTCCCTTACTGCTTATAATGGCCAGCTGGTGGCGGGAGGGGACTTCCGCGCTGCACCTTCAATTGAGGGTCGCATTGATACCTGGAACGGCAGCTCCTGGTCGGCGCTGGATGGGAATCTAAGCGGGCCAGTCCATTCGCTTACCGTTTACAATGGCCAGTTGATAGCGGGGGGAGGTTTCCATACTGCTGGAAGTGTTGCTGCAAATAGTGTTGCTGTATGGAACGGGAGTTCCTGGTCGCCATTATGTGCGGGGCTAAACGGATCTGTACTAGCCCTCACTGTTCTGAATGACCAGCTGATAGTGGGAGGATGGTTCACGACTGCGGGAAGTGTGCCTGCCAACGCCATAGCGGCCTGGGAATAGTCATCTGTGTCGGATTCTCGCAAAGCCAGAGATCATAAGGGAGGTTCCTGAGATGAATTTGTGGCTACCGAAATGTTGCTTGATCCTCGTGGCGCTGCTGGTGCTTCTCGCATCAACTCTGATCGCGAACTGGACGCCGAATGGCGTGGCTCTCTCCAAGGCATCGGGCAATCAGGAGGAGTATCCCCGTATCACGTCCGATGGCTTGGGCGGCGCCATTGTCACATGGCAACGCAGCGGGAGCTATGACATCTATGCCCAGAGGGTCAATGCCTCAGGAGCTGTCCAGTGGACAACTAATGGCGTGGCCCTCTGCACGGCAACGGGCAATCAGGAGCATCCCCAAATCACGTCCGATGGCTTGGGCGGCGCCATTGTCACGTGGCATGACTACCGCAGCGGGACCAACTATGACATCTATGCCCAGAGGGTAAACGTCTCGGGAGCTGTCCAGTGGACAACTAATGGCGTGGCCCTCTGCACGGCAACGGGCAATCAGAGGTATCCCCAAGTCGTGTCCGATGGCGCGGGTGGCGCCATTGTCACGTGGTATGACTACCGCAGCGGGACCAACTATGGGATCTATGCCCAGAGGGTGAATGCCTCGGGAGTTGTCCAATGGACGACCGATGGCGTGGCCCTCTGCACGGCAACGGGAAATCAAATGGATCCCATGATCGTCTCCGATGGCGCGGGTGGCGCCATTGTCACGTGGGAGGACAGCCGCAGCGGGAACTATGACATCTATGCCCAGAGGGTCAATGCCTCAGGAGCTGTCCAGTGGACGGCGAATGGCATCGCCCTCTGCACGGCAACGGGGGGTCAGGGGGGTCAGACGATTACCCCCGATGGCTTGGGCGGCGCCATTGTAACGTGGTCCGACTCCCGCGGCGGAATTTACTCTGACATCTATGCCCAGAGGGTGAATTCATCGGGAGCTGTCCAGTGGACAGCGAATGGCGTTGCTCTATGCACAGCAACGTGGGATCAGTATTTTCCCACGATAACCTCCGATGGCGCGGGTGGCGCCATTGTCGCGTGGAAGGACAACCGCAGCGTGAACCCAGGCATCTACGCGCAGAAGGTGAATGCCTCGGGAGTTGTCCAGTGGACGATTGATGGCGCTGCCCTTTGCACGGCAACGGGGTATCATTATGGTCCCACGATCGTCTCGGATGGCGCGGGTGGCGCCATTGTCACGTGGTATGACACCCGCACGGGGTACGACGGAATCTATGCCCAAAGGGTGAATTCATCGGGAACCGTCCAGTGGACAGCGAATGGCGTTGCCCTCTGCACGCTGATGGAGGATCAGTGGAATCCCGCGATCACCTCCGATGGGTGGGGCGGGGCCATTGTCACGTGGCAAGACTCGCGCATGTGGTACCTCAACAGTGACATCTATGCCCAGAGAGTCGATGCCAATGGTTTGGCGGTGTTGATGGCCACTGACGCACCGGCCGTACCTATTGAATTGCACCAGAATTACCCAAACCCCTTCAACCCCGCAACAACGCTGACTTACTCAATTGAAGAGAAAGGCGAAGTAACTCTCAAGATCTACGACGCTTCAGGAAAGTACATTGCGTCACTTGTTGATAGGCAGGAGGAGAAGGGCTCCTATGCAGTGGAGTGGAACGGTAGGGATGAGAAGGGAAGCCCAGCGGCCTCGGGTATCTATTTCTACCGGCTCACGGGGGGCAACCAGACGATCTCGAAGAAGATGGTGCTCTTGAGATAGTCCCAGTCTCTTTTGAGTAGATCGGGTTTTTAGAAGCCCGGCTGTTGAGTCAGGAGAAGACTTAGCAGCCGGGTTTTTCTATGTGCTCCTGGGAGTGGGTGTACCGCACCCGGTTTCCTGGACACAAGAACTGCTTAATCACGCGGCCACCTGAGCGAACGACTGCCGGATCTCGAGAGGCGATCGATACTCAAAGTTGTATTGCCGGATGAACTCTGCGATGATCTCCCTCGCCTCTTCCAACGACTCGAAGTCATGCATATAGAGGCACTCTTCCCGGAGCGTCCTGATCCACCGCTCCATGATCCCGTTGCACTGCGGCTCCCCGACGTAGGAAGGCGTCGATTTGATCCCGAGCCATCGCAGCTCTCCCAGGAACTGATGTGCACAGTACTGCGGACCCCAGTCATGGCGGAGCCCTAACCCCAACGCGATCTTTGTCGCGTAATTCCGGTAATGAGCTCGGATCCCCTGTCTAATAGGCTCCAGCGCCGCCCATCGGTCCCCTCGTTTCGCCACATGCCATCCCACAATGTCCTCGCTGCAGTGATCGATCGCTCCGAAAAACCAGCACCAACCGTCCTTCTGCGTGTAGAACCGCGCCGCATCCGCTCCCCACAGCTCGTTCGGCCGATCCGTCTGGATCCGCCCCTCGTGGCTCCGATCGCCGTGATTCGCGAGTCTCCGCACGGGAACGAGAAGCTGCTTCTCCCGCATGATCCGCAACACCCGGTTCCGGCCTACCCATATGCCTCGCGCTCGAAGCTTCACCCGTACCTTCCGATATCCCTCTCCGTGGAAGGAACTCTCCAGAAGAACCTCTCGGATCGATGAGAGCACTTCCTTGTCGCTCCACCGGCTCCGAGGACCGCGTTTTATCGGCGCCATAGGCCTCTCCCCCACCAATAACCCGCCCGCCGCATACCACGTCGATCGCGGCAGCCGGTACACCGCGCAGATCATCGTCCGCGGATACACCCGCCCTGTAAATACGCTCTTCATCCCTGCGACCTCTTGAGCTTCTTCAATTCCTCCCCGTACCCCCTTTTTTCGAGCAGGCCCTCCGCCAACTCCAGCTTCATCATCGTCTCCCCAAGCTTCGCTCGCGTTCGCACGAGCTCACGCTCCGCCGGGTCACCACCGCGGCGCTTCAACCCCGCAGAGCCGCTCTCGATGAACACCCGCCGCCATTCCTCGATCTCGTGCGCCGGCACCTGGATCTCTCGGCTCAGTTCCCCAAGATCCTCGCCCCGCAAAAGACGCAGCACTACGTCCGTCTTCTGTTGCACACTCCATCGCTCCGGAAGCTCTCGCGATGCTCCCGTTCCTTCCGGTTCCTTGGACATACCAACCTCCTTCTGATGCCCTCATTCTACTACCAATCCGTTGTCCAAGGAAATCGGGGGCTCTATAACCTTCCCCTTGCCAAGTTCGTGCTTGAACGATTTGGCAGCATTCATTATCGTTCTGCTGTTCCCGCCCGTAGCCCGGCTCTGGGTCTTGACGAACCGGGAACAATTTCGAGCGACCCGTGTTTAAAGGAGTTGTGTCGCGGGGTCCTATAGTCGACCTTCAGTGGCCCCATTGAGAATCGGGGTCCATTCTACAAGAGATATACGAAAGGTGCTTGCCATGCCCATCGACGTGAAACAAATCGGCGCAAAAGTGGAGCAGGAGAAAGCGATCCTCGACCGCGTGCGCGGCGAGATTCAGAAGGTCATCGTGGGGCAGGAGGAGCTCATCGAACGGCTCCTCGTCGGGCTCCTCTGCAACAACCACATCCTCATCGAGGGGGTGCCGGGGCTCGCGAAGACGCTCTCGGTCACGACCCTCGCGAGGACCATTCAGGCGTCCTTCCAGAGGATCCAGTTCACCCCGGACCTTCTCCCCGCCGACCTCATCGGCACGCTCATCTACAACCCCCGCTCGGGGGATTTCACGACGAGGAAGGGTCCCATTTTCACGAACATCATTCTCGCCGACGAGATCAACCGCGCGCCGGCCAAGGTGCAGAGCGCGCTCCTCGAGGCGATGCAGGAGCGGCAGGTCACGATCGGCGACAAGACGCATCCCCTCGATGAGCCCTTCATGGTGCTCGCCACGCAGAACCCGATCGAGCAGGAGGGCACCTACCCCTTGCCCGAGGCGCAGGTCGACCGCTTTATGCTGAAGCTCAAGGTGACCTACCCGTCGAAAGAAGAGGAGAAGAAGATCCTCGAGCGCATGGCGCGCTCATCCACGAAGATCGACGTCCAGCCCGTGATCTCTCCGAAGGACATTCTCAGGCTTCGCCAGCTCGCCGACGAGATCTACATGGACGAGAAGGTCGAGGACTACATTCTCAACATCGTCCAGGCGACGCGCACGCCCGAGAAGTACGGGCTCGACGTCGGGAAGCTCATCCAGTACGGGGCCTCCCCGCGCGCCACGATCTACCTCGCGATGGCCTCGCGCGCGCACGCCCTCATGCAGGGGCGCGGCTACGTGACGCCCCAGGACGTGAAATCCATCGGGATGGACGTGCTGAGGCACCGGGTGATCGTCACCTACGAGGCCGAGGCGGAAGAGAAGACGCCCGAGACCGTCGTTGCGGCCA
>Ga0315291_10002564_pt1 | contig 23762 bp, 23 predicted proteins | sample YL17G12_20_MG_FD_203070 | JGI IMG/M metagenome (GOLD analysis project Ga0315291, IMG submission 203070) | Sediment microbial communities from Yellowstone Lake, YNP, Wyoming, USA - YL17G12_20 | ecosystem: Environmental > Aquatic > Freshwater > Lake > Sediment | place: USA: Wyoming | collected... | reverse complement strand
CGCCAGCGGGTGCTGCGCCTTGTAGGGACCCGATGGCATGTTGTTGACGCACTGCTCGATGATCCGCAGGCTCTGCCGCATCTCCTCGACCCGGACGACCGCCCGATCATAGCAGTCGCCGCGCTCGGCCGTCGGGATCTCGAAGTCAAACTGGTCGTAGCCCGAGTAAGGCCGCACTTTACGGAAGTCCCACTTGAAGCCGCAGGCGCGCAGGCCGGGCCCGGTCACCCCCCAGTCGATCGCCTCCTCCAGCGTGTATGCGCCGACCCCTTGCGTCCGGGCCTTGAAGATGCGGTTTGCCATGACCAGCTTGTCATACTCCGCTAGACGGGCCGGCATGTACGCCAAGAAGTTGCGCATCATCTCCTCCCAGCCGCGGGGCAGGTCGTGCGCCACGCCGCCGATGCGGAACCAGCTGGGGTGCATCCGCGCGCCGCAGATCGCCTGAATGATGTCCAGGGCGCGCTCGCGGTCTGTGAACATGTAGAAGACCGGCGACAGGGCGCCCACGTCCCCAGCGAAGGTGCCGTACCACACCAGGTGGCTGATGACCCGGAAGAGCTCCGCCAGCATGACGCGGATCACCTTCACCCTGTCCGGCACTTCAATGCCTGCCAGTTTCTCGACCGCCAGCACGTAGGGAAGGTTGTTCATGACGCCGCCGAGGTAGTCGACGCGGTCCGTGTAGGGTATGTAGGTGTGCCACGATTGCCGCTCGCCCATTTTCTCGGCACCGCGGTGGTGGTAGCCGATCTCGGGCACGGCGTCCAGGATCTGCTCGCCGTCCAGTTGCAGCACGACGCGCAGCACGCCGTGCGTCCCTGGGTGCTGCGGCCCGAGGTTGAGGAACATGAAGTCGGTGTCTTCGCTCTGCCGCTTCATCCCCCAGTCCTCGGGGCGGAACTGGAGAGCCGCCTGCTCCGCCTCCTGTTTCTCTTCGGGCAGCCGGAACGGTCCCATCTCCGTGGCGCGCGCCGGGTGGTCCTTGCGCAAAGGGTATCCTACCCAGGTGTGGGGCATCAGTATCCTTGTCAGGTGGGGATGGCCGTCGAAGGCGATGCCGAACATGTCCCACACTTCGCGCTCGTACCAGTTCGCCGAGGGCCAGATGTCGACGATGCTCGGCAGAGAGGGCTCTTCGCCGCTCAACGCCACCTTGATCCGGATGTCTTCGTTGCGCTCGTACGATAGGAGATGGTAGACGACTGTGAACTCGCCCAGTTGCTGGCAGTCGCGACAGATACGGAGCCGCTCGTCGATGGCCGTCAGGTCGTAGAGCGTTCGGTAAGGCTGCTCTATCTCCGACTTCAGGTAGCGGAGCACGGCGTGCACGCTGTCCTTGGGCACCCACACGGTAGCGATGCCATCGCGGGTAGGCTGAGATGAGAAGGTGACCTCAGGCAACCTCTTCTCCAGCTCTCGGAGGATACCGGGGGCAGCATCGATCCCTGAGCCCGGACCTTGAGTCGTAGCAGCGGGCTGGGCCATAGCTAGACCTCCTCCGGCGGGCGGAGGGAGAGGATCTGCTGCCTTTCCGCCCGTTTCAGGTCGCGCATAGACGGTGTCGCTGGCCGCAGGACGCGCTGCCCGCCCGCTGCCCAGCTCAGCGGCCGCTTTTCATCGCCGATCATCTTCCGTAGTAGGAGCAGCCCTTCCATGAAGGCCTCGGGGCGAGGCGGGCAGCCGGGCACGTAGACATCCACTGGCAGGAACTTGTCGACCCCCTGGACGACGCTGTAGATGTCGTACATGCCGCCGGAGTTGGCGCACGACCCCATCGATATGACCCAGCGCGGCTCCATCATCTGTTCGTACAGTCGCTTGATGACCGGCGCCATCTTGACGAACACGGTGCCCGCGACAACCATGACGTCGGCCTCGCGCGGCGTCCCCCGGATCACCTCCGCGCCGAAGCGGGCAATGTCGTACTTGCTCGTGAGGCTGGTTGCCATTTCCACGTAGCAGCAGGAGAGGCCGAAGTTGAAGGGCCAGATGGAGTTCTTGCGCCCCCAGGCGACGAGGTCCTGCACGCGTGACAAGAGGACGATGCGATCCACTGCCGCATCGATCGCGTTACGATCGCGGCCCGGCGGCACTGGCGCCACGCCAAAGGAGTCCGATGCGTTAGCGTCGGTCAATCCGCCCTCTCCTACCGACCGGTCCCCAGTCCAGAGCGCCGACACGCCAGAGGTACGCCAGCGCCGCGACCAGGACGCCGATGAAGACCAGTATGTCAACGTAGCCCGTCCAGCCGGCCTCGTGGAGCGCGACCGCCCAGACGAAGATGAAGACCGCCTCCAAGTCGAAGATCACGAAGATCATGGCGATGAGGTAGAACTTAACGTCGAAGCGGATGCGTGCCGTGCCCGTGGGGAGAATGCCGGATTCGTAGGGCTCACCAGTGGCTCGCTCGGTGTGCCTCTGCCCGAGGACGTAGGAGATGAGGAGCATCCCCACCACCACTACAATGGACAACCCAAGGTAAGCGAAAAAAGGCCAGAGATCGCTATCCGTCATTCACACACCAGTTCGGCGAGCTGCCCTCGCGCATGCCAGCTTGGCCTCCCGTCGGCGCGGAGAACCCGGGGACGCTTCAATTTACAGCCTAAGCAATAGCGAGCGCAATGCCGAGGGTGGTATGCTGTGGCCAGCATACCGAACCGTTCAATACAAACGGAAGAGGGTTCTACCATCTAGGGGGCAGGTCAAGCGCACTGCCCCAGCTCGCTTTCAGCAATCAAACAATCACGTGTCTAGGAGAGTCGTTGAGAGAGGAACGGGAACGAGGCCTCCGACCGCCCGCGTGACCAGTCCGCCTGCTTGTCACTCAATGACTCGCCGCGGTCAGCGCCATTGGACTCGTTGCGGGGCTGGCGCTTGCCCTGACAGCGCGATATCATGCTCGCGGCGTTCAGTATGCTTGTCGTCACTGGCTGCCTTTCGCCCTATCCGAAGGAGGCTCCGTCGTGGAAGTATTACCTACCGAGCTACTGCCTGCCGTACCCCACATCCACTTCTCCATCTTCAACCTCGCGATCCCGAACATTGCCGCATGGGGAGCACTAATCATTGCCTTCGGCGTCGCCGCCTGGCTGCGCCTGCCGAGAATCTTTGAGCCCCGAGAGTAGGGCGGAATGCGAGGTCGAGCATGAACTTGACACGATCCGCCCAGCGATTCCTCACGAGTAACCTCAGTCTGGAGGACGTTCTCCCGACCAGGTTGCCCGTCTACGTTAGTTCGGTCGCATATCTTTTCGGTGTAACGGCGCTTTCCGCCGTTGGGGCGCTCGTCGTTACGGGCGTAATCATGACCCTATTCGGGCCCGAGTGGTATCACGGCGGACAGGCCCCGGGATCGGGAGTCGGTCGGTTTGTCAACGCCATGCACTTCTGGAGCGTGCAGCTCCTTTTCTTTGCGCTCCTCGGGCACGTGGCTACCAAGTACGCAATGGCTGCTTGGCGGGACGGTCGCTGGAAGACCTGGCTGGTGGGCGTGTTGGCCCTGGGAGTCGCGATTTTCACCGCCCTGACAGGGTTTCTTGCGCAGACAGACTGGGACTCACAGTGGATCGCCGTACAAGCCAAGGATGCTCTGAACGCGGTGGGCGTTGGTGCCTTCTTCAACACCATGAATGTGGGCCAAGTACTCACTCTACATGTTGTTGCCCTACCACTGGTGCTTGGGGTGTTGGTGGGAGTCCATCTGTTCTTCATCCGTCGAGATGGCCCGGTAAAGCCGATCGACTGGAAGCAGCAAGATGAGCAAGCGAACTGAAGAGTACTTCAGGGACGTGCCGATGAAGCCCTATGACCTGCTGAGGGAAGGGCTTATTGTCCTCGCCCTGGTAGTGGCAGTAGTTGTGACTCTGGCTGCCGTGTTTCGGTCACCTGATTATCCGACGGTACGTGGCGAGGACGTGGCGAATTTTCAGCCGATCGCCTTCTTGAAGACCAGCGCCGACATTCTCGCGGGAAACCACGGTATTCAGGACTACGGACCGCCATACACGTCCGACACCGAGAACGCGCAAAGCCTGTTCGGCGTGGCGCCTGCCCGCTGGTTCGGCGCCACCATCCCCGTCGATCCGGCGGAAGACCTCGTGCTGCGCCCCTTGCAGCGGGTGGCCATTCTCAACAGCGACGTGGCCAGTGCGCTGCAAGAGTACCAGGCAGCCAGCCCTGACCAACAGCAAACGTGGGTCACGTCGTATCTTGACGGCCTGGATCAGGCGACGGAGACTGACGGCGAAGTCAGTATCCCTCCCGGTGACTACGGGCCCGTCCAGGTAATGATGAGCGGAATGCTTGCCCTGGGGCGGGCCGGCCTTCTGGAGGGGGCTATAGAGAGCGGCAATCAGTTGCCCTACTCCCTCAACTACACGAAGTCTTTGCTGTTCTTCCAAGACGACGTCGATGCCACCGTCGCCGAAACACTGGACATGAAAGGCGACCAGTGGGGCGTCAGCAACGAAACGGGGCGGTATCCGGGGGCATGGTGGCTCTGGCCCTATGCCTTCCTCTACCAGATTCCCCCGATGTCCTCGTCATCCAATGCCGACCTTCAGGCGATCGGGATTGCGTCCGCGGCTTTCCTACTGCTCCTTCTGATCCCGTTCATCCCGATCGTCCGCTGGCTGCCCCGGTACCTAGGGATCCACAAGTTGATTTGGCGCGACTGGTACCGCCGGAGCGAGAAGGTGAGACCGAAGGCCGACGGCCCTCGTGGCGGCATCAAGGCCTAGGCAGCACCGTGGCCGCCCGGCCTGAACACCGGAGTATAGGTCAGCAAGGCCTTGCCGGGACCGCACACTATTCGACCTTCGTGATGGCCTAGAGGGTGTGGGGAAACAATATTGGATCAGTATCTGCGCAAGTCAAGCGCCGGCCCACTCGTACTCGTGGCGGTGACCACCGAGAACTGGTGGGCCGATTCTCCCTCAGGCCTTAGCCCGCTGCCTATCACGCAGAGGGTCGAGTGCTGCCCTCCAGATACGGATGGAATTCTGGCACCCCGTAGCTTGCCGAGCGCTGGCGGCGGCACTGCAATGCTGTCCGGCCGCACAGTGCGCTGGAGTACCGACCACCGGCGCCGGAGGCAGCGCTGCCATGGGCAGGGAGCAAGGCTCTCTCACACCAGATGGTACCTGTACGAGTAACATAGGGGGTGGACTCGTTCTTGGGGGCAGGCCATAACGTCATTTATCGTGTTCCTTACCGCTGGCGTCCGTACCGGGGCCTGATCTACTTTTACCTCCTGCTGGATCAGCAGGCGCGGCAAGGCCTGTTGCGATAAGAAAAATGAACATCGCCACCCATCCACCTGAAGCGAAGCAAGAGAGGAATGTCAACGATCATCCCGAAGTTATCAGAGCCGAAGTTTTCACCGTGGGCCATTCCACGCGCAGCATTGAGAAATTTGTGGGGCTGCTCAGGGCCTATGGCATTCGGCGTGTGGTGGATGTGCGCACCATCCCCCGCTCGCGTCACAATCCCCAGTTTAGCCACGAAGCGTTAAGCCGCGCGCTGCACGGTCGCCGCCTCCATTACCGGCACATGAAAGCGCTGGGTGGTCTGCGCCACGTGCACGTGAATTCGCCCAACGCCGGATGGAGAAACGCTTCATTTCGCGGCTTCGCCGATTATATGCAGACGCCAGCCTTTGCGCAGGCGCTGGAGGAACTGACAAAGCTGGCTGCCACTGAGCCGACCGTCATCATGTGCGCCGAAGCCGTCCCCTGGCGCTGCCACCGTTCCCTGATTGCGGATGCGCTCACCGTGCGCGGCGCGGCGGTGCGCCATATCTTCAGCCCGACCAAATCCAAACCGCACACGCTTACGCCTTTCGCCAGGGTCCGCGGCCTGCAAGTGACTTATCCGGGGGAAAATGCCTCATAAAGTCTCGTCAAACTTGACGGCCCGACAAAAACAAAATTTGTGAGAGCGTAGAATATACTCGCCTTTAGCAATTTGTGTGCTGGGCCACCGAACCAAGCAGTCTAGGTTCTTCGCCGCGACCAACCTCGACGAGCTCGTGCCCGATGACCAAAAACTGGTCGGGGGTTGGACTCGTTTTCGGGGGCAGGCCACTTGGACGGCGATGCATGTCGGCCCATCGCCCGCGAGGTCCTCGATCTGGCGGCGACGATACCGATTCAGACCGAGACCGACCTCTTCGACCTCGATGACGCCAACGAAGCGCTGCGACGTCTCGCCGCCGGCGAGATATCGGGAGCGGCTGTCATCAAGACCAGCGGATCCTAGGCCTCGTCGCCGAGCGAGTAGCCTCAATGCAGGTGCCACTTGCGCGGTGCGATCAGTTGGTCTGCCTCGCGCGGCCCCCAACTGCCGGCCGGGTACATGCAAGTCGGCGTGGGCTCGTTCAATACCGGCTCGACGACCACCCATGCCCTCTCGGCCGCGTCCTCCCGCATGAACAATGTGTGATCGCCGACCATCACGTCATGGAGGAGGCGTTCGTACGCCTCCGGCGGGCTCGTCATGAAGGAGCTGCTGTAGTCGAACTCCATCGTGACCGGCTGTACGTTGATCTCGGGGCCCGGCCGCTTGGCGAGGAATGCAAGCTGAATGCCTTCGTCCGGCTGGATGCGCATCACCAGGTGGTGAGACGGTAGATGTGTGACATCGGTGCCCTCGAAAAAGCAGAGCGGCGGCTCGCGAAACTGGACCACGATCTCCGTCGCTCGGCGAGCGAGACGCTTTCCCGTGCGCACGTAGAACGGGACCCCGGCCCACCGCCATGAGTCGATCTCCAGTTGAGCGGCGAAGAACGTCTCCGTCGTCGAGTCCGCCGAGACATCTCTCTCCTGCCGGTAGCCCGGCACCACCCGTCCGTCAATGGTGCCCGCCGCGTACTGGCCGCGCACTGTGCACGCCGGGTTGAGCGGCTGCATGGCCCGGATCACTTTGATCTTCTCGTCGCGAATGGCCTCCGGCTCGACGTTCGAAGGCGGTTCCATGGTGAGGAGGCTCAGCGTCTGCAGAACGTGGTTCTGGACGATATCGCGGAGGATGCCCGCCTCCTCGAAGTAGGCGCCTCTGTTCTCGACGCCGATGGACTCGGCGACGGTCATCTGCACGTGGTCTACGGCGTCGCGATTCCATACCCGCTCGAACACGGAGTTCCCGAACCTGAACACGAGGATGTTCTGCACCGTCTCCTTGCCGAGATAGTGGTCGATGCGGAAGACCTGCGATTCGTGGAACACCTTGTGGATGACGTGGTTCAGCTCCCGCGCCGACGCTAGATCGTGCCCGAAGGGCTTCTCCACCACTATACGCGTGCCTTGACCCAACTCGGCGTTGTGCAGGCCTGTGATGATGTCCGGCAGGGCAGCCGGCGGGATTGCCAAGTAGACGAGCCGCTCGTTCTCGCGGAGTAAACGTTTCAGAGGGTCGTATCCGCCGTCATCATTTTGAACGTAGGTGATCCGGGGCGCCAGTTCCGCCCACACGGTCTCGTCGAAACCCGTGCGCGAGTATTCCTGTATCGACCTCCTCGCCAGATCGCGGAATCCTTGCTCGCCCATATCGGTGCGGGCGAAGCCGACGATCTGTCCCTGCGCCGGTAGGAGGCTCTCGGCTGCCAGGTTGTAGATTGCGGGGATGAGCTTCCGCTGTGACAAGTCGCCGGACGCGCCCATGATCACGATGTCTTGCGATGGGGGTGCTTTCAGAGACATAGCAGTCCTCGCCTTCTTCTAGGTTCCCAGGGGCGGCGCACGCAAACACCGTTGTCGGAGTGGCGTTGCCTCGATCGTAGGCTCCCCCGATGTCCACGGCGTGAAGAAGGAGATCACCGCCGTGAGATATCCGTGATGAGACCCCGTGACATGCCGCCGACTTGGCCAGCGGATTGCGGAGGGAATCTGTGGGCGAGCGGCGCCGAACTACGTACACTCTCCGCCAGCGCCGCCATCGCCCTTGTGACACCGTCGGGATGCTTGAAGACCGCCGACCCGGCTACCAGCGCCCGCGCGCCCGCCCCGACAACCAGCGGCGCGGTCTCGACGTTGATGCCGCCGTCGACTTCGATCTCCACCGCTAGACTTGCGTCCCCGAGCAGCTTCCGCAGTCGCAGGATCTTGGGTAGGACGCCGGGAAGGAACTCCTGCCCGCTCCAGCCGGGACTCACCGTCATCAGCAGCACAGCCTCTGCCCCGGTCAATGCCTCCTCGATCAATGAAAGCGGGCTAAAGGGATTGAGTGCGACGCCCGCGCGTGGCCCGGCGCGCCTGATCGTTTCGAGCAGGCGGTGCAGGTCGGGCGTGGCCTCGGCATGGACTATGATTAGGTCGCTCCCGGCCCGCGCAAACGCCTCAACGTGGCGGTCGGCCTCCTCGATCATCAGATGCGCGGTCAGCGGGAGCTTCGTCGCCCGCCGCAGCGCCTCGACGACGACCGGCCCGAGGCTGAGGTTCGGCACGAAGCGCCCGTCCATCACGTCGACGTGGATGGCGTCCGCACCCGCGGCCTCGGCCTCCCGCACCTGCTCGCCGAGACGGGTCTGGTCAGCGGCGAGGATCGACGGGACGAGCTTGACGCCGTTGATCATGACCGCAGCTCCACGCCCGACGCCGCGGCCGAATCGGCGACGGCGACGACGCGTCGTGCCTCCACACGGTTCGCTGGCAGGTCCTCGCCCGCCATCATCCGTCGCAGCGCGTCTCGCTTGCCGGCACCGGCAACAAGAAAGACGACGACGCGCGCCGCCGAAAGCACCGGTAGCGTGAGCGTTAGACGTTCGTGGTCCGGCCGCGTCACTTTCGCGACCCACCTGTCCCACTCGTCGAGCGCCGCATCGCCGGGAAAGAGCGATGCCGTGTGGCCATCCGCTCCCAGGCCGAGGAACGCCAAGTCGAACTCCGGCAATGCGCCCCCGAGCACCTGGCGCAACTCCTGCTCATAAGCGGCGGCGTCGCAGGTCTCGCCCGGCATGCGGTGGGCGTGCGCCGGCACAAACGAGAGAAGCGTCTCGCTCGCCATGCGATAGTTGGATGCGGGATCTTCGGGAGGAACGCAGCGCTCGTCGCTGAAGAAGACTTCCACCCCATCCCAGTGGTACGGCTCCTGCGCCAGGCGCTGGTACACGGGCCGGGGGGTTTCGCCGCCGGCAAGCACGATGGTGCGCGGCCGCGTCTCGCGAAAGAGACCGAGCGCGGCCTCCGGGATGTCGGGCGCTATCAGCAATTCCGGTCTCATAGTGGTTGTCCGACGGGCGCTTTTCGGCCTATTCCGTCTTCACCGCGTGACCGCCGAACTCGTTGCGAAGCGCGGCGATCACCTTCATGGCAAATGAGTCGGCCTGTCGCGAGGCGAAGCGACGGAACAGGCTCAGCGCTATCGTGGGCGCCGGGACATTCTCGTTAATGGCCTCCAGCACCGTCCAGCGACCCTCGCCGGAGTCCTCAACATAGCCGCGCAACTGCGAGAGCCGCGGGTCCTTGGCGAACGCCCGCTCAGCGAGCTCGAGCAGCCAGGAGCGGACGACGCTGCCGCGATTCCACAGGCGCGCGATCTCGTGTAGGTCAAGCCCGAATGTTGAGGCCTCGAGTATCTCGAACCCTTCGGCGTAGGCCTCGAGCATCGCGTACTCGATGCCGTTGTGCACCATCTTCGTGAAGTGCCCGGCGCCGACCGGTCCGACATGCGCGTAGCCGTCCTCCGGTGCCAGCGCCTTCAAGGCCGGCTCCATGCGCGCGAACGCTTCGTCGCTGCCGCCGACCATCAGGCAGTAGCCGTTCTCCAGCCCCCAGATCCCACCCGACGTACCAGCGTCTACGAACAGCAGCCCGCGCTCCGCCAGCTCTGCGCCCCGCCTGATGCTGTCCCGGAAGTTGGAGTTGCCGCCGTCGACCACCAGGTCGCCGGGCTGCAGCAGGCCGGCGACTTCCTTTATGCTTTGTTCCGTAGCGTCGCCTGAGGGCACCATGAGCCAGACGGCGCGTGGCGCGTTCAGCTTCGCGACGAGCTCCGACAGCGTCGCCACCTGCGACACTTTAGGGTCGCGGTCGTATCCGATGACCTCATGGCCACCGCGACGCAGTCTCTCCGCCATGTTGGCGCCCATGCGGCCGAGACCCACCATCCCTATCTGCATTTCACTGCCCCCAGTCCAGCAGCGTCTCCAGTCGCACCCGACCGGCGCGACAGCCGTGCGTCCGCAGCGACTCAAGGTCGCCCAACGCCTGTGCCGCCTTCAACGTCCCGAAGGTGAAGGGTCGGCCAGGTATCGCGAGGTCAGCGTCATCCGCCGAAATGACCTGGATGAACACGCCTTTGTTGGGGCCGCCTTTATGGAACTGGCCCGTCGAATGGAGGTAGCGCGGCCCGAAGCCGACGGTCGTCGCCACCTTGAAGCGGTCGCGCAAACGCATGCGTACGCGGCGCAGGGCCGCCTCGTACCCGGCGTTGCGCGGCATGTAGGCTGTTACGGCGATGTAGTCGCCCGGCCGCACCTGCGACAGAAGCGCATCGAGGTCGTCGTTGGGGACGTCAGGCAGGCTACCGGCCGAGAGGATGCGGTTCGTGGCGTCCTTCGCCTCCTGCACGTTCGGTTGGTCGAAGGGGTTGATGCCGAGGATTGCGCCGGCGACGGCTGTGGCGAACTCCCAGCGGAAGAACTCCGCTCCCAGGCACAGCGGGCCGTCGAACTTGAGCGTCGCCGCGGGCCGCAGCGCGATCTCTTCGCCGATGGACACAAACAGCCGGTCGTCGCCGTAGACCTCCGGCGGCCCCAGCGGTTCGCCCTCCACCGGCAGAATGCCGCTGCCCTCCTTGCCCGTCGATTCCGCGACCAGTTGCTCGACCCACGTGCCGAACGTCGCGATAGCCGGCGGCAGGACCAGTGTGAGCTTGTCGCGGCCGGCGACCGCCGCCTCCGCCATCACGGCGCCGAGCCACATTCCCGGGTTGTCGGCGACGGGCACATACGAGGCGCAGGCGCAGGACATCTCGGTCGCCTGGTCGAGAAGGTCGCGCACCGGTGCACCGGTGACGGCCGCGGGCACGAGGCCGAAGTACGACAGAGCTGAGTAGCGGCCCCCGATATCGGGCTGGTTGAGGAATACGCGTCGAAAGCCGCTCTGCCGCGCCAGTGTCTCCAACGACGACCCGGCGTCGGTGATGGCGATGAACTGCTCGCCGCGCCGGACCTTGTCATAGAAGTAGGCGCACTGACAGGCGGTCTCCACCGTCCCTCCCGACTTGCTGGCGACGATAAACAGCGTCCGGCCCAGGTCGAGTGAGTGCTCCAGCGCGATGATGCTCATGGGGTCGGTAGTATCGAGAACGTGCAGCGTCGGGAAGTCAAGCGCCGCCCCGAAAGTCGCGTGGATGACTTCGGGCGCCAGGCTGGAGCCGCCCATGCCCATCAGCACGGCATCGCGAAAGTCCTCGCCGGCAATCCGGCGACCGAAGGCGATGAGGTCGCCTGCGGCCTCGGTCATCTGATCCGCGACGGTGAGCCAGCCCAATCGATTGCTGATCTCCGTCGGGTCCGGCTTCCAGACTGTGTGGTCCTTTTCCCAGAGGCGGCGTGGCACGTCTGTCTTCGCCATCCAGGCGAGCCGCGATTCGATGGCGCCATCGAGCGAGCCCAGGCTTACCAGCGGACGTCGCTCTTCCTCGGCGATCGCGCGGCACTTGGCGTCGATCGCTTCCAGCAGCTTGTCGTAGTCCTTCGCGAACGCCTCCACGCCCTCGTCGAGAAGCTTCGCCGTCACTGCGTCGAGGTCGATGCCCGCCTCCGCGAGGGAGGCGATGACACGCTCCGCCTCGTCGACGTCCTCCTCCAGCGTCGCCCGCACGCGGCCGTGGTCAGCGAAGGCGCGGAGCGTCGACTCCGGCACCGTGTTCACCGTGTCGGGGCCGATGAGCTCCTCAAAGTAGAGGACGTCGGAGTAAGCAGGGTTCTTTGTGCTGGTGGAGGCCCAAAGCGGCCGCTGCACGCGCGCCCCCGCCGCCGCCAGCCTTCCCCAGCGCTCCCCCTTAAAGAGGCGCTTGAAGATCTGGTACGCCGTCTTCGCGTTGGCGATGGCGGCCTTGCCCCGCAGTGGCGAAGTCTCCGGCAGCAGAGCATCGACGGCCGTGTCGACGCGTGAGACGAAGAAAGAAGCGACGCTGGCGATCTGCCCGATGGGCTGACCGGCTTCCAAACGGCGCTCGAGGCCCCTGATGTAGGCCAGCGCGACCTGCTCGTGCGCCTTCACGTCGAACAGGAGAGTAATGTTGATGTTGATCCCCTCGGCCGTCAACTCCTCGACGGCGGGTACGCCTTCGACGGTGCCCGGCACCTTGATCATCACGTTCGGTCGGGCCAGGCGGCGCCACAGCTCCTTCACCTCGGCGATCGTGCCGGCCGTGTCATGGGCCAGCCCCGGCGACGCCTCCAAGCTGACTAAGCCGTCGCGGCCGTTCGTCTGGTCGAAGACGGGGCAGAGGACGTCCGCCGTCATCGCGATGTCCTCGACCGCCAGGCGGAGGAACAACTTCCTCGCGTCGCTCTCGCCGCCTTCGACGAGAGCGCGCAACGCCTGGTCGTAGTCAGTGGAGCCGGAAATCGCCTTGTTGAAGATACTCGGGTTGGAGGTGATGCCGGCGACACCGAACTCGTCCATCAAGCGCTTCAACTCGCCCGACTCGATGAGCCCTCTGCGCAAGTAGTCCAGCCACACGCTCTGCCTCAAGCGACGCAACTCCTGCAGCGGGTTCATCTTCCCTCCTCCTCTATCGCCGCGACCTTCCGTAGCCGCCGCACGTGCCGCTTCTCGCCGCTGAACCTTGCGCCCATGAACACCCTCACTATTTCGGCGGCAAGCTCCGGCCCGATTACGCGCGCCCCCAGGCAGCAGACGTTCGCATTGTCGTGCTCCACCATCTGATGGGCAGTGTAGGTGTCGTGCGCGAGGGCAGCGCGCACGCCGCGTATCTTGTTGGCGGCAATGCCCGCGCCGGCGCCCGATCCGCAGACCAGTACGCCGCGCTCCGCCCTCCCTTCGACGACGGCCCGGCCGACGGTGCGGGCGTAGTCCGGGTAGTCGTCAGCCGGGTCGATTGCGTGCGTGCCCAGGTCCAGCACCTCGTGGCCGGCGTCGCGCAGGACATGACCTAGGTATTGCTTCAAGTCGAAGCCGCCGTGGTCGGCGTCTATTGCTACTTTCATCGGCGCACCAGCTTTCGCGCCCGCTCGGCTATGTTCTCTGGCGTAAAGCCGAACTTCTCGAACAGCACCTCGCCCGGCGCCGATGCGCCGAAATGGTCTATTCCAACGGCGTCGTCGGCCCACTCGCGCCAGCCAAAGGTCGCCGCCGCTTCGACGGCGAGGCGCGGGATGCCCGGCGGCAGCACCTCATCGCGGTAGCCTTTCGACTGCTCCCGGAACAGCTTCCAGGAGGGCATGGAGACAACGCGTGCGGAGACGCCCTGCCCATTTAGCAGCTTCCGTGCCTCCAGGCATACCGACACCTCGGACCCGGTCCCGATGAGAACAACGTCCGAGCCGTCCTCCATGACGTAGGCGCCCCTTTCGACGGCGCCGCCGGGCTTGAGCACCGGCAGCTTCTGGCGCGTGAGCACCAGCGCGGTCGGACCGTCGTCGCGCTCAAGGGCCAGCCGCCAGGCCGCTGCAGTTTCGTTGGCGTCGGCGGGACGAAGCAGCAACAGGTTGGGAATGGCCCTCAGGCTCGCGAGGTGCTCGATTGGCTGGTGCGTCGGTCCATCCTCGCCGAGACCTATGGAGTCGTGGCTATAGACGAAGACGACGGGCAACTCTTCGAGCGCCGCCAGCCGCACCGCCGGGCGCATGTAGTCGGAAAAGATGAGGAACGTGCCGCCAAACACACGAAAGCCCCTATGCGCAGTCATGCCGTTCAGCACGGCGGCCATCGCGTGCTCCCGCACGCCGAAGTGGAAGTTGCGGCCGCCGAATGCCCCGCAGGTGACGTCGCCGTAGCCCTTAAGGTAGGTGTCTGTGGAGGGAGCCAGGTCGGCGGAACCGCCCACGAGCTCGGGCACGGTTCCCGCGATAGCGTTCAGGACAGCGCCGGAGGCAGCGCGGGTCGCTATGTCTCCTCCGGCCTCGAACGTCGGCAGGGCCTTGTCCCAGCCCCGCGGCAGCTCCCGCGCCAGCGTCCTCTGGAACTCTGCTGCCAGCTCTGGATACGCGGCGGCATATTTGCCAAACCGCTCGCGCCATTCTTGTTCGGCTGCGTTTCCCTTCTCCACCGCCACCCGGAATACCGCGAGGGCCTCTGCGGGAATCGTGAACGGCTCCTCGTATCGCCAACCGAAGTTCTGCTTTGTTGCCCGCACCTCATCCTCTCCTAGGGGGATCCCGTGCGCCGCCGCCGTGTCCTGCTTGTGGGGGGACCCGTATCCAATGTGAGTCCGCACGACCACCAAGGTCGGGCGGCTTGGCTCCGCGCGGGCGTCGCCGATGACTCTCTCCACCTCATCCAGATCGTTCCCGTCGGCGATGCGCAGGACGTGCCAGCCATAGGAGCGGAAGCGCTCGTCCACTTTCTCGCAGAACGCCAGCTCCGTTGAGCCCTCAATTGTGATGTGGTTGTCGTCGTAGAAGACGGTGAGTTTGCCGAGGCGCAAGTTCCCAGCCAAAGAGCAGGCCTCGGATGAGATGCCCTCCATCATGTCGCCGTCGCTGGCGATGACGTAGGTGCGGTGATCCACGACCTCGTGGCCGGGCCGATTGCACCTATCCGCCAGCATCCGCTCTGCTATGGCCATGCCGACTGCGTTCGCCAGGCCCTGCCCGAGAGGTCCCGTGGTCACCTCGACTCCCGGGGTTCGCCCGCGCTCCGGATGACCGGGTGTCCGGGAGCCCCACTGACGAAACTCCTTGATGTCCTCCAAACTGAGGTCATAGCCGGTCAAATGGAGAAGCGCATAGAGGAGCATAGAGGCATGCCCAGCCGACAACACAAAGCGGTCCCTATCCGGCCAGAAAGGGTTGCCGGGGTTGTGCTTCAGGTGCTTGGTCCAGAGGAGATAGCCGAGGGGCGCCAGCCCCATGGGCGTGCCGGGGTGACCGGAGTCGGCCTTCTGCACAGCGTCCATCGCCAGGGTGCGGATGGTGTTGATGCAAAGCTGATCAACATCATTGAGGGAATACGCCCGCTCCGGTCCCGGATCATGACCACGCACCCTCAAGTCTGGTCTAAGATCAAGACTGCCGTCTTCAGTCACTTCGTATTCCCTCGATCGGGTTTCACCACTCACGTATTTGCCGGCCGCGCTTCATGCCGATGAAGGCGAAGGGTCGGCCGTCTGCTAGGGCTCCAGCCTGTGTATCAGGGTTAGGAACTCGTTTCTGGTGGCCACGTTATCGCGGAAGCTGCCCAGCAGCGAGGACGTGGTCATCACCGCGTGCTGCGTCTCGACGCCGCGCATCATCATGCAGAGGTGTTGCGCCTCGATCATGACGCCGACGCCGAGCGGCTGGATGGCGTCCATTATGGCGTGCGATATCTGTTCCGTCAGCCGCTCCTGGAGCTGGAGTCGCCGCGCGAAGACGTGGACAAGACGCGCCAGCTTGCTCACGCCGAACACCTCGCCGCAGGGCAGGTAGCCGATGTGACAGCGGCCAAAGAAGGGCAGCATGTGATGCTCGCAGAGGCTGTAGAACTCGATGTCGTGCAGGATCACCATGCTGCTGGTCTCCTGCGTGAAGCAGGCCCCATTGGCCAGAGTGTCAATATCGACGTCATAGCCGGAGGTGAGGAAGGCGAGGGCGGCGGCGATGCGCCTGGGGCTGCCGACAAGTCCCTCGCGCTCGGGGTCCTCACCGATCTCGACTATGAGCTGTCGCGCCAGATCCTCGATTCTCTCGCTTCTAGCATCCATGAGCGATCTCTCTCCTTAGCGCTGTCGTGTACTCATCGAGCGCGCGCATTCCCTGCCGAGGGAGTCTTGCCGCCAGCGTGGCCGTCGTCAGGTCGGTGCCGGGCAGCGTGAGCGCGGGCGACAACTCCGCTAACGCGACGGCGAGGTATGGCCGCCGCGCGATATCAGGATCGGGGAGCGTCAGGTCCTCCGATTCGATCACCAGCTCACCGTAGATCAGGAGGTCGAGGTCGATGGTGCGCGCCGCGTACTTGTCGGCGCCGCGCACGCGGCCAAGCCGTCGCTCGATCGCCCGCAGCGAGCGCTTGAGCTCAGTCGGCGGCCCTCCCGCTTGCACCTCCACCACGCAGTCATAGTACAGCGGTTGCTCCGGCCGCCCCTCTGGTTCTGTCTGGTAGACAGTCGAGACGGCGACGACCGGCGTCTCCTTTGCCAGCAGGCGCACTGCCTCCCGGACGTTCTCGGCAGGGTTGATGTTCGATCCTACCCCGACGAACGCCTGCGTCATCGTCCGTCCCGCTCCCGCTCGATCTCGACGGCGACGCTGCGAGCAAAGCGAAGCGCCGAAGGCTTGTCGACGCGCACCTGGACCTTGGACACGCCAGGATACTCCAGGCAGACGCCGGCTATCGCCTCCGCGAGCGCTTCCAGCAAGTAGTACTGTGAGCGCTCCACCACCTCCACGACACGGGTCCTCAGATCGCGATAGTCCACCGCGTCCTCGATACGGTCGCTGCGGGCCGCGGCGCGGATATCAGTGTAGATTGCAAGGTTGATGAGAACATCCTGCTTCTCTTTCCGCTCGTCCTCATCGACGCCGATGATGCAGCGCGCGGCGAGGTCACCTATTAGGATGCGGTCCACCGTTGTACTCCTTGAGATGGCGTCCACCGTCCACGCTGATGACCTGGCCCGTGAGGAAGTCGCTCTTCAAGAGGTATATCACCGCTTCAGCGATGTCATCCGGCGAGCCTCGGCGCTTCAGCGGCACGGTGTGGACAAGCCGTTCGATATAGCTCTCGTCCTTGTCGGGCGGCGGCAGGATGAGGCCGGGAGCGACGGCGTTGACGGTTATATTGGGCGCGAACTGAAGCGCCGAGGCCCGGGTCAGGACCTGCAGCACGTGCTTGCTCAGGATGTAGGCGACGTGTGTCCAATCGAAGTCGTTCGTCCGCGAGTCCAGCAGGTTAACGATCTTGCCGTGGCCGACCAGTCGAACGAAGTCGCGTCCGAGGACAAACGGCACCCAGGCGTTGACCTGCATGATGCGAGTGAGGCCATCGAATGTGACCGTCGCGAGGGTGTCTACGGGGAAGAGGGAAGCGTTGTTCACCAGCAAGTCGAGCCCGCCCGCGGTCTCGATGGCGCGCTCGATAAGCGTTCCGTACTCCTTCGGCTTCTCGAAGTCCGCTTCGATGAGCCAGGACCTCACGCCCAGGGCAGCGATCTCGCCCTGCAGTCTCTTCGCTTCGATTCCGGACCCGCGATAGTGGAGGACGACATTCGCCCCTTCGCGCGCCAGGCCAATCGATATTGCGCCGCCGATCCTCTTGGCAGCGCCCGTTACCAGCGCGGTCATGCCCCGCAGGTCGTCTGCCATTGCCGGGCTCCCTATCGTTTGTGCTGCGGCAACTATAGCAGGCGCTCTATCTTTGCCGCCACTATGAAATCGTTGCGGGAAAGACCACCGATGCTGTGAGTGGAAAGCGTCAGGACAACCCTGTTGTACGATATCTGGATGTCGGGATGGTGGTCTTCCTGGCCTGCGACCTGGGCGACGCGGTTGACGAACTGCATCGCCTCTCCGAAGTCCTTGAAGCGAAACTCCTCCTCCAGCCTCCCGTCGACCAAAGACCAACTGGGCACTTGGCGGGCCAGATCCTCGGCTTCCTCCCTTGTGAGCGGAGGTGTGCCCTTGGCGACCGGTTGGCTCTTCTCATCTGTCAGTGCCATCTCCTCCTCCTCTCAGACGAGAGCGCCGCGCAGGCGCTCCGCCGATACCTGCTCGCCCCTGCGGATCAGGTCGCGGGCCGCATCGACCTTCTCCCAGACGTTGCACATCATCACGCCGCGTACCTTGCTGTCCCGTAGGTAGTAGATAACGCCGGTATCGTTCTCCTTCTGCCAGTCGGCGAACATTTCCAGGCGGGAATCGACATCGCCCACGGCCTCATAGCCGAACTCGAAGAGGTCGGAGAAGAAGTAGGGCATGTACGTGAACGGCTCGGCGGCGCCTGCCATGTTGCGTCCGGCCCACCTGCCCTGGCTGACCGCGTTATCCCAGTGCTCGAGTCGCATCTGCTGTCCTAGCGCCTGGTAGGGGAAGAAGGCGATGTCACCCGCCGCATAGATGTCGGGGTTGGAGGTCCGCAGGTACTCGTTGACGACAATGCCGTTCACCGTCTCCAGCCCCGCGTCCTGGGCGAGCTGGATCGCCGGCATGATGCCGACGCCGACGATGAGGATGTCCGACTCGACGGTCCGGCCTTCGCGCGTCCTGGTTACGAATCTGCTGCTCTTCTTCTCGAAAGCGGTGGGCGCGTCGCCGGTGAGGACAGTGATTCCGCGCTCCCGATACCGTTCCTGAAGCGCATACCCCAGGTAGGGAGGGAAGACACGGTCGCAGATATAGGCGGTCGGGAAGATCATCGTTACATCGACCTTGTTGATGTGTAGAGCGGCGGCAATCTCCGAACCGATGAAGCCACCCCCCACAACCAGCGCCGACCTGCCCTCGCTGGCCTCAGCCCTGATGCGCGCATAGTCGTCGAGATAGCGGTAGTAGCAGACCCCCTCCAGGTCGCTCCCGGGGATGGGCAGCGAGCGGGGGGTGCCGCCGGTGGCCAGCAGCAGCTTCTCGTAGCTGTAGCTCTCGCCTCTGCTGTCCAGCACCGCCTTCTCCCTCGGATCGAGAGCGACAGCACGGTCGCCCAGCGCAAGGTCTACGCCGCTACTGCGGTAGTACTCCCTGTCATGGACGAATATTTGGTCGACCGTCTTTTTGCCGAACCATAGCTTCTTGGTGAGGTCGGGACGGTTGTACGGCAAGTGCTTCTCCTCCCCGACCAGCAGTACCGGCGCATTCTTGTCAATCTCCCTTATCCCCGCCGCCGCCGATGCCCCGGTCAGGCTGGCTCCCACTATCACGTAAGGGTAGGTCCGCCCCGCCATGGGCTTCACCTCTCTTTCCTGTCTCCCGCCGGCCGCCCGGCGGGTCTGCAGCCCGTTCTCGGCCCTCGACGCATTCTAGTCCACGGACGTGCAGGATATATGAGTGTGCGCCGCGGCTCTATGGAGGAAACGTGAACGATAAGCGGGTTGCAGCCTGGGGCTCGACGGACCGCGTGATTCTCTCACATCCCGCCACCGTACTGCCCTCGAGAAACCCGGCCCCCATCCGGAAGTCTTGCCTCGCCGGTCGCGTCAGTCAGGGCCGGAAGCGTCTGACCGGCTATGCCGGCGCCGGCTGTCGCGTGTCTGGTTCCGCTGGCGCATGGGCAGCGAATAAGGCCACACGTTTCGCCCAGCGTTAGCTACTGCGTGTTGACCGCGGACAGAAAGTTAGAGCGGGGGACGGGACTCGAACCCGCGACCCTCTGCTTGGGAAGAATCGGGTAGATCCGGACACATGGCCAGGTAGTCCCGCCGGTGCCTATTTGGCCAGCACCGTCTCCAGATCGTTGGCGTGGCCCTGCTCGTCCCCCAGGATCGACTCCAACAGGCGGCGGGTCACCACGTCCTTTTCCTTGTCCGCCAGCGCGATGTGCTGTGTGTACAGCGCAATGGCTGTTTGTTCGCCACCCAGGTCATCCTGAAGCATCTTCTTGAGATTGCCACCTTGCTTGATCGCTTTGGGCTGGATAGTGGGCACACCACCCAGCAGGTCGATGCGCTCGGCCAGCGCCTCAGCGTGCTTCATTTCCTCAATCGAGAGCTTCTTGAACATGTCGGAGATGGCCGGGAACTCAAGGCCCTTACCCATGACATGATGCCAGATGTACTGGGTGAGGGCCGCCAGTTCGTAGGCCAGGTCCTCGTTCAGGGCATCCAGCAGCTTCTTGCTCGCCTTCGGCACGATACACCTCCTTGCCTAATCACTTTGCCCGTGTTTCCCTCAGACAAGCGAAACCGCCGGCGTTACGGTCGCCTGATCGGTTGCCTCACGACCGTCTTCAGCTTCTCCGGCGCCGCCCTTCGCGGGTCGCCGAGGTAGATCTCGTGGTACAGCATATGACCGGCTATGAGCGCTGTCAATCGCCGAAATCCCTTTTTCAGGCGGCAGCATCCAGCGGTTACCTCTGCGAACTCACGCGGGGCATCCGCAATCGAAGACTGAGCTCACGGGCACATCCTCCGGCCTCACTGTAGGGTACCAGTATTCCATCCATATCTGGGAGAACAACGAGTGCCAAACCAGGACGGCCGAATGCCGGCAGAGGAGCGCAAACCCTTTGCCTATCACGCACAGGGTCGGAGGCCTTCGCTTGGGGATCGGTGCTCCGTATTGCCAACCGTGCACGGGGGCCGCCAGTGGTCTGAGCCCGACAGATACGGATGAGGTCTTGGCACCCCACAGGTTGCATGCCGGGTCCGGCGAACGATATTCGACACGCGTGGCGGTTTCCTTGCCCGGCTTGTACTCGGGAACGCGCACGGTATCGGAGCGGTTGCAGCGCGCCCAGGTTATGCAGCAGGGCGCCTGCGCAACAGGCCATCCCCCTCGACAAGCCTCTCGAGCTTTTCACACATTCTTCACGGTGCGGCGACAAGACTCACATGTGCTGAACACGCCCGCGCTATCTTTGGAGGGTGGCCGATTCAATTGTGGCATTTGTTCGGCCACAGAAAGAGATAGACGACGTGGCTACCGCACTAGTGATGGAGTTTCCCAAAGCTACACAAAGGCAGTACGACGAAGTGATAGACGCGCTCGGCCTGAAGGACCCCCACAACCTGCCGCGCGGGCTAATCTTCCACGTCGCTGGCCCGACGGAGAGCGGTTGGGAAGTCATCGAGGTCTGGGAGTCGCGCGCCCACTTCGACAGGTTCGTCGAGCAAAGGCTGGGAGCGGCTGTGCGCGAGGTGGGTCTGCCGGCCCCGAGACCTGTACTCATTCAGTACATTGGTGAGACATCACTCCTCCCCGGCGCGCTCGAAGCGCTGGACGACTTGGAGGGTAGTCCGGTAGCCCAGCGCCTTATGGGGATGAATGGTGTTTTGCACTTCATCCCAGGCTAAGAGCCGGGGTCTCACCTACCCGACTGGCGGTTCAACCGGCATTCCAAGGGCTGTGGAGTCACATCTGTCGACGCAGCCGTTCTCCCAGGGGCTGCCAAGCTCGATGTGCAGGGTCTTTACTCCTACCGTGCTCAGCCCGTGCCTGACCTGTGGGGCGCCAATATTCCATCCGTATCTGGAAGAGCGGCAAGTGGTGAACTAGGACCGCCAAGGCCAGTAGAGGAGCGCCAACCCTCTGCCTGGAAATCGGATGTTGGCGCGTCCCTAGAGTGGGAGCGACCAAAAGGCGCGCTGCACGACCTCCGGCAGCGCCGGGTGAACGTAGATCGATTTGATGACAGCGTCCGTCGTAAGGCGCATCCGCATCGCGTTCGCAACTTCCTGAATGAGGACGGACGCCTCCGTCCCAATGATGTGGCATCCCAGGATCTCTTTCGTCTCCTGGTTAGCTAAGACCTTCACAAAGCCATCGCTGTCCTCTATCGACGAACCATAGGCCGTATCGCTGTAATCGTAGGTAGCGCTGGCATAGGGAAGATTCTGCGCCACAGCCTCTCGCTCCGTCACGCCCACTCCCGCGACCTGTGGTGAAGCGAAGACGGCGTGGGGCATGGCATGGTAGTCCACCGCTACCTTGTCCTTGGGGTGGAAGACGTTCTGGGCCACATGGACTGCCTCCAGGTTGGCGCTGTGCTTCAACTGGAAGCGGCCGACGATGTCGCCCAGCGCCCATATACCCGGCACCTCTGTCTCCAAGTACTCATCGACCTTGATGAAGCCTCGTTCGTCGAGCGTTACGCCCGTCCCCGTTGCGTTCAGCAGGTCCGTGTTAGGAATGCGGCCGACGGCCAGCAGAAGGGTGTCAGCGGCCAGTGTTTGCCGCTGGCCTTCTGAGTCCACCTCCAACACAATCTCGTTGTCCTTGCGGCGCGCCTGCCTGACGACCGTGTTGAGAAGCAGGGTGAACCGCTTTCGATAGATCTCCGTAAAGCGGGCTCCCAGGTCGTCGTCCTCTTGCAGAAGCATACTCGGCGCGATCTCGACGATAGTGACCTCTGTCCCCAGGGTGCCGAAGAAGTGGGCCAGTTCGGCGGCGATGTATCCCCCTCCCACCACGATCAGGCTGCGGGGCTGCTCGGGGAGACGCAGGGCCTCGTCTGAGGTGATGTACGGCACATCGCTGAGGCCGTCGATCCTGGGGACGGCCGGTCGAGTGCCCGCTGCGATGACGATGGTCTTGGCGGTGATCTGCTGGCCGCCCACTTCAAGGACCTTCCGCCGCACGAATCTTCCGGTGTCCTTGAAAACGGTGATGTTCGGATTATGCCGGTTGCCGTCCTCTGCTTCTCGGGCGTCCGAATCGATGACGTTGACTACGCGATTCACGATGAACTGCCAGTCCACAGCCGACACTGCAGCTTTGATGCCAAACCGTCCGGCGCGTTGAACAGTCTCCATTACGTCGGCGCTGTGGATGAGCATCTTGGAGGGGATACACCCCCGGTTGAGGCATGTGCCGCCGAAGGGCCCTTGCTCGACTACCGCCACCGACAGCCCGTGGGCAGCCCCTACCGAGGAGATCTCAAGCCCCGAGCCCGAACCAATGACTATGAGGTCGAACGATTCCATCTGGATCCCTGCCGGGCTCTAGAGTACGTCAGCGACTTGTGGGGAGGCAATATTCCATCCGTATCTGGCAGAGCGAGATTTCGTGGTACCTGCCTGGAAAGCAAATGGTCGCTGGTTTGAAAGACAAGAGGCTGGGCGAAATGCCCAGCCTTCCTTGGTGTATATGTGTTTTGGGGCGGGAAACGTGACTCGAACCCGCGACTCCCCGACCAAGAGTCGGCTTTCCATTCGGCCCACACCCTGTGCCGGTCCTTGCCGCTCGTGCTGTTCTCGCCTCCATCTAAACGCGACCTTGGCTTTTCCTGGAGCCTTGGTTGGGTAGCTAGGGGGCGCGCTGGCATGGCTGATTGATCGGCACTGCTACTTAGAGTCAGCCTTCTCTCTCGGTGTAAAGTGCAGGGCAAGGGAGTTGATGCAGTATCGCTTGCCGGTCTTGGTGGGACCGTCATCGAAAACGTGTCCCAGGTGAGAGCCGCACTTCTTGCACATCACCTCGATCCTGTGCATCCCCAGGGAATAGTCGTCCTCATATGCGATGCCCTTGCTAGCCACAGACCGGTCGAATGATGGCCAACCCGTCCTCGAATCGAACTTCGAGTCGGAAGAGAAGAGTTCGACGCCGCAGACGACACAGGCATACGTCCCGGGTTCCTTGTTATCAGTGTATTTGCCGGAAAACGGGGGCTCCGTTCCCTTCAGAAAGCAGACGTTGTATTGCTCCGGCGTGAGTTCTCTCCTCATGGCATCGCTCGCCTTCGCCTTGCTTCTCGTCATTGGTACTACTCCTTCACATCGTCCCCGAAATCGCGGAGAAGCTTCCTGATTTTGGGCTCGATCATTACTGAGCAGTAGGAATCGTGCGGGTTGGCGGCATAGTAGTCTTGATGGTAGCTCTCGGCCGCATAGAAGTTCTTGAACGGCTCGATAATCGTCACGATCTTCCCATTAAACTTGCCGGACGTTTCCCACTTGCCCTTGGAAGCCTCGGCCGTTCGCCTTTGTTCATCGCTGTGGTAGAA
>Ga0315291_10002563_pt1 | contig 23765 bp, 20 predicted proteins | sample YL17G12_20_MG_FD_203070 | JGI IMG/M metagenome (GOLD analysis project Ga0315291, IMG submission 203070) | Sediment microbial communities from Yellowstone Lake, YNP, Wyoming, USA - YL17G12_20 | ecosystem: Environmental > Aquatic > Freshwater > Lake > Sediment | place: USA: Wyoming | collected... | reverse complement strand
GTCAGATCCAGGATCATGGTCTTGATCCGCGCGGGAGTGAAACCGGATAATTCGCGGGGGCAAAGGTACTTGACCGGGAACAAACCGCGGGCGGTCTGGATATATTTTTCGGCAATGGCGCGCGAGATGGTCGAGGGATGGACGCCCAGCATGCCCGCTAAATCCTTTTGCATCAAAGGTTCAAGCAAAACCGCGCCCTTTTCTAAAAATCCCTTTTGCTTGTCAGTTATGATATTCATTATTTTTAAAAGCGTCTCTCCCCGTCTTTCCAGGTTCTCAATAAGTTCTTTCGCTTTTTCGTACTTTTCTTTTAAATATTTAACGGTCTCGGCGTCTGTTGTTTTATTCTTTAACATGCGTTCATATTCAACGGATATCTTAATCTTGGGGCCGTATTTTTCTTCAAGATTTACAAGTTTATCGTCCTCCATGACAAAAGAAGGGACCACATGTTTTGCCTCATCGGCAAAAGAAGCGGCCGGATGGGGATTCAAATTCGATCTGATAAAATTGGCGGCCTCCGCGGCGCCGTCTTCTGTTATTCCCATCGATTGCGCTATGGCCTTATAATTTTTTTGCCCCAATTCTTCCAAATGCTTTGACACGATCTGCTCAAGCAATTCTTCAAGCTCAATATTCTCAAAATTATATTCTTTAATCTGTATAAGCAGGCATTCCTTAAGGTCTCTCGCTCCCACCCCTTCCGGCTCAAATGCCTGTATGATTTTTAATATCTCATCCACCTGCGAATCTTTCACCTTTAACTTATCAACTGTCTCAGCTTTAACTTTTTCATAATCTTTCATGTATCCAGATGGTTCAAGGCGCCCTATTAGAAGCTCGCCGATTTTGTATGATGTTTCATCAAGGTTTTCAAGTTTGAGCTGTTCCATAAGGTGGCTTGTTAAATCACGGGAAACATCTTTCAGGTTTTCCATTCCCGGGTATTCCGCAAAATCAATCTGTTTCCTCAGTTTTCTATCCGAACCCAGGTAGCGCAGGTATTCGGCCAATACATCCGGCCGGTCTATCTCCACCATGGGATTTTCTTCGGCGACTTTTTCAACCTCCGACACCAAATCCGTGTAAGAAAGCTGAAATATGCGCAGCATGGCGATCACTCTGGGGGACAGGTGAAGCTGAAGCGCCTGTTCAATATTCTGTTCAAAATGCTGGCTTAAATTTGGCATAGTTTATAAGTATTCTCTCAACTTTTTATCGCAGAAGCAAGGAGGAAATTTCATGGATTAGGGAATAAGTAGCGGGGGCAGGATTTTCCGCCAGAAGCGGATCCGCCTACGGCGGAGAACCTGAAAGAAAGTAGCGGGGGCAGGATTTGAACCTGCGACCTCAAGGTTATGAGCCTTGCGAGCTACCGGACTGCTCCACCCCGCGTCGATTACTACTCACCGGACTGCCTGTCCTCCGAAGCTTTAGCGAAGGAGGACTCCACCCCGCGTCATTCGACTCACTTCGTTCGCTCATGAGTGAAATTTTTGGAAGGAGGCGACGATATTTAAGCAACTGGGCTAGTCGTGACATGCCTTTAAGGAATGTACCCTTTGAGCGCTCGACGCTAGTCCAGTTTTTCTTTATATATTTTATCACAGTTGTCTTAAAAAATCAACTCTAGTATAATATAATTATGCAGTTGTTTCTCATCCTGATAATATCCTATTTGCTGGGTTCCATTCCCTTTGGCATAATTGCCGCTAAATTTTTTAAAATAGATATCACAAAATACGGATCGGGCAATATAGGCGCTACCAATGTACTGCGTACTTTAGGAGCCCTGCCCGGCATAATCGTTCTGGCGCTTGACCTTTTAAAAGGCACCCTGGCGGCTTATCTTGGCATATTGTTTCTTAAAGATGCGGCGCTTGTTGTTCTTTGCGCTCTTATTGTGGTATTGGGCCACATGTTTTCGATCTTTATTGGATTTAAGGGCGGCAAGGGAGCGGCCGTGGGGCTTGGAATCCTGCTGGCAATTGCCCCTGATGTTTTTATTATTACCGCGATACTAGTGATCATAATCATCGCGGTTAGCCGATACGTATCCCTGGCCTCGATTATTTGTCCTATCTTTGCGGTTGCTTTAATGTTTCTTTTTAAAAAGCCAATTCCTTATCTTCTGGCAACAGCAGCGGTCTCGGCCTTGATGATCTATAAACATATACCAAATATCAAAAGACTTATGTCCGGCACAGAAAGAAAAGTAGGAGAAACAAATGGCTAAAGCCGCGGTTATCGGCGCGGGGGCGTGGGGAACAACTCTTTCGATCCTTCTCGCTGAGGGCAAACACGAAGTAATGCTCTGGTCTTATGAACCGGAGATTATTCCGGGCATAAACAATTTAAGGGAAAACAAGAAATATCTTCCCGGTTTCGAGCTTCTGCCCGTAATCAATGCGACCGATAATTTAGCCGAAGCCCTATCCGGCGCCGAGCTATCAATTTTTGCCGTCCCGACCCAATTCCTGGGTGAAATAATAAAAGATTCCGCGCCCCGCTTAAGTCCCGCTACAGTTGTCCTGTCCGCCAGCAAGGGCATTGAAGAAAAATCGCTGAAATTGCCTTCAAATATTATTGCTGATTGTTTTAAAGGCACAATCGCGGTCCTGTCAGGTCCCAATCTTTCCAAAGAAATAGCTTGTGGTCTTCCAGCCGCCACGGTCGCGGCATCCAAGAATAAAGATGCCTGCGCGTTCGTCCAAAAGATTCTATCATCGGAAAGATTCCGAGTTTATACCAATGACGATGTGACAGGCGTTGAGCTGGGCGGCGCGTTAAAAAATATCATCGCAATCGCCGCCGGCGTGGCGGATGGTTTCGAGCTGGGAAACAACGCCAAATCCGCGCTGTTGATACGCAGTATGGCGGAAATAACCAGGTTGGGAGTTTCTCTCGGGGCAAAAGCGCAGACTTTTGCCGGTTTATCGGGAATGGGAGATTTGATAACTACCTGTTCAAGCAATCTTTCCCGGAACCATTACGTGGGCTTCGAGCTTGCCAAAGGCAGAAAATTGGCAGAAATTATGTCATCCATGAAAGACGTGGCAGAAGGAGTTCCAACCTGCCGTGCGGCCCTGAAATTAGCTAAAAAACACAATGTGGAAATGCCTATAACCTCCGAAGTACATCAGGTATTATTTGAGGATAAAGACCCCTATAAAGCGATAATTTCGCTGCTAAAACGAACCCCGACTTCCGAATAGTCCCGAGACTAGTGAATAAGCGCTGCGCCCTGCTGTTTTTCTTTCTCAACAATCCCCTTGGTTTCATTTGACATTTTTTCCAGATATGCCGGGGTTAAGATATGGGGAGTTACAAAGATCAGCAGTTCCCGCTTTTCGTTTAAAATAACGGTCTTCCTGAAAAGCCCACCTATAATAGGGATATCCATTAAAATAGGTATCCCGTAATCTGTCTCAGTTTCAGCATTCTTTGTTAATCCGCCGATAACCACTGTCTGGCCGTCTTTTACCAGAACTTCACTCGCGGTTTCGGTTGTATTCTCAATCGGCTGGTCCTGCACCACGGTTCCAACGCTAACCTTGGGCGCGATCTTCATTCGGATGAAACCTTCCTCACCCACGTGCGGAGTTATGGTCAGGTTGGTGCCGGTAGTTAAGAAACTTACCTGATAAACCGTTCCGGTTGTCGTGATCACCGCTGTACGGTAACCAATTTTTGAACCGATTAAGATGCTTGCCTCCTTGTGATTGATAGTGGCAATCCGGGGAGAGGCAACAAGGTTATAATTGGTTTTGGTTAAAAGAGTTGAAAGGTAAGCTTCAACATTTCCGCTTATAACCTGCGCGTAGAAACCTAAAGGATCAGTTTCGGTCGGCCGACCCGCAAAATTCTTGGTTTGCATTACATCATTTGGATCCTGCGTTCTGGAGGCCTTTACATCCAAGCCGACTTTACCCTCATCGTTATATTTTACTTCGAGTATTTTCGCTTCTACCATCACCTGGAGCGGAGGAACATCAAGATCTCTTATCGCCTTTTCAATTCTGGAGATGTTTTTGGTGGAGGTTTTAACAATCAGTGCGTTATAAGATTCATTCACGGACACGCTGTCGCCCGGTTCAGCCAAAAGATCCAGAGCACCCTTCACTTCGGCGGCGCCGGCGTATTCCAAAAGATATGTGCGCACCGTGTTTTTGGCCGTTACAACCAGGGTATCCCCTTCCTGGAACCAGTCATACCCTTTTGCTCTTAATACCGCCTCCAATCCTTCTCTCGGCCGCACATTTGTAAAATAAAAAGTAACTTTTCCGGTAATATCATCTCCGGCAACCAAATTAACGCCAAGCTGTTTCGCGAATATTTCCAAAACTGATTTAATATCGGCGTCCTTCAGCTTGAACGTTATGTTGCCGGTGCCGCTTACCTTTGCCGGCTCATCCTTGCCGAACGCGGCCGTCTGGATTAAAACACAAATAACAAGAATTGTGAGAATTGAACTTTTCATAAATGAAGTCCTCCTGTCTATTTCAATCTTAGAATCTTTATTTTGCCTTTTTTACTTAAAACCACCGCATCAGACCTTATCTCATCCACCGTATAACCCTGCGCTACAATTGATCCGGCAGAAACAACATTGTCATCAATGATTGCCGTTTTTGTCTCGTTGCTCATGAAAATACCCTGAAGCGTTAAAACTTTTGGTTTCACAACAGGTGCCGCCGGCTGGCCGGTCTGCGGTTTTTCAACCTTAATGTATGCAAAATCAACTGTGAACGGATCGCGCAAAACTGCGTATTTTGGAACGGCCTCAACCGTCGCAATCGCTTCGGGAGTCGCCGGAGTGACGGACGGAAAAGGAGCAGCAGCCATCGGCTCATTTATGATCTTTTTTGGCTGAGGAATTTTTGGCTTATATACAAGGTAATTCTGCGCTATAGGAGTATAAAAGAAAACCAAACCAATTATTAAAGCTATGATTACGCCTGCAATTATAATAACTATAGTGCTTTTTGGCATGCTTATCCTGGGTATATTAATCTTCGGAATATTGATCTTTGGCAGGCTTATTTTTGGAATACTGATTTTCGGGAAACTGATCTTCGGCAAATTTATCTTTGGGAAACTAATCTTCGGAAAACTTATCTTCGGCAAGCTTATTTTTGGAAGACTGATTTTTGGAAAACTAATCTTCGGAAAACTGATCTTGGGCATGCTCACTTTCGGCAGTTTTATTTTTGGTATTCTTATTTTTGGCATATTTATCTTTCTTTTCATATTAATAGTATATTGATAAAACCATATTTACTTTGACATCCACCGACCCGCTTTTTGTCATGTCCATAGAATCCACCAAAATCAGGATCGGAAGTTTTTCCAGCGCCGACATGAATCTATAGATCGTATTGTAATTCCCGACAAAAGTTAAATCCATGAAGACGGCTTTTGCCGAATCAACCGCCTTTTCTTCAAGGCGCGGACGAACAGACATCATATTAAGTTTTAATTTTGATACTTCCCTGCTGATATACTGCAGCGCTTCAACCACTACCTCTTCTTTTCCCTTTGCGCGCGTTTTTTTAACCGGCATCAGCTCCATGCTCTTAAAAATCTTTATCTTTTCCTGCGCGGTATTAAGTTCAAGCTTTTTGGCTTTTAATGTTTCTCCCATCTTATAATTTTCAGCCGCTTTTGGAGAGTACAACAAATTAAAGAAGAAATAAAACGCCAAAAAGACCGCGGTTGCGAGCAGGAGCCATTTTTCACGTTCCGATAATTTCATCATAATGTTTTCTTCTTTATTTTGCCGACTATGTCAAAATCAAACGATTCCATTAAATACCCTTCATTTTTTGTCGCCTGGATCAGCTCAACCTTGTCAAAATCTTCAATATTGGAAAGCTTATAGATAAACCCGGATAAAATATTCTCCGCGGTATCGCCCCTCTTAAAGACAGTGCCCAAAAGGTGCACTTCCCGCGCGCTCTCATTAACCGTTACCTGATTCATCAAGGCCGATTCCGGCATATTTAAGCTTATGTCTTCCAAAACTCCCGCGATCTTGATGCGGTTCAATTCGATGAGCTTAAATACGCCCCTCCTCCCCTCCTCTTCCTTTAACGCCTTCTCCAACTCTTCCAGGCGCGACAGCTGGGGCTTAAGCAGATCAAGCTTTCCGCTGATTTCCATCATTTCGGATCGCATGTAAAACGACTGCCAGGTCATTAACAGGTAAATTGCTATCATCAGTACGGCTAAAACCGCGGAAACTTCAACCGGATTTAAATGCTTGAGAATCATTAATTTAACGCGATCGCGGATTTCTTCCGGAAGGAGATTCAGCCCCGCCGCATAATTTGAAAGCGCCGCGCCCAGCGCACCGGCCATTTGCGCCTGATGCGAGGTAAGAGAACCCTGGTCATTTATATGACTGTCGACAGTTACGCCCTTCAACGGGTCAACATAAACAAAATTGACCCCCAATCCGGAGCTTAAGAATTCCATAAGATGGGGCGTCCTTGAAGATCCGCCGCATAAAATCACCTTTTTGATCTCAACTTCGCCTTCCTGGCCCTTAAAATATTCAAGGGTCCTCAAAATCTCGTCTTCCACCTTCTCCAACGCGGGGCGAATTACCGCCTGCAGGTGGGCCAGCGGTATCTCCCCAAGTTTTGGATAAGATTCAAGGTCTATCGGGATGCCCGACTCCATTTTTATTCTTTCGGCTTCTTCGAATTTGAGCTCCAGCCGCCCCTCCTCCGAAACAACCACCGAGGTCATGGCGCGGGTTATGTCTTCACCGCCCAGCGACACCTCGCGGTTAAACAAGAACGTTTTGCCCCTGAAAAAGCTGATGTTGGTAGTGCGCCTGCCCATGTATATCATTGAAACAATGTCTGTGGGCGATGTTTCTTTTGCGAATGTTTCTACTAAAGCCAGCGGGACCGGAATTATGCGGAGGATTTTTAACTGCGCGAGCCGCATTACCTCAAGCACGCGGTTTATCGTACTGCGCTGAGCTACGGTGGCGATGTATTCTACTTTTTCCCTGGTTTTAAAAACAAAACTATAATCAATGACCGCTTCTTCAATGGGATAGGTTATTTCATCTTTGATTTTCCATTTTATCGCTTCGCGCACCTCGGCCTCGACAAGCGGGGGAAGAACTATTTTTTTGACCAGCACGTCACTGCCGCCGACCACGACCACGGCCCTTTTTGCCTTCATGCGGCCGGAGGCGAGAAGTCTTTTCAAAGTTTTGGCCTGTGCGATTTCCTTGTCGGGATGCTTGTCCGCGAGATCGATTTGAACCTCATCCATGCCCCAGCCGGTGACCGTATAGCCGTTTGTATCTTTTTTTAACTCAACGACTTTTACCGAACAAACCCTTAGATCAATTCCGAGAATATTTTTCTCTGCCATTCTAATTTATCTTATACGACCGCTTAATTTCTGTCAAGCGGAAATTTTGCTTGCGCATCAAAGGTTTCCGAATTATCAAAAATTTTCCCTCCATTCTACGATAGTAACCGCCTCATTAGTGCTTATATTAAATCCCGGAGGAAATGAGGCGGGAAACTTTGAAGGGTCATAAGTCACGGTTGATGTGTTTTGGAAGTAGCCAACCTGATTAACCACCGCCGACCCGTTTAAGCTGCTGCTATTCCTAAGGTAAATTTCCTTGGCATACATTATGCCGTTAACTACCACTTGATTATATCCTGTATCTGCTGTTCCGTTCGGCGCCAAAATACTTCCCCAAAATATAACCTTATTTCCAAAAGTTATATCGCCATTCTTGCTGAATAAAATTGCATCTGCTGGAATCTTCAGGGATTGGCCCACAGTGATGCTTCCGTTAGAAATAAGATTAAAATCAGTTCCGACTGTTGACGATTGCCCAAGATTTGATTCTTTACTGACAATAACCGTTACTCCATCGCCTATTGCCCCCCCCCCACTTAGCTTAAAATCCCCGGTTGTGGCCACAAGCGTGCCGGGCCCAACCACCGTGCCATGATTATTTATTTCAATTCTTGTGTAATATTCTGTTGCACCGCTAAGACCATGAGTGGTGCTCGAATAGGGGTATTCTGAGGTGGCCGCGCGAGTGGTTTCAGTCAATAGAGTGTCATAATAAGAGGTCTCAAAAGAAGGCGGATCAATAACCGTAATTGCCTCCCACGATGCGAAGTAGCCATTCCAATTAGTCTCAAACACAGGGTAAGCCGGGCTGTACAATATCCCGTTGTATAGACTTGCTTTATTGGCAAAATCCACCGGTCCGTTGTAATAAAAATCACCGTAAATATTGGCGGAATCCTTCACATAAAGGGTTTTGCTTTCGGGATTATTAGCATAAATGCCGTAATCAAAAGGTGATGGATTTCCTTTTTTAAGTATTACTGTTATAGAACGGCTGATACTAATGTCTCCGCCCTCTCTCGTAACTACTCCCGTAACTTTAAGTTTACAGCGCTTCTTCGCAGGAGGTTCAACATATTCAACAGTAAAATAACCGGGATAAAGATTTTTTGAAAATCCGGTATTATCCCTCCAATCCGTATCCGCCGCCAATGACGCCGTAATGGTATAGCGCAGGCCGGCCCCCGCCAGGTGAAAAGCGCGGATTGAATTATAATCGCGCAGGGCCAGGATATTTTCTCCTGACATCAACGAAACCGCGACAATTCCCAAGATAGCAAAAACAATTACAACAAATATAGCCGCTAACAGGGCGAATCCCTTTTCGTCTTTTTTCATAGATTTCTTAACCTCGCTCCGTCCCAAATGATTATACTCTGCGTTCCCGAAACCAATGAAAGCTGTACCCTAATATACTGAACCTCTCCCATTGTTGAAGTTTCAGCAAGGCTGGAATCATAATATTTAAAGTTTAAACCGCCTGGATTTAAAAGTCCGGCAGCCAGAATATTTCCATTATACAAAAGATCCGTCCCGCTCTGTTTAACTTCAGCTGTAGCATTATCAATATCTATAAATCCGCATTCTGTCGAGAGCGCGGGGTATATGTTTATCGGAGTTTTTATCCTTCTTAATTCTCTTACCACTCTCTCCACTGCGTATCTTCCCTGCGAGAGCGCGGTCTCGCGGGACTTCACAAAAACCCAGGCATCCGTGGCGGAAACAATAAAAGAAGCTATGATATATGACACCACTGCCATGATCGTTATAACGATCACCAGCTCGATTAAAGTAAAACCCGATTTAAGTTTATAATCTGCCTTCATAAATTGTTGATAAGGTCACCGCCTCCAGCGTGTTCAATTTAGGACCCCAAACCCTCACTTTGACTCTTCTATACGGCGTGGCGGATGCGGAGACAACATTCACATCCGCCGTGGTTACATAATCTACTATTATACTATTGTAATAATTATCAAAAGGAGAAACAAAAGGAGTTGCGGCAGAAGAAGCAATATTAGTGTATCCCAAAAGAATGGTTTCTTCCACCTTTTCATTCATAAGATGCGCGCCAACGGTCATGGTGCGCGCGTTGATGTCCTGGGGAGCCACTGTTATAAAAACATTGATCAAAGCATAAAACGCGATGGCCATGATCACGATCGCGATCACAAGCTCAACTAATGTGTATCCCCTGGACTTTTTCATTGTACGGTAACCCTCCCCGAATCCGGAGATATGGTAATCGTTTTTATCATATTGCCGAGCCGCAGGACAATACTGCCTTCCGAAGAAATTGCCTTGCCGTTATAGCTTGCATACGGCCGGCCGTATTCATCAAATTCAACCGACATGCTCCCCCCCTCAAGCTCAACCTTATCAATTGTAACCCCGAATTTTTCTTTTGTATTCACCATAAAATCCCTTTTCGGATTTCCGGGGTCTTTTTCGGGAGCTGACACCGCGCCGCTGGTCTGGTATATATAATAGGTATTGATCGGATCCGGCTCAAAATGCACGCCGTGCCACACCGCTTCGATCATGGCCTGATTTTGAGTATAAGTTATGTCGCAGGCGATCTTGTCAGCCGCGTGCATAAGCCTTCCCTTCTTAAAAAAGCCAATATAAGAAACTGATGAAATCGTTATGATCGCCAATAACACAAGAACTGTCATAAAAGCGTACAGCGCTATGGCAACGATCGCGATCGCGGCAAAAAGCTCCACCAGAGTATAACCTTCCTCACCCCGTCCCGACTTTGTCGGGACACCCCTCTCCATTTTATGGAGAGGGGAAATACTTCTCGCAAGTCCCTTGATCCCTTCTCCACTTTGTGGAGAAGGGAATAAAAGGGATGAGGTTTTCTTTTTCACTGAATGGTAACCTTCCCTGTGTTTTGGGTAATTGTAATGGTTTTTGTCAATGTGTCAATTCCCAGAACGATCGTTGCCTCTTGAGTAAATAACGCGCCGTTATAAGCTATATAGGGTTTTCCCAAACCATTGAAGAACACCCTCTTACCTCCGCCCTCAAAACTATAACTGATTATCTTCACGTCAAATTTCTGCCCTACATCAATTAAGAGGGTTTTGCTGAAATCCGCCGGATCAACTTCTATCGTGTTTAATGTTCCATTTGTCTGATAAACGGTATATTTATTTATCGGATCCGCCTCAAAACTTACCCCTTCCCATAATGTCTTGCTCATGGCCTGGCTTTGGGCGTAGCGGATATCGGCGGTAAGTTTTTCGGCCGCGGAGGTAAGCTTGAATCCTTTTATAAAACCAATTGTAATCCCGGTTGAAACAGATAACACGGCCACGATCAGCAGTAAGATCACCAGCTCAAAAATCGTGAACCCTTTATTATTGTTCATCTGCCTGATTTTAGCACCCGCTTATATCAATTTCAACAAGTACTTTACGCAAACCCATAAAGTCTTAAAACCGTAAATCAAACTGTTTAAAAAATTAACAGACGAAGCCTCGGGAAAATAGCGGCAGGGAACCGCGATCTCCCCCACCCTAAATCCGGATCTGGCTACCTTTGCCAAAACTTCGGTATCAAAAACAAAACCGTCTGAATTTTTTTCAAAAGAAATTGTCTCTAACACTTTTCTTGAATAAGCGCGAAATCCCGTGTGATACTCCGAGAGATTAAGGCGGAAAGTGAGGTTTTCGCAAAGGGTAAGGAACACGTTTGAAATATATTTCCAGACGGGCATGCCGCCGGCCAAGGTATCGCGGCCTCCGCCCAAAACCCTCGAGCCCATCATGACATCTTTTTCGCCTTTGATGATTGGCGCTGTTAATTCCGGAATTTTTGCCGCGTCATACTGCCAGTCGGGATGGACCATAACTATCACATCCGCGCCGCGCTTTAGGGCTTCTCTGTACAACATTTTTTGATTTCCGCCGTAGCCCAGATTTTTTGGCGTGATAAGCACTGAGATGCCAAGTTTTTTCGCGATTTCAACGGTATGGTCCCGCGAGCAGTCATCGCCCAAAATTATTTCTGACACGGCAGATTTTGGAATATCCTGAAATGCTTTCTCAAGCGTCTTTTCGGCATTATATGCGGGCATGACTACTATAACTTTTGCCATTATTTTTTCCTTTCAAACAATATCCAGTTAAAATGCTTTTCACGAAGAGTATAATCATCTTTTATCCATTTTTCAAGCTCGGGAAAAGACGGGGCGTAATCCGTCCAAAGGATAAAACGCGGGTTTTGCTTTTTTGCATCCATCAAAATCCGCCCCGCGATATTTAAATTTTTCATCCAGTTAAAATAATAAGTATATTTCCCGGGGGCTCTCCTGTTCAAATAAAAATAGATCTCCGGTTCCGCCGACCAGACAAAAATATCATCATTTGGCGACATTCTCGACGACAGATCCAGGGCCGCAAAGCGCGCGATGCCGAAGGTCTTTGTCCCGTACTTCATCTCGTTTATTTGATAAGGGTTGTATTTAACATAAAACGGATATTGATATTGAAAATTTAAAAGCAGGACAAAACCGATCAGGATCGCCAAAATAACCCTGGCGGCAAAGCTTGCTTCATCTTTTATCTTGATCAGGGCGTACGCGGATAAAAGGCAAAACGCGGGGATCAGCTGTATAAAATAATGGCCGAAAAACAGCGTGCCCGCCGAAACGCCCAAAAAAGAAGCCAATCCCCAAACCGCAATCAACAATAATTCGTTCTTTCTGTCTTTTAAAAATATGACAAAAAGAGATGCCAGCGACAAAAGCCAGAGAATGCCGTTTTCTTTCGTCATCTGCGCCCGGATGATATCCCAGCCGTAGCGCGGGTCAAGAAAGAAAAACGGCGCCGGCGACGCGGCAAGATAGACCTGATTAATAAAGAATACGCAGTTTATAAAATCCCATCCTGCTCCGTTAAGCCAGAAATATATTATAAAGATGGCGGGAATAATAAAAAAGCCGGAAAGCAAAACAACAAAAGCCCTCACCCAAGTTAATCTAAAAGGATTACAAATAGGTATTCTCCCTCTCCCAATGGGAGAGGGAGTTAGAGGGTGAGGGCGTTTCACTTCAACTATAGCAAACGCCAACAACACCAGAAAATTAAATGCTGCCACCTGCTTGATCATAAAAGCAAGGCCTGATAAAAGACCGGCGGTAAAATATAAAATTCTGCTGTCCTTTTTTCTCGCCAGAAGAAAACAAAAAAGGGCCAGGGCCAGCGGCAGGACCATGAATGTTTCAGTGTTTGAAGAGGATCCCTGGATTAAGGGGCCGGCCGAAAAAAGAGCGTATAAAAATGCCGACCATAATCCGCCGGCTGATCCTAATATTAAATATCCAATGCCAAAAACGGCGATAGTGGTAAATATGCCGTATATTAAAGTAAAGACGCGCAAAGAAAAAATTGAACTGCCGAACGCCCCTACGACCGCGGCGTAAATATAATAAACGACCGGCGGCTTGTGGTCGAAAACATCGCGGTAAGGGACCTCCCCCGCCAGAATTCGCTCGGCCATATAGCCGTAACCGCCCTCGTCCCGCTCAAGCGGCTCCAGCAGGAACGGAGAGCGCAGTCCTAATTGAAGCGTTACGATCAACAGCAAAAGTATTATTACCCGGAATTTTACAGACATTCTTTTAATTCTATCCTATTTCGGATATAATTCAACTGCTATGGAGCCGATATCTTTAATAATGCTGGTCCACAATGAAGCCGACACGATTGAAAGCGTGATAAAGGAATATTATGAAAAGGTGATAAGCAAGATCCCCGGATCGGAATTTATCGTGGCGGAAGACGGATCGACCGATAATACCAAAGAGATATTAAAAAAACTCGCTTCAGTTCTGCCCTTAAGGCTGGAAATGAAAGATGAGCGCAAAGGCTACGCCCGCGCTTTCCGCGACGCCCTGTCCCTGCCCAAAAATAACATCATTTTCCTTTCCGATTCCGGAGGAAAACATGATCCCGCCGATTTTTGGAAATTATATGAAAAGATAAAAAATTCTGATATGGTAATAGGCGTAAAAACCAATCGGGAGGATTCCTTATTTCGAAAGCTTTTAACCCGGGGATACAACCTGATAGTAAATCTTTATTTCGGCGCGGATTTTAAAGATATTGACAGCGGATTTAGATTAATTTGGAAAAAAGCGATCAGGGAGGTCTTATCCGTTCCCTGGATATTTCCGGAACTCGTCTCTTCAGAAATCAGTTTAAGGATCCAAAAAAAGGGATTCAAGATAGATCAAGTGCCGGTGTCATACCGCGCAAGGATCGGACCTTCCCGCGGCCTTCCCTTAAAAAAGATACCTTCTGCCGTCTGGCAGGTACTGCTCAAATTCTCGGCGCTCAAGAAAGAAATTTCACCTGCCTGATTTTATTCTCTTAAACACCCGGCAATCACCCTCGGAAAGTTCGGCTGAATATTTATAGCCGTATTTTTCAATTTCAGGAATTCTTTTGTCTTTCTCATGTTCAGGTATTAAATCAATAACCAGTTTGGTTTTCGGGTCTTTTAATATTTTTAATGATTCAAGGCATTCCGGCGTCCAAATATCTTTTGTGATCCTGTTAAAGGGAAAGGTCTTGGCGTAAATCTCCCTTCCGCAGATTGAAAGTTTTGCCTCCATGCCCCCCCTGGTCGGGATATGAAAATATTTTCCCGGATATATTCCGCGCGTATAAAAATATATTTGCGGAAAATATTTAACCAAAATCGCCTCCCCCTCAACCCTTTCCTTTTTTATTATTTTTTCAGACGCCAGCTTCGCCATGATCATCTCATTATGCCCGTATTTATCAATTGAGATTTGTTCGGGAGAATACAAAAAATAAAAAGGAAACTGATAAATGGCAACGGGCAGCATCAGCAAAAGCAAAAAAAAGACAGCCATAATGTTATAAAATTTCGGAAGGCCCCTTTCCTGCCATTTCATAATCGCAACGCCTGAAAGCAAACACAGCGCCGGTATGACCTGGATGTAATAATGGCTAAAAAAGAATCCCCCGGAAAAGACCCCAAGCATTGAAGCTATAAACCAAACAACAAGAAGCCAGTATTTGCTTGTTTTTTCTTTTATAATAATGTAAACCATTCCGGCCGCTCCCAGCAGCCAAATGATTGAATTCTCATAGAGCGCGATTTGCGCGGTTCGATAAAGCGAGAACAAATCAAATGAGGTTTGGACATAGCCAAAATTAAAAAGAAACGCATCTTCGACAAAATCAATCAATCCGTTATTCAAAAAGAAATAAAGCGCGAATCCGGCGGGGACAATCAGGAAACCGAAAAGCAAAACAATAAAAGCCCTCACCCAAGTTAATCTAAAAGGATTACAAATAGGTATTCTCCCTCTCCCAATGGGAGAGGGAGTTAGAGGGTGAGGGTTTCTCTCTTCAACTATAGCAAACGCCAACAATACCAGAAAATTAAACATGGCCACCTGTTTGGTCATAAAGGCTAATCCTGAAAATAAACCGCACAAAAATAATCTCCAGGCAGAATTTTTATGAGCCGCAAAAAAGTAAAAAGCTGTCATTAAAAAAAGAATCATGAACGCTTCCGTGTTCGAGCCGGCGCCGTCAATTAACGGGCCGCCGGAAAACAGCGCATACAAAAATGCCGAAATCAAGCCAAATGTTTCAGAAAATAATTCTCTGCCGGCAAGAAAGACAAAAAAAGCAGTTAAAAGGCCTAAAACGGCGGTTGCAAACCTTATAGAGAAGATGGTCTGCCCGAGTAATTTCAAAATTACCGCATAAATATAATAAACCGCCGGCGGCTTATGATCAAAAAAATCCCGATAAGGAACATCATTCGCCAAAACTCGCTGTCCCATATAAGCATAAGCCCCCTCATCTCCTTCCAGCGGCTCATTTAAGAACGGCAGGCGCAGGGCAAACTGCATGATTAATATAAGCGAAAGAATAAATATTATTCTATATTTGCTTTGCACCTTAATCTCCATCCCGTTAAGGCCAGCCCCAAAAGAGTAACTATGCTGATAATCATGCCCGCCTTAAAAAATAAAGGATCGTAAACAAATCTGACCTCATGCCGTCCTTTTTCTAAAACTACCGCCCGGAACATAAAATTAGCGCGATAAATTTTGGCTTCCCTGCCGTCAACACAAGCTCTCCATCCGGGATAATAGGTATCGGACAGGAATAAAAATCCCGGCTTATCCAATTCCGCCTTGATTATGATTTCATTAGGGCTGTATTTTATAATTTTCGCTTCCAGATAACGCTGTCCGCCCTTAATTTTGGGATCTTCTTCAAGCACCATGAAGTTTTTAGGATTGAATTTTTTATCAGCCAGGGCGGATAAAACATCTTTTCTTTTTGCCAGGCCGTAAGAGCCGACAATATAAGCGCGGGGCAAAACATTTAAATTTTCATAAAGATACAGCGTGCCGTAATAATATTTATTTTTTCTTTTAAGCTTAAGTCCCGGCAATTTGACCGGGGCTAAATCCGCCAGGTATTTGGCATTTATCATGTTGATTATACTGCGGTATTTAAAAGATTTTTTATCAAAAAAGCGAGAATGAAACTCCGCATGCTCCTGCAGTTCAATTGATTCATATCCGTAAGCGTCGTACAGCTTATAGGACATCAGCCTGGCGGCCGCCAGCTTGTCCTGGGCATCGAGCAGGCTCTGGTCGTAATCCTCGCCGTATACCGAACGGTTATGCTGTTCCACATCCTTGCTGTAATAATATCGGCTGATCCCCGCCTCCTTCATTAAAAGCTTAACGTTGGGCGTCAATTCATGATAGACGCGCGGATCCGAAGGAGTGTTCAGGGCGGAGTTGTTTGCTAAAAGATCAAAAAACACCATGCCGGCAATTATCAGCCCGAAAGCATAATTCCTGACAAGCCCTTTCATCCTTATATAAAATAAAACCGCGCAGAAAAAGATCATCAGCGCGAGATAAAACAAGCTCTGGATATTAAACTGCAGATTAGCCCATAAGACATTGATGAAAAATGGATGTAATTTCGGGTAATGCGCTTTTAACAGCAAAAATATCTTAATCTGAAAAGCGTTAACCAACAAATAGATCAGGGCGGAAATTATGAAAAATACGGCGAAAATCAGCGCGCCGCGTTTTATATTCTTGGTTGCCCGGTCATAGCCAAATCCCGCCAAAACCGAGAAGGAAAAAGTGGTTAAAAATAAATATTTCACCGGATAGCGGATCAGGGATATGCCCGGGATTACCTTATACATAATATAATACAATGGAGTGTATCTTCCAAATGCCGTAAGCAATGAGACGGCCGCGGAAACCATAAAGAACCAGATTATCTTATTGTCTTTTTTATAAAAAAATGAGAACAGGGCAAAAATAAGAGGAATTATTCCAAGATATGGCGAGATCAGCCAATCCTGATTGGTTTTGCCGACAAGAATCGGGCTGTAGCTGCCCCCGCGCAGTTGGTTGCCGTAGAAGAAAGGCATAAAAAAACCAACCACTTCCCGGATGGGAAAGGACCTGAGCGAAACAATATTATATTGAGTTGTGGTCATTCTGTTTGAAAGAGCCGAAAGCTCAAAAAACGGCAAAAGCTGAACGGCAGCCAGACAAGCCACGATCAAAAGCGCCGCGGCAAGGATAAAAACGGCCCTAATTTTTTCGCGCTTGTCTTCAACAAAAACCAGGGCCCAGAAAAATAATACAATGCCCGTTACGTAAATAATCGTCGGCTCTCCGCCAAGGAGCATGATAGCAAGAAGGATGATAAGGATTACAACCTCACCCCTTTTATTCCCCTCTCCACTTTGTGGAGAGGGGATTCTATGCTTTTCTTCCCCTCTCCATTTTATGGAGAGGGGTGCAGGGGTGAGGATTCTGTCCCAAAACAGTAAAACTAAAGGAAGCCAGATAACGGACGACATAGAGGTGTTCATGTTGGAAACAGACAAAAGATAGCCGGAAAAAGAAAAGATCAGGCCGGAAAAAAACGAGGCAAAATATGATGCTTTAAGATGGCGCATAAAGCAAAACATGAAGCAGGCGGCCAAAAAATAATGAATTATGATGTAATAATTAAACGCCAGATCAAAAGGAATCAGGTAATAAATAAGCGTCAGCGGATAAAAAAGCCCCGGCTGAAGGCCTGCCATTAAAGGCATGCCGAAAAATATGTAAGGATTCCAGAGCGGCCACGCTCCCAACTTTACCTGTTCGACCATCAACTGCCTTATGGGATAAAAATAACGGGATAAATCCTTGAAGGCAAACACTTCCCTGCCGTCTAAAAATCGGAAAAAGAAAACCAGAGTTATGGCAAAAAACAGGCAATATACAAATATATCCTTTTTATCCAACCTCATGATCTTTTATTTTCCTTCATTTTAGGATAAAGCGCAAATGTGATCAGTCCTAACAAGGTCGCGCAACTGATCAGCGCGCCTGCTTTGACCGAAACCGGGTCATAGATGAATTTAACATCGTGAGGGCCGGCCGATAAAGGCACCGCCCGGAACATATAATTCGCGCGATAAATTTTGGCTTCTTTGCCATCCACATACGCACGCCAGCCGGGATAAAAAGATTCGCTGACAAATAAAAACCTGTCGCATTTTTCCGGCTCTTCTTCAAGAAGAATCGCCTTTCTGAAATTAAATTTGTCAGAAAACATATAATCGAAAAGCATTTTTCTGTCCTTAAATATTTTAAACGATGATACCTCATACTGCCGCGGCATGACATTCATGTTTTGGTAAAGAAAAATGGATCCCTCTCTTATCAGCTCATCTCTCCTTGAAAGCAGGCGATAGCCGGGGGCAAAAAAAGGATAAGGGGTGAGCAAATATTTTACATTCAGCATATCAAGGATTAAAAGGCCCCGATAATCGTTAATCGCATATATCCTGCATAAAAGAGCTTCCTGATCGGCCCCATGGATAGATTCATAGGCCTGCGCGGACTCAATCTTATAAAGCATATTTTGATTGGTTGATACGCGGTCGCGGATTGAAATTAAGGCGGACCGGTAATCTATTGATTCATCCGATGTCTCATAAACCGACCTTTTTATAAGCTCCGGCGAAGACATTACCCTGAATTTTTCTTTATCTTTAATTAATAAGTTAATATTGGGAGATTCAACCTGGAAATCCGAAGCATTTATTGACAGATTAAGGTTAAAGTTTGCCAGGTAAATATCAAATAAAATAAGAGGCAGGAAAAAAATCATTATATTCTCTTTTTTAGCGCTTTTTCCTGAAAAATATAAAACCATGCCGGATAATACAAGAAAGACCCCGCTTATTCCAAAATTGACGATATTCCTCATATTCATCGCGTGCATCTGCGGCTCAAACCCGGCTTTTATCTCTTCCCCAAACAACGGCCTGAAAAACGAATAAAACCATTCGGGCATTAGATATCCGGCAAGTGAAAATAAAATTAAAACCGCGCCCAGGATAAACGGCCATTTTATTTTCCCGTTATTGTATTCTCTCAGGGCATCGTAACCATAAGCTGACAGAACGGAGAGCAAAAATGCCGTCAAGAAAAGGAATTTCGCGGGAAACCTTATCTGAGAAAATCCGGGCAAAAAATTAAAAAGCAGAGCGTAAATCGGCGTGTACTTGCCCATTGCCAGAACCAGGCTGATGATCAATCCCAGGAAAAGGATCTTTTTCATTTTTTTATCCCTCATAAAAAAAGCGCCGCCCGCCAGCACCAGCGGGAAAACTCCCATATACAATGATTTAAGCCACAGATAAGAAGCCCACGGAAGGGAGGTCATGTGATAGAAAAAAGGAATGATAAATTCTAATATCCTCTGCGGGGACATGGACCACTGCGTCGCCTCATAAAAAGAAAGTCCCCCCGCCCTGACCGAATTCATGGACAGTTCTAAAAATGGAAAAAGCTGTACAGCGATCAGACAAAGCGAAGCCAATGCCGCGAAAAACAAGACAAAAAAACTGCGAAAAAAGCCGGGATAAAACGCCGCATAAAATATCAGAAAAAGTATGGTGCCGTAAAATATTGTCGGCTCTCCGCCCAGGAACATGACCGCCAGCAGGATTATTAAAATTATTAAATCCCAATTACCAAATCCCAAATCCCAACATTGTGTGCTTCGCACATTATTATAAGTACATTGTTCGGATTTCGCCGTGCCTGCCGGAAGGCAGGGATTTAGGATTTCGGATTTTATTATTATTCTGTCCCAGTATAATAAGATCAAGGGAAGCCAGATAACCGAAGCCAGTGATGTGGGCATGTGCAGGACGGACAGCAAATAACCGGAAAAGGCAAAGGAGATGCTTCCTATAATCCTCGCCCAATAGGAAAGGCCTTTCCCTGATAAGTAAAAATACATAAAAATCGCCGCCAGTGGGTAATGGATGATCAAAAACAAATTGAACGCGAAATCCATTGGAAAAATAAAGTATATTATGGACAATGGATATAGAAGTCCATGCTGGAGCGCGGCAAAAAAAGGAAAGCCAAAATAAATGTATGGATTCCATAAGGGGAAAGAAAAGTTCCTGACGGCCTCGACCATAAAACTGCGGCAGGGGTAAAAATAATGAGCGAGGTCCATAAAGCAGAAAAGGCGATTGAAAAATAACTCTCTTGAAAACCAAACAAGCGTAAAAAGCAATAAGCCGGAAAAAAACAAAAGAAACCTCAATAGATTACCAGCTTGAATACGCGCTGTTGTTTACCCAGACCCTGCCTGTTGCCGAATCATAAAACCAGCCGCCGGCGGAAGCGCTAGAAGATACCGCGCCATTGCTTACGGTGACGGTTGATGAAGCGGGAAATACTGTCTGATCAACCGGAATCTGGTTTTCCTGGAACATTGACGCCTCAATGGTTGTGGGCACATAAGGCGTTATATTATATGTTGCGCGGCTGGCATAAGTTGTGGCAACCGCGGCGCGCAAACTGCCAAGGCCTCCCTTGGTTGTGGACTCGTTGGCCTTGGTCTGCAGGGAGACAAATCTGGGCAGTACCATAGCCGCCAAAATGCCAAGTATGGCTATCACTATGATCAACTCAACCAAAGTAAATCCTTGTTTTTTAAACATACTAACTCCTCTATTATTATTTTACACTTAATAAATTGTTTGTCAATTTATTTGTGGCACCCTTCCACGACCTAATCTAGTGACGAAAAATACTGCAGTTTTGAACTCTTTTACGCTTAAATTGGCTGGCTTGATAATTGCATCGTAAAGACACAAGTGCACCAGAGCACAAGTGCACAAGAAAGAAAAAAATATTAATGCTGGTGTTCTTGTGACTGGTGCACAGGAAGACTATTAATGGAGGGAATAAAATGGATGACATTATACCGGCTGAAAGGATTGAAAATCGAATTTACCTGATAAGAGGCCAAAAAGTAATGCTGGATAGAGATCTGGCTGAGCTTTATGGTGTTAAAACAAAAGCGTTGAATCAGGCAGTAAAGAGAAATCCGGGGCGGTTCCCTTCAGATTTCATGTTTCAACTAAATCGGGAGGAGAAAAATAGACTGGTCACAAATTGTGACCGGTTCGAAATGCTCAAACATTCTTCATCTCTTCCTTACGCTTTTAATGAGCAGGGCATAGCTATGCTCTCTTCGGTAATAAACAGTGAAAAAGCAATTCAGGTAAATGTTGCTATAATTAGAATATTTGTCAAATTACGCCGCATCCTTTCAACTCACAAAAAGCTGGCGCAAAAGTTCAAAGAATTGGAAGATAAACTCGGAAAACATGATGTCGAAATCCAAGCCATCTTTGATGTCCTTCGCCGGCTCATGGCGCCGGAAGAGAAAACTATAAAGAAGATAGGGTTTGTTTAGGTCATCAGGCGATCCGGTAATCAGGGACGGGAGATCCGGTTATCCGGATATCTGGAAACCCGGGACTTGATAAAGGAATTTTAAATTAACAATTTCTCAATTAACCCTCCTTCGTCCGCCTACGGCGGACTTCGGCGGGCAGGCAATTAACAACTATGTGTCGCCTTTGGCGACACAATGTTGTTCATTAAGATTCGGGTCTTCAAAGCTCTTAAGAAAAGGCCCCCGACTTATTCCGCCTTGGCGGGACGATCGAGGGCCTCTATTAAATTGGATCCGTTACTGTTGAGGCGGCGGCGGAGTAAGATCCACCCCCGGTGCCAAGACTTCCGGCTGAACCAGCGCTTTCACCAATTGTCCAATTCCCGGGTGCGCCCCTTCCTGTTGTGCAAGGAAATCGGAAGGAAGCCCAACAACCCTGTTTGGAGTGCTTGGAACTTCCGTGGCGCATATTCCTGGAGGATCAGCTTTATCACAGATCACTCTCTGACGATCTATTACTTGAAATGTAGCACCACCGGTCCCAATCGGGTAATCCCCCTGCTCCTTAACAAAATTGTCATTAGGCAGAGAAATTATTCCGCCAGTCAAATTGATTCCCTCAGCCAGATACACGCAAACTTTCTCACTGGTTTTCAATCCCATGATCCCGCTGCTTGTTTTGAAATCATTATAAGCGATCTCATTTGAATCCCCTAAGCACAGGACGCCTGCCGGCGCGGGCGGGATGGGTAGGGGTGTCGGATTGAATGTTCCTAATGTTCCTATGCGGTTAGATGAGACAACATTGTTTTTGGTAAGCCGATCAAGAAGTATTTGAGCACCAGTTGTTGCATACGAAGCATCCGCCTTAAACAAAGAGAGGTCATTATTTAAAATGGTATTCCCCTCAGATGCCCCATATAAGAAGATACCAAAATTCCCAGTTCCTTTTATAGTATTTCCCTCTATCCTGGAATCAGCTAGAAGGTGGCAGAGGTTGGTATCAATGTTAGGCACACCATAAGTTACTGGGACTACCAAAATACCGCCCGTAAGAGAGGTTAAGCGAGCGTTGGGATTAACTGTGATATTATTATTTAAAATCGTCACGCCGCCTTCAGTAATCCCTTTAAACGCAATTCCTGCTTCTCCAGCAGTTCCGGTCCCATTAACACTTATTGTATTATCTTTTATGGAGAGTGCTCCATTTGTAGGAAGTCTTAGGGGCAAGTTTAACAACTTATTCATACCTCTTCCGCTTGCAACTATTCCGTAGTTTTCTATATACATGCCTGTTGTGAGTGGATTCAGGCTGATTGCATTATTTTCAACTTGAATATTTTTAGAAAATTCAAATAGTGATATTCCAACCATGGTTGTATTACTAATGGTGTTATATTTAATATTCATGGCCGCGTTAGTCCAAAAACTAGCTAAAAATTTAGATAAATTATCTTTTAAAGCAGTTGGACCTGAACGTTTTACCGTCCCTGCTGTTCCATCACATGTATTGCCCTCAATATTTATCGTCCCATTAATTGAAAGAGAAGTGCGGAAGACTTCTTCAGGCTCTAGAATGGTAATTACCCGTGCATAGTTCAAGCCAAGATATAAACCGTCGGTCAGAGCAAGACCGCCTTTAAAATTATTATTTTGGATCGTTATTAAACTATTAGCTGAGGAGGCGCTTAAATTAATAGCATAATAAAGAGGGGAATCGAATTCAATATTTCTGATTGTTACCTTGTTAACAGGGACAAGAGCGGCATTATGTGGAGACAAATCACCCCCGTCTAAATCTGCATCATAATACCAATGATTTGCATCTGGTATCTCAGGTTCAAGTAGTCCATAGGCGCCGTAGGGGTTGGGAAGTGGTAAAGGCGTATAAGGGTAAAAAGGGCTTGTCGAAAAAGTACGTACATAGCTTGGGAATTTTGCCATTCCAATATTGAATACCCGATAACCGCCTAAAATTTTCGTGCCAGATTCTCCCGCAATCTCCACATCCTTTGTTACAAAGATAGAGGCAGGCCTTACACCGTTCCAGAAAGCTGGATTATAAGAATAATATGTACCAGGCGAGAAAGTTAAAACAGTAGATTTAATAGCGGTATATTTTGGAGTACCTTCACCAGATATATAAGGAGCTGCCGTATTTACTCCGAAATTAAATTGCGTCGGGGTTCCGCTTAAGTTTGTTGATTTCAGTAAAATTTTAGGAAAAGTTCCCGTGGAATTGTCGATTGCCCATTGAATATTAACAGGGTCTTGGGAAAGATCATTAGTAGGATAAACTATAAACCCTCCATTGAGGTCATCTGCAACATTTGGCGTTGACGCTTTCGCTGCTTTTCCTTTTCCCAAAATTTTTCCCATCCCCAAAGCAGGCGTCACAAGCATCGCGGCGAGGCCAAGGATCAAGAAACATACGATCAAAGCTTTTGCTGTCTTCATTTTACACTCCTTTTTTTATTTCGGACTAGAGACCAGAGCACCAGGGACAAGACACAAGGGACATTTTTATTTTACTTAACCCTATAACAACCACCATCCATTTGTTTT
>Ga0315291_10002561_pt1 | contig 23777 bp, 15 predicted proteins | sample YL17G12_20_MG_FD_203070 | JGI IMG/M metagenome (GOLD analysis project Ga0315291, IMG submission 203070) | Sediment microbial communities from Yellowstone Lake, YNP, Wyoming, USA - YL17G12_20 | ecosystem: Environmental > Aquatic > Freshwater > Lake > Sediment | place: USA: Wyoming | collected... | reverse complement strand
GTAGGCAAGTCGCAGGTCGGGCGCAAGAACAAAATGGAAAATATTTATAAGAATTTTCCCGCTTCCGCCTACCACCCATCTCTGTGCAAACGCTGTGCCGAACAGGATTGCTTCAGACCCGCCTTTCGGCACGCACCAAAGACAAACAACTCAGCCTGAGCATCACGACCAGGGCTTTCCGGCGCCGCATCTTGTGGGAGCGTGGAGTCTTTGACAACCAGTTTCACTTTCGGCTTGATCTCCTGCGACTCAGAGGCAATGTCAACTTGATCGAAGAAGAATTCCAATTGCGTGAGATCCCTCAGAGCTTCGCAAGCTATCTGGAACCCAGGGTCGCCAGGTTCTATCAAACCCTTGGACGTACCATCAAGCTTATGTAGAACGTCATAGAACTGTGAAAGCCTTGAGGCTTGTGCTTCTAAGCCAAGCATGCGCACACAGCCTACGACGAAAGCCGCCTTATCGGACAACGAGCGTTCCATTCTGATTCTCCCTGCGTTTGGTCAATTCCGGGAACGCCTCGCTAATCTCGGTCTTGAATCGAGTATGCTGTCCCCAGATATGCAATAGACGTCCCCAGATATGAAGAAAGGTTCGGGAGCCGGAATTCCGGGGACGTCTATGAACCCATATTCCCGGGACAACATACTTATTTCGGTCTTGAATTGAGTATGGCGTCCCCGAAATTCCCACCTCCTGTCAATTGCTCAAGTTCCTTTGCGATAATCGCAGCTTCCTGTTGAGCTCTTTCCACACATGAAGCCTCTTGTGTGGACAAACGTGCCAGGTTTCTCAGAAACAGGTTAAAAGCATCGGCATCGTCCTTCGATTGAAAGATGATCTTCTTGTCTCGGTACGTGTACTTTGTCTGCTTCTCCTCCATGAAGGACAAGAATCTCACGCCTTCGCGCACAAATGCTCTCCTTGCTGCAATAATGTCTGAAGCACCCTTCAGGTTCCTGTCCTTCGTCTTGCTCCAGCCAGACAACATCCGTTCCTTTTGTGCCTCGGCAAGATTGGAGTTTTTGACCCGGGGCTCGAACTCAGCAAACCGTTTCTCTACTTCGTTCTCGTATTGATTCAGAGTGGTGTCAGCCTTTTCGTAATGCATCCGGCATCTGGAAAGAAGATCTGGTTGTGTCAGTACCTCACGGCTGAATATGGATGCCAGATCGCATGTATCCAGTTCTCTATACATTGTGTCGGCATCACTTTGCACGTCACGCATCCAATCAGTCATGAGTCTCATGACTCCGGTCATCTTCCCATATTGTGTCCCATTCGTTCTCTCGGACGGTATCCGTCTACCTGCACCAACATCACTCAAGATGGAGGAGAGCGTCTCCGCTGTCTTCTTCACGTCCGACGTATCACGCAAGAGAGTTACTGATTTGTACACTGCGATGGCAGAGACAATTAGCACAAAGCAAGTGACTGCCAGTCGTTTCTTGTCGCGCGGTATTGCCCGCCACAAGAGTAGAAAACCCAATGCCACCCAAAACGCACGACCAACCAGCGTACCGAACTCATCCGCAAAGCCTTCTGCGGGCTGTGTGTAGCCCTTGCTGCATGCGAAAGCAAGGAACGCAATTGACGTTACGCCTATAACAGAGGAGCAAATTGCGATGTCTCTATGGAAGTGGTTATCCTGCTTGGCCGGAGAGGTTGCCCCGATCTCGGTTGGACAGCGGTGTGCCATACTCCCCCTTTCTCACAGTCCCCCTGCGTAGGTATTCTGCCTGTACCGTTTAAGCATTTGCTGCGGCGTTGGGTGGATGCTTGATTACACACTCAGGTAAGCCCAGTTCTTTCCAAATGCTGGTCTCCGCCTCTTTCGCAAGCCTATCGCAGAAGTCCTGCGCTTCGACAATCTGATCTATGATCTTCTTGCGTTTATCATCATCCTTCTCCTTCTCCTGGGCGTTATCGTACAGGATGGCTTTCTTCAGACTGTTCCTGATCGATCGCCAATTCTCTACGAAAGCGTGTGGGAGCAGGATAAGGCTGTCGGCAAACCAACTGCCGTTGTCATAGAGGAAGGCGAGAGCGTCCTTTTTCGTACCCTGGACCAAAATTGACTGAACCTGGCCAATTAGCTCCAACCCTTTGCCATATGCTGGAACCCTGCGTTCCGCGATTGTCTCTTGCAGCTTGACCTTACCAGCAACTCTTGCACGGTACCAAGCGGCCAGGAAACCACCAAGAGAAGAGCAGATTCCCCCTATCAGCACCAAGAGTATGTCTTTCATTTCGAGGTTCCTCAGCCGACTCTATTTCTGTCGGCGCACAATCATCAACTGTTGAGGACAAATACCCTGGTGGCCCCGTCACAGATGTAATCTCTCACTGCTATCGGGTTCTATCGGCCGGAAAGGGAGGGGAAATAAGAAGAAAGCGGGGAAGACAGGGGTCGCGTATCAGGTGTCAGGGGGCAGTGGCGGGGAGAGACGGCGAAACACGCGGCCGTCCTGCGTGTTCCGACCAATCCTCTTTCTTACACACGAAGACACAAAGCCGCGAAGGCGGAAACGCACAGTCGGCGGGAATCCGCGTCAGATAATTGGCGGGAAATTGACGTTGCTTGCGTATCCGCGCCTTGTATAATGATACGTCCTTGGTGTGCCATGGAGGATTGTGTCCCGCGTCCCCTTGTGAACCTGGGACGAGGGCCATTTGTGCCGGGCCGCCCGCTCCGTAGCACGGGCTTCCAGCCCGTGGAGACATGGCCAAGATGGCCATGCTACTGGGTGTTCTCGCAATAAAACGGAGACAGTGAGCGTTTTTCTTTGCGAAGAGACGCTTTGCAGAGTGTGTGCGACGAGTCTTTTGGATAAGGAGGTACGAGATGGCTAGACCAGTAACGCTGTTCACCGGACAATGGGCGGACCTGCCGCTGGAGGTCCTGGCACAGAAAGCGAAGAACTGGGGGTATGACGGGCTGGAGCTCGCCTGCTGGGGCGACCACTTCGAGGTGGACAAGGCCCTGAAGGACGACAAGTACTGCAAGGCCAAGCGGGACATGCTGAAGAAGCACGGCTTGCAGGTGTTCGCCATCTCCAATCACCTCGTCGGCCAGTGCATCTGCGATAACATCGACGCACGTCACAAGTCGATCATCCCGCCGGAGATCTGGGGCGACGGCGAGCCGGAAGGTGTCAAGCAGCGGGCGGCCCAGAATATGATCGCTGCGGCCCAGGCGGCCAAGAAGCTCGGCGTCAATGTTGTCAATGGTTTTACCGGCAGCTCAATCTGGCACCTGCTGTACTCGTTCCCGCCCGTCTCGCCGGACATGATCAAGGCCGGCTACGATGACTTCGCCAAGCGATGGAGGCCGATTCTCAATGCGTTCAAGAAGGAGGGTGTCAAGTTCGCCTTGGAAGTGCACCCGACCGAGATCGCGTTCGACATCGCCTCGGCCCAGCGGGCCGTGGACGCCGTCAAACGTCACGAGTGTTTCGGTTTCAATTACGACCCCAGCCACCTCGGCTACCAGGGCGTCGATTATGTGAAATTCATCCGCACGTTCGGTAAACGCATCTTCCATTGCCACATGAAGGACGTATGGTGGGGCCACGGGGACGGCACCGTCGGCGTCTTCGGCGGTCACGTCGAGTTCGCCGACCCGCGCCGGTACTGGGACTTCCGTTCCATCGGCCACGGCGACATCAACTTCGAAGAGATTATCGTGGCGCTGAACGATGTCGGTTACCAGGGCCCGCTCTCAATCGAGTGGGAGGACAGCCGGATGGACCGCGAGCACGGGGCGGCCGAGGCCGTCCAGTTCATCAAGAAGGCCGACTTCAAGCCGTCTCAAGTCGCCTTCGATTCGGCGTTCGAGAAAAAGTAATCGTAAGACGTGTGAGGCCCGGATGTTACGAAACGTCTGGGCCTCCAGCAGGCCGTGTGGCAGCGGTAGTAGGTCGTGCGTCCTCGCACGACGTTTCATGGCGAGCGGGGACGCTCGCCCTACGTGAGGCTGTCATGCGTTGCCGGCTGGGCACGTACGCAGTAAGAAAGCGGCTGGCATGAGCAGGAACCGGAACGTAAGCCGACGCCAGTTTCTCACAACGGCGGCCGGCACGGCAGTGGGGGTAGTTGGATTTCCTTATATCGTCAGCTCGTCGGCCTTGGGCAAAGACGGCAACGTCGCGCCCAGCGAGCGGATCACGATGGGCTGTATCGGCGTTGGCTGGCAGGGCGGCAGCAATATGGGCCAATTCCTCGACGAGAAGGACTGCCGGATCGTCGCCATCTGCGACGTGGACAAAAAAACGCTCCAGGGCGGCGTGAACGCTGTCAATAAGAGGTATGGCAGCCAGGAATGTGCGGCCTACAATGATTATCGCGAGCTGCTGGCCCGCAATGACATCGACGCGGTGTCGCTTGGCCTGCCGGACCACTGGCACGCAATCCCGGCGATTGAGGCGGCCCGCTCGGGCAAGGACATCTTCGGGGAGAAGCCGCTGTCGCACGATTTGCGGGAGGGGCGGGCGATGTGCAATGCCGTCAAGCAGTACGGCCGAATCTGGCAGACGGGGAGCTGGCAACGCTCCGAAGCGCATTTTCGGTTCGCCTGTGAGCTGGTTCGTAACGGCCGGATTGGCAAGGTTCACACCGTTGAGGTCGGCCTGCCTTCGGGACACGCGGACTTTGCCGGGACTGCGGGCAAAGAGCAAATCACCCCGCCGCCGGAAGGGCTCGACTACGACAGGTGGCTTGGCCCCGCCCCGTACACGCCGTACCGGTTGGCCCTGCTGCCTAAGAACTGGCGATGGGTTCTCGACTACGGCGGCGGGCAGCTTATGGACTGGGTCGGCCACCATGTAGACATCGCTCACTGGGGCATGGGCTGCGATAACACAGGTCCTTTGGAAATCGATGGTTACGGCGAGTATCCGAAGGACGGGCTCTATGACAGCCCGACCAAATATCGCCTGACGGCCAAGTATGCCAACGGCATTACCATGGTCATTGCCGGTAGGCACAACAACATCCGGGGCGGCACCAAGTGGATCGGCGACAAGGGCTGGGTCTGGGTGGACCGCGGCAACCAGGTCGAGACCGAACCCAAGGAGCTGAAAGACGAGAAGCTCGGGCCCAACGACGTCCATCTCTATGAATCGCCGGGGCACTGGCGCAACTTCCTCGACTCTATCAAGAGCCGCCAGGAGACGATCACGCCCTGTGAGACGGCCCACCGTTCCGCGACGCCGGGACACCTCGGACGAATCGCCATGTGGCTGGGCCGAAAGGTTCGTTTCAACCCCGAAACCGAGGAGATTATCGGAGATCCGGTCGCTTCCCAGATGCTCGGCCGGGCGTACAGAAGTCCCTGGCATCTCTAAACTGATACGAGAGGGTAGTTGAATGGCACAAAAGAACATCAATCGACGTGACTTCATCCGGGCGGCGGCGGGTACGGCGGCGGCCATCGCGGGTCTGCCCTGTGTGGTGCCGTCATCGGTCTTTGGTGCCCAGGGTCAGACTCCGCCGAGCGAGCGGATCACCCTCGGGTTCATCGCCTGCGGCAAGCAGAGCCAGCACCTGATGCGGTCGTTCCTGGGCTCGCCCGGCACGCAGGTCGTCGCTGCGTGCGACGTGGATAAGCTCAAGCTCGAGCGCAGCAGCAAGGGCATCGTCGAGAAGCATTATGCCGAGAAGAACGATGGGTCCTATAAAGGCTGTGCGACCTACAGTGATTTCCGCGATCTGCTGGCTCGCAGCGACATCGACGCGGTGGTGATTTCCACGCCGGACCACTGGCACGCGGTTACCGTGATCGAGTCGTGCCGGGCGGGCAAGGACATCTACTGCGAAAAGCCGCTCTGCCAGACCATCGAAGAGGCCCGGGCGATGGTCAACGCGGTCCGGCTGTATAACCGCGTCTTCCAGACGGGCAGCATGCAGCGGTCGTCATACGAGTTCCGCCTCGCCTGCGAGCTGGTGCGGAACGGTTACATCGGCGACATCCAGCATGTGACCGTCGGCGTGGGCGGACCGCCGGAGGATAAGCTGCTGGAGGCCCAGCCGGTGCCCGATTACCTCGACTGGGATATGTGGGTCGGGCCCGCCATGTGGCGACCGTATAACAACGACCTTGCGCCGCACATCAGCTTCGACGGTTTCCCGAACTGGCGGTATCACAGCTACTACGGCGGCGGCGGCATGACGGACTGGGGTGCCCACCACTTCGATATCGCTCAGTGGGCCCTCGGAATGGATGGCACCGGCCCGGTCGAGATCTGTCCGCCCGACGGCGGGGAGCACAAGGTCCTTACGTACAAGTACGCCAACGGCATTCCCATGACGCGGGACAATGCCAATGGCATCCTCTTTGAGGGCGCGAAAGGCAAGGTCGAGGTTAATCGCGGCTATCTGAAGACCTGGCCGGACACGCTCAAGGACCAGAAGATCGGCCCCGACCAGGTCCATCTCTACGACAGCAAGAACCATTACACCGACTGGCTGGACGCCATCCGCAAACGCGCCAAGCCCATCTGTGATATCGAGATCGGCGCCAGCTCGGTGACCGTGTGCCATCTTGGCAATATCGCCTACAAGCTGCAGCGGCCCTTGAAGTGGGACCCGAAGCGTGAAGTGTTCATCGGTGACGAGGAGGCCAACCGGCTGCTGTCGCGGTCGATGCGCAGCCCCTGGCACCTGTAACATCGGATGAGGAGAACCGTACATGACCAAGAGCAATTTATCACGTCGTCAATTCCTGAGAAATGCCGCCGGGGTCTCGGCGGGCATCGCGGGGTTCCCGTACATCATCAGCTCGTCAGCATTAGGAAAGGACGGCGCGGCGGCCCCCAGCGAGCGGATCACCATCGGCTGTATCGGCGTCGGGGGCCAGGGCACGGGGAATATGGAGAACTTCCTAGGCAAGAAGGAGGCCCAGGTTGTGGCGGTCTGCGACGTGGACCAACGCAACCGCGACCGAGCCAAGGGCATCGTCGACAAGAAGTACGGCAACTCGGACTGCCAGACCTACCGTGATTTTCGCGAGGTGATTGCGCGGGCTGATATCGACGCCCTGTCGCTGGCGACGCCGGATCACTGGCACTCGATTCCCGTGATCATGGCGGCCCGGGCGGGCAAGGATATATACGGCGAAAAGCCGCTGGCCCGGACGATCCACGAAGCCAAGCTGATGCGGGACACCATGAATAAGTACAGCCGCATCTGGCAGACCGGAAGCTGGCAGCGCTCCGTAGACAACTTTCGTCATGGCTGCGAGCTGGTCCGCAACGGACGCATCGGGAAGGTCACCCGCGTGGAGGTGGGCCTGCCGACCGGCGGTGGCAGCGACAACAAGCCGGTGGTGCCGGTGCCGGAAGGCCTGGATTGGGACTTCTGGCTGGGTCCGGCCCCGTGGGTGCCGTTCCGGGGCGTGTATCATTGGGACTGGCGCTGGATCATGGACTACTCCGGCGGCCAGTTGACCGACTGGGCGGGCCACCACATCGATATCGCCCATTGGGGCTTGGGTCTGGACGACACCGGTCCGGTCGAGATTGAGGGCAAGGGGGTCTATCCGAAGGACGGCATCTTCAACGTCCCGACCGAGTACAAATTCACGTGCAAATATGCCAACGGGCTGGAGATGGTCGTCGCCAACGACCGGCAAGTGCCCAAGGGCATGGGAACGGTCTGGTACGGCGAAAAGGGCTGGGTCCACGTCGATCGCGGCCGGCAGGCGACCGAGCCGGCCTCGCTCTGGAATGAGACGATCGGCCCCAACGAGGACCGGCTGTACGAGAGCCGGGACCACCATCAGAACTTCCTCGATTGCGTGAAGTCCCGCAAGCCGACCATTACGCCCATTTCCGTCGCGTGCCGCTCGATCAGCGTGGGACTGCTGGGCGAGATCGCGATGCTGCTGGAACGCAAGGTCCGGTGGAACCCGGTGAAAGAACAGTTTGTCAACGATGACGAGGCCAACCGGATGCTGTCAAGGCCGATGCGGGCCCCGTGGCATCTGTAGTAGAGATGCAGAGTAAAAGAACATATCAGAGATGGGTGCCATGCTTGCGCTTGCGTAAGCATGCCGTGATGGGTTAATTCAGCGTGTCCACGCCCGCGTGGACATGGCACCCGGGTTTTTGCAGGAGAAAGGAGCCAACATGGTAAGGTCGAGAGTCATGGCCGCAGTGGTGCTGGTGAGCTTTTGTGTCGCGTTGCTGGCCGCACCGCTGTGGGCGGAGTCGCCCAAGGAATTGCGCAAGGTGACGGACGAGGAGATCGCCAAGATCAAGGCGGCGATGCCGGACAAGGCGGTGGCCAAGCCGGCCCAGCCGCGCAAAATGCTCGTGTTCTGGCGCTGCGAGACGTTCTTCCATACTGTGATCCCGGTGGCGAACGAGGCCCTGAAGATCATGGGCGAGAAGACCGGCGCGTTTCAGGTGACGGCGGTCACCGATGACCACTCGGTCTTCACGGCCGACACGCTCAAGCAGTTCGACGTGATCTGCCTGAACAATACGACAAGCCTGAAGTTCGACCCGGAGAAGACGCCCGAGCGCTGCAAAGCCCTGATGGACTTCATCAAGGATGGCAAGGGCATCGTGGGCATTCACGCCGCGGCGGACAACTTCTACCAGTGGCCCGAAGCCCAGGAGATGATGGGCAACAAGTTCACCGCCCATCCCTGGGGTGCCGGCAGCACGGTGGCGATCAAGCTCGACGTGCCTGATCATCCGCTGCTGGCGCCGTTCAAGGGCCAGGGCTTCAAGGTCAAGGACGAGATCTATCGCACAGCTCCGCCGACCTATTCGCGCGACAAGCAGTTCGTGCTGATGAGTCTCGACATGAGCGACCCGGCGACGCGCGACGTCAAGGGCGTCATCGACAGCGACAAGGACACCGGCATCACCTGGATCAAGGACTGGGGCAAGGGCCGGCTGTTCTATTGCTCGCTGGGGCACAACGATGAAATCTTTATGAACCCGGCGATTCTCGAGCATTACCTGCGTGGCATTCAGTTTGCCATAGGCGATTTCCCGGTACCGACAAAACCAAAGGCAGCAGCAAGTGGGTCTGAAGTAAAGGGGTCAGGCATGGAACAACAGTTGGAGAAGGTCAAGACGTACGATTTCGGCGCCAGCCGCCAGCCGCTGACGGAGCTGAGTGACGAGATTCGCAAGGCGTACGGCAAGCCGGAAGAATTGAAGAAGTATGAGACCGCGCTGGACGGCGTTCTCAAGTCGGATGCGAAATACGCGGGCAAACAGTACGCCTGTCGTGAGTTGAGCATCATCGGGACGGACCAGTCGGTGCCCGTACTGGCTGGCATGCTGACGAACCAGGAGTACTCGGACATGGCCCGCTATGCCCTGGAGCGCATTCCGGGCGAGGCGGCGAACAAGGCGCTGCTGGCAGCCCTGCCCAAGGCTGAGGGCAAGGCCAAGATTGGCATCGTCAACAGCCTGGGCGAGCGTGGCTGCAAGCCGGCGGCGGCGGAGATTGCCAAGTGCGCCGAAAGCTCGGACAAGATGTTGTGCGGCGCCGCCATCAGTGCTCTGGGCAAGATCGGTGGACCCGATGCTCTCCAGGCGCTGGATAAGGCTCTTAAGAGCGCCGGCGACAATCAGAAGATGCCCATTTACGACGCCTATCTGAAGATAGCCGACAAAATGGTGGCGGAGGGCAACAAGGCCGGCGCGCGGAAGATTTATGTCAGTCTGAACAAGGAAGGTGTACCGGCACTGGTTCGCACGGCGGCCATAAAAGGCATAACCGGCGCCGGCCGCAGCGGCAATACCAAATAGCCACGGCAGATGCGGGACCGTTGGATGTCATGCCTGCGGCTGCGCAGGCGTGTGGTCCTTATGTTGCGTCTGGACGCCGGTGTGTTTGATCTGGGATAAGGATTGCGGGAATGACTCGGCAAACGAAGACAACTTGTTTCGTAGGGATGGCCGTGTTTGTCATAAGTCTGCTCGGTGTCCCCGTGACGACTGCTCCGGCGGACGAGGCCAACCAGGAGATCATCAAGATGGTGATCGACGCCCTCAGGAGCGACGACCCCCAGATGCAGACCGGGGCGATCACCATTGTGCGGGAGATTCCGGGCGAGCAGGTCACCAAGGCGCTGGTGCAGGAACTGCCGAAGCTGTCGGCGGCCGCACAGGTCCAGTTGCTTTCCGCGCTGGCGGACCGGGGCGATACGCTGGCTCTGCCGACGGTGGTCGAGGCGACCAAGTCGCCGGAGGAATCCGTCCGCATGGCAGCGCTGCGGGCCATCGGTCAACTGGGCAATGCCTCGAGTGTTCCGCTGCTGGCCGAGCGGGCCGCAGCGAGTAGAGGTGCGGAGCAGAGGGCGGCGCGCGAAAGCCTGTACCGCCTGCGCGGCGCGGAGGTCGATGCAGCGATCCTGCAGAACTTGGCCTCGGCCAAGCCGGAAGTGAAGGTCGAGCTGATCGGTGCCATCGGCGAGCGCAATATTGCCGGCGGGGTCGAGCCCCTGCTTGCTGCCGCGAAGGAGGAGGACCGCAAAGTCCGGCTGGAGTCCTTCCAAGTCCTCAAGGTTGTCGCCAAACCCGAGCAACTGCCCGCACTGCTGAATCTGCTGCTGGAGGTCAAGAGCGAGTCGGACCGCAACGAGGCCGAGAAGATGGTGGCGGCCGTCGCGCACAAGATCGAGGACAAGAACCGCCAGGCGGCCGCCGTGCTGGCCGTGCTGCCGAACGTCAAGGATGTGGTCAACCGGGCGTCTTTGCTGCGCGTGCTGGGTCGCATCGGAGACAGCAGCTCGCTGCCGGCCCTGCGGGCCGCATTGAGCAGCCGGGAGCCGGAGATTCAGGATGCGACTATCCGGGCGCTGTCCGACTGGCCGACGGCGGAGCCCGTACCCGACCTGCTCAAGGTGGCACAGACAGCGGAGAACCGGGTGCACAAAGTACTCGCTCTGCGTGGCTTTGTCCGGCTGCTCGGTCTTGAAAGCGGCCGATCCGCGGAGGAGACACTCGATCTCTACAAGAAGGCGATGGACCTGGCCGGGGATGCCTCCGAGAAGAAGCGCGTGCTGTCCGGGCTGGCGAGCACGAAATCGCTGGCGGCACTGAACATGGCGGCGGAGTATCTCGATGACTTGACGCTGCACCTGGAAGCGGAATCGGCGGCCGTCCAGATCGCCCAAGGCGTCTACGGCAGTTACCCGCAGCGCACGAGAGAAGTCCTGCAGAAGGTGATCCAGGGCACGAAAAACGATACCCTTCGCGAGCAGGCCCAGCAGATCATCAGCCAAGCCGAGCGTTTCGATGACTACATCACCGCCTGGCAGGTCAGCGGTCCATACCTGAAAGAGAACGCGGACGGGCAGGCTCTCTTCGACGTGGCATTTGCCCCCGAGCAGCAGGGGCAGGAGGCCAAGTGGCGCTTAATGCCCGCCGGTACCAGCCCCGACCAGCCCTGGCTGATCGAGTTGGACAAGGATGCGGCTCTGGCCGGCGAGAATCGGGTCGCCTATCTGCGGACGCGCATCTGGTCGCCGAAGGAGCAGAAGGCCCGGCTCGAGCTCGGCAGCGACGATGGCGCGAAGGTCTGGCTCAATGGGCAGGTGGTGCACGCCAACAACGCCACCCGGCCGGCCACACCGGGAGAGGATAAAGCCGATGTGACGCTTAAAGAAGGCTGGAACCCGCTGTTGGTGAAGCTGACACAGAGTGCCGGCGAATGGGCTCTGTGCGCACGTCTTCGCGGACCCGACGGCGGCAAGCTCGAAGGCCTGAAGGTGGAGCTGCAATAGAATTTAAGTCTTGGCACTGGAGAGATGGTTGTGAAGAGCGTTTGCTCCGGATGGAATCGCCCGAGAGACCTGATTCCCATACTGATTTGTGCTTTACTGCTTTCCGTGGGTGTGCGGGCGGCGGAAATGGATCCGTTGATGGGGGATTGGCAAGGCGCGTGGGAGCAGATCGAAGGCTACAACTCCGGCTCCATTGTGGCGGAAGTAGTGGCTCTGGGGGGCGGGCAATACCGGGCCAGGCTTCTGGAGGGCTTTGAGGTGACGACGGAGCCTTACGCCGCGCTCGATGGGCAGTTGCAGGACGGCAAGGTGAAGTTCGCCGGCCGGCTGAATCAGGAAAGCACCACAATCAATGGTGATATAGAGGCGGTCCTGGAGAAGGACAAATTCACCGGGCAATTCAAGGGCGAGACCGGCGGGGAACAGGTGAAAGGCAAGCTCTCGCTGACGAAGACCGTCCGGCAGTCGCCGACGCTGGGGGCCCAGCCGCCCGCCGGTGCGGTCGTGCTCTTCGATGGCAGGAACTTCGATGAGTGGTTCAGTCTCGGCGGGCGCAAGGGCACGATCAATATCATAGAGGCCATCGGCAACGCCCAGAACGCTGTCGCCTATCTCCAGGCGAGGACCTGGTCGCCGAAGACGCAGCCGGCGATGCTGCAACTCGGCAGCGACGACGGCGTCAAGGTTTGGCTCAACGGAAAGCTCGTTCATGCGAAGAACGTCGCTCGCGGCGTCAATCCCGACGAGGACAAGGTCCGTGTCACGCTGCAGGAGGGGGCCAACGAGCTATTGCTCAAGGTGACCAACGGGGCGGGCGACTGGGGGGCCATCGTGCGCTTCATGGGCGAGGACGGCAAGCCGTTGCGGAATATCAATGAGGTCTCGCCCCAGTTCCCATCCGACAAAGGCTCTAATGAGTATCTGGCCCGGAATGAAGGTTTCCTGACACAGTGGCGTGTGGCCGGGCCGTACCAGGAGGGCGGCAAGGGACCGGAAGTGCTCTTCGACGTCGTCTTTGCACCGGAGAAATCCCCGTCGGACGTCAAGTGGAAGTGGATCAACGCCGATACGCCGGACGACAAGAGCGTCAAATGGCGAATTGTGGATGGTGCGATAGAGGTCAAGCCCGGAAGCGGCTCCATTGCGACCCAGAAGAAATTCACGGACTTCAAGCTGCACGTCGAGTTTCGCACGCCGTTCATGCCGGAAGCCCGCGGCCAGGGTCGCGGCAACAGCGGCGTCTATCTGCAGAACCGCTATGAGATCCAGGTGCTCGACAGCTACGGGCTGGAGCCCAAGGACAACGAGTGCGGCGGCATTTACCAGGTCGGCGCCCCGCTGGTGAATATGTGCTATCCGCCGCTGCAGTGGCAGACCTACGACATCACGTTCCAGGCGCCGCGGTTCGACAGCAGCGGCAACAAGCAGAAGGACGCGGTCGTCACGGTGCTCCACAACGGCGTGACCATCCACGACCAGCGCGAGATTCCGCGTCCGACCGGCGGGGCGCTGGACAACAACGTCTCGGAGCCGGGCGGCATCTATCTGCAGGACCACGGCAATCTGGTCCAGTTCCGCAATATCTGGCTCGTCGAGCAGAAATGAGTGCAACTGCGGCGTGCGTATCCGGCGCCGTTCGAGAGGGCAGGTTCAACTAACAGTCGTTTTTGAGGACTAAGGACATGAGAAAAACAATGAAAACGCGAGGGCAGGACGAGAGGCTTTCTCGTCGTGATTTCATGGGTGCCGCGGCGGCCGTGGCGGCGTTCACCATCGTGCCGAGCCATGTGCTGGGCGGCGCCGGCCAGACGCCTCCGAGCGAGAAGGTCAACGTCGCCAGCATCGGAGCCGGCGGCATGGGCGCCGGAAACACCAACGCCTGTGCCCAGGCGGGCGCCAACATCGTGGCCCTGTGCGATGTGGATGAGGCCCGGGCGGCGGACACGTTCAAGAAGTTCCCCGACGCCAAGAAGTACAAGAGCTTCGTCGAAATGCTCGACAAGGAAGGCAAGAACATCGACGCCGTGATCGTGGCGACGCCGGACCACATGCATGCCATAGCCTCCATAGCGGCGATGAGACGCGGCAAGCACGTCTACTGCCAGAAGCCGCTGACCCGCTTGGTGTCGGAGGCCCGCGCGATGACGGAGGCTGCTCGCAAGTACAAAGTTGTCACGCAGATGGGCAACCAGGGCCACTCGGGCGACGGCGTTCGTGATATTTGCGAGTGGATCTGGGCCGGTGTGATCGGCGAGGTCCGTGAGGTTCACGCCTGGACGAACCGCCCGGTATGGCCGCAAGGCATCGATCGGCCCAAGGAGGAGCAGACCCCTCCCCCGACGCTTGACTGGAATCTCTGGCTCGGCCCGGCCCCGGTGCGCCCGTACAACAAGATCTATCTGCCGTTCAATTGGCGCGGCTGGTGGGATTTCGGCGGCGGCGCCCTGGCCGACATGGCCTGCCACGTCTTGGACCCGGTGTTCTGGTCCCTGAAGCTCAAGTACCCGACCAGCGTCGAGGCGAGTTGCACGGAGGTCAACAACGAGACGTTCCCGCTGGCGTCCATCGTCCACTATGAGTATCCGGCCCGCGAGGGCATGCCGGCGGTCAAAGTCCACTGGTATGACGGCGGTCTGAAGCCCGCGCGCCCGCCGGAGCTGGAAGTGGGTCGCCCACTGAACCAGGCGGCCAGCGATGTGCTCTTCATCGGGAGCAAAGGCGTCCTCCGCTGCGGCGAATACGGCGACAATCCCCAACTGCTGCCATTCGAGCGACACCGCGAGTTCCTGAAGAACAAGCCCCCGCAGACCCTCAAGCGGATCAAGACCAGCCACGAGGGCAACTGGCTCGAGGCCATCCGGACGGGCGGTCAGGCCACGTCCCACTTCGACTACGCCGGGCCGTTCACGGAGATGGTCACCATGGGCAACCTGGCGATCCGTCCGGAGAACGTCGGCAAGAAGCTCCTCTGGGACGGAGAGAAGATGCGCGTCACCAACGACGAGAAGGCCAACGACTACGTCCAGACGCATTATCGCGAGGGCTGGTCGCTGGATATGTGATAGGCAGCGGTCGCCCTGTCATGCTGAATGAAACGAAATGTAGTGGAGTATCTGGCCTGCGGATGAGAGTGGCTTCTCGCGACGCAGGTCACAGCCAGTTCGCAGGCCAGATCCTTCGCTTCGCTCAGGATGACAAGAGCGTAAATGTGAATGGGGCGCCCGGCAGATAGGTTTTCAGAGGAAGAAACATGAATGAATCGACCAGCGAGAAAAAGATGACCCAACGAGGCCCGGCGTTGTCCCGGCGTGAGCTCATGGGCGTGGGTGCGGCGGTCGCCGCGTTTACCTTCGTGCCCAGGCGCGTGCTGGGCGGGGCCGGCCAAAGCTCGGCCAATGACAAGCTGAACATCGCCGGCATCGGCGTCGGCGGCCAGGGCGGTGGCGATATGGATGCCCTCAGCAGCCAGAATATCGTGGCCCTGTGCGACGTCGATGAGGAGCGTGCCGGCGGGACGTTCAACAAGTTCCCCAATGCGCAGAAATACAAAGACTTCCGCCGGATGCTCGACAAGGAGCACAAGAACATCGATGCGGTGATGGTCGCCACGCCGGACCACTGCCACGCACCGGCCGCGATCATGGCGATGCGGATGGGCAAGCACGTGTACGTGGAAAAGCCCATGGCCCACACGATCTATGAGGCCCGTCGCATGACCGAGATCGCCAAAGAGATGAAGGTCGTGACGCAAATGGGCCAGGGCGGCCACGCGGGCGACGGTCTTCGCCTGACGTACGAATTCATCCACGACGGCGCGATTGGCACCGTTCGCGAAGCGCACGTCTGGTCGGACCGGCCGATCTGGCCGCAGGGCATCGACCGCCCGACGGACACGCCGGCAATTCCCAAGACGCTGGACTGGGACTCCTGGCTGGGACCCGTCAAATGGCGGCCTTATCACAACGCCTACGTGCCGTTCGCCTGGCGCGGTTGGTGGGATTTTGGCTGCGGCGCGATGGGCGATATGGCTGTGCACAATGCCGACCCGGCGTTCTTCTGCCTCGATCTCGACGCCCCGACGGCGGTCGAGGCCCAGACCAGCGGCACGAACAACGAGACCCTGCCGAAGTGGTCGATTATCACGTACGAATTCCCCGCCCGGGGCGACCGTCCGGCGGTCAAGGTGGTCTGGTACGACGGCGGCAAGCTTCCCCCGCGTCCGCCGGAACTCGAAGAAGGCCGCAGCCTCGGTGATAACGGCATTCTCTTTGTAGGCGACAAAGGTAAAATCCTTTGCGGCGGCTGGTCCGGCCCGCCCCGGCTGCTTCCGGAAACGCGGATGAAGGAGTACAAGCGGCCGAAGGAGATGCTGCCCCGCTCGCCCGGACATCATCAGGAGTGGATCGACGGCTGCAAGGCCGGCAAGCCCGAGATGGCCAAGGCCGGCTTCTGGTACTCCGGCCCGTTCACCGAAGCGCTTCTGGTCGGCAATCTGGCGGTGCGCCTGGGCAAGCGGGTGGAGTGGGACGCCAAGGCCATGCGCTCGCCCAACTGTCCCGAGGCGGACAATTACATTACGAAGTTCTACCGCATCGGCTGGGACATCGAGTAATCGAAAGCAGCTTTGAAAGAAGGTCAGCAGTCATGAAGAATCCGAACGCAACGAAGACATCCCGGGACCTGCATCTGTCCCGGCGGGAGTTGGTCGGTACGGCTGCCGCGGTGGCGGCGTTCACGTTCGTGCCCAAGCGCGTGCTGGGCGCGGCCGGCCAAAGCTCGGCCAACAACAAGCTCAACATTGCCGGCATCGGCGTCGGCGGTCGTGGCGGCGATGACATCAAGGAAGTCTCGAGCGAGAACATTGTGGCGTTGTGCGATGCGGACCTGAGGAGCGCCGCAGGAACGATCAAGCAACATCCGGATGCCAGGATTTACCGCGATTTCCGCGAGATGCTGGATAAGGAGCATAAGAACATCGATGCCGTGGTCATCGGCGCCCCCGACCACATCCACGCGCCGGCCGCCATCATGGCCATGAAGATGGGCAAGCACGTCTACTGCGAGAAGCCCATGGCGCATACGATCTTCGAAGCCCGGCGGATGACCCAGGTCGCGAAAGAGACCGGCGTCGTCACGCAGATGGGCAACCAGGGCCACGCCGGCGAGGGCCTGCGGCTGTATTGGGAGTTCATTCGCGACGGTGCGATCGGGACGGTTCGCGAAGTGCACGTCTGGAGCGACCGCGCCGGCACACCCGAGCGTGCCTGGTGGCCGCAAGGTATCGGTCGGCCCACGGAAAACGTTCCTGTCCCGGAGGACCTGGATTGGAATCTGTGGCTCGGTCCCGCCCGCTGGCGGCCGTATGCCAAGTTCCCGAATGGCAGAGGGGGCGAGGCCACCTACTGCCCGTTCAACTGGCGCGGCTGGTGGGATTTCGGCTGCGGGGCCATCGGCGATATGGCCGTGCACAATGCTGATCCGGCGTTCTTCGCTCTGGACCTCGGCGCTCCGACGGCCGTCCAGGCCGAGACCAGTCCGGTCAATGACGAGACCCTTCCCGTCTGGAATATCATCACTTTTGAGTTCCCGGCCCAGGGCGACCGGCCCGCGATCAAATTGACGTGGTACGACGGCGCCAAGCTGCCGCCCCGACCGCCGGAGTTGGAAGAGGGCCGCAATCTCGGCGATAATGGCATTCTATTCGTGGGCGACAAGGGTAAGCTGTTGGGCGGCAGTCACGCCGGCCAGCCAAGATTGATTCCGGAATCACGGATGAAGGAATACGGGCGTCCGCCGAAGACCCTGCCGAGGTCGCCCGGTCACCACCAGGAGTGGATCGAGGCCTGCAAAGCGGGCAAGCCGGAAATGGCGAAGTCCGGGTTCTGGTATGCCGGGCCGTTCGTCGAGGCCCTGCTCGTCGGCAATTTGGCCGTCCGGCTGCAAAAGCGCGTCGAATGGGATTCGGAAAAGATGCGTTCGCCCAACTGTCCCGAGGCGGACAATTACATTACCAAGTTCTATCGCGCCGACTTCGACCTTGTGTCGTGAGGCGCCATGATGTTGAACCTGTGGGGCCTGCCGGTGACACGCGCAGGCCCCATTCTTAAGGAGGGCTCTCCGTGAAAGAAGACCGGATAAGCCACGCAGGGGGAGGCAGTAAGTCCTGTCACACAGCTTCAGTGGAGGGCATTTCCCGGCGTCGGTTTGTCAAAGATGCGGCGGCGGTCGCCGCTTTCACGGTGGTGCCGCGTCACGTCCTGGGTGGGCCGCGCCAGGTCGCGCCGAGCGAGAAGCTGAACATCGCCGGGATCGGCGTGGGCGGCCAGGGCGCGGGCGACTTGATCAACGTCAGCAGCGAGAACATCGTGGCGCTGTGCGACGTCGACCGCCGGCAGGCCGCCGAGACGTTCAAGCGCTTCCCGAAGGCCCGGCAGTATTCCGACTTTCGGGTCATGCTGGAGAAGGAGAATAAGAACATCGATGCCGTCGTGGTGGCGACGCCGGACCATGTACACGCCGTAGCCTCCATGATGGCCATCAAGATGGGCAAGCACGTCTTTTGCGAGAAGCCGCTGACGTACTCCATGTACGAAGCCCGCGAGATTGCCAGGGCGGCCCGCGCGGCGAAGGTCGCCACGCAGATGGGCAATCAGGGCCATGCCGGGGAGGGGATTCGCCTGATTTGCGAGTGGATCTGGGATGGTGCGATCGGCCCGGTCCGCGAAGTCCATGCGTGGACGACGCACGCGGTCTGGCCGCAGGGAATGGAGCGACCGAAGGAGACGCCGCCCGTGCCCGCGACGCTCGACTGGGACCTGTGGCTGGGTCCCGCACCATATCGGCCGTATCACCCCGCCTATCTGCCGCAGTTCTGGCGTGGCTGGTGGGATTTCGGCACCGGCGGGCTGGGCGACATGGGCTGCCATAACCTGGACCCGGTGTTCTGGGCGCTCAAGCTCGGACGCCCGACGAGCGTGGAGGCCAGTTGCTCGATTTTTGTCCCGACGATTACCTGGGATAAGCCGTTCAATACCGAGAGCTATCCGCAGGCTTCCATCGTGCGGTATGAGTTCCCCGAGCGTGAGGGTGTGCCGGCCCTGGAGCTGACCTGGTACGACGGCGGCCTGATGCCGCGGCGGCCGAAGGAACTGGAAGATGGACGACATATGGGCGACAAGCTCGGCGGCGTGATTTTCGTCGGCGACAAGGGCAAGCTGACCTGCGGCAGTTACGGCAGCAATCCGAGACTGATCCCCGAATCCCGGATGAAAGAGTACAAACGGCCGGAGGCGAGCATTCCGCGCTCGGTCGGGCATCACAAGGAGTGGATCGAGGCCTGCAAGGGCGGTAAGCCCGCGGGCTCGAGCTTCGACTATGCCGGCCCGATGACCGAGGTGATTCTGCTGGGCAATATCGCCGTGCGAATGTGCCTCAAGGCGCAGGAAAAGGGTCTGCGGCTCGCCTACGATGGGCCGAATATGAAAATCACGAATCTGCCCGAAGCCAATGAGTACATCCACCGCAAAGATCGGGACGGCTGGACGTTGTGACATTGACTAATGACGATCGATGGTTGATGATTCCGGGTGCCATGTCCACTCGTGCGTCGGCATGCGGAATTGGATAGATGGGACATGCTTACGCAAGCGTCAGCATGGCACCCGGCTCAGGATGACAAACAGACGCTGGGCCCACAATACAAGGAGTCATGCGTATGAAAACGCAAAGCGCAGGAAAAAGATCCGTGGACCGGCTGTCACGCCGGAGTTTCATGGGGCGGGCGGCGGCGGTGGCGGCGTTTACGGTCGTGCCGCGGCAGGTTCTCGGCGGGGCGAGGCACGTGCCGCCGAGCGAGAAGCTCAATATCGCTGGCATCGGCCTCGGCGGTCGCGGCGAGGGGGACCTGGACGAGTGCGGCAGCGAGAATATCGTAGCCCTGTGCGACGTGGACGAGGCCTACGCGCGTAAGGTCTTCCAGAAATACCCGAACGCGAAGAAGTGGACGGACTTTCGCAAGATGCTCGACGAGCAGAAGGATATCGACGCTGTTGTCATTGCGGTGCCCGACCACTTGCACGCTGTCATCGCGATGGCCGCCATCAAGCGCGGCAAACACGTCTACTGCGAGAAGCCGCTGGCCCACTGTATTTGGGAGTGCCGCAAGCTCACGGAAGCGGCACGCGAGGCGAAGGTCGCCACGCAGCTCGGCAACAACAGCCAAGCCTCCGAAAGCAACCGCCTCGTCTCCGAGACCATCTGGGATGGCGCCATCGGGCCGGTGCGCGAGGTCCATTCGTGGTGCAACCGGTACATCTCGCCTCGGGGAATCGAGCGTCCGAAAGACACGCCGGTGGTGCCCCCGACGCTGAATTGGGACTTATGGCTGGGACCCGCGCCCTATCGCCCGTACCATCCTGCGTACCTGCCGTTCAGTTGGCGCGGCTGGTGGGATTTCGGTACCGGCGTGCTCGGCGACATCGGCTGCCATCAGTTCGACCCGATCTTCCGGGCGCTCAAGCTCGGATATCCAATGACGGTCGAGGCCTGCTCGAGCGGCGTGAACAAGGAGACGGCCCCGCAGTCATCGATCGTTCGGTATGAGTTCCCGGCCCGTGAGGGAATGCCACCGCTGACGCTGGCCTGGTACGATGGCGGACTGATGCCGCAGAGGCCGCCGGAGCTTGAGGAGGGCCGCAAGTTCGGCGAGGCCGACGACAATCTCTTTACCGGCGACAAGGGCAAGATGTTGAACTACCGCCTGATCCCCGAGTCGCGACAGAAGGAGTACGGCAAGCCGCCGCAAAAAGTCGCCCACTCGCCCGGCCACCACAAGGAATGGATCAATGCCTGCAAGGGCGGCCCGCCGGCGCGGTCGAATTTCGACTGGGCCGGACCGCTGACGGAAGTGATTCTGCTGGGCAACGTCGCCCTGAAGATGGAAAAGCAGCTCTACGAGAAGGGTCTGAAGCTGCACTACGACGGCCCAAAGATGGAAGTGACGAATCTGCCTGAAGCCAATAAGTACATTCGCGACGAGTACCGCGAAGGCTGGAGCCTGTGATTGATGAAGGATCATTGATGATTGATTATTGGCGGGTGCCATGTCCACGCCGGCGTGGACATGCTGGGCCGACAGTCAAAATAAGCTTACGCGAGCGTAAGCATGGCACCCGTGCCGTGCGAACACCTTGCGGGCATTGTCATGTCGAGCGTAGCGGAAGCGAAGTCGAGACATCCAGCGGCGAGTATGGCGTGTTTCTGGGTCGCGGCCAGATTTCTCCACTGCGGCCCGCCTTCGGTGGGCCTTCGGTCGAAATGACAATGAGGGGTTCGCTCGTGTTGTGGGCTTTTTGATGAGTCGGCTGTAACGAGAAGAGTCCTGGCGCAATTGACATTGTTAGGAGTGGTACCGTGAAAGAGAAAAAGATGACTCGGCGTGGTCTCATGAGCACCGCCGCCGGCGTGGCGGCGTTCACCATTGTCCCTCGTCACGTGCTTGGTGGCGCGGGCCAGACGCCCCCCAGCGAGAAGCTCAATATCGCTGGCGTTGGCATCGGAGGCCAGGGCGGGGCCGATCTCAGGGCGCTCGGAAGCCAGAATATCGTGGCCCTGTGCGACGTGGACTGGCAGCATGCGGCGGGGACGTTTAAACGGTATCCCCAGGCCAAGCAGTACAAGAACTTCCGCGAGATGCTGGACAAGGAGGATAAGAACATTGAGGGGGTCGTCGTCGCGACGCCGGACCATCTGCACGCGATTGTCTCCATGGCTGCCATCAAGCGCGGCAAGCACGTCTATTGCGAGAAGCCCCTGACCCACACAGTATTTGAGGCCAAGGCATTGGCCGAAGCTGCCCGCGAGCATAAGGTGGCGACGCAGATGGGCAACCAGGGCCAGGCCGGCGAGGAGGTCCGCCTGCTGTGCGAGACCATTTGGGATGGGGCCATCGGCCAGGTACGCGAGGTTCACGTCTGGACGGACCGGCCGCTCCACGGGACCAACGAGTGGTACTGGCCGCAGGGTGTGGACCGCCCGAAAGACACGCCGCCCGTGCCGGAAACGCTCGATTGGGACCTGTGGCTTGGCCCGGCACCGACTCGTCCGTACAACCCGGCCTATTTGCCCTTCATATGGCGCGGCTGGTGGGATTTCGGTACGGGTGCGCTCGGCGACATCGGCTGCCACAGCCTCGACCCTGTGTTCCGCGCGCTGAAGCTCGGTTATCCGACCAGCGTCGAAGCCTGCTGCACCCTGGTGAATAACGAGACGTACCCCGTGGCGTCGCGTGTGACATACGAGTTCCCCGCCCGAGGCGACTTGGCGCCGGTGAAACTGCACTGGTACGACGGCGGGATGAAACCGCCCCGGCCGCCGGAGCTGGAGGACGGTCGCAGGTGGGACACGAACGGCGCGCTCTATATTGGCGACAAAGGCAAGATGCTCGGCGGCCGCTTGATCCCCGAGTCTCGCCAGAAGGAATATGGCAAGCCGCCGCAGAAGCTGGAGCGTTCGCCCGGCCACTATCAGGAGTGGGTCAACGCCTGCAAGGGCGGTAAGCCCGCCGGCTCGAACTTCCCCGATCACGCGGGCCTGCTGGCCCAGGTGGTCCTGCTGGGTAACGTCGCCCTGCGTCCGGCTCTGAAGGCGGAGAAGTTCTTGGGGACGAAGCTGCTCTGGGACGCCAAGGAATTCAAGTTCACGAATGTGCCCGAGGCGAATCAATACCTGACGAAGGAATATCGGGAAGGCTGGGGACTGTGATTGGTGAAGGGCTATCGATGATGGATTCAATCAATAGACGTAGATTCCTGAGCGGTACGGCGGGGGCTGCGGCGGCCTTCACGATTGTGCCCGGCCACGTGCTGGCCGGGGCGGCGGGGCAGCGGCCCAGCGAGAAACTCAACCTTGCGGCCATTGGCGTGGGCGGCATGGGGGCGTATAACATCAGCCAGTGCAGCACCGAGAACTTCGTGGCCCTGTGCGACGTCGACGACGCGTACGCCGCAAAAGTATTCGACAAATTCCCTAACGCCAGGAAATACCGCGACTTTCGCGTCATGCTGGACAAGGAAGAGAAGAACATCGACGCAGTTCTCATCGCGACCCCCGACCACACGCACTACGTGATCGCGATGGCCTGCATCAAACGTGGCAAGCATGTCTATTGCCAGAAGCCCCTGGCCCATTCGATCGGCGAGGTGCGCAAGCTGACGGAGGCGGCCCGGGCAGCCAAGGTCCAGACGCAGATGGGCAACCAGGGTCACTCCTCCGACGAGATTCGCATGCTCTGGGAATGGATCGCCGATGGGGCCATCGGCCCGGTGCACGAAGTCTATGCCTGGAGCGACCGGCCGGTGGGCGGCGACCCGTGGTCGGATTTCCCGATCATGGCCCGGCCGAAAGAGACGCCGGAGGTTCCCAAGACGCTCGACTGGGACTTGTGGCTGGGCCCGGTCCAATATCGGCCGTATCACCCGATTTATTGCCCCATGTCATGGCGCGGCTGGTGGGATTTCGGCACCGGCGCGCTCGGCGATATGGGCTGCCACATCCTGGACCCGGCGTTCTGGACGCTGAAGCTGGGTTACCCGACGCGGGTCGAGGCCACGACCACGCATTATCAGCCTGAGGTGGCGTCCGAGACCTATCCGCGGGCTGCCATCGTCCGGTACGAGTTCCCCGCTCGGGGCGATATGCCGCCGGTGAAGCTGACGTGGAGCGATGGTCGGCTGATGCCGCCGCGACCAAGGGATTTGGAGCCCGGCCGCAGACTGGATGGCAATGGCGCGCTGCTGATCGGGGAGAAAGGCACGATCATGCACGGCTCGCACGGTGCGGGCGGTGTGCGGATTATCCCCGAAGAGAAGATGAAGGCATATAAGCGGCCCGAGCGGACCTTGGCGAGGGTCAGACGCGGGCAGGCCGGCCACGAGCAGGACTGGATTCGCGCCTGTAAGGACGGCAAATCCGCCAGCTCGTCGTTCGACTACGGCGGACCGCTGACCGAGATGGTGCTTTTGGGTGTGCT
>Ga0315291_10002560_pt1 | contig 23784 bp, 15 predicted proteins | sample YL17G12_20_MG_FD_203070 | JGI IMG/M metagenome (GOLD analysis project Ga0315291, IMG submission 203070) | Sediment microbial communities from Yellowstone Lake, YNP, Wyoming, USA - YL17G12_20 | ecosystem: Environmental > Aquatic > Freshwater > Lake > Sediment | place: USA: Wyoming | collected... | reverse complement strand
ACGCTCGGCGGGAACGCCGACATGGTGCCGGTCACTGTCGAGGTGACCGATTCCGATCTCGGTCGCTCCCGAGCATTCCATGTGGAGGTGGCGCGGGTCCGGGAGCTCACCCCCATGCTGGTGGCGGCAACCGTGCTGGCGGCAGTTGATGAGATGCGCGGCCGGATAAGTCGCGGCACGGCGCGGGTTCGCGTGGAGATCGAGGCAGAGGGCAAGACCCTCGCCCGGGAGGATGTTGACTACAGCCCATCCGATGCCGCCGCGGTCGCGGTGCCCGCGGTGTTGCAGCCGCTCAGTATGCTCACCGAGAGTCAGTTTGGCGAGATGCGCGTCGACCGCGTTCGGGTGAAGGTCCGCACCGCTCAGGCGCGCAAGACCGCGGCGATCGAGCGGGTAACGATAAGCCACTCCCGCGCGAAGGCCGGAGATGAGGTCGTCCTCGCGGTAACCATACGTCCCTATGGCGAGGCCGCGACCGACATACCCGTGAAGGTACGCCTACCGGCCGATCTTCCGAAGGGCCAGGTGCGGGTTGTCATCAGCAGAGGCTCCGATGCCGACCAGGCGCGCACCGCCATTGGCGCGCCCGCGCCCGCGCCGGTGAACGCCGAGCAGCTTGTCGAGCGGTACCTCGCCCAGGGCAAAGGCACCGACCTAGTGCTCCAGGCGGCGCTCCCGCGCACCGGCGCGTCGCTCTCCGGCGAGGAGCTCCCAAACCTTCCCCGCACCGCCCTGGAGGCGCTCGGTGCAACTAGGCCCACCGATCTGCGGCCGCTCCCCTCCTTGCTCAAGATCGTTGTTCCCACCGACTGGGTGCTGACCGGCCGGCAATCACTGATCATACCGGTGGACAGCCCTATCTCCGCGGTGGGTGGCCCGCCAAGGCCACCCCGGGAGGCGCCCCCGGAAGAAGGGGAACAGCCGGAGGAGGAAAGCCGCGGTATCTCGCTGACGCCCCTGACGCTTGACAACGGCACCATCGAGCTTGCTGCCGGACGCCCTGCCCCGGCCGCCCGTGCCACCAGCGATGGCGAAGAGAAGAAGGAGCAGACCGCGCTAACGCGTGCGCCGGAGATGTGGAGGCAGAGCGCTCCGGGCGATTACGAGACATCGAAGCTCTCCAATGTCTCGCTTTCAGGCGATGGCGCCCTCGCCCTATCGCTCAGCACGCAGCTTCTCTCCCCGATCCCCGCGGATGTGGTATGGGCGGTGGCTGCGCGAGATGGCAACGTCTATGCGGGCACCGGCAAGGATGGCCGCATCTTCCGCCTGGGTGCCGACGGCCAGCTCTCGCCGTTCGCCGCCACCGGTGAGATGAACGTCCACGCCCTCGCCTTCGCGCCGGATGGCTCGCTTTACGCAGGCACCTCCCCGCGGGGCAAGGTCTTCCGCATCAGCTCGGATGGCAAGTGCGAGCTGGCGTTCGACTCCGACAGCACCTACATCTGGGCGTTGGCGGTTGCGCCCGATGGCGCTGTCTACGCCGGCGGCGGCTCACCCGGTAGGGTGTACGCGCTGAAGCCGGACGGAGGCGCAACGGTGGCGGCCGAGCTGCCGGTTGCGAACGTCCTCTCCCTCGCCGTCGGTCAGAACAAGGATGTGTACGCCGGCACCTCCGACCTCGGACTCATCTTCCGCATCGCGCCCGACAGCGCGGTGACTACAGTCGGCCAGGTCCCCGGCGCCTCCGCGGATGGGCTGGCGCTGGACTCGACGGGGAACCTATATGCAACCTGCTCGCCAGGAGGACAGCTCTACCGGATAGCGCCGGGGAGACAGCCAGAGCTGTATCTCGAGACCGGGCAGCAGACAGCCTTCGGCCTGACGCTTCTGCCTGACGGCGCGCCTGCCATCGCGACCGGACCGAAGGGCTTGGTGGTCCGGGCGGCCGATAAGCTCAAGCCGGAGCTGCTCCACCGGCCTGAGTCCGGGATTGCCACCGCCATCGCTCAGGGTGGTGGCGCCCTCTATGTCGCGACCTCCGCGCCGTCGGTTCTGTTCAAGCTCGGCCCGGACCGGGCGACCTCGGGCATCGTGGAGTCCGATGTGTTCGACGCGGAGAGGCCGGCGACATGGGGGTTGGTGCATCTCGTCGCTGAGACTACCACGGGGACGAGCGTCACGGTCGAGACGCGCTCGGGCGATTCACCCATCCCAGGCGCAGGATGGCGGCCGTGGACGCCGACCGTGAGCAACGCCATCGCCAGCCCTGCCGCCCGCTATCTGCAGTATCGTCTGACCCTCTCGACCGACAAGCCCAACATCTCGCCGGTTGTGCGCCAGGTGACCATCTCCAGGCGCCCGCAGAACCGCCCGCCACAGGTGACGCTGCGCAGCCCCGAGGCTGGGCAGTACCTCTCCAAGAAGCAGAACATGAAGTGGCAGGCCCAGGACCCGGACAAGGATCCTCTCGCCTTCCGGGTGGAGGCTTCACCGGACCTTGGCGCAACCTGGAGCGAGATCGCCAAGAACCTGCGCGAGCCGAAGTATGATTGGGACACGACGAAGCAGAAAGACGGTCAGTACCTGCTGCGGGTCACCGCAAGCGACGCCCTCAGCGTGCCCGATGATCCCTGCGCGAACGATGTCGCCAAGGTCGTCTGGGTTGACAACACAGCGCCTTCTTTGATGATTTTCAAGAGCTCTATTGCCGTGGACGAGCAGCGGCGCGCCACCGTCAGCGCCATGGCCACCGACAAGGTCTCACCGATCCAGAGCGTGGAGTACCAGGTGGACGATGGCGAGTGGCGCTCGCTCCCGATCGGCGTCGTGGAAAGCGCCATCGCTGTGGTCACCGTCGTCACCGACCCGCTCGATGCCGGCAAGCGCAAGCTCACCCTGCGGGCGTTCGACGCCGCGGGTAATGTCGCGACTGAGAGCACCGATGTCGAGGTCCCTGCCGTGCCTGCCCCGAGCGCAGCCGAAGGGCCTGTCCTGAGCGGAGCCGAAGGAAAAGAAGCGAAGCCGCCCCAAGCGGCGACGCCTCCGCCCGCCGCGCAGCAGCCGGCAGAAGCCGAAGAGCCGACCACGGAGCAGCCCCAGCCGGCCGGCGAGGCGGGCGCGGCCCCGCCGGGCGAGTCAGCCCCGGCCGCGCCTGCGCCGTAGCTGTAGGCCGCGAACCGGCGAAGGAAGCCATCCCGATTTCCGCTTAGCAGGCGGCTGCTGCCCTGCGACGCGAACGTAGATGTCCTGCGCCGTTTCGCGATCAACCGCCACTTGCTGGCCTCGGCCCAGCTCGAAGACGTATGAAGGAACGGTCTGCACGAGCGCGACCGGCGCGCCGGGTATCACCCCCATCGCCAGCATTCGCTGGATCAGCTCGCGCCGGCGGCCGTGAATGTAAGCGACCACGCCCGACTGGCCTGGGGATAGGTCGGCAAGCGCAGAGATGACGGTCCCGGCGCCGCGGGCGCGAACGCGGCAGCACTCCCCGGGCGGGATGGGGCTGCCATGTGGGCACGACCGCGGGTGCCCGAGCAGCGTGCAGATCTGGTCATCAATCCCCCGCAGCAGCACGTGCTCGAACCGGCAGGCAGTCTCGGTCGCCTGTTCCTCGTCAACCTCGATGACATCCGTCAGGAGGCGCTCGGCCAGCCGCTCCCGCCGGATGATGGATGCAGCCTCCGTTTTCCCCGAATCCGTCAGCGATACCGCGCTCCCCCGCTGCTGAACGAGGCCGGCCGCGATGAGCTGCGCCAGCGCCGCCTCGCGGTCGTCCCCGGCGATCTCGCCGGCCTCGAGTGCAGGCAGGCCCTTCTCCTCGCTCGCCACCCAGAGCTCTGCGAGGGCTTCCTCTGCGGTTTCCGAGAGAGATGAATGGTACACTTAGACGTTCACTCGAAGGGCAACCAGAATCGCGTTGACCGCGTATCCCACGCCGAAGGCGAACGGCAGGATGATGCCGGCGACGGCCAGAGCGGCCCGGGCGCCGCGCTCCCTCACCATCACCAGGAACTGAGCGATACACGGGATGAACAGGGTGATCGTGATCATCGCCACGATAAGCGGAATGCCTGACACCGCGCCTTCGCTGTGGACATCGAAGAGCCGGGCCGCGCCGTAGTCGCGCCGGAAGAACCCGAACAGGAACGCATCCGCCGCCGCATCGGGCAGGCCGATCAGGTGCACCGCGGGGCGCAGCACCGCCAGCGCGAGTTGGAAGAGATGGGTGAGTTGGCTGACCCAGATGAGCACGCTCGCCAGCAGAAAGATGGGGATGACCTCGAGCGCGTACCATTTCAGGCGCGCCCGCGTTTTCGCGAAGACATTGCGCAGAGTGGGCCAGCGCATGGGCGGGATCTCGAGGTAGAAGCGGGCCGCCTCGCCTGGCAGCAGCCTGGCCGCGAGGAAGCCGGCCAGCAGGAACACCCCACCGACTGCCCCCGCCCAGATTGCTAGGCCCAGCGGGTGGGTGGAGAGCAGCCCGAGTATCACCCCGAGCTGGGCCGAGCACGGGATCGCAAGCGCGAGCAAGAACGTGGCGATGATCCTCTCGCGGCGCGTCTGCAGCACCCGCGTCACCAGTGTCGCCATCGTGTCACAGCCCAGCCCGAGCACGAGCGGGATCACTGCCCGCCCCGACAGGCCTATCTGCTTGAAGATCCGGTCAACGAGCAATGCCAGGCGGGGCAGGTAGCCCGAGTCCTCCAGCAGCGCGAACACCAGGAAGAACGCCGCCACCAGGGGGAGGACGATGGCGAACGCGTAGCGCAGCCCGAGTGTCAGAACGCCGTATTCACCGACGAAGAGCTGGGACAGAACCGGCCACGGGATAAGCCGCTCAACGAAATCGGTGAGGGCCGGGTTGATGACCGTCCCGAAGAGCCGCTTGTCGAGGAAATCCACCACATCCCCTGCGGCGATACGCCCCACCACCAGGTACAGCCCGAAGTACACGATGGCGAGAAGGATCAGGATGCCTGCCACCGGATGCATGGCGAGCGCGCCTAGCACCTCACGTAGATCTCGCCGGACGGCGCGGGGTCTACCGGCGAGCGCGCGGCTGGCGAGCCGGTCGGCCTCGCGCTGGCGAGCAACAGCAATGGGATAGGACAAAGACTGGTTGTACTGACGTTCCGTATCGGCGACGATGCGCTCGATCTCGGCCACGGCCTGCCCGTCTCGCTCGCGCACCGCCGACCAGGCGGCCTCATCGCGCTGGAGCAGCAGCAGCGCGCGAGCGCGCGGCGCGATGTGATAGCCGTCGCTCAGGTGCTCGCCGATCTGATTCAGCGCCGATTCGATCGGGTCGGGGTACCGAACGGTGAACGTTGACATACGGGGCGCGGCCCCGCCGATCACCGCGCGCAGGCTGTCCATGCCGATGCCGCTCGCCGCCGCGGTGGCGATGACCGGAAGCCCGAGATCCGCGCTCAGCCGCCCCGGGTCAATGGTGATGCCCGATCGCTCCGCCTCGTCAATGATGTTGGCATCGAGCACAAGGGGCCGGCCGGCCTCGATGAGCTGTAAGGTCAAGGGAAGCAGGCGGCGGAGGCTCAGCGCGTCCAGGACATGGACGACCAGGTCGGGCGGCTGCTCCATCAGCATCGTCTGGGTGACCCGTTCATCCTCGGAGAAAGGCGCGAGCGAGTAGGTGCCAGGGGTGTCAATCACATCAACCAGCATGTCGCCGATCCGGGCTCGGCCGCGCGCTAGCTCCACCGTTGTCCCCGGGTAGTTCGAGACGACCGCGTAGCGGCCGGTGAGCTGGTTGAAGATGACGCTCTTGCCGACATTGGGCGAGCCGACGAGCATCACCGATCGTCGCGCCACCGGCCCGCCCATCGGACAGGTCTCACAGCCACAGCCGGCGCGGCCGGCGATGACCCGCTTGAGGAAGTCCAGCGCCGCCACGCTCATGGCTCCTTCCCCCTTTGCGGGCGCGCCACCCGGATGGTGTCGGCCAGCATCCGGCCGATGACCTGCTCCTGGCCGTTCACCTCCAACACGACTGCGCTTCCCAGCGGCTCGCGGCGAGTGATGGTGACCGCGGCCCCTGGGAGCAAACCGCGCTCGCTCAGGTAACGCACGACCTCGGGCGACTCCTCCTCCAGTCGAAGGATAGTGAGCGGGCGCTTGGGGGGCGCGTCCAGCAGCGACAGGCTTCGGTCGGAAACCAGGTTGATCGGGTTGCCGTGCGGGCAAACATCCGCGCCAAGGCGGTCGGCGATGCGGTTCTCGACATCCGGCGAGAGGGCGTGCTCGAGCCGGCAAGCCTCGTCGTGCACTTGATCGAGTGGCACCCCGAGCACATCGGTGAGCAGCCTCTCGGCCAGGCGGTGCCGTCGGACGAGGGCGCGGGCGCGCCGCTTGCCCTCGGGAGTGAGTGCGATGCGGCCGTACCGCCGATAGCTGATCAGTCCCATCACGGCCAAGCGCTTCAGCATGCCGGTGACGGAGGCTGGAGTGATCTTCAGCCGCTCAGCGAGACCGGTCGTCGAAAGCGCGTTGCGCTTCGCGCTCAGACGATGGATCGCCTCGAGGTACTCCTCTACTGCGCCGCTCATCGGCGGTTGTTGGGCGGGAGCTACCGCTCCTGCCTTACGAGACCGCTGCTGTGCCACGAAGCCCTCCTGTAGGCAGGCCGATATTGAGAGTTAGCCACGCCTAAATTATACCACAATGGCGGCGACCCTAACCATCGGGCGGGACCGCCCGGAACGTGCCGAAAACCGGACATCGGGGCTGGCTGGCCACGTCGCGGCACAGGAAGGGAAAGGGCGATGCCAAAGGCACTCCGGCGGGGACCTGACAACGGGTCCCGGGCGGGGTGGAGAAAGGGACACGCAGATGAAAGTGCTGTCGTGTCGCGCTGTCGGAGTTGATTGCGACTGGGTGGGGAAGGGCAACACCGTGGACGAGGTGATGGCGAAAGCGAAGGAGCACGCCAAGCAGGCCCACGGCATGACCGAGATCCCGCCCGAGATGGTCGCGAAGGCGAAAGCAGCCATCAAGGACGAGTAGAGTCGGGCAGGAGACACGCTCCTGCCCGACGACCGCGAAGGGAGCCCGTGCGTGTAGGCGGGCTCCCTTCGCGCGTGAGGGAACGGTGACCCGCGCGGCGAATGACGCGAGCACACCACGCGGGGGAGGCGAGGTTGGACGATCGCGAGGTCAGAAAGCTCTGGGACGGCAACGCCGACGCGTGGACGCTGCTCGCGCGGCAGGGCTACGACATCTACCGCGACCACATGAACACGCCCTGGTTCCTGGCGATGCTGCCCGATGTGTCGGGGCTGCGTGGGCTGGACATCGGCTGCGGGGAGGGGAACAACACCCGTCTCGTCGCCCAGCGCGGCGCGAGCATGGTTGGGGTGGACATCTCGGGAAAGTTCGTGTCGCACGCCGGCGCACACGAGGGATCGAAAGCGCTGGGCGTTCGCTACGTCAATGCCAGCGGCAGCGCCCTGCCCTTCGCCGCTGAGTCCTTCGACTTCGCTGTCGCCTTCATGAGCCTGATGGACATGGCGAACCAGGACGAGGCCGTGAATGAAGCGTATCGCGTCCTGAGACCGGGCGGCTTCTTCCAGTTCTCGATCATCCATCCGTGCTTCCAGACACCCCGGTTCAAGCCGGTGTACGATGAGTCGGGCGAGCGGGTCGCAGTCGAGTGCGGCGACTACTTCAACCAGCCGCAGGGACGGGTTGACGAATGGATCTTCGGCGCCGCCCCGCCGGAAGCGAAGGAAGGCCTCCCGAAGTTCAAGGTGCCTCGCTTCTATCAGACGCTCAGCGTTTGGATGAACCTGTTGCTCGATGCGGGATTCGCGCTGGAACGCATTGCCGAGCCGGTGGCGGACGATGACACTGTCGCCATCTGCCCCCACCTCGCCGACACGCGAGTGATGGCGTACTACCTGCACATGAGGTGGAGGAAGCAACTGTGGGGCGGGGTCCGGCGACCCCGCCCCACAGAAGGTTAAGCGCTATCGCGCTCGCTCCCTCCGAAATTCGATCGGGTTGTAGTCAGGCCGGGCGATCACCACCTCGCCCGGGAACAGCCCCATGTGCACCACGCCGCAGTCGTACACCAGCGCGCCGCCGCTCAGGTCACGTCCGCTCACCTCATACAGGTCGCCATCCCCAGGCGTATCTTTCGGCGACATGCTCGCAGAGCGCATGCCGTTCAGCCAGCGGAGCACGTCCTTCGCATCTAGCGCCGGCCTACCCTCATCGTGATGATGCCGGCGCGGCCGCATCCCCTCGCGCTCGAGCGCATCTATCACGTACGCCTCGAGCAGATCGGGCCACATGGTCTGGAAGAGTGTACGCGAGCTGAACAGATCGGCGGCGATGATCTCATCGCCGACCACCGCCACGATGCCGACGGCCCTGCGATGCTCGTCCGGCAGGCCGGACAGCGCGCGTAGGTAGGGCTTCATCTGCTCGCGCACCGCTTCGCTGTCATGCACCGACCGCAGCGCGCCCGTCGTGCTCGGCGCGCGAAGGGCCTTCTGCTGCTCTTCCACCCTCGACCAGACCGCGCCCTGCCCGCCGCGAGCTCCAGCTCCGCGTACCCCCGCGCCCGCAAGCGAATGGCCCACACTGAAGCCACTCTCGCGGCCCGCCCACCGCCCGTGCTCGACACAGAACACCGGGATCGTGAGCGAACTCCTCGCCGGTACAATCAGGTCATCGCCCGCGATCCGGTCCTGCTTGCCACCCCGGAGCATCTCGCCGGCCATGATGAAGACTGGCTCCTTCGCCCGGTTGCGCACCCGCACCCGGTTGACCTCCGACCCCTCCAGCTCGCCCACCTCGAACACCCCCTGCTTTACTGCCTGCGTCAGGGTAAGATCCACCGCAGGGACCTTCGCCGCGGAGACCGAGATCGGGAACAGGGACAGACTCGCATGCGTCTCCGGCTCCTCGACGCGAAGATGGTTCGCGTACTCGACGACCGGCTTGACCGGACCGGCCCGCTGTATGCGGTCCGGCGGCGGCAAGCGGCGCGAACGGCCCGTGGCAGCGAGTCCGGCCGCGCTGCCGATGACAAGCATCAGCACTATGGCAATGGCTCTTGTCTTCATGTTGTTGGCTCCAGATTGCATCCGAGTCCTCCCGGACCTCACCCCGCGTCGCCCTTGGTCAGACCATCCTGCGTTGGGCGCCCCCTCTCCGCGCGCGGAGAGGGGGAAGGGGGTGAGGTTCGTTTTCGATCGGCACCCATCACAGCACCTCAAGCTCCGTTGGCTTGGCGGTCGCCTTGATCTCCGGGTTGTAGTAGCGATAGACCGACGATGCCGGCGTCGCCGCCTTGATCGGGAACTTGGCCCGCAGCCGATAGGATAACTCCAGCGGCTTCCGCGAGGCCAGCTTGTCGAGGTAGACGATGATCTGGCGAGCGGCGATCGTGTACTTCTCGATGGTCTTGCGCTCGACCAGCTTATCCAAGTCTTCGCTCAGCACCGTGAACCCGGGCGGCAGGCCGAGGTCAATCACCACCATGTTCGCCTCGCGCGGGTCGTTGTTCACCACTCGCACCGTCGCGGTCACGATGTCGTCAGTCGCGAGCTTGGTCCGGTCATAGCTCACCTCGATCGTCAGCAGCTTCTCCGCCGGCGGCTTCACCAGCGCCCACGGCAGATAGTACTTGCTGACGATCTGGTAGAGCGCGCTCCCCTTGCCCTTCAGCGTGATGCTCACATCGTTCGCGCCGGGCTCTACCAGGCTGCGCGCGTCCACCTGTCGCACCACGTCGTAATCGGCCGGGGTGATCTCGAACGACGCGGCTTCCTTGCCGTTGACAGTCACCGTCACGGCGCCACTGATCTCCTGCGCAGCCTGCCGCATCGAGAGCAGCAGCGTCTTTAGCGCCCACACCGTCGCCTGGGTGGTCTGCCACGTTCCGAAGCTGTCCTTGCCCCGGATCAGATAGGTGATCGCCTTGTTCGTCAGGTCAACGTAGCGGCCCGACTTCACCAGCGCGTATGCCGCGAGCGCGGTGGTCTCCAGGTCCGCCGAGCCGTTCTTCGCCGATGTGAAGGTCGGCGTGTCGGCCTTCCAGTAGGCGACCGGCCCCTCGACGATGGCGAGCTTCGCCAGCGCCGCCAGCACGTCTGCCGTCAAGTCGGTCTTCCGTCCACCGCTCAAATAGGCGTTGGCGATAACGGCAAGCGCATAGGGGTCCTTTGCTTCCTTCCAGTGCGCGTCGAGATACCCGAACGCCTTCTCGACCGCTCCGCCTTTGTAGCCCGACTCCGCCAGCGCCCAGGTGATGTAGGCGGTCACGCGGAGCGTGTCGGTCTGGCGGTTGATGATCCCCTCGGCGATGCCGCCCTGGTCTGGCTCCCACGAGCCGTCCTTCTGCTGGAGGCCGGCGAGCCAGTTCTGCGTGCGGGTGATGACGTTCTCGTCCACCTCGTGCACGCGGCTCATGTCGCGGAACTCGAGCAGCCCGTAAGAGGTCAGCACCTTGTGCGCGGGAGGATTGCCGAACCACGAGAACCCTCCCCCCTTGACCTCGAACGACAGCAGCCGCTGATACCCCACGTTGATGTACTGCTCCGCCTTCATCTGCACTTCCGGCTTCGCCATCTTCGCCGACTTCAGGTATTCGAGCACAAGCACGTTCGGATAGGTCACGGAGCTCGTCTGCTCGAAGCAGCCGAACGGCATCCGCAGCATCGCGTCCAGCCCCTCGACCGCCTGGCTGAACAGCCCCGGGTAGATCTTCACCAGAATCGTCGAAGCGCCCGGAATCGCCTGCTTCGGGATGGTCACCTGCTGGCGGACCGTGCCGTCGAGCCGGTCGTTCCAGGTGTCGCGGCGCTCCTCACCATCCGGCAGCACCTCGATCTGGCGCTTGATCGCATCGCTCAGCCGCGTGCCGCGGGCGTGAACGGTGAGCGAGTGGTTGCCGATGCCCTTGGCGCGGATGCGGTAGTAGACCGCTTTGATGTCGGAGGGGGCGATGTCGAGTGACTTCTCGGGCTCATCGCCGACCAGCTCGAACCACGGTTCCTGTTCGAGCGAGAGCTTCACCGTCTGCGACTTGGGCAGGTAGTTGTAGACCGCGATCGGGATCGAAACCTCGTCGTTCTGCGTAAGAGCGACCGGCAAGTCAATGTCAATGAAGAAGTCCTGGAACACTCGCAGGCCGGTGGTGGTCGAGCCGAGCTGGCCCTTCTGCGATGACGCCAGCGCCTGCATCCGCCAGGTCGTGATCGAGTCGGCCATCTGCACCGTGACGGTTGCACGGCCGCGCTCATCGGTGATCACTGCCGGGTTGACGTACATCGTCTCCGGGAAGAACTGCCGCAGCCGGACCTGGGGCTGGGCGGCGGCCTTCTGCTCGGCCCCTGCCGCGGCGGCCATCGGCGCTCCGGCCTTCAGCATGACCGCGTCCATCGCGGCCATCTCCTCAACCTCGACAGCTCCGACGAAGCCCCCGCCGCCTGCGCGTCCCCCGCGCATGGCGCGCCCAAGCATCGGCCTGCGCAGGCCGTCCTTCGCCCACTGACCGATGCCGTGGATATCGTCCTTCGTGTCCCATTTCCCATCAGGGCCGGCCGAGCTGAGGTTGCAGTTGACCTGGTGCCAAGAGATGCGATAGGTGTTCCCCCAGCGGTCGCGCAGGTCGCTCTTCTTCAGCAGGTTCTCGTCCAGGAGCGCCTTGATGTCCGCGTTCTGGGCGAGGTACGTGCGGTGGATCTCGTAGTGCCGGCGCAGCGCGCGATCTACCCTCTCGGCATCGCGCGCCATCTCTTTCACCCACGTCTCCATCGCCTCTTGGAGCTTTCGCTCATAGGTGTTGACGTTGAGCGTGTAGGGATCGCGCCGCTGAGAGGCGGCGAAGAGAACGGTCGCCGCGCGCTGGCGAAGCGCGTCGTCCTCCGCTGGCGTCGCTTCCTCGAAGGGCAGCTTGCCGGTCACGATTCCCTCGGCAGTGAAGCCGTGGATCTCGTAGCGCGGCTCGAGCAGTTCCCGCTCCAGCGCGAAGTAGATGCGTTCCAGCCCGGGCTGCATCTCCTGGAGCGCGAACACGCTCTCGTCCACGATGGTCACGCCCAGCGCCGCCAGCGTCGGCCGGCCGCGCTGATCGCGCACCGAGAAGTTCAACTCCGCCGAATCCCCCGGCCGGTAGGTGTCCTGGTTCGGCCTTACCTCCACCACGAGATCGTTCGCCGGCTCGACGTACAGCAGGCGCGTATCGCGGATGATGTTCTCGTCCGGCAGGATCTGGTAGGCGTTCACCTGGAGAGTGCCCTGGAGGTCGGCCGTCAGCGGCAGCTCGAACTCCGAGCGCCCGCCTCTCAGGTCCACCGCGCGGGTGAGGACCGTCTGGTTGTCGCGAATCACGTCAACGTAAGTCGTGCCCCGCTGCTTGGTCGAGATGACGGTGAACTCCACCGACTCGCCGACCTCGGCAATCGCGCGCGAGGCGCGGAGGAGGAGAGACTGCTCCCCGCTTCTTGCGACCTCGGCTGTTCGGGTGACCTCATGGCCGGCGCTGTCTGCCACGCGGACGAGGAGCCTGTCATCGGCCCACTGTGGTGTAAGGCCGAAGGTGAAGATCCCGGCCGCGTCCGTCTTGCCTGCTATCCGCCGCTGTGGCGGTGCGCTGGCGACCATGTCTGAGAAAGGCAGTACCTTCACAGAGCAGTTCGCAAGGGGCTTGCCATCCGGGGTCGATACGAGCACGTAGACAGTGTTCTCCAGTCCTTGCTTGACCTCACCGGACTCCGGCACGACCGTGATCACGATCGGATCCTTCGCCACGGGTACGGTCTGGGTGACCTTCTCGGTGTGGTCGGCCTTGTCGGTGACCTCGACGTCGAGCTTGACGAAGGCGTTGCCCTGCTCCAGCGGCAGGCCGACGAAGTGCTCCGGCAACCCCGTCTCGAGCTTGAAGGTGCCGTTGTTGTCGGTCTTCCCCTTGATCTCCGCGATCTCGTTGAAGCCAACGTCGAAGGTCGAGACAGTGATGAGCACCTCCGAGTCCGAGGTTGGCTTGCCGAAGAAGTAATCGCACTGCACCTTGCCGGTGACCGTCTCGCCGGGCAGATAGTAGCTGCGGTCGGTCGCCATGCTCACCTTGAACTTGGGGAGAACGTACCGCTTCACCTCGACCGTTCGCTCGGCCTGGCCGTCCTCGGTGACGGCGCGGATGGTATACCGCCCCATGTTGATCTCATCCGCAAGCTGGAACTCGGCCGAGACGATGCCGAACTTCGATGCCTCAATGGTCTTCTTGAAGACCTTGTTGCCATTCGCGTCCTCGACCTCGAGGGTGATCGGGTCGCCCGCCGCCGGGACCATCGCGGGGCGGCGCAGAGCCAGCGCGCGCAGATGAATGATCTGGCTGGGCTGATAGAGCGGCTTGTCGGTGGTGAGCAGGATCTGTGTCTCGCGGGCGATGGTGATCGGCTGCTTCACATCGTCAATCCCCAGGCGCGAGACAACCCGGACGGACATCTCGTAAGCGCCCGGCGCCAGCTCAGGCACGTCGAGCTTGGCGTCGAGGGTGCCATCCCTAAGCCGGCCGTCGTACAGGCTCATCCTGCCGATGGCCTGCTGATCGGTGGGCGTGAGTGCGATGTGCACGGCGCCGGCCACTGGCTCGCCGGTGTTGTGGTTCGTCACGATCACCCTTAGTGATGCCGGTCCTCCCGCGAGCCACCGCGTCTGCCCCATTACCACGGTCTGAAGCGGCGAAATATCGCCGGAAGAAGGCTGCGAAGCCGCCCCGATGGCGATTGAGATGCCGACCGCCAACACGGCAACGGCTAGCCATCTAAGCAGGTAATAGCTTGGTCTGTTCATGGTGAGTCTCTCCCTTCGTCAGGTGAGGCAGTAACCTCGTCCGCTATCTTAGACCGGATGGCGCGATGAAATGTTCCGCGGGCCGCACAGGGGGCGTGGAGAAGGCGGCGGACCTGGGTCCGCCGCCCTCTCGTAGGCCGGGTACTCATTTCTGGGCGAATGCCGGCTGCAGGCGGCTGCGCTCTACTACATCAGCCCAAACGCCCTCGCAATGTAGACCGCCATCTGGTCCCGGGTGCAGGGATAGTCGGGGTGGTAAAGGCCGTCGTCGTAGCCTTTCACGACGTCCTGGCCGACGCAGTATTCGATTTGCCTGTACCCCCAGAAGGTGCTGGCGACATCGGGGAAGGTGGCCGGTGGCTCGGGCTCGGGGATGGCCGCATCGCCCCCCGGCGCGACCATCGCCCGGGCGATGAAGACTGCCATCTGCCCGCGGTCAAGCGCGATGCCGGGCCCATAGGTGCCATCGCCGTAGCCCTGCACCACGCTCTGCGAGACCGCATACTCGATGTGCCTGTAAGCCCAGTCAGTGGCAGGCACATCGGGGAAACTGGGCGGTGGCACGGGCTCGGGAATGGCCGCGTCACCCGATGGTGAAACCAGTGCGCGGGCGATGTAGACCGCCATCTGGTCACGTGTCACTTGCAGCTCAGGATGGTAGAGCCCGTCGTCATAGCCGCCTACGACCCCGGCATCAACGCAGGCCATCACCTCGTCGTAGGCCCAGTGCGCTGCGGGCACATCACCGAAGCCTCGGCGGTCATGCACGAACACATTCCACCATCCGTCAGCGTAGCCCGGCACCAGATTGCTGGCAGACGAACAGAAAGCCACGCATCGACCCTCTGAGCTGATCGACACGCCCCCCTCGAGCTTCATCGTGTTGTTGCTTTCTGTCCCGTCACTGGCGACATTAACCCGGACCGTCTCGCCCGTGTCGCGGTCGTGCACGAACGCGTCGGGATAGATGTTCGTGTCATCCGCCACCAAGTTCGTGGCATAGGAGTAGAAGGCCACATGCCCACCGTCAGGGCTGATGGCGGGAGAGCCGCTCGGGTCGTTTGCCTGTGCGCCACCAGCGGCGACACTCACCAGCGTGGTAGCGCCGGTTGCCCGATCGTGTACGAAGATGTCCCATCGCCAGTTCGCGTCTCCCTCGATCAGATTCCTTGCACCTGAGGTGAACGCTACGTACCGACCGTCATAGCTCATCGAAGGCTCGTCGCTCGTCTCGTTCCCTTGCTCACCATCGCTGGCCACGCTGACGCGTTCTGTCTTGCTTGCTAGTCTGTCACGCACAAAGACGTCCAACGACTGGTTTGTGTCCCCCGGCACTAGGTTGTCCGCGCCCGAGGCGAATGCAACGTATCGGCCGTCGCCACTGATGGGCGAAGTGCTGAAGGTGTCAGCGTTGCCCTGCGTGCCATCGCTCGCTACACTGACCCGCTCGGTCTGCCCGCTCTCACGGTCATGCACGAAGCAGTCGGCTCGACCGTTAGTGTCGCCCGACACAAGGTTGGTCGCCTCGGATATGAAGGTCACGTAACGGCCGTCCGCGCTGATGGCCGGATGGAAGCTAGGGCCATCGCCTTGTGTTCCGTCACTGGCAACGCTCACACGCTCGGTCTGTCCTGTGCTGCGATCACGGATGAACACATCAGACTCTTCGTTGGTGTCGCCCGCCACGAGATTGGACGCATGCGACATGAATGCCACGCATCCCCCGTCAGCGCTGATGGCCGCGTCTGTGCTCTGCGAGTCTCCCTCTGAGCCGTCGGTCGCGATGCTAGCGCGCTCGACCTCCCCGGTCCAGCGATCCCGTACGAGAATGTCGGCAGTCTGGTTCATGTCGTTAGCGACCAAGTTGCCAGCAGAGGATTCGAACGCTACGTAACGGCCGTCGGCGCTGATGGAAGGCGCCATGCTGTGGCCTTGCCCTGGCGTGCCGTCGCTTGACACGCTAACCAGTTCAGTCACAGACGCACGAGCCGGAACGGCAAGTGTGGCCAGCAGAACAACCGCCAGGCTGAGGTGGCTGAGATGACGGAAGCCAGACCGTCTCCCCTGCTCCTCGCGGCATGGCTTCCCGGCAAGACAGCGCATTCCCATCGCACGTCCCCCTTTCTCAGCGCTTCGCAGGACAACGTCCCGCTATATGGCTAAGGACCGCGCGACTACTCAGTGTGGAGTCTGACTCCCTGGTCCGGTCGGGGGGAGCCGTCTCAGCGTCAGCAATGCCCTACGCAATAATCAACGCGCGCTCGCGATATGGACAATCCCGTCCTGGTACTGCAAGGCCAGATCGAGCGCGTCGCCCAGGAAACGCAGCGCCACGACCGTGCGGTCGCAGCGAATCTGCGCCGCTACACCCATCGCAACTGCGCTCCCGTCAACCTGCGCCTGATCGCTGCCGATGGTGACGGCGATCTCGTGGCCGCGAGCGATCGCGCTCGCCCGCCGCTGCTTGCTGTCCCACGAGACCTGCCCGCCTGCCTCCTCCACCAGCTTGCGGAACGGAACGATGGCGCGTCCATCCGCAATCACCGCGGGAGCGTCGAACGCCAGCGGCCTGCCGTCGAACCAGACCGGCGTAGACGGTATCGCCAGTCGCTTCCCGGCTGCGATAACACTGCCGCTCCCCAGGTTATTGGCCTTCGCGATCTCACTCGCAGGCACGCCAAGCTCGGCCGCGAGCCGGTCGAGCCGGACGTTCGCCCGCACGACATATGCGATCTGAGTCGGCATCGGCTCGGCCGCCACCTTCGGGGCGGGCAGTGCCTCAACCGGCTTCGGCGGGAGCATCGCAATCTGAACCGGAGCGGCCGGCGCCTTGGGTGCGGCGGCAACCTGCGCCTGAGCGACCGGGGCCGGTGTCACCTCAATCAGGTCTGGCGCGTGCTTCGCCGGGCGCAGCGGCGCGGCCTCGGGCGCCGTTGGGACCACGGCAGTGGGCGCAGGCTCAACGGCCTTCGGCAACTCAGGAGCCGGCAGCATTGCGATGTCGAGTGGGGCCGATGCCGGCGCCCGCTCGGTAGAGGCCATCGCCTCTGCCGGGGGGACCGGAGCAACAGCGGCCTCGGCCGGAGCAAGGCTCGGGCTCTCCGGCAACGCCTCCGCGGGCAGCGAGGGCAGCGCGGGCGCGAGCGATGGCGCCGCATATGCTTGCGCGGGAGCGATCGGCGCGGATGGCGGAGTCGGCGGTTGCTCAGCGAAAGCTGGCAGCGCGGCGATCTGGACTGGTGCGGGCGGTGCGGGCGTGATCAGCTCGCCCGACGGACTCACGAAAGGCGCGGTGCCTGGCACGGCCAGCTCCGGTGTGGGCAAGGTGGCCTCTGGATAAGCGGGCGCAGGGCTCTCGGAATGGACCGGCGGCGGAAGGATCGGCTCGCCTGCGCGGGCCGGCGGCGCCACCGGCTCCGGCGCGACCGGAGTCACGGCCGGCTTCGGCTCGCGCATCGCGGTAAGGCCGCTCGGGTTGTCCACGTGTACCTGCACGGGAGGCGACACCGCCTCCCACTCTCCCCCCGAGTAGGCCTGCGCCTTGAGCACGTGAATGCCGTTCAGGTATCGAGTCGTGTCCCACACGTAGTTGAACGGCCGCACGTTGCTGATCGCCTTCAGCACATCATCCACCAGGAAGATCACGTACTTGGCAAGCGCCGTGTTGTCCACCTCGACCTGAATGGTGGTATTCCCCGAAACCGTTTCACCATCGGCCGGAGACATGATGCGCACCGCGCTGTCGCGGGCCGAATCTGCCGACTTGAGCGCCACCGCGATCGCCGCCTTCGCCACCTGCCCATCGGAGTCAATGGTGCGCACCATGATCCGGTGCTTGCCATCAGGATAGTCGCGGGCGAGCCATGTAAACGAGACGGTTCCGCTTTTCGCCGCCGGGTCTATCTTGTGTGCGTCTACCGTGACCCCGTCCACCACCAGCTCGGCCAGCTCGATGAGCGCGCCCTCGGGCGCGGTGAACGCGGCCTCGACAGTTACCACGCGCGTGGCGATGGTGAGGCCTTCTTCCGGGGTGGTGATCGTGACGCTTGGGGCCGACTCCGACGCAGCGCCAAAGGCGGCGACGGGGGCGAAGCAGATGACAGCGACGGCGAGGCAGAGGATACCCTTCACGGCGGCGCTCCTTGTGGTTGGCGTGCGGCTGTGGCAAGGGCGGCAGGAAGCCCCGCCATACGGCCGGCGGGCAAGGCATTGGATGCCCCCTGCACCCCGTCTGGGACGGCAGAATGATACCACGGGACCGCCGCTGCGTCAACGCGAATCGAGCGGCCGGAACCGGGACAGGGCAAGCCCGCGGCTTGTCAGTTGGCAAGGCCAATAGGCAAGCCCCTGCCCTACCCCTTCGGAAACGCCCTCCGCGCCACCCACCTCAGCACCAGCAGCAGCGGCACCCACACCAGGCTGAACACCCCGATCCAGATCGCCATCGTCGCCAGCGCCTGGCCGGTCTCAATCAGTGAGCGGACGGCCGTGTTCCAGACGTCCTTGGGGGTCCATATCGGCCCACCCGCGGTCGGCTGTGGCTGGGGGCCCTGGAACTCGATGGTCAGGGTCGAGAGCGCTACCCGGTTCTCCAGGTAGCGCATCCGCCCGGCGATCACCTCGATCTCGCCCCGGACGCGGGCAAGCGTCTGCTCGACCTCCAGCAGCTCTTTGACCTTGCCGGCGCGGTTGAGCAGTTGGAGAAGCCGCTCCTCCTCCCGCTCCAGATTGCGCTTGCGTGAGGAGAGGTCAACGTACTCTTCGGTTACCTCCTCCGCGCCGAGCTGCTTGTGCAGCACTATGCCCAGGCGCGCGATCCGCTCGATCACGCTGTCGAGGCCCTCTGCCGGCAACCGTACGGTCATGGTCGCGTAGTCCGGCCCTTCCTCCGAGCTGAATTGGCTGTCGGCGATGTAGCCATTGGCCGCGCGCACGATCCGCGCGGCCTCCTCAAAGGCCTTCTTCACCTCCTCCACCCGCAGCCGAATACTGCCGGTGCGGATGAGCATCGGGCTTGTGCGCGAGGCAGTCGCGAGCCTCGCCTGGAATCCGCCCATCCCCCCGTAGCCTGGCGGAGCACTCTGGTCGGCCGCCTCCATGACAACGCCCGCCGCTCCGCCGCCACGCATTCCCCCCCGGCCCCCGCCATACGCACCCCCCGCGGCGAGCATGGGCTGGCCGCTCTTGGCGTCTATCGCGCCGACCCCGGGCACATACTGGGCCATGCGAGCGCTTTCCCTGGCTCGGCCGAAGAGGGGGACGATCACGAACACGACAAACAGGATACCGACGAGTGCCAACACCAGATAGAGGACCTTCACGCCGCGCTTGCATGTTTCGCTCATCGCTGCCACCTCCACTGCAGTGGTCTGGGCGCCGGCTGAAGAGCGGTCTTGGTGGCGCTTGCTAGTTAGACCACGAGGGAACGCGGAATGTTCCGAGGTAGCGGCCTATCCCAGCCAGCGACGGGAAAGCTGTACGAGACCTACGGGCCGGAGGGCGCGCTGCGCAACCTGGTCGTTCTGCCTATCGCGCTGGTGCTGATCTTCGGCCTGGTCTGGCTCTCCGACCGCGCCCGCGGCGGCTACAAGGTGCAGAAGCTGCAGTAGGCGGGAGCGAAGGAGCCTGCCGAGGCTTAGGCACCAAGCTCCCTGACGACTTGGGCCCAGTCCAGTAGGTACTGAGCCCCACTGCTGCCGAGGCATCGCTCGGCCAGCCCATGTTGGGATTCCAGTTGTCTGGACACATCCAGAGCCGTGGTTCTGGCCGTCTCGGCGAACTCGCGGTCCTTTGTGTGCAGATAGTGGCGGAGGCAGTAGTCCTTGGTCTCGGGAGTCGGGTAGTTCAGGGTCACGAAGTGGTTCGCGCGCCGGAAAGTCACAGGGAAAGTGACTCCATACTTGGCGAAGTCAAGGGCGGGATTGGCTGTTACGAGTTCAGTGCAGACTGGGCACGCACAGACACGTTCGTGGTAGTCAAGGACAGACCGGAACCCACCTAGCTCGCGCACGATGCTCACCGCATCTGGATAGCGCAAACGGCGATGATGGGATGGCATGTAGAACTTAGCCATGGGAAGTCCGCCGCCCACTGGGACAACGCTTCTGTCTTCGGCGTACTCCAGCCCGTGGCACACGCCGCTCAGGAGGCGGAGTTCGGGAAGCCGACAGAGCAGAATGGAGAAATAGCCACCGTATAGGTTCACAACGAGCTTCTTGTGGCGTGTGCTGAGCTCCCGTGCTAAGCCAGCAAACGCGGATAGCTCATCCTTGGCCACGTCGTGCTCGCGGAAGTCGTCGACCCACAGGAAAACCCCGTCGCAGGGAGCTTCGCCATAGTTGGCGACAAGTCGCGTGCGCCATGCCTCGTCAACCAGAAGCTCACGGCTGACTACGAGTTGGGCAAACAGAGGCACACCCGCCACAATGCCGCTCGCGCAGCGGATGAACTCTGTGTTGACGGGGAGCCACTGCTCTGCCGTGCCTGGGGTCATCCAGAAGTACGGCGCAATCACCGCCGCGGGTCGCATCTCAGTGACACCGAGATAGCTGAGGTACTTCCAGAAGTCCTTGTCACGCGCCTGGTTCTCAATCGTCGTGAGCTGGAAGTCTATCACCCGCCTGCAGAACTCGGCCGCGCGGCCCGGATCCGCGGAGAAATGGCCGGGCAGTACTGCCTGCTCACCCACGCGTGACCGAACCGGCTCTCCGAACGCTTCGGCCATCCGCAAGACGGAGGACTTGGTGACCTCTTCCTGATGGCCGTCTTCTGCCGTACGCGTGGTTCGCACCTTGCTTGGGTCGTGTTGGAAGGCGTGGGTCTGGGGGTCGATGATGAACGGCTTCGGGCCGCTCGCGCCACTTGCTCGTTCCCCCAGGAACTGGGCGAGCGCGGCAGGGATGTGCGCCACCATGTTACCGTTGATCATCGTAGCGGCGTACGTGTCGACAAAATCCCCGGTTAGGTAGCGCTGGTCGGCGCTGATCCCGTACCGAACAATACGCACCCCTTCGTCAAACGATAGCGCGCCCATGGGTCCCCCTAGATCGTGTGTGCGGCGGCTGTCTCGACCAGCCACGTCCTGCCTGGCTGCCATACTCGGTCTGATCGGGTGGCCGGTATTGCCACCTCGAAGGGCTCGTGGCTTCCCGCATCAAAGAGGAGAAGGCCGATGCCGCTCTCTGCACAGGCTTGTGCCAGTTGTGCGGTTGGTTCGCGGGAAGGTATGCAGATGTAAGCGTAGTCCGCGCCGAGCAGGTGGTCTTGGGCTTGGCGTATCCCGCGTCGCCAATCCCTCAGCTTGAACTCGATCGCCTCAATGCAGTCCTCGCCTACGAGGAGAAGGTCAATGCATCGCCACATAAAGGGGACCCCAACTGCAGCCGAAATCCCGTTCCGCCTCAGACGACCCACAACGGCCTCCACCATGTCCTGTTCTGTCATGCTACGCTGACCCTTGGAAGTCAGCATAAGCCCGCATGCTCTTGTACAGGTCCTCAGTGGACCGCGCAAGAAGTACCGCCCCGACTTCCAGTGCGGCACCCGTCCATCCGCACACTGCCATTGCCGTACGCGCTTGAGTGTACAGGCCACCGGCGACAACGCCAGCCAGAGCGACCAGTATCCCGCATATCACCATGGCGCTTGACCAACGCTCCCGTCGCATCAAACCCAGCAGTCGCATCCGGTAATCGCAGTACCTGTCGGCGTGCCGGACGTAGTCCCGGACCCGACGGTCGGCGATCTCCGGGGGGATATCGCTCCTGTCACGCAGGAAACCCGTCATCAGGTCTCCCAGAAGACGGGCGCGGAAGTCCAAGCATGCGTCCAGGAGGATCTCCAGGCACGCGTGGAGCCCCTTGGGCATCAGCCCGATGACGGGCGCGAACACTCCGAGCAGCACCGCTAGACCGTTGCCAATGGCCGACGGGTCAAGGACGCGCTCGATCACTGGCGTCATCAGTGCAGGTACCGGTCCCGGATTTCAGACCTAGCTGTCATATCCGGGTACTTCCGGTACACGTAATTCAGTATCGCATAGAGAGGGCTGGAGTTGAAACGGGCCTTGTACTCACTGAGCATTGACTGCTGGTTCGTGGATAGCGCTGGCCAGAGCTCGGTCTCGACGAACATCACACCTTTCTGGCTCAGCCGGAAGGTCTGCTCACTGAACTCGGTCAACTGGGACTGGTCTTCCTCGTCCAGAGCCGTATCGTCAAGCCACCTCCCATACTCCTCCGCTGACTCGGCCGCTGGCTCTTCCTCGCCAGCGTCCATGAGTTCCACGAAGCCGATCCGGGTGAAGAACTCCATCGTGTCGAAAACCTCTCGCGAGAACGGGCCATAGCGCCATGGCCCGAACTGCGGAAGGTCATCTGGGCTCACGTGCTCATCGAACTTGAACTTCCTATAGAGCTCCTGGTTGAAGATGAACAGCAGCTTCATCAGCCGCGTTCTACCCCGGATGGGTTCGTTCGCCTTCCCGGTCACGCCGGGCGCATACAGGAGGGCAAGGAGGATGTCCCGCCCCGTCATCTTCTCTGTGGCCATTCGTCCCCTCCGATGGCTAGTCTGCGTCAAGAGTGAGCCGTGTCTCGTGGCATGATACCACATCATCGTGTGTGTTGCTACCGCTGACGGAAGCGGGAACCTGGATGTCGCGGGCCTGCCCGCGCCCGGAGTGCGGTTCCTCGCGAAGAAGAGAAGAGCCGCCTTCTGCAGGTCGCCCTCTGCCTCAGCTTGCAGCAACGCCCGCCCTACCGTCCGTACATCTCATCCGGCCCGAGCAGATCGGGGAAGTGCGGGCGCAGGAACTCGCGCGCCCGGTAGCACAGGTGGCAAGCATCTACGTATCCCGGTTCGATCTCGAAACCAAAGCCGGCCGCGAACTGCGCCAGCGCATAGGGGCCGCCTGCCAGCAGGGCGCGCACTATTGGGTGGGTCGTTGGATCGTACGAGGCGATCGCCTGGGCGATAGAGGCCGGGCCGAGTGTGAGCCCTTGGCACAGGTGCAACATGCCATAGCAGTCGAGATGCACGCGCCCGGGCGCGTCGAGCTTCTCGTGCGGGCAGGCGGTCAGCTCCTCCGTCGGACGAGTGGGCATACCGGTGGCAAGGCGTTCGGCGGCGCGGCCGCGGAACATGACGCCCTCGATCTTGGTCTCCATGCGCGACGCGGCAAGCCCTGCCTCCGCGCATACCTCCAGCAGCGTGTCCACTCGCTCGACGGGCACCGACCGCTGATGCCACTGATCGGTGCTGATGCCGAGGTTCGTCAGCCCGGCGGCCATCAGCTCAGCGATCCTCGCCTGCGCTTGTGCCCGAGACTCCACCCACGAGGCGTTCGTCAGGGCCGAGGCAGCCAGCCCACGAGCAGTGGCGGCGCGCAGGAAGTGCAGGACGACGTCATACCTGGTGAACGACTCGCCGCCCTCCGCGCACACTCCCGTCACCGTTCCGACTGCCTGCACCTGATCGAGGAAGAGATCCACCTGCTCGACCGTCATCGCCGCAGATCGCCGCGGCGTGCCCCAGATGAAGCAGTGGTCGCATTCGGCCGAACAGCCATAGGTGATGAGGAAGTGAATGCTGGTGAGGGAAGGGATCATCGCACAGCGATTTGACGCACTTTCTTCATATCTCTTTCAGTAGACTTCCATACACTGTAGTGTCGGTCCTTGCTGAGGCGGGGCCGTAAGGAGGATGCTGTGAGGACGGTGTGCAGTCTGGTTCCCCTAGCCGTGGTCGGCCTGGCGCTGGCGATCGCCGGATGTGGTGCGAAGCCGGCCGGCATCCGGTCGGGCAGTGGCGCAAGCGGGCCCGCCGGCGCGAAGGTGACGCTTGAGGTCATGGTCCCCTGCGGCCAGGTGGGCCCGGTGTCCACGATCATCAAGCGGTTCGAGGCGGCCCATCCGGGGATCGCGGTGGATTGGATCCCAGAGAACATGGTCACCATCACCCGCAAGATCCTCGACCACAAGGTCACCCCGGACGTCACCCTCTCGATGGGCGACCTGGAGA
>Ga0315291_10002559_pt1 | contig 23790 bp, 13 predicted proteins | sample YL17G12_20_MG_FD_203070 | JGI IMG/M metagenome (GOLD analysis project Ga0315291, IMG submission 203070) | Sediment microbial communities from Yellowstone Lake, YNP, Wyoming, USA - YL17G12_20 | ecosystem: Environmental > Aquatic > Freshwater > Lake > Sediment | place: USA: Wyoming | collected... | reverse complement strand
GCCTTCAGCATTCAGCTTTCCCCTACTCCTCCCACTCCTCGATGATCTTCCTTCTGCGGACCTCAATCGACTCGATCCCCGCCTCCTTCACCGCCGCCACCAACTCTTCCTCGTTCGTAAGATCCTCCCGCCAGACCAGCACCTTCTTCTCCCGCGGCAGACTCTCCACGCGGAATTTTTTCTTCACCAGGTTCGCCAAATGATCCCAAGGCGAAACCACCGCCACAACTCTCTCTTCCTCGCTCATCGCAGCGCCTCATTCCGAGTTTAGACCCTCCTGCCCCCATTGCACGCGCGCCCAGGGAGCCGCCTCCCGGTACCCCGTAATCGTACTCACCACTGGCCGCCGGCTCAACGTCACTACCGTCGCAGTGCCATACCGCCATATCGTTCCCCGGTTCAGCCGCCGCGGCCACGCACCGAAGCACCCTGCCCCCCCGTTTAGCCGCCGCGGCCACGCGGCGAGGCATCTCGCGGGATGGTGCGGGCGGTCCCGGCGATGCCCGACGGATGCTCGTACCCTGAAACAACCCTGCTCCCTGTCGGCCGGGGTTGCCGGCGTGTGCAGCAAGAAATCGAAAGCCCGCGGGCTGTAACCCGCGGGCCGCGCCTTTGCCGGACACAGTTCGTGGCGCTTTGGCCGCTCAGACCGCCTTCCGCGCGGCCGGGCCGTCGCCTTCGAGGATCGCCTCGGCCTCCTCGCGGTAGGCGTCCATCACGTAAGGAATGCCCGTCACCTCGGCGCATTCCTTGGTCAGGCTGATCAATTCCTTGCGGCTGATCGACCGGAGGTTGAAGCATCGGGCACCGGCCAGCATCTGCTGCAGGCCCACGCTCAGCTTGTTCACGTACGAGTAGATGCCCACTGCGCCCAAGGGGATGTGGGCCATCTCCCTCTTGCCTACCAGGTCGGCCACCTGCTCCCAGCAGACGAAGATCTCCTCGGGCGTCGACCCGTACTCGCTGACGGTCTTGGGCAGTCCGCCGTTGTTCATCCACTCGCCGATGTTCTTGCCGACCATGCCGGGGATCATCAACGCCCGACCCATGCACACGGCCTTGACGTACGGGGCCCCCAGGGCAAGGGACTTGAAGATATGGTCTTCGGCGCTGAACCCGCCGGCGAAGGCCAGGTCGGGCACCCGCTCACCCCTCTTGGTCAGCTTGTCGGCAAACTCCGCGGCGGCCGAGTGGAGATAGATGGCGGGCGTTCCCCACTCTTCCATCATCCGCCAGGGGCTCATGCCGGTTCCGCCCGGGGCACCGTCGATGGTCAGCAGGTCGATCTTGGCCTGGCTGCCCCATTTCAGGGCCATGGCCAACTCGCGGAGCCCGTAGGCCCCCGTCTTCAGCGTAATCCGCTTGAAACCCAGACCGCGTAACCGAGCGCACTCGGCCAGGAACCCTTCCTCGTCAATGAACCCCAGGCGGCTGTGCCGCTCGAACTCCTTGATGGCCCCGTCCTTGAAGGCCGCCTGGATGATCGGGTTGGAGGGGTCGGGGGTGACCACGTAGCCCCGCTTTTGCAGCTCCAAGGCCCGCTCGATCGAGTCGACCTTGATCTCCCCGCCGATGCACTTGGCCCCCTGGCCCCACTTCAGCTCGATGGTCTCCAGGCCGTGCTTCTCGATCACGTACTCGGCCACACCCAGCCGAGTGTCCTCCACGTTCATCTGCACGAGGATCTCGCCCAGGCCGCGATGGTACCGCTTGTAGGTCTTGATCCGCCAGTCCATGTCGGGAGCCGAGCTGACCTTGCGCTTCGCGTTGAGTTCCAGCTTCGGGTCAATGCCGCAGACGTTCTCGCCGCAGACGGCCGTGATCCCGGCAAGGGCGGCACCGACGGCGCAGTGCTCCCAGTTTCTGCGGGCGATATCCGTGGAACCTAGCGCGCCGGTGAACACCGGGGCCGCCATCTTGACTTTGATGTCCCAGCCGTATTCGGTCTGGAGGTTCACGTCGGGGAAGATGCAGGTATCCGGGTTGGCTTCCACACCCGGCGGCAACCCTGCGCCGCCCAGGGCGTAACCCTGGATATTCAGATGGGAATAGTCGACCGGGTAGTCCTTGTCGCCGCCGGCCGTCCCCCCACCGTATGGACCGGGATAAATGACCTCGCGGCCCCGAAACGTCGCCCGGAAGACCTCACAATTGCCCTTACATCCGTCGATGCACCGCGTGCACAGGCCCGATTGGGGCACCACGCTCCGCGAGCGATTGGCCGACATGGTTGCCTCATTGCCGTTGGGTCGTTGAAGGTTCACAGCACATTCTCCTCGTACAGTCCTGAAAAAAAACCCGCAGGCCGGTAAATCAGGCTCCTGCGACAACCACCGTCAGATCGGTTCTCGGACGTCTGCTGTGGCGTGACGGACGACCCGCCACTGGCACCTGCCTTGCCATATCGCCCGTGGCGGTGCCCCGCCCATGATCCCCCTCACACACCAAATTATAGCCATCAGGGCATTATCACGCCTACAGAAAATGCTTAATAGTTAACATTAGATTTACTAATGGTCATACGGCGGCCGGCGTGGCTCTCTGTCCACGTGGTCGGCAGGCGGAGACCGACTAAACTCGATACCGTTCAATTAGGTGCGGTATCCAGGAGAATCAAGTGGCACCGGCGTCTCGCCGGTGTGGCATAAGTGAAGGCATTGCCATGAGTTCCATCACACCGGCGAGACGCCGGTGCCACTGTGTTGCCGCCAAGGTCCCCCTTAGTTCAACGGTATTGCGACAAAACTTCCGGTGCCATTTCGATATTCCGAGGCTTCCCGGGAAGGTAGGAATGTGCTATTCTCCCGGGTTTTCACGATCCCTGTGGGGCGGTAGAATCTAACTGGCGGCATGTGTTGCCGCGGTCGGCAACACGCCATTCCCGCCTTGGCGTTATCCCACGCCCGAAGTCCCGCCAAGTTCCAGGTCCCCAATGCCCCGAATCCTAGCAAAGTCCGAACTGGTTCCCGGAATCCACCAGATCCTAGTCGAAGCCCCCCAGGTTGCTGCCAAGGCGAGGGCAGGCCACTTCGTGGTTGTGATGGCCGACCAGCGGGGCGAGCGGGTCCCGCTGACCGTGGCGGACTACGACCCGTCGGCCGGTACGATCACGTTGGTGTTGATGGTCATCGGCACCTCGTCGCGGAAGCTGGCGACGCTGGCCGAGGGGGACGAGTTCTACGCCTTGATCGGGCCGCTGGGGCACCCCTCGGAGATCGACGACTTCGGGACGGTGGTCATGGTTGCCGGCGGTGTCGGGACCGCCCCGGTGTATCCCATCGCCAAGGCCCTGAAGCAGCGGGGCAATCGGGTGATCTCCATCCAGGGAGCCCGCAATGCCGGTCTGCTCTTCTGGCAGGATAAGCTGGCGGGCGTCAGCGACCAGCACATCGTGACCACCGACGACGGGTCCTTCGGCCGCCAGGCGTTGGTGACCGAGCCGCTGGCCGAGCTGGTCAAAGAGCACGGTCGGCAGATCGGCTGCGTCTATGCCATCGGCCCGGCCATTATGATGAAGTTCTGTGCCCAAACCACGCGGCCATCGGGTACCAAGACGGTGGCCAGTCTGAATACGATCATGGTCGACGGCACGGGGATGTGCGGGGGCTGCCGCGTCAAGGTGGGTGATCGGACGCTGTTTACCTGTGTTGACGGTCCGGAATTCGACGCCCACCTGGTCGATTGGGACATGGTCCTGGCCCGCCAGAGAATCTACACGCACGAGGAAAAGTGTTCGCTGGATCGTTACGTCGAGGAGGCACAAGCAGGATGACCAAACCGCCCGAGGAGAAGGCCAAGCCGGCCAAGAAGAAGCCCATCCAGCCGACCCGCACCCCGATGCCGGAGCAGGACCCGGCCGTGCGGGCGAAGAACTTCGCTGAAGTGCCGCTGGGTTATACGCCGGAGATGGCCCGCCAGGAGGCGTCTCGTTGCCTGGTCTGTAAGAAGCCCGCCTGCGTGGCCGGATGCCCGGTGAACGTCGACATCCCGGGCTTCGTGGAACTGGTGGCCCGGGGCGAATTTGCCGCCGCCGCCCGCAAGATCAAACAGACCAACGCCCTGCCGGCAATCTGCGGCCGCGTCTGTCCCCAGGAGACCCAATGCGAGGTGCGGTGCGGGCTGGGCAAGAAGTACGAGCCGCTGGCCGTGGGGCGATTGGAACGCTTTGTGGCCGACTACGAACGTGACAACGACCTGATCGAGCTACCCGAGAAGCAACCTCCCACGGGCAAGAAGGTCGCGGTGATCGGCTCCGGGCCGTCCGGACTGACCGTCGCCGGCGATCTGGTGTTGCTGGGCCACGACGTGACGATCTTCGAGGCCTTCCACAAGCCCGGCGGGGTGCTGATGTACGGCATCCCCGAGTTTCGGCTGCCCAAGGAGATCGTCGAGAAGGAGGTCGATTACCTGGTACAACTGGGCGTCAAGCTCAAGCTGAACCAGGTCGTGGGCCAGACGACCACCATCGACGAACTGCTCGACGAGGGGGGGTTCGACGCCGTGTTCATCGGCGTGGGGGCCGGTCTGCCGATGTTTCTAGGTGTCCCTGGCGAGGATCTGGGCGGGGTGTACTCGGCCAACGAGTACCTGACCCGCAGCAACCTCATGAAGGCCTACCTGTTCCCCGAGTACGACACGCCGGTGGTCCGTGGAGACCATGTTTGCGTGATCGGCGGGGGGAACGTGGCCATGGATTCGGCGCGGACCGCGCTGAGGCTGGGCGCAGAGACGGTGCACATCGTTTACCGTCGCTCACGGGCGGAGCTGCCCGCCCGGGCCGAAGAGATCCACCACGCCGAACAGGAAGGGATCATCTTCAAGCTGCTGACGAACCCGGTGGCGTTCGAGGGCGATGATCGCGGGATGGTCCGGCGGATGAAGTGCCTGCAGATGGAGCTGGGCGAGCCGGACGACTCGGGGCGGCGGCGTCCCGTGCCCATCGAGGGGTCGGAGTTCTATATCGACACCGACCTGGTGATCGTGGCCATCGGCGCGGGGGCCAATCCGCTCCTGACCAAGACCACCTCGGGACTATCGCTCAATCGCCGGGGATACATCCAGGCCGACGGCAAAGGCCGCACCAGCCGCGAGCGAGTCTGGTCCGGGGGCGACATCGTGACCGGCTCGGCCACGGTGATCGAGGCGATGGGCGCCGGCCGGATCGCCGCCGGTGACATCCACCAGTACCTCTCCGGCGACGGCCAGGCGGGCGGATGGATCGCCGAGTAGTCCGGCCCGCGGACGATCCGGGGAGGGACTGGGTGCGGGGGCTTGTCCGCAGCAGGGACTGGAGGGGAGGCGTAGAAGGTGTCGAACGCCGCAAGCGGGATCGACAATCATCTGGGCTTGAGCCACTGAAGCCGTGATGCGGAAGGCCACTGGGGAGCCGCGATTGTCACCCGCCACGGGCCCGGTCTGCCACACACCAGGCGTTCCCGGGGGCTTGTTCGCTTCCGAGGCCGCCTCCATAATCCGTTTGAAGCTGTGTTGACCACATGCCAAGGGCGCAGGTGCAATGACCGACACCGACCAGCAGATTTACGAGGCGCTAAGGCGGTTTGCGGACAAGGTCGTCTCGAAGTTGAAGGCCCTTGCGCCAGGGGAACCCGAAGACCAATTGCGCAGTCCTGTGGAAACGTTTCTATCGGAGGTTGGGCGTGCGCTGGGGCCGAAGATCATCGCCAAGGGGGAATCGCAATTGCCGGGCCGCCTGGGCAGACCGGATTACGCGGTCCTGGCGAGCAAGCTGCTGGCCGGGTATCTGGAATTGAAGGAACCGGGGAAGGGGGCGGACCCCAATCTCTACAAAGGTCACGACCGCAAGCAGTGGGAGAGGTTCAAGTCACTGCCCAACATTATCTATACGGACGGCAACGAGTGGGGCCTGTACCGCGATGGAGAGCAGGTTGGGTCTCTCGTGCGCTTGTCGGGCGACATAACCGAGTCGGGGAAGTCCGCCGTCAAGCCCGCTGACGTGGATACCCTAAAGCCCTTGTTGACAAGCTTCCTGTCTTGGGAACCGCCCTGCGTGAAGGACGCGAAGAAGCTTGCCGGACTGCTGGCTCCGGTGTGTCGGATGCTGCGGCAAGATGTCACCGATGCGCTGAGAGACGCCAATTCGCCGCTGGTGCAACTGGCCGGTGAGTGGCGTCAGTTGCTTTTCCCGGAGGCCGACGATGAGCGATTCGCGGACGCCTACGCCCAGACGATCACTTTTGCCCTGCTGCTGGCGCGGTCGGAGGGGGCCAGCACAATCGAATTGCACGATGCGATTCAGAAGCTGGCCGCCGAGCACGCTTTGCTGTCGCGGGCCCTCCGGGAAATGACCGATCCGCACGTGCAGGGTGAGATTGCGCCGTCGCTGCGTCTGCTGCAACGCGTACTCGACCGTGTGCCGCAAGAGGCTTTGACTGGAGATGGGAAGTCCGACCCGTGGCTCTATTTCTACGAAGACTTCCTGGCGGCGTACGACCCTAAGCTCCGGAAGGACGCCGGCGCGTACTACACGCCGGTGGAAGTCGTCCGTGCGCAGGTTCGGTTGATCGAGCGGTTGCTGGTGGAGCGTCTTGATCAGCCGATGGGGTTCAGCGAGTCGAACGTGATCACGTTAGACCCGGCGGTGGGCACGGGGACGTACCTGCTGGGGGTGATCAATCATGCGGCGCGTCGAGTTGCGGAGCAGGAGGGCGAGGGTGCTGTTCCCGCGCACGCGACGCAACTGGGACGAAACATCTTCGGCTTCGAGATCATGGTTGGCCCTTATGCGGTCTCGCAGTTGCGCGTGAGCCGCGCGCTGATGGACCGCGGCGCCACGCTCCCGAAAGATGGTCCTGGGGTGTACTTGACCGATACGTTGGAGTCGCCTCACGCTCAACCTCCGCAGCAGGTGATGGGCTGGGCGCAACGGGAAATGGCCGAACAGCATAAGAAGGCCACCGAGGTCAAGAAGACCGTCCCGGTTCTGGTTTGTCTTGGTAATCCGCCCTATGACCGGCACCCCGCTGCCGACGCCGACGATCCGGCCAGTCGGGTTCGCAGCGGCGGCTGGGTCCGATGGTCCGAGGATGGCAACCGCAATGGCGCCATCTTCCGGGATTTCCTCAAGCCCGCGATCGAAGGCGGCCACGGTGGCGACGTGAAAAACCTGTACAACAAGTACGTCTATTTCTGGCGCTGGGCCCTTTGGAAGGTGTTCGAGCACACGACCGCGGCCGGTCCCGGTGTGGTGTCCTACATCAGCGCCTCGTCCTATCTGGACGGGGATGCCTTTGTCGGAATGCGCGAGCACATGCGCCGGCTATGCAATGAGATCTGGATCATCGATCTGGGCGGCGAGGGCCGCGGCACGCGCAAGAGCGACAACGTGTTTGCGATCCAGACGCCGGTGGCGATCGCCATTGCCGTCTGCTACTGCAAACCGAAAGGAGACAAAGCGGCCAAGGTTCACTATACGCGCATTGAAGGAACGCGGGGGGAGAAGCTGGCCAGGTTGGATGCTATCACCGACTTCGCTGACCTGACGTGGGAGGCGTGTCCAGACGAGTGGCATGCGCCCTTCCGGCCCACCGGTACGGGCAACTATTTCGATTGGCCATTGCTGGCCAACCTGATGCCGTGGCAGCAGTCAGGCGTGCAGGTGAAGCGAACGTGGCCGATCGCACCTGATCGTGACACACTGAATCGACGCTGGCACGCTCTTCTGAGTAGTAGAGACCGCGCCAAAGCATTCAAGGAAACGCGCGACAGGAAGGTTGCCAGAAGCTATTCGCCGCTTCTGCCATCGCAAGGACGGCAGAAGCCCATTGCCGAGTTGCCGAACAGCGCGACAATGCCCGATGTGAGTCAGTACGGATTCAGGTCTTTCGATCGCCAATGGGTGCTAGTGGACAGTCGAGTAGGTGACTTCATGCGGCCCGTGTTCTGGCAGTCACACTCTGACCACCAGACGTACATCGCCAGTCTGTTCTATGAAGTGCTGGGAAAGGGCCCAGCATTGACGGCGTCCGCCGACCCACCTGATCTGCATTGTTTCTGCAATCGAGGGGCAAAAGACATCGTGCCATTGTATCGCGACGCCGCAGCCAACGATCCCAACATCTTGCCCGGTCTGCTGGAGGTTATGGGGCAGAGATACGGGCGCAACGTGAGGCCCGAGGATTTGCTTGCCTACGTGTACGGCATTCTGGGCCAGCCGGATTTCACCAAGCGTTTCGAGAAGGAACTTCAGAACCGCGAGTTGCGCGTGCCGCTGACCAAGGATGCGAACGTGTTCGAGCAGGTTGTGGAAACTGGCCGACGGCTGCTCTGGCTGCACACGTATGGGCAGCGCTTCACCGGACGGGGGCGGCGCAAGGGGCGGGTGCCACACGGGGAGGCTAGGTGCACGAAGCCTGTATCGGACAAGCCCGAAGAGTACCCGGAGCGGTTCGATTACGAGCCTGCGACAAAAACACTGAGGGTGGGTGCGGGCTGCTTCCGGCCGGTGGAGCGGGAGGTGTACGAGTTTGAAGTGTCGGGCCTGAAAGTTGTGCAGTCCTGGTTGGGGTACCGGATGCGGTCGGGCAAGGGGAAAAAATCGTCACCCCTGGACGACATTCGCCCCGAGCGCTGGACGGCGCAATTCACCACCGAACTGCTCGAACTGCTTTGGGTTCTAGAGACAACGCTGGCGACCTACCCCTTGCAGGCGGAACTGCTGGCGAAGGTATTGGAGGGGAAACTATTTAAGGCTGACGAATTGCCGCCGGTCCCCGAGAACATGCGAAGGCCAGAGCATGGGGACAGGCCTCTCTTTCAGGCATAGTGCCGGACATGTGGAGCGGCTGCTGCGTGTGAACTGGCTGGGGAGGGATTGGGAATCGAGTGGGGCGAGGCTGCGGTTGTGTCGACGGGTGGTGGAGGGTGGGCGTAGCCCGCATTTCTCACCAACACCCCACGTTGGATCACAGTGTGCCACTGCTTCGCAGAAGCAGTGCGGGGCGCAACCCCTCAACACTGCTTGCCTTACGTCAAGCAGTGGCACACTGTGGTGAGAAATGCGGGGTAGGGTGGCTGGTGGCCGAAGGGATCTGCGGAGGCGGCGGGGCGGGTGCTGAGGAAGGCCTGGAGGCGTGTGGAGTCGCGGTGGGCGCGGGCGGAAGAAGCGGACCGGCAGCTCCAGCGGGCTTGGTGCAACGGGGGTGATTGGCGAGGCTTTGCGAGGGAGCGGAAGGCCGGTTACACCCAAACGAAAAGAGCCGCCAATAGTCAAACGGACACGTGCGACCTGCAATGCGGATCACCAGCCATCCTACTCTCCCCGGTTGGGGGTGGTGTGTGGGTCTCTTTTGTTCGGGGGGTGCCGGCCGCGATGAATTTGTCCCAGGCGTCGCGCCTCGCAATAGGGTCGGTTTTCGGGAATCGCAGAGTCGTCGACTGTCAGCCTTCCTCCACAACCTTTAGCCCCATCAGGTGGGCCAGGTGGCGGATGCTGCGGGTGTGGTCACCATAGTAGGCCACTCGGTGCAAAGAGGCATAGTAGTCCTTGACGCTCGCCCCCAGCGCCCCGCCGCCCCAGTTGGCCAGCAGCTTGTCCGCGTCGTCCACCTCGGCAACGATTTCCGTGCGGCAGCCTCGCTCGGTGCCTTTGGGGACCTCGGGAACCTCGATGATCTTCCCCGTGAACAGCAGCAGAGTGTCGAGGTGAATCAGTTTGGTAAAGGTGGTTTTCTGCCCGATGCGATAATGGACCTCGGGAACTGCGCCGCCACGGACCTCCGCGTGCCGGCGGAGCAGATAGGGCGCCCTCGGGCCGGCGGGACCTTCCATTTTCAGCGGGGCCGAGCAGTGGGAGAGATGAAAGGCGTTCTTGGCCGTATCAACGCCCGCGGCATTGCCCAGGAAACCAGCCTGGTTCAGCGCGTACTGGAAGATCAGCATCGTCAGCAGGCAGTCCATGTCCCCGTCGCAAGCAGCAGGTATCCCCCGGTCGTTCAGGCGTGAAAACCCCAGGCAGGGAAAACCTCGCGGCAGCCAGCCCATGCACGTCCCGACGCATAACCCTTGAACGCGGTTTTCGACGACGAGCTGATCCAAGGCCAAGCTCGCCCGGGCAGCCTTGACAACGTCCTCCCGGGCCGGCTCGACGGTACGCTCTGCCTCGTCGAGCCACCGCTGCGCCTCTTTTTCCGCGGCAGCTCCGTCCACACGTGCCAGAACCTCGTCGTAACGTCCATCGGCGATCCGCACGAGTTCGACCCCTAGCCGCTTTTTCACTTGATCCGGTGCGCAGGAGGCGGGTGTGCCCTTCAGTGGCGGAGAGACGAGTACCCGGCTTTGTCGCAACAGTGGGATCACCCTCAGTAATGCCGCCGCTCGCTCCAACTCATTGTAGTTGCTGCTGTTGAAAAGCGTGATCCGGTGTCCATCCTCACGCCACGGGTTCACCAGACACCAGTCGTGCCCGCCGATGACGGGTAGATGAAAGACGGCTGCCGGCCGGCCCTCCTTGAAGATCGTGGGCATGACTCCCTGGCTGAGTCCAAAGATGTCCGCGCTGACGGCCAGCACGGGGGCGTTCGGACCGGCTTTCGTCAGCAACTGGGCGGTCTCTTCGGCGGTGCTCGCCTGGCCGATGACGAACTCCACGTTGCCGAGGTTCGTCTCAGCCTCGGCCAGACGCTTCCGCACGGGCGTGATCTCCGCTTCCGACAGGGCCCAGCTACGATCGCCCGGCTTGCCGGCGATGATCGTGCAGATCCGGACCTTCGAACTGGCCGAAGACGGAGGGCTCGACGCGTCGCTCTCGGACGCCAAGTGACCTGTCGCCAGCGCCATCCCGCTCGCTGCAGTTGCCCCGAGAAACTCCCGACGAGTGCAATGCATACACATGAGTCGTCTCTCCCTATCTTCATTGTTGTCCTGGAGAATGACCGATAGGCCTTTCCGTCCTGAAGACCTGGCCGCCAACCTACGCGAGACTGGACAGGGTTCCGTCAGCTCGGATTCGCCTTTGGCATCAGCCGAGGGCCGATCCAGGCTGACCGCGCGGACCATTTAAGACCAGGCCTCGCCCAGTACAAGGCGAGGCAAGAGTCCCCGATCACCGCCACCACTACTGTCACTTCAAGGCCGGCGCGGCGAAGACCATCGAGAATCGCCATCAGCACGGCCATAGATCACGTTGTCACGCGCTATCCGTGTTTTCGTTACGCCGCCGGATCCGTTTCCCTTTTGTCGCGCTGCTGGATCCGTTCTCGCCGTTGTTGGGCGTGAGTTTTGATGTTTGCGGGCAATCCCGGCATCTCCAGGACGGCCGCAAGGTCCTCGGCCGATTTTGCGTTTTCGTGAATCGCGGAATACGAAAGTGCCCGATTGTAGAGCGCCATCGCCTTCACTTCAGTCGGGATATTGGGCACCCGAATGGCGGCTGAGTAATCGGCGATAGCACCGTCGTAGTCGCGTTTGTTCGCCTTCGCCATTCCGCTTCGATAGAGGGAGAGAGCTTTTCCGCGATGCGAAAAATGACTCTTCACCCAGTCAGTGAAGCTCATACCGTCGCTCTTTCATAACGACGGGTGCGCTGCGGAACACCGGCACCCGAACAAGATCGCCTTGGCACAGTCCGTACGGTCATACCAAACGCCTGTGTCTGCAAGTCCACTTCGTTTGCGGTGACTGGTCAAGTGCGGCCTCTCCCCACGATAAGCTCCTACTATTGTAGTATCTCGGCCTGAAGGATAGTACCCGGTAGCCCACCGGGTTGCGCCCCAGCACGAACGCCGGCCGGCCGTCTACCCGGAAGTAGCCCGCATTTCTCACCACAGTGTGCCACTGCTTGACGTAAGGCAAGCAGTGTTGAGGGGTTCCGCCCCGCACTGCTTCTGCGAAGCAGTGGCACACTGTGATCCAACGTGGGGTGTTGGTGAGAAATGCGGGGTAGTTCTCGCCGGGGCGCAGCTCGAACCGGGGTCCCTCGCGGGTTTGGCTCGGGGACGGGGGAGTCGGGCTGCACCATAGGAGCACCGATCCCGCCAGCGCGGCAAGCAAGAATCGACTCGCCATCGCTTGCCAAGAAAACACTCGGATCCTTGCGGAAAAGCTGATCGCGGCTATAGCGACTGTCGTCGGGGGCCAAGTTCTCCGGCAATGAGGGATTCCGTAAACCAACGGATGGCGTTTCGGGCGTCGATGCTGATCTTCATCCTGATCTCTGAAGAAGGAAAGAAAGACGACAAGCCACCGACGGACGTGGCTCGCCCAGCCGGGCACAACTCACCGCGACATGCGAACCAGCTTCCCGCCGCCAGGTGGCAATCGCAACTCGGCGCGTGGGCTGCCGATGGGAGACCAAGTGCCGCCCGTGGCGTCGAAAGTATCGAGTCGATCCGGACCAACCATCGTGAGGACCGCCTCGGCCTTGTAGTCCAGGTTGACCACGACAACATGGCTCGGCTTGTTTGCCTTGCCAAAGTATCCGAGCACGACGCCGCGGACCCGCTCCGGCGGATTGTAGGTCAGCGGGGGCGCCGGCGGATCGAGGCGGAACGGGGCATCCGCGGGAAGCGGCCGGGTCCCCGGCGGCGTCATGCCGGCGTGGTAGACCGCCAGCGACTGGCACGGCTGAAGTTCGCCGGCGATCGCCACGAACTCTCTATTCAGCGTTTTCAGCGCGTGGTAGAGCGGCGTGGGCGTGCCGTCCGGCTGAGCGATTCCACCGGTGTGTCCCGGGTGGCAATAGACGTAGTAGGAGATGCCCTGGGCCCCGTAAGCCAGCGCGGTGTAGACGAGGTATCGCATCTCGTCCCCTTGCGGCACTCGCCTGGCCGGAGTCCAAGAGCACGCCTGCACGATGTTGAGAAACGGCAGACCCGCGTCCTGGGCGGCTCGCCGAATCATCGCCAGGTTGAGGAAGTAGCCGTCCAGGTCTCCCTCAGTGGCGAACTGGTAATGGTCGTAGCTCACCAGCGACGGCTTGACGATCTCGACGTACTGCCGCAGATGCTCCCGGTAGGCCGTGACCGTGTCTCCGCTTGTGCCAAGCTGATCGTTGTTGGCGTAAGTTGGGAAAAGATTGATGTAGGCCAGGTGCGCCGGGTCGCGCTCGCGAAGGTAAGCGACCAGTCTCCCGAGCGGCGGAAATCCCGCCGCGCCGGGTTCGTCGGTAAGGTAGTAGCTGTAAAGCGCGGGATGATTGCGGACTCGGGCGATCAGGGCGTCGAGTTTCTCCCGCTGCGTCGGATTATCCAGCGTGGCCGGGGATAGCAGCCCGTCACTGAGTTGCGCCCTTAAGCCATGTCGTTGGGCCACGTCGAGTTCCTGCTCGGTACACCAGACGAGATTGAACCCTCCCTCGGCCATCTGTCGGGCGGCCTTATCGGTCGTCGGCGGACCGGCCCAGTAGGTCACGATCGGTGCGCCGACCTTCCAGGCACTCTGGCTCCTGGGCTCGGAATCGGCAGCAGGTGCCGGGCGAGCGATCGCATAAACGATTAGGAACAAGACGATTGCCGGCCATTTCCACATAACGCGTCTCCTGTGTTCTTCGACCTGCTGTTTCCAGCGGTTACTACCTGACCACCACGCGGGCGGAAGGGAATTGTCTGCCGCCACTGCTGGACCAGCCAGCAGTGGCACCGATCTGTCAGTGCGACTCGGACCGATCACCAGCCCGGCAGGTTCCGCAGCCAATTGCCGAAGATGATCGCGCCCACGATCGAGGCCCCGATGGCGGCGATCAGCACGGCGGCGCTGCCGATGTTCAGGGCCCGGCCCACGTGCGGGTCCAGCCGGTCGGTCACCGCCTTGGCCAGCGACTCCAGGGCGCTGTTGAACATCTCGGCCGCCAGCACGAAGGTGATGCACAACAGTAGCAGGCACCACTCGAGGAGCTTCATCCCCAGGACCGCCGCGGTGGTGATTACGGCGGCGGCGATGAAGAAATGGACGAAGAAGCTGCTCTGGCCGCGGACTCCCTCCTTCAGGCCGTGGAAGGCGCCGCGGAACTTCTCCGGCCAGGAACGTTCTCGGTATCGTTTCTCGTGGTTCATGGCGAGAGCAGGGGGCAGGGATTGGGGATTGGGGATTAGGGATTGGGGATTAGGGATCGGGGGGACAGGGAGCAGGGGCCAGGGAACAGGGGCTAGGGTTTCAGGCTGTCATCCGTCGATCATCAATCATCAATCATCAATCATCAATTATCAATCATCGTCCGTCATTCCAGTCCATAGGCGCCGGCCACGGGGATGTGGGTGCCGCCGACGCGGCCCAGGCGGTTTTTGGGGAGGAAGCGGGGTTCGACGGCGAAGTTCACGCCGACGTTGTCTCGGGCGGCGTCGACCGTAAAGCCGGCGCTCAAGAGTAGCGATTCGCCGATGCGGGTGACCCCGAGCATCTGCCCGATGTTCCCCTCGCCGCCGAGGTCCACCGAGGTGCCGAACCAGGAGATCCACTTGGGGCTCATCCAGTAACTGTAGGACATGGAGAGGACCTGGTGGCTGATGGGGCCTTCCAGCAGCCGCAGGCCCAGGTACAGGCTGCCCCGCGGCGGCCGGCTGAGGAATCCGCCGAAGGTGACGATCTGCTGGCCGTCGTCGAAGAAGTCGAAGATCCCGTCGGAAAGCAGCGTCAGCCGGTCGCCCACGTGCCAGCGGAAGTCGTAGTTCAGCAGGCCCAGCCCCTTGCCGAAGTTGTCACGCGAGGCGTCGGGGAACCAGGTGGCGTTGGTATCCAGCACGATCCAGTCGATGATGTGCCGGTTGCCGGGCATCCCCCGCTTCGTCTGCCAGCGCTGCCGGACCCCCATCCGCAAGGCCATCAGGTCGTCGGCGATTTCGGTGCTGGGCGAGGTGACCCAACTGCCCATCCCGGTCCGCAGGGCGTAGAAGCGTTCGTCGAACCGCTTGGGAACGGTGTCCCTTCCGAACGTGTTGCTCGCCAGCCGGCGGCGGAAGGCCTCGATCGAGTCGTCGTCCAGCGGGTCGTAGAGCGGCAGCAGACTAAGGTCGCGATTGGCGTCGGCGAAGGCGAACTCGGCATCGAAGACGACCTTGTGGGCCACCCCGTGCACGTTCAGCAGCGGGCTTTCCAGCAGCGGATTTACCCGCCACATCGGCATACTGGCCCGCACGCCCGCCTGCCAGTAGATCCGCTGGAGATCGTCGCCGGCGACGTCCTCGCCCCAATGGGCCAATTCGCCCAGCCCGTAAGGCACCAGCTTGACGGGGCCGATTTGCAGAGGCCAGTCGATTCCCTGCCGGGTGGCGAGGCGTTCGCCCTCGGCGAACAGCGGGGTGTTCAGTGCCACGCGCTCCCATGGCAGCCAGTTGAACGGCCCGTCGGCAGGGTTCCTGGGCCTGTCTGCGGTGCGGAAGCGGGCGAAGCCGATCTGGGAATGCTCGTACCAGGTGAACACTTCGTGAAACAGCGACTGGCCCAGCCAGAAGTGATCGCCCCGCGGGAGCCACTCGGTCTGGGTGAAGAAGTCGTTGAGCCTCGCGTCGGCAGTCACGCTCCAGGAGGTGTTGTCGCGGATCCGCTTCAGCTCCAGGCCGGTGGTCTCGTCCTTCAGCTCGTCCCACTCGCGCTTGTAGAACTGCTCGAGGAAGTTGCGGTCGCTCAGCCAGCCGAGCTGGCCCGAGAGCCGCAGATCGCCGGGCAGTTGCTGGCGGTGCTGCCAGAAGAGTCGGAAGCGGTAGTCCTCCTCGGGCATCAGCCCGCTGCGGCCCTGGCCGAGATTGTCCAGGCCCCCGTCCTTGATGCCCCAGTAATCGGCCAGGCCGGAGACGGGAGCGGTTATGCCGAACAGCCCCTCGCGGCTGTAGGGGAAGGTCGTGCCGTGGCCGAAGCCGCGATCGCCCAGGTAATCGAGGCTCAGCTCCCACTTGGTCCCCTGGGGCGGGTTGCGAATGCCCAGCAGCTCATAGGCATCCCAGTCGGTCAGGATCTGGGTGCCGTAAACCTGATCGTTCTTGATCCGTGCCCGGCGGATGTAGAACGTCGGGTCCTCCAGGTCGGTCGCCAGCACGGGCCAGTAGAAGACCGGCACCGGCCCGAGAAACAGCAAGTTGTTCGTGGAAGTGGCCAGCTTCTGATGCTCGACCACCGGCTGGTCCGTCTGTGGATCCAGCAACGGTTGTCCGCTGAAGGGCTCGAAGGCCGGGCTCTGGATGTCCTCGTAGTAGACCTCGCCGGACTGGATGCGATAGCCGGGGCGGCCCATGCGGCTGGAAGTGATGAAGGTATCTCGGGCGAAGAAGCTGTCGCGGCCGGTCTGCTGCAGCACCTCGGCCTGTAGCCGGAGCAGTCCCTCATACTTGCGGACCGGCGTGAGCATCTCGGCCTGGAGCACGGTGCCCACCTGGTTGGTCACGTCGTAGTACATCCGCCGGGCACGGATCACCCGCTCCCCCTGCCGGAAGACGATGTTGCCCTCCATGTAGAACTCCAGGGGGATTTTCCGGTCCTGAAACGCCTGCTCCCTCAGGTTCAGCTCCTGCAAGCCGACGGTCCAGATCACCAGCCGATCGGCGGAAACGTCGATCGAGCCGAACTCCGGCAGCCCGTCCACGATCACGTTCACGCCCCCCTTGATCACGCCGATCCACTGGTCGCTATTTGGATCGGGGCGCCACTCGGCCTGGACGGGGACGTCGCTGCGCGGGAAGGCCCGAATCCGCCGCGTGCCCGCCGGGATAGACTCGTCGGCGGGTGGCACGGGCATCCTGCCCGTGTCCCCGGCAAGTGGCACGGGCATCCTGCCCGTGGCTGCCGGTGAGGCCGGCCCCGTAAGCTGCGTCCGCCGCACCGCGTCCGAGAATGCCGGGTCGCGGCGCTGCATACCCCGCTGATAGACGGCCGGCTTGACCTGCGGCTCCCCGGCGGTCTGCGCCGCATCGATCCGGATCTCGTGGCTGGTGTAGAAACGCCCCAGCCAACTCTGGTCGTTCAGCCGGGCCGGGCCGTCGTTGTGATCCAGTTCGATCTGCACGTCGCCTTCCAAGTAGGCGATGATCTTGCTCGGGCGCCTCTCGGTGGCGGGGGCATGGTCGATCCAGAGGGCCGCTTCCTGGCTGCGGGCGGAACCCGCCCCCTGGTATATCCGGCAGTTGCCCCGCAACACCCAAACCTCGTACGACCCCTGCTGCCAGTGGTTGGCGGCCTCGGCGGCGATCACGATCGGCTCGTCGGGATCGGGCCCGGGCAGCTCGACCTGGGCCGCGGGGGCCCAAGCCGCAATAGCCGCCACTACCCAGACCGCGAGAAAAGCGGACGGGAGCCTTCTGTGCGCAGCACCTCTCGGGTCGTTCCGCCAAAAGGGTCCCGTCCCCTTTTCTCCGGCACCACCACCCGACGTTGGCTCACAGTGTGCCACTGCTTCGCAGAAGCAGTGCGGGGGGGAACCCCTCAGCACTGCTTGCCTTACGTCAAGCAGTGGCACACTGTGGTGGGAAACGCGGGCCAGAGTACGTGGGCGGAGCGCGGCGCGGGCGCTGGCGCGCAGCCACAGCGCTGCGCGCCGGAAGCTGGCCGGTCTGTTCGGCAATTGACGTCTCAGCAGAGTAGCATCCTTGCTGACCCGGGCCGCCGCGCCCGGGCGACCCCGGTCCGAGGTGCAAGAAGACGCGAGAAAAGCCGATAGATGAAAAGCTCCCGGCTTCGGGCGGGCCAGATTATAGGCAGCAATGCCAAGTGGATCAAGGTGGGTTGAGCAGGAGGGGTGTTGACGTAAGTTGCGTGGAGAAAGCGGTTTACGATCAATCTGCTATCTGGTGGCCCGGCTGGTTCGGCCATGCACGGACACCGGCGAGTGCCTTGCCCCCCCAAGCCAACCCCATCGCCGCGGTCAGGGCCACCACCGGCATCAGGGGGGCTCGCATCCGCAGGTCGCTCCAGTAGAACGTGTTTACGGCCGTCAGGCATCCGGCCAACAGCAGCCCCCAAAGCCACTGCCGGCGCGCTGCACGGCGAACCACGGCCCAGGCGCCGAAGGCCGCCAGCGGCAACTCCGCGAGGTACCACAGGCCCACGGCGTAGCGTGCCCCGCGTCGCAGCGGCCCCTCGTCGGCGTCGATCTGGCGCGGCAGCGGCCCCCAGAGCCGTCCGATGCGAGCCAGACACGAATAGCAGAACATGCCCGGCTCGCGGCGGATGTTCTCCCAGGCCTCGGCGTAGGCCCGCCGATTGGCCCCCAGTTCGTCGGCCAGCGCGCGATGGCGCCACGTCTCGGAGAAGGCTGCGGCCTGCCACGCGCTACCCCACGCGCCGCTGCGCAGATACTCGTAGAACTCAGGATTGTTGCCCAAGAGCAACGTGTAGCCGCCGTGGGTCGTAGTGACGATGGGGCGGCCCAAGCGGACCTGATTGCGAATCGCCCAAGGGCTCAATACGAGGACGGCTGCGAGCGTGAATCCTCCGAGGACCTTCAACCGTAGCAGCCGCGGACGAACCGCCGCCGTCAGCACCACTCCGGCCGCAAGGGTCCAGGGCAGGAGTGCGGGCCGGCAGAGGGCGGCCAGGGCCAGCCATCCGCCGGCAGCCGCCGACCGGCCAGCCGAAGGATGCCGGCTGGCGGAAGTGAGGCCGATCAACGCCAGCACGGCCAGCAGCGTGGCCGGGGTCTCGGTCATTACCTGCGCCGATTGGGCCAGCAGGATCGGATCGCAGGCAACCAGCGCCGCCGCCAGCGCCGCCGGCCACCGGCCCAAACCCCAGCGTTGCCCCAGGAGGAACACCAACCAGACGGTGGCCAGCCCCATCGCCAGGTGCAGGATCCCGATCGCCAGGCCGCTGCACTCACCCAGCGCCACACAACCGGTGAGCATCAGCGGGTACAAAGGAGGCCGGTAGGCGGGAGGCGTTCGCTCCGTCTCGAAGGCTCCGTGCCGAAGCAGATTCTCCGCCAGCCCCCGATAGTCGTCCGGATCGTCGGCAAGTCCACCCGGCATCAGCGCCAGCACCCCGCCGCGGACCACCAAGGTCAACACGAGCAGCACCGACACGAGAAACCTTGTGGTCGGGCGCGCGTCTGGACCCCCGGTGTTCAGGTCGGTTGCCACCATGCTTCACGGTCCGTCCGAACGGGCTATTGGCCATCAGAAGGGGAATGTGACATCGTTTAGCGGGGATCATTCATCGGACCGTGGTCGAGTCGGTTATCGGGTGCCACGACTGTATCAGCCGTGCTCCAGACTCGCACATTTGCCCATGGTCACACGGCCGACACGGCCGTGGCACCCGCATGAATAATCCGGGTTTAGCCGTCGCCGGCACGGCGACGTGGGCGTTTCTCCCGGCCGACGTGCCGTCGGCCGCTAAACGGCACGTCGCCCCTTTTTTCTGAGCATCCACGAAGGCTCTGCCTCCCAAGGGAGCCCCACCGTGGCTACTTCTCGGCATAGGTAGCGATCAGCAGCTCCGCCGGTTTGTCTTTGGCCGGCGTAAAGCGGACGGTCCAGCCGTCGTCACCGGCCTGCCGGTCCCGATCATCCAGGGGTTGGGCGCCTCGACCAGCACTTCGTTGGGGCCGGGCTTGGGCACACTCGGCGGGACGGGCACTGCCATCGGCTCCTGCCCCAGGGCCAGCACCTCCCGACGCAAGAACAACATCCGCGGGTAGACCGGCTGCTTGCCCTGCGGCGTGGGCACGGGGATCTCGAAGGTCGTGGGCGACTGCCGGATCGTCTGCTGCACCACGATCGGCACGTCCGACCAACTTGCATAATGTGCCCTGGCGATCTCCGCATCTTGATCGAACATCTCCTCCGGAGTCCGCTCCCGCCAGCCGAGGCAATAGGCATAGGTCACCACCAGGCGGTTCCGGCCGAGATTCTTCGCATCGGCGACACTCACGGTGATCTGGTTGCGGCCTGGGGCCAGGTAGGGCAGCGCCTCTTGGTTGTGCTGGACGACGCTCGTCAGTGCCATGGCCGTGACGGGCTTGCGGAAGGTGACCCGGACGTAGTAGCGGTATTTGCCGGCCACCGCGCCGGTCAGGTCGGCCGGCTCGACCGGCTTCCAGCTCTTCAAGTCTAGGGAGACCTCGGTCTTCGCGTCGGCCGAGGCGATTGTGCCCGACGCCTTGGCCACCACGTACGGCGAGGCCATCTCGACCACGACCACGCCAGGCTGTGCCGGGTCCTGCGGGTGCAGCGCGCCGTCGCGCCAAACGACGTTCTGGGCCTGATGCAGACTCGCCAGGAAGGCGTCGTTGCGGAAATCCGGCCTGAAGGTCAGCGTGCCGTTGGACCAGGTGCGGGCCGGGCCGTTTGCGGCGTAGGGCTCCAGCAGCGGCCCGATCGCCGGGCAGTTCCGGTAGTCCTTGTCGCCGCAGGTGTGGCGCGGGCCCACTTTCCCGCCCCCGAAGTAAAAGGCGTCGTCCTGCTTGCTCCAACCGAGCGTCAGCGCGTAGCCGACACCCAGACGGACGTCGGTCGAGTAGCCCGGATCGTCGAAGCGGATGCCGCCCCAGCCGCGCGGGCTGCCGGCGTTGTTGCTGCTGCGGACCCCGCTGAGCACGCCCTCCAGCGTATCGCCGCAGACCATGAAGGCCGGCGCCTGCCAGTTGACCTTCTCGCCCACGTAGTCGAACCGGTTGTCCTGGTGGTAGCAGACGTTCCGCGCGTTGTCCGTCACAAACCCGTCGGTCACCAGCGACGGGTTGGCCTTGATGTCCTCCTGCGAGGCGATGGTCCGGCCGTCGGGGGCCTGCGGATCGGGCATCCAGCAGTAGAACTTCAGGAAGGTGTCGAGATAGTGCCAGCGGCCGTTGTAGAAGACCTCGGCGGTCGTGTGACCGGGGTTGCTCCAGCCGCGATATCGCCAGCGGTAGCCGGCCGCCTCCCAGAGGGCGGCCATCACCGTATGCTCTCCCCCGCAGAGCCCCCAACCGTAGACGTTCACGAGCTTCAGCGCCGAGATCCCGTCCGGCTCGCTGGGGTAGGCGTGGTGATAGTGGTCGTAGCGGCAGAAGTTGTAGAGCGCGATCGCCCGCTGGTCGTCGGTCCGGCACCCGCGGGTGACCGTCTCGACGATCGACTTAAGCGACGAGCAATCGGGGGCGCGGTCGTTGACGACCTTGATACTGGGCAGCGGCTCGGCGAGGGCCGGCGCGGCCGCGAGGCAGAAGACAAACGTGAGACTGCGGAACCTCATGGTGGGATCCTTTGCGCAAGCGTGTCGGGCCGGACGGTTCCCGGCCCAGGGCCACGGTGTTGCCCTCTGGTATAGTGGGCTGGGGCAGGGAAGTCAATTGTCCGGTACGGTTCTGTACTCGTCTCGCTCCGCGAGACGAGCCGGCAGCAGAGAGGACGCAGCCTCCTCGCACGGACCTCATCTCGCGGAGCGAGATGAATACCTTGTTTCCTCGTAGCGGCTGGTCACTGCTGCAAGGAATACAGCAGCACGTTCAGCCCGATCCGGGCGGCGTCCTCGCGGAGGTAGCCCTGGCAGTCGAGCGAGTCGTGCTTTTCCAGCGCGCAACTGAGGTCGTATCGGGAGAAGATAACCGCCCAGCGGTCGTCGAACTTGATGCCCTCCAACTGCGGCGGCTCTTTGCGGAGCGTGGCCTTCAGCGGTTCGTCGGCGTTGCGGCGTTGCGGATCGCGGCGGGTGACGGTTTTCAGGTCCGCGCCGCCGTAGGCAACCGTGAGCATCGGGTCGTCGGCCGGGATGGGCTCCAACTGGCGGCCGGTGAAGATGGTCGCCATCTCCCGACGGAACGACTTGGTGAAGGCCTCGCTGCCGCAGATCGAGTCGGCCAGCAGCGTCCCGCCCCGCTCCACGTAGCTCTTCAGTTGCGCCCGCTCGCGGTCGGTCAGATGAAACTGGTGCCGGCCGTGCATGAAGACCAGGTGGTGGTCGAAGATGGCGTCGTCGGTGATGTTGATCAGATTCTGGCGGGTGTCGACGCGGATCTTCAGTTCGCGGCTGGCCGCCTCCAGCAGGTTCACCAGGGCCCGCGGGGCCGCGTCGCATCCGCCCGGGTGGCGAAGCTTGGCCACGGAGAGTCGGCCGCGCTGGGAGGAATCTCCCGGCTTTTTGCCGGCCGGCGATTCGAGGAACTCTTCCTTGCCCTTCAGTTCCCGATTGGTGGCGTAGGCCAGCACGTTGACGCCCAGCCCTAAGGCCGCGTCGATCTGCCCCTTCACCGCCGGGCTAAACTCCTGCTCACGGCCGCCGCGGGACAATTCCCAGAGGCAGCTCAGCGATGGCCGGGGCCCGACCAACCTGCGGTCGGTGCCCGGCGCCCCGGCGGGGGGATCGGCCGGGGCATAGACCACACTGGTGCGGCAACCGAACTCGATCCCCCACAGCGGCCGCAAGTGCTGCGGGGCAACCTTCTCTTCGGCGTGCCAGATGGGATGTTCCGGCTCGAGCAGGTGCAGCCGATACTCCGGCTCCGGAAACACCTGCTTCATCAGTCCCCGAAACCCCTGGTCGAAATCCGCGCCGCCGCAATAAGCCTCGGCAAACAGGAAGCCGCCGCGGTCCAGATAATCGCGCAGTTTCTGGGCAAGTTGCTGTTGCTGGGCGGCGCCGCCGGGCAAGGGGCTGGAGTTGCCACACCAATACAGCACCGGCGATTGCACCAGGTCATCCACCGTGGCCGCCTCCAGGTTGACCACCTGCCAGGTCAGATCCATCTGCCAGCGCGATTCGACGAACCGGGTGAGGTTGTCGGCGTCGCTGCGGTGCCGGTTCCAGTCGGTGCCGGGCGGGTGTTCCAGCTTGGCCAGCAGCACCGGCCGGCGGCCCTTGGAGAGAAACAACAGGGCCAGGCTGGTGCTGACCAAGGGATTGCTCTCATCGGCCCCGGCCCCCTTCCAGAATCCCGAGAGTCGATCCTGGCTGCCCACCAGCCAGTCGGCTCCCTCCCGGTACCAGTCGTGTCCGCCGATGAACCGCCGGGTGGTCAGCCGCCCCACGCGTTCGAGGCCGTAGAGATAGTACAGCAGCCAGGTGGATCCCCGGGTGCCGGGGTTGTGACTCACGGAGAAGTTGTCCTTGCGCCCCAGCCACTGTAGGGCCCGTTCGATCCGATCGTTATCTTCGTCGGCCTGGAGGCAGCACTGGACGTTGTCGCCCTCGGCCTTGGCATCGCTCTGCCGGACCTTGTCGGAGGTGATCACCATCGAGGCGATCCCGGCGCAGGTCATGCTTCCCGTACCGCTGATCGGTTGGTAGTAGCCCCAGGAGCCGTCGATGTTCTGGCAGTCTTCCCAGTAGGCCTTGGCCAGCCGCCAGGTCTTGGCGTCGACCTTCACCCCCGCCCGCTCGGCCTCGTGGAGGGCCAACAGGGCGAACTGCGAATTGGAGTTGTCGCCGTTGCCCCAGTGGGGGTAGGCCCAGGCGCCCTTCTTCGGCCCGTCTATGATCTGCTTGCTTTCCAGCCAGCGGACGTTCTGGCTGATCTTTGCCAGGTCCAGCTTGCTGCCCGACCTGCAAAGGACCATCGTCTGCAGGGCCACGGCGTAGGTCGTGTTCAGCCTCTGGCCGCGGAGGTATTGCAGGGCGCGCCGGACGTGCTCGTCGTCGGGCGGGACGCCGCAGTTCAACAGGGCCAAGGTGCACAGCGCGGTGACTCCTGCCGGCTGGTTGAAGTAGTCGGGCCAAGGGGGGTCGGTCTGCCGCTGTTGCTGCTTCAGGTAGGCCACCCCGCGGTCAATGGCCTCGCGGACCTGCTGGGCCGTGATCTCCGCCCGCAATGTCGGCACAGACGCCCCAAACAGGACTGCGGCCAGCAGGCCGACGGCGATCGGGCGGTTCATGCTCGCTCTCCCCGTGCCAGGGTGGCTGCCTGGACACCATAAGTAT
>Ga0315291_10002558_pt1 | contig 23794 bp, 5 predicted proteins | sample YL17G12_20_MG_FD_203070 | JGI IMG/M metagenome (GOLD analysis project Ga0315291, IMG submission 203070) | Sediment microbial communities from Yellowstone Lake, YNP, Wyoming, USA - YL17G12_20 | ecosystem: Environmental > Aquatic > Freshwater > Lake > Sediment | place: USA: Wyoming | collected... | reverse complement strand
TGCCCAAGACATTAATTTTTTATCTAACTCTTCTACTCTTGACTCTAAAGTCTGTGGATTTTTTTGACGAAACATTCCTCCTGCATAAGGAGAATAGTACTCGTCCATTGTTATAGGAGCGTTTTTGTAACCTGCTATATAGTAATTATTAGTATTACTGCTTTGTCTTAAGTTCCAATTAACATCTCCTATTTCATCAGATAGTTTTCTTAGTTTTGCATTGATATTTGATATATCTGAATTACTTAATTGTTTGCCTCTTACTTCATTAAAGTAAATAGTTTTAGCTCTTTGTTGGTAAGATTTAGCTCTATCTGTTTGATATAAGATAGTATCTTTAGCAGGTTGTACTTCTACACTAACCTCATTCCAAGTATTACCATACTCATCTGTAACTTGTTTTACGTTCTCTTTACCATATTGTTTGTTAAGTACATTCTTTACAGTGTTCTCATAGAAGTTATAAATAGGTCTTAATGCAGCAAATCCTTCTTTTTCTACTCTTTCAAGTTCTTGTTTAAGTTGATTTATTTCAGTTTGTATAGGTTGATTGTATTCATATAATTTTTTTTCAACGGCATCTGCTGTCAAATAAACTCCTTTGACAGCCATTCTTTGTTTTTCAGATAAATCAGAACTATCTATAGTATAATAAGTTTCTCCTTCATCTGTTTCTTTATATGGTTTTTTGTTTATTAACTGATTCTCAAGATTTTTAATTCTATCTTCTTTCTCTTTCTTAAACCCTTCTAATGTACTATGTCCTTCAACTTTACTTGCTGTATTACCACTAGGAAATAATACTTTTTCATATCCTTTTTTAGCAGAATCTTGTATAATAGATTTAACAAAGAATGTTACCCAGTTAGAATCTTTGTTTAGAAGTTGAAGGAATTTATTTCCTTTATTATCAAAAGCTGCATTTAAAACTTCATCTATTAAAGGTTGTTTTAGTGCTTTTTCTAAAAGTATTCCTTTTGATTGCTTACCATCAATTGTAAAATCAATATAAGGTTTGTATGTGTCAGATGTCTTACCAACATTTGTTATTTTTATAACATTTCCCTTAGAGTTAGTATAAGTAAATCCTAATAGTCTTTTATAATCACCTTTATCTAGTACTAAATCTTCTTTATCTCTACCTTTCTGAAATAAATCAGATTGTACTTCTAGTATTCTACGAGTTTTAGAGCCATCTTTTGTAACATCTTGATAATTTAAATCCCACTTATTATTATACTTTTTATTAGCTTCTTTAGCTTGTTGTTCATTATTAAATTTATATTTAATAGCATCATTATAATAATCTGCATTTTCAGGATTATCTAATCTTTTATAAAAATCTTCTATAGGTTCTATTAACCACCAAACGGGCTTATCTTTTAAAGATTCATCACTTCTAAACCAACCAATACCTTGTTCTGTAGCAAATTGAGCATGACCTTTGATAGAAGGAGTAATTTCTGGTGTAGCTATTTCATTCTCTGTATAATTAGTTCCTCCTGGAACTGTTAGATTAGAGTAAACTTGAGAAGGTTTTTTTCCTATACCATTTAGAACTTCTTGCGCTTCTCTTTTAGTCTTGTATGCTACAGGATTTAAAAGAACTCCATTTTTGTCTTTAATAACAAAATCTCCAAAATCACTTTCTATAATTTGAAGACTATTAACATCTATGTTATTATTGTTATATCCCGAAACTTGATTAGCTCCACTAGCAGTTTCTGTAGCAGTATTAATCTCAACAGTATAACTATAGGTAGCAGCAATAGAAGTAGCTATTTCCCCTTTAGTCATACCTGGTTTAGCAATTTCTTTAAAAATCTCTAATTGGTCATTTGAAACTCCTTGTTTTTGCAAGTCATTTAGCCATCCTTGTAATTTATCTTGAGTAAATACATTACGTTGTATTTTTTCTAAAACCTCAACAATTTTTAAAGTAGCATTAACAGTTCCTGGAGCAATATTTAACTCTTCTAAAGTGGGAAAATTAGTAGTATTGTTTTCAGCCATCCATGCTGCCATCATAGCCTTTAAGATAGCAGGTTTTAAATCTGATTTTTGTAATAGACTTAAATATTCAGGATGGTTAATGTTTATACAGTACGACATAATTACAAACTTTAATAACAATTTTTAGCTTGCCAGATAGCAGCTTTTTGTGCATTTTCAGGTAAAGATAAAAATTCTTCTTGAGAAAGAAAACCTTGTTCTATAGCAAGTTCTTTACTAATTTTCATTAACTCATTCATAGATTTTCTGTAATCTTCCCAATTATTAGTACTCACAGTAGGTTGAGTAGATGATTGAGTAGTACCTTGATTTATAATACTAGCTAAATCTTGATTAGCAATTTCAGATAGATTGCCTTTTTCACTAGTAGATTCAGTTTTAGAAATTATTTCTTCAATATCTGTAGGTAAACCAGTCATTCCTGAAAGTCCTAAAATATCATCTTTTGCATCAGTAGTAGTTTTAATAGCTGGTGCTACAGTAGTAGGCATAAACTCCATTGCTCCTTCTATTGCCATTAAATCCATTAAATCAGGGCCAGCTTCTTCTATTGCGTTTTCAATACTTAGCATTTGATCTCCTAGTTTTTTAGGAGCTCCTTTCATAGCATCATTATATTCAAAAGCTATATCAATAACAACTGGTCTAGTTATATCGTTATAATAATCATATTCTAAAATAAAATTAGTGTATCCAGATGTATTTATAGGTTCATATACTACTACATCGGGAGAAGAAAAAGTGCCGTAAGTTAAAGGATTTTGCAATCTAGTTTCTACATACTTATATAAATTTTCTCCTTTATTAGTAATTTCTTTTATGTAAGTAACTGGAGGTTGATTTACTCCAAAAGGAAAATACTCTAAATTTCTAGAAATTAACATTACAATAGCTCCTTTACTAGTTTTTACACTGCCTGTTTCTTTAGCTAATTTTACAATAGCAGTTTCTCTATCTTCATCTGTAATTACTTCTTTTTCTGCTTGTTTATTTAAATATTTTCCAATTTTTATAGTAGGTACAAAAGTTTCTTTACCTGCATTATTTTTTATAAACTGATCTATAAATCTATTAGTTATTGTGGCTTCGTTTGATATTAATTTTTCATTTGGCTTACTAGATTTTCTAGAAGCAAGAGTATTACTGTCTAAAAAAGATTTTAAAAATTTATTAAATGTAGTTCCTTTATCAGAAAGAATATTATTTTCTTCTTGATATCTGTCTGTCCAAAATTCTAAAGGAATTAATTTAGCAAAAGAATAAGGACTAAAAGCAAATCCTTGTGCAAAATAAGAATATTTAATTAAATCTAATCCTAATTTTTTAATTTCTGGATTAGGATCTATAATCATTCTTTCCCATAAATACTTAATAGCTTCAATTTCTGCAGGATTTTTTCCTGTATTGTAAAATTCTATACGTTTTAATTTAAAAGTATTATCCGCTTCTTTTACATACAATTGATCTACAAAATTTCTTAATGAATCATTTTTATCTAAACTTAATTTAAATTTTTGCAATCTTTCAGGAACTTTTTGTAAAATTTCTTTAGCTTGAGAATAATTAAAAAATGGAAATGCACTAGAAATAAAATCTAAAAATTGTGTGTCCACCATTTTAGCTTCTTTTTCTGTTAATCCTCTATTTAATTTATTGTCTGAAATATTTCTTTTAATATTTCCTAAAACACTATATATTAATTTTTTTGTTTCTTCATTGTATATTCCTATAGATGGAAATATTTCATTCATAATATTTATAGGCTTGATAATACCATAAAGATTACTAGCAGGATTCATTATTTGATTACTTTTTACGTCAAGCATTTCATCAAGTCCTATAATTAAATTTTCATCTCTACCTATTTTATCATAAATAGCTTGTTGTTTTTCTATAAGTACAAAGTTTGAAGAAGAATTTATTCCTAATCCTGTTACATCTATTTTAGATGCCATAACTCCTTCATTAAGTTCTCTAGCTATTTTATTAATATCATCAAAAGCATTTAACATGCTCAATTGAAATTCATAATATTCTTTTGAATTTTGGGGAGTTAAATTTTTTTCTAAATCTGCAATATTTAATTTATTTTGCCATGTAGTATCAAAATCTCCTCCGTATTTTTTTTCAGCAGTAACTTTCCATTTTCTTTTTGTTTCCGACATCATATTTTTTTCTGACATGGACCCTTTATTTATATAATAAAGTTTACTAAGGGCTACAATGGAAGGTTGATTTATAAAAGCAAATACAGTATCTTCATCTACTCCTAAACGCTCTAGCAATGCTATAGTGTTAGCAGTAAAAGTATTCATGTTTAAAAACGATGCAATAGGATCTTTAGCATTATCTACAACAGCTGCTAAATCAGTTGCTAATATTCTAGATATTCTTTTACCGTCTACATAAATATTATTTAAATTTTGATAATTTTCATCATTAATTTTTAATGCATTTTTTAATTTTAAATTAGTGTATTGAGCTTTAGCATGATGTACATTATGATTAGCAAAAATTCCAATAAGTTTTTTACCCATCATATTACGACTAAATAACTCTAATTGTGTGCTAGGGTAATTAAAGTTTAAATCCTCAGAAATATCTAATTCTTCTGCAGCATTTCTTAAAGCGGATCCTGTTAAGTTAGCTTCTTTAGTTTTTCCTGCTTTTAATAATCTAATTTTAGCAGCTTTGTCTTTTAAATTTTCAAAATTACCAGGGTTTAAAATAGATATTGCAGTATTTTTATTTGATAATATACTTTGAATAATATCTATTTTTAAGTTATCTCTAGATTTTTTAGTACTAAAATCTACAGAGTTAAATTCTTTGCTTTCTAAAATATCAGCTATTAAATCTAAACTAGGTTGTGCTATTTCAAATTTAGCTAAATTTACAGCTATTTTTTCCTCGTCTAATAAATTATAAAGCTCATCTATTACTTCTTGTTGCTCTTTATATAAATAATTATCTTTAGTTTTAATTTTACCAATTTCATTTCTAGTAGCTTTAGCACTATCTATATCTTTTTTAATAGACAATAATTCTTCAGATATTCCTACTTCTTTTAATTGTTCATCACTAAGAGCTCTTTTACTCTCTAATATTTTTTCAATATTTTTTTCATCTTTTACGTATATTTCTAAAAATCTTTTTAAATCTTTAAAACTAAAAAAGATATTTTCTGCATAGTTTAATGCTTCTTCTCTGTTTGTAGGTTTTTTAATATACTCAACTATTTTAGGAATACCTTTAGTGTTTACATAAAATTCTCTTGACATAAAATATAATTTATCAATGTCAAAGTCAAGTCCAGCAATAGTAGTAATTTCTACAGGTAGAATTACAGCTCCTGCCATAGATGGGGGAGTAAATCCTACTATTTCTATGTTAAACATAGAGTATTTATCTTCTGTAGGAATTCTATAACCTATTATTTTTAAAAGTTCTGGAGCATTCTTTTTAATATATTCCATATCTACTTTTCCTTCAGGAGTTAAAGGAAAAAACTTTTTAGAACTATGAGGAAGTAAAGCTTGATAAGTAACAGTACCTGTCTCAGGGTCTACAATCATTTTAAGCTGATTACTAACTCCAAAAGATGTAGTGTTTATTAAGTTACCTCCTTTTATTTTTTGTTTAGTAATTCTGTTTCTAAAAATAGAGTTCATTAAAGATTCTACTGTATATAATAACATTGGGTGATAAAGAGGCATTTTTGTTTCATAACCTATTTGTTCTCCATTTACTAATACAGGAATTGCTTCAATAGCGTCTAAATAATCTTGACCAAGTTCTCTTTTAATTACTTCTTCACGTAATTCTTTACTAATTTTTTGCCAATTTAATTTTCCATCAGAAGTTAAGAATATTTTTTCTACTTCTTTATAACTTTCTTTAAGATCTTGAACTACAATAGTTTGGTACATTTTAGCAATATCTTTTCCTTTATAAGTTTGGCCTAAAAGAACATAATCTCCTTCTAAATCCATATCTCCTAAAATTAATTGCTTAATTTGAGTACCAAATCCTGCTCGTTCATCTATATAATGGGAAGGAGTTTCTTGCTGAAGTCTCCAATCTGCTGTAGGAAGTTCGTGAATAAAAGTATTATCAGATAAAACATAATTACTATCTTTTAAAGTATATTCAGCAAATCGTACTTTACCTTTAGCATCTACTTTATTTCCTACACCTCCAACTTTTACTGCTGATTCAAACATTGCTACAGTAAATTTACCAGCTTCCATGTCGTTATAAAGAGCTGTTAACTCTGAAGAAGTTTCTGCAAAAGATTTTGTTAATACAGTTTCTGCGTTTTTAATTTGAATTGGTATTTGTTTACCTTCAACAGTAATATGCGTAAAAATAAATGGTTTTTCAGGTTTAAATGGTGGGTTAATTAGCATTAAATCTTCAATAGTTTCTTTGCCTGCTAAAATTCTTTGATGCGCTTGTTCGTGGTCGGGAGTCCATCTATTTAACGATTCTAGTTGTTCTTTTCTTCTATTTGGGTGAATATAAGTAGCACCATCAGATTCATTGTTACCGTCGCTTTTTTCAGTCTTAGCTGTCCAAAATGCAGACAATTCTTTTTTATCTTGTAAACTTAAATTATTAGAAGAATTTATAATACTTAAAATATGATCTGCAGTTTGTTTTTCTGTAGGTTTAATACTATCGTTTAATATTATTGCTTTATAATAAGTAGGCAAGCTGCTAGTATCTCCATAAGTTCCTGGAGAAACTACTTGGGCAAAACGTTTTTGAATATCTCCTAAGTTTTTATAAAAACTAGAATCACCCGCAAGTAAAGTACTTAGCTGAGTGTTCATATAGTAAGTATTTAACAAATATTCTTTAAAAAAAGTAGTTCTATCTTCTTTTTTAATATTAGTGTCTATAAATTTATCAGTAAAACTAAATTCACCAGTTAATTCATTAACGCCTGTAATTATACCAACTTCTTTATATTTTTCTATTTCATTAGATAGAAAACCTTTTTTATTTAAATCAAAAGAGAAAAAATTATCTATAATAGTTCTTACTTCAGCATTATTAAAAGGAGCATTAAGATCTACTTTGTTATTTAAAAAAGTTAAAGTTTTAAATTCACTACTGTTTTTAAAATAATTAGGAATTAGTTTTAGTAAAGAAGATTTTTTTAATTTTTTATTAGTAATTATTTTATTAAATTCTAATTCTGCAAACTCAACAAGTTTATTTATTATTTCTTCTCTAGAATTTTTCTTAGCTTTTATGTACGGTAAAGTAGATTTATCTGCAGGAATAGGTAATTTATAATAAGCAGATTCTCTAGCATTACTATTAGAATAAAGAGCTAAACTAGTTGCTTCTAATTCAATATTACTCATGTCTGTATATCCTGCAGACTTTCTTTTTCCTTTACGAGTAAATCCATCTAAAATAACTATTTCTAAATTTTCTTGTAAATCATTAGTATTATCTTGAAGATCTTGAATAAAAGGCATTTGCGACATTAAAGTGTCTGCTCCTATTTCTTCTACATAAGCTTTTAATTTATCAGGATCTTTAAAAATTTCAAAACGTTTATTAATAAAACCTGAAGCTATTAAATTATATACAGTTTCACCGTCTATATTTCTAAAACTAGAAACTATTTCTTTTTCAGCAGCTGGTTGTAAAATTCTAGCTAATTTTTCTACTAAAGACTTAGAATTTTCTTTGTCTTTTATATTAGATCCTATTATCTCGTTTGAACTAGGTTTTAAATAAGTAAAAGGATTAGAATTTTGTGAAAGTTCTAAAGCTATATTTTCTACTGCTTGTAAAAAATTTCCTATATTTCTAAAATTTCCAGTATCTCCTGAAGGTATCCAAATATTTTCTAATTGATCTTGAGTAACAAAAATATTATATTCATTTAAAACTTGTTCTATATCTTTAAATAATTCTACTCTGTTTTGAGTTGTTTTCCAAAAATTAGAATCATAAGCAACTTTTTTCATTGTTGAAATATCCTGGTAAAACTGAGTTGCTTTTTCTAAATTTATTATATTAGGATCATATTTACCATCTGTAATAAATATTTTATTAGTTGGATCTAAAAAGTCAGTAATTAAAATATCCCTAATCATACTATCAAGAGTACGTCTATTAGATCTAAATACTTTCATAATACCGTTATCTTCTTGAACAGCCATAAAAGTTGCATAATTTTTTTGACCCATTGCTACCCAAATATCAGTAGCTAGTTTTGGATTTTGATCTATAGCAGCTAAGATATCTTTTATAAAAGGACGATTAAGCTGTTTTAGCTTATCCATCATATCTTTCATAGTGTAGCTATTAGAAAGTTTAGAAATTAAATAACTATATACTAAATTAGCTTTTTCATATTCTTCTACTTTAAAACTATTAATAACTACGCCTGAATTTTTTCTAGTGGACTTGTATTTAGGTAATCTTGAAAGTAAATTTTTTAATTGATGGCTTAGACTTTCTCTAGAATTTACTGTTATGTAAGACTTATCGTAAGATTGTTCTTCAGTAGTAACGCCTTCGTTTAAATCATCAAAAATAGTAGTGTTTTCTTCTTCTCTTGTTTTAGAAATACCGTTATAATCTTTAGCTTTATTTTCTAAAGTAATGTAAATATTTCTTTCTTTTAAAGTATTATTAAACATTTCTAATAATGTTGTAGTTCCTGTAAAAGCATAAAATGGAGTATTATTTTCCCCCATAATTTTAGTACTTTTAGTTCCGCCTTCTGTAATTATTTGAAATAATTTATATAGTGTTTGTGCTAATTCTGGGCTATTAGTTTTTATTTTAGCAATAGTACCAACGAGTCTTGTTAAAAGTAAACTATAAAATTTATCTACTCCTATCTTATTAATAATTTCAGCTTCACTCATTATATTTGTAGGATCAATTTTAAATCTTTCATTTTCTAAAATTTTCTCCATTGAGCGCTTTAAGTAAGTAAACGCATGTTCTCTTTCTATAGGGTTTTCATATCTATAAACAGTTTCTCTTTGTTTTAGTGAAGTCCTAGCTTTAAAATTAGTATTTTTAAATTCAATTTTATTAGCATAAACACCTAAATTTATATTTTCAAAAAGATCATTTATATTAGGACTGTTTTTAGTATAAAAAGCTTTTAACATTTTATACATTCCAACAAATTGTTTAGCTATAACATCTTTAGATTTTACAGTGCCTTTTGTTATTGCAACTAAGATATCTAAAGGAGTTGTCATAGTTTTTTCTACTTCGGGTCTAAAATCTAAATAATCATAACTTTTTTTAGTTCCTTCTAGTTCTATAGCAGCTTTAGTAAACTCTATAAATTTATCTGCTAATAATTCTTCTACTGTTTTATAATTAGGCAATTGTTTATATTCTTTGCCGTCTTTAACTACTATTTCAATTGGCAATTCATCTTTGTATTTTTCATATGCTTCATTTACTAATTCCATACGAACTTTTAAAGGCAATGCTAAATTAAATATTACGTGAAAAGCTTCATGATAAGTAGTACCTTCTTCAGTATTTTCCCATAAATACATAGCCGCTTCTGTAAATAATCCATGAAGAACTTTTCCTTGACGTCTTGCTTCTACAAGCATTTCCCAAGTTTCTTTTGGTAAATAATTTTTAAGATTTTCAAAATCTCTAAACATTCTTACACTGCCTTTTACTCTAGCTGAAGTCTCTGTTTTATTTTTTCTTCTATTATAATTTTCTCCAAATACTTTTTTTAAGTATTCTACAGCTTTTGCTTTGTCTAACTTTACTTCTTCTGTAGAATCTTTTTGTTCTTTTAATTTTGGTCTAACTATTTCATCAGGATTTTCGTCTGAAAATGTATTTATATCGTCACCTAAATTTATATCATTTCCAAATTCTTCAGGTATAGGAACATTTTCTTCATTAGAAATAATATCTCCAGATAATAAGATTAAGTCATCTAAAGTTTGTCCACTTGGTATTCCTAAAATATTATCTGCAATTTCTTCTACTTCTGACTCTACAGTTTGAGTTACGTATTCTTCTGCAGCTGCGGTAATTATACTAGTTTTAGGTTTAGTAGTTGGTTCAGATATTTCAAAAATATTTTTAATATCTTCTAATTGAGATTCTATATCTGCTCTTAAGCTATCATCTATATCTGCAGATAGATCAAATTCATAATTTCCTACAACTGTTTCGTATTCTTCTATAGTAGGATTAGGATTAGTTAAAAGTGCTTGTGCATCTATAGAAAAATCTGTAATAGGATTTTTAAATTTAATTCTTTTTTTAGTAATAGTTTTATTTGTAGTAGGCTCTTCTATATCAGCTTTAGTATCTGTAGTAGTAGAAGTTGAGGCTATAGGAGTAGGAGTAATTTTAGGAGTAATCTTTTTTAACTCTTCTATTTTTGCAGTTATTTCAGGATCAGTAAAAAAACTTTTTGTAGCTTCTTGGCTTAAATTATTAGGTGTATTTTCAATTATTACTATACCATCTATTCCTCTTTGTACTTGATCAACTTGTTGTATTTCTAATACAGATAATCCTTTGTTATTAATTATTACTTTAGCAATTATCCTAACTTCACGACTAGTATTATTTAAACTTTTTGGTTTATAAAATTTTACTATAGTATCACTATTAGGATTATTTATACTATCGTTTATTTCATTAATAGGAGCGTTAAACACGGGACTTTCGTCTTTTTTATCTTCAGTGTTTGTTACAGGACTATTACTTATAATTGTACTACTCGTAGTATCAGGAACTTTTACAGTTAGTATATTATTTATTGCTTCTTTTTCAGCAGAACTTAAATTATAAGCTTCTAATACAAAAGAACTAGAATGAAATAAATTACCATCTTCCTGAAATAAATCTGTTTTTATAGCACCAGCATTAGCAATAAAATTATTATAGTCACCACTGTTAATTCTTAAATAATCTACTCTAAATATTTGTTCGCCTAAAAATTCTAAAACATTCCCGTAACCATCTTTACTATCATAAGAAACAGTTATATTTTCTGATATCTCAGGACTGTATTGAGAAACTACAAACTTATTATTTACAAATTCTACTGTAGTTCTATAAAAATTAGATTCTATTTTTTTACGTATTTCTTTTATTTTATCTACGTTAGTTTCCTTTCTTAAATTATCTAATTCATTTTCTAAAGCATTAATTATTGAAGTATTTTTAACTAAATTATTAAATAATCTAACTGGATATAATCCATATGCAGAAGGTACTAACATATAAGGAATACCTTCAGTAAGATTTTCTTTTATTTTAATTCCTAAATCTGAATTTAAAAGTTCATTTAATATTTTAGCATTTTCTTGGCCAGAACCTATACGAAGTTCTCCTTTTACTTTAATTATTATTTTAAAAGGAATCTTTTTACTTTCTGATTCATTTTTTTTTAAAGAATTTATACTATTTATTAATTGTACAGGATTTGCTTTTAAAGGTATTTCTGGACGGCCTGGTTCTCTGCCATTGTTTAAATTTTTTTGAATTTTTTGTAAAATTCTTACTGTAGTAAGAGATTTTTTTATTTGTTTTGGAGAAAAATTATTTAGTCTTTCTTGAGATATTTCAAATTTATTATTGAGTTCTAAATTTTTATCAGAAAGTAATTTATCTAGTAAACCATTTTCTAATATATTTTTAAATTCTTGTTCTGTGTGAAATTTTCCGTCATACCAATACTGACAAGCTGCCATAATTAAATTATTTAATTAGATTAACACTTTTTAAATATATTGTCTTCATTAGTAAACATATCTAAATAATTTCCTGGAATTGTAGTAGATATTTCTAATTCTTTTACAATATTAGTAAAATTATCTGTAATAAAAGCTTCTCTAACGGCAATTTCTTGAGCAGATAAATTACTTGTTACTGCAGAAATTTCAGAATTTACATTTGATTCTACAATAGCATTTCTTAATTCGCGTAGATGATTAGGCATGCCCTCTTTCCAGGCTGGCAGTCTACCTATAAATATATCTTCTTGATATACATCAATAGCAATATTATTAGCAGTTGGGTTTTGCGTTTTATTAAAGTCATTGTCAGCTATTTTAAAAGTAGCTTGAATATTATTTTCTCTTAATTCTTTATTATTTAAAAATTCAGGAGAATTAATTACTTCAGTATCTACAGGTTGATCAGTATTTTCTTTATTTAAAAATTTTCCTGATAGTTCATTTCTTATAGGAGCATTGCTTACTATTTCTTTATCATGAGTAATAGGAATAGTAGCGTAGTCACTTACATTAGTTCCTGGTTGATAAATACTTGTAGAATGCAATTCTTCTATTATAGCTCCATATTTTTCAGCTATTGTAGTAGATTCTTTTTTTATTGGAGCAGGTTGATTAGCGTCTTCAGGATCTGCATAATTTAATTCTGAAGGTTTAGCATCTTGATTAGTTTTTTGAATTGTTGCTAAAGCTTGAAAAGCATTTAATATATTATTTAAATCAGTTATATCATTTGGATCAACAGAATTTGCTAAGTCTTGTAGTTCATCTATGCTATCTATTCTAATACTAATTCCTTGTTTATTTAAATAATCTAAAATAGCATTAAATAAAACTGGTTTTTTACTAATTTCTTCTATAATTAAATCAGTATTAATAGGCATTCCTCCTTTAGCATTTTCTGCAACGTTTGGGGCTCCTCCAAAAATACTACTAAATTCTTGTGCTAATACGTCGGCTATATCATCTTCTAATTTTTGATCTACTATTTCACTGTCAGGATCTAAGGATGCTAAATCTCTAGTTGCGGCTTTTGCTCTATTAGAAGATTTGGCTTTTAATAATTCTTCTTCTGCTAGTTTTTCTAATTCAGCTCTTAATATCTCTTCTCTTGTATTTTCTAATTCAGTATAAAATTCTATAAATTTTTCAGCTCCTTTAGCAGTAAACATTGTATTAAACATTGCTGCTATTCTAGCTTTTTCTCTTTTGATTTTTATTAAATCTTTTATAGTTTCTTGCGCCTTGGCTTTATTTTCATTAAATCCTACAGGATCTGAAGATTGCCACTCTTCCATTATAGCTTGATAAATAGAATTAGTATTATCAGCAAAATTAACTCTTTCATTTTTATCTAAAGAAATACTTTCTGCTTTAATCATGTCAGTTACTTTAGAATCTATACTAGTAGCTGTTATTCCTGATAATTCTTTTTCTAATTCTTGTTCACGCTTTTTTAAATTATTAATATTACTATCTAAAGAAATCATTTGTTCTTTAGCAGCTTCTGTTAAATTTGCTATATATTGAGCTTTAACAACAGGATCTTTTGAAATTTCATCTCCTATAAAACTAGCAGCTTTTTTTTGCATACTAGAATATTTTCTATTAATAGCGCCATCTACAAAAAGATTTTTATCATTAAACATTAGTTCAATATCTTTATGAGACTTTATAATAGATTCTGTAGTTTTTCTTGCTTTATCTAAAGTAACTTTTCTAGATTTTTCATCAAATTGAAAACTACCGTCAGGAGTATTAAATGAATATAAATTATTAAATTCTTTTATATCCATTTTTTCTAATGCATCAAAATCTTGATAAATAGTATCTTCTATTCCGTTTTTATATCTATTAGAAACAAAAGAATGCCAATAAGCATGTTCACTGTTTTTATAATCAAAAGTATTTTTTTTACCTAATTGACTATCCATGTCCTCTTGTAACTTACTAGAGCGTACCATGTTTTCTATATTATTTTTTAATACAGGTTGTATTGGAGTTTCTTTATATTTTTCTATAGTAAGTTTATCTTTTTCTTGTTGTTTTTTAAACTCAGACATACTCTCTTTAATACCTCCGTACCAACCAATTCCAAGTTTTACTTTACCAGTTTCTTCGTTTATTTTAATAGGTAATCCTACGCCTATCATACCCATAAGCGCACCAATAGTAATAGAATCTTGTCCTTCTGTAGAATCTAAATAATTTCTAGTTGCTGTTACCATAGCATTAGAAAATCCTACAGAAGTTTTTATTGCATTATCTGAATATAGAGAAGAATAATAATCTGCATAACCATGTTCAATTACTCCTTGAGAAAATTCTTCAAAACCTTCTGTAACTGACCCTCTAGCTCCTATCATAGAATATCCTATAATCTTTTTAGCTAAATTTGCTTGAGAAGCTTTTGTAACTAATTTTCCTGTTGTTTTACTTATAGTAGTTCCTAATAAAGGATTTTTAATAGGATTAAATCTAGCAATACCTTGAGATAATCTATACCCTCTATTAAATATAGAGGGTAATTGTATCATTTGCGAAAATCCTACTAAAGGTATATTAGTAAACCAAGCTAATTCTCCTGCTTGTTCTGCACCATAAGAAGCTCTTGATAATACTGCTGGGTCAATAGATTCTTCTATAGTTGCTAATGCATCTTCTTGCGACATACCATTTGCTAATGCATTTTGATAAGCAATTGATAATTCAGGGTTATTGTCAATATGTTTTGCTAAAATATCAGTTTTAGTTCTTTCGTATGTATCTCTGGCTATTATACTAGACTCATATCCTGCTTGGCGAACCATTGATGTAGCAGACATAATACCTTTACGATATTTATCTGTTAAAGAAACTATTTGCCGCATTTTTGCAAAATCATTTACTGCATCTAATCCTCTCATTACTTTAACACTTCTACTAAAAAGTGCAGTACCTTGCGCAGCAATTCTAGCAGTATTAGCTGCTAAAGCAGGAGCAGTTCCTCCGAAAGTTCCTATTGTTGTTCCTGTTAAAATTAATTCGCTTAAAACAGCTCCTCCAACAAATGCTGCTGCAGGTGCTATATCATTATTAATAGATTTCATTGGATTAGTTGCTAGTCTAGCAAAAAAGCCTTTATCTCCTTCATAATATTCAGAACCCCCGTATACAACAAATTTTTTATCTAAATACTCATCGGCAGCTGACCAAGCATCCATAGGAGCATTATTAAATATATTTTGAGCATCCCAAGTTACTAAGCCTTTAAATAAACCATAAGTAAGCGGAACTAACCCTGTAGTAGCTGTAGCAAGTCTTCCTGTTAATTTACCTGCTGTATTAAAAAACTCACTCATAAATCCTTGATTTTCATCTAACTCATCAAGGAATTGTTTTTGTTTTGTATTATAATTTCTTTCGTAATAATTTAAATATCCTTCTACATCTTTGTCAAATCTAATACCAAATTTATCTGGATCTAAAAGTTTTACCATTTTAGTTCCATGATCTTCTATGTACCTTTCTCGTTCATTTTTATCAGGAATAGCTTTTGCTAAGTCTATCTCATTATAGAGATCATATGAAGCAGCACTAGTCATAAAGTCAGTTCCTTTAATACTAGGGGTAAAGAAACTATCTCCTAATGTGCCTGTAAGTGCTGCAAGATTTTTATCAGCGGGATTGTCAGGATCTCGATATAAATCAGAGCTTTTAAATGTAGGTAATTTTAATCCTTCATCAATAGATATAGGAGGTAAATAATTATCTACAGCTGTATTTACTTTTTCTTTACCAAACCCAACTTCTAATTCTTCTTCGTCTTCCATATTTATCTTATTACAGTTCCAACAGGTAAAACTCTATTACTATTAGTTACATTATCTCCGTCTTTCATATAAAATGCAGGTACAAAATTTATATCTTCATATCCATTTCTTGCCATAGGAATGTCTTCTATTCTTCCTGTACCATAAGTCATATTTAACATTAATAATGCTGTAGGTAAATTACTATTTACTTTATTTACTTCTTTAGTTGTTACAAATTCTGTTTTAATTATAGTGCCGCTATCATCTTTAGTAAGTTTACTTACATTTGCAGTAAGTTTTTGATCTTTTACTTCATATTGAATAGCAAATCCTTCTGAAGTACCGTTTGCTAAATTATTCCAAATTGCAGGTGGTTCTACGAAATTTTTATATTCATTATTGCGTATACCGTCATTAATAGTTTGAGCTGCCCCCCAATATAATTCTCTTCTTTTAGAATCTGATATCATCCAAATAGGAGCAAAATTTTCTGTAGCCATTCTTACTGCTTCCTGCCCTTCATTAGTACCTAATCTAATTCCATTTTCTACAGCGTTAGCATATACGTCAGAAGTATTTGTACTAAGATCTAAGTTAGTAGCCCCAGTATTTAAATATAAATTATCAGGATTAGCTTTTCTCCAACTAGCTATTTGAGCTTGATTTACTATTGAAGATCCTTCTGGAACTGTTTCTTTATTTACTCCAAATCCAGTTTTTATAGCATTAGAAACAGCTCCATTTGTATTTTCTTTAGTATTTGCATATTCTTCTTTAATATTATATCTAACTATCCAATTACCGTTAGGGTCTTTTCCTACTAAATGAGGTCTGTCTGTGTTGTAAGCAGCTATAGTATACTCAGTATCTCCTGCAGTATTTTCTAAAGTAGAACTATTTGTAATATTTGCTCTAGGCATTGCACTTGCCCCTGTGGTATTAGCAAGTATTTCTTTTGCAAAACTAGTACTAATTCCTCCACTAAATTTTCCTAATTCGTCGCTCATAGTAACTTCTAATGGATTTACTACTGACGGATTATCTATTCTTAGATTAGTTTCATATTGCTTTAAAATTTGACCTAACACAATAGTAGCATAATCTTTTCCTTTATTTCTTGAAAAAGTTACATCTTCTGGAGTTACAGATAATTTTTTAGTCGAAGATTTAACTTCTTCTAATTCTCTAAAATAAACTGAAGACAATGAGTTTAGTAATCCTAAAGGATTTGCTGTAGATGTTGCTTCAAATGTTTTTGGATTATATCCATTTTTTTGAAGTATTTTTTCATATTCATTTTTTGTTTGAGCATCAATTTTAATATCTTCATAAGTAACTGGATTCTTTATATCAGTCAGTAATTGATTACCTGTTTGTTTTAAAACCTTATTAGGAATAGGTACGAAATTATTTTGAATATTTTCTAAACTACCAAATAATAAATTACCACTTTCTCGAATTACTCCATTTAACATGTTTTGAGAAGATACTAAAGATAATTGATTAGATATAATTTCTTTTGCTATTATTTCTTTTTTTGCCTTTAATTCTTTTTTTACAGCAGGATCTGTAGCTTTAGCTATTTGATTATTTAAATCTAAAATTTCATTTTTATCTTTAGTTATTGTCGTAGAATAATCTTTGAATATATTCTGTAAACCAATACTTGATTTATATATATTACTAGCAGTATTACCAAAGTCTTCATCTAATGTCTTTAACTCAAAACGTTTATCATTTGCAGTTAATGCTTCAAAATCTTTTTGCAATTTAATTTTTTGAGTATTTAAAGGATCTCCTGTTCCTGAATTTGCAACTACACTTGTTGCAGGTAAATTAGTTAATTCTCCTGCAGAAATTGTAGTAGGGATTACACCTATTTCCGCCATTTTTTTCACTGAAGCATCATGAGCATTTTTTTCTCCTTCAGTATTTTTTGTAATTGATAAATCAAGTTTTGAACTACGGAAATCTACTAAATCAGTTGCTACATACGCAAGTCTATCTAAATAACCTAATTGATCTTGTTTATATAAATCTAGAGCAAAATCACTATAAGTATTATTTGCTTGTGCTTCTTGATATGATTTTTGTAATTCATTTAAATTATTTTGTGCTTTTTTTACAGCATCTTCATTATTTGATTGTTTTTTTGCAAAGTCTAATTGATTTTGCATTTTTTTTAAACTTCCCTCATAAACAGCATCTTTAAATTGATCAGGATCTAAATTTGGATTATTAGCAGCAAGAGTTTCAAGTCTATGATTATTATAAAAATATTCTCTATCAGCTTTATCTATAAGATAATCCCTAAATCTAGGTTGAGTTTTTAAAAAATTTGCAACTTCTGTTTGAGTTTGCGCATGATCTTTAAACGTAATACTTTTTTTTAAATTAGCTTCATCAAAGTTATTTTGTGTTGCTAAAGCTGTAATTTCATCATATTCTTGATTTGCTAACATTCCTGTTAGTTTTAAACTCAAGTCTTCTAGTTCTTTTTCTCTATTTTCTTCAGGAGGTCTAGTATTTATACTTGTATATTTTTGTGTTCCAGGATCGTAATTAGTACCATTAAAAGTATTTTTAATTTTATAATCCCAAGTTTCTAAATCTTTTTGATTTATTTTTCCTTCTTTTAATCTTTTGTCTTGCTCTTCGTAAGCTTTTTTATAAGTTTCATAATTTCCTACAACAGCTTTAGTTTCTGCATCTGCAGCAAAAGATTTATTTAATTTTTTTAATTGTATAGCAGCTTGTCTATAATTTCCTGTCCTTGCTAATTCTTCTGCAATATAATCTGTTTTTCCTTGTAACTCTTTAACTAATTCTTTTCCTCTAGTATCATCTTGAGATAATCTTGCAATATTATAAGTAGCATCTTCTAACGCAAGACTAGTAGCATCGTACTTAGTCTGCATATCAGAAAGAGGTTGCATTAAATTTTCTATTCCTAATGGTTTATATTCTGTATTTTTAAAAGGAACATGAAAGGGAGTAACTGGCATAATTAAATTTTTTAATTTTAAACTTTTTTATTTTTAAACTTTTTTATTTTTTTTTAACCATGTCTTCCATATATTTTGATAATCTACCTAATATAGTATTATATTCTAAGTCTCCTACTACATCTGGAGCAAAAGCTTTTAATTTTTGAAAATCAAAGCTATTTTTTTGATCAGCAGTCATTTTATCATTAATTCCTTTTATTCCCTCAGCTATGTGAGCCGCTTTGGCTGCTTTAGCTAATTTATTATATTTAGTTACCTCTGCTAAAGCTTTTGATGTATTTTCTTTATTTATTTTATCAGTCTCGTATTTTATTTTTGCATTAGCGTTTTTTTCTGCTGTTTCTATTTTATTAATTTCTCCTGTTACACCTTGACTTAATTTTCCTAAATTTGCTAAATAAGTACTTCCTTGAGCTTTTTCTTTTAAACCTTTTGTAGCACCAGCTCCAAGATCTTTTGCTGTATTTATACTATCACTATAATCTACAAATTGAGGATTTATATCTCCTGCATATATATCTCTTAAGTTTATTTGATCAGCTGGAGTAAGTCCTTGATAAAAATTATAAGCAGGGCTAGCCATACTAGCAGCAAAAGCTAAAGGACTCTCTTTATAATTTAAATTAAATTTAGCCATTTCTAATGCTTGTTTTTTAGCATAATTTTCTCTAGCAGTTTGTTTTTCTTCTTCTGTAAGATTTTCTCCAGTATTTAATTCTGGTATTTCAGAATCATCTACAGCATCTGGAAGACTATCAAAATCTATATCTATTTTTCTTGTATCTTCTGGATTACTCCCTTCTTTTTCTTCTCCTTCTGTATAACCTTTTAATATTTTATTATCAAATACTTGATTAGGTGAAGTAAAACCTGAAGTTCCTTCCATCATATTCATTATATTTTGATATGCTACGCTAGGAGTATTTACAGATTGTGTAGTAGTTTTAGGTACTGGAACATTATTGTTTGCGGGAACAAAGTCTTCTCCTATTATTTCTTTATATTTTTCTAATACATCAAATTCTGTAAGAGGAGTATCTTGTTTTCTTCTTGCTATAACTATTTGATTTTTGCCTATTTTATAAACATCTTCAACCATGCTCGTATTTGGATCTTCAGTACTTCTTATTAAGTATTTATTTTCTGGAGGGTCTGTTAAATCCCCTCCGTTAACGAAAAAACGCCTATCTCCTAAGTATCCTCCCATACCGTCTACATCATAATAATCACTAAGTCCTCTATTCATAGTACCTCCCATATTGTACATCCTACCTCCGTATCCAAAACTACTAGGTAAACCTTCTATATATTGCGTACCATCTGCTACATTTATAGGAGTATTTGCTCCTAAAGGATTTCCTTGACCCATTAGTGGAGTTGCTAAACTTGCTAAATTATTTACAATTCCTGATGCTTTTTTTATATCTTCATTTATTGAATCAGTATTTTGAATAAATGTATTAGTTGAATCTGCAGTATTTGTTACTAATCCAGGTATGTTTCCTGTAAAAGCATTTGCTGCTATTCCTGTTATTCCATCTGCCGCTGCACTAAATTGTTTTTCTTTATTACTTTGATTAGGATCAATCATACCATAAATTGAATCTATACCTTGAGATGCATAACTTCCAACACCTGGAATTGCACTTGCAATACCTTTTAATCCTCCTGCAACACTTGCTCCAAATAAATTATCTTTTCCTTCTGTACTTAATACCATTCCTTTTCCTGGAACAAACTCTCCGCCTGTAGCATACATTTTGCCGCCACATCCGTAACATCTACCTCCCATTCCATATTGTGTAGGTAAATTTCCTCCATATGCATTGTTAGTTATTGTACTATCAGGCATAAGAAATTCATTGTATTTAGCTATTTCTTTAGCTTTATTAGGAGACCAAGTTTGCATAAAAGGTTGTCCTGTCATAGAATTAATTTGCCCACTCATGTCATTGTCGCCAATAACTTCTCCCATATAATTTGTACTAGGATCTTTATAGTAAGCTCTAGATAAATCACTACTACCTAATAAAGCGTTTTCTGCTGCTACTTTAGAAGGGTATTCCGTTGCAAATTGAGCATCTGCAGGATATTGATACTGACTATAGTCAACAGGTGGTGGTTCAGAATTATCATAAAATCCTCCCATATTATACATTCTACCACCATGTCCAAAAGCAATATTACTTAAAGGTCCTCCGTAAGCACCCATTCCAGGAGGCATTCCTTGTGGAGCTCCTTGTTGTTGCATAGCCATTTGTTGCATCATCATCATCTCTTCTTCAGAAGGTTGTCCTTGAGGCTGTCCTTGTTGCATCATTGCCATTTCTTCAGGAGAAGGTTGTCCTTGTTCCATCATCATATTAGGATCCATTATTGAAGGATCCATCATACTTGGATCCATTCCTTGACTAGGATTTTGTGGAGCCATGCCTTGTCCAGACATTGATGCTAATACACTAGGATCTAATTCATTAATTTCTTGAAGCTTTCTTTCTATTTCAGATTGCTTAAATATTTCTTGAGCCTCTTGTAGCTTAGTAAGATTTTTTTCTATATTAGCCATTTCTAATGTATCATCTGTTCTACGAGAGTTTGGCTTTTGTATAGATTTAGATATATCTGCAAAAGTTTTTCCTACATAATTTTTAGGTAAATTAAATTCTGCTACAAGATCTTTTGTAATTTCTAATCTGTTAGAAAAAATATAATCTCCAAATCTAGTTTCGCCTTCTTCTACACGAGCATTTTTTCCAACAGGAATTCCTCCTAAAGGATTTTCTTCATGCGTACCTCCTTCGTTATACTCATCTAGCATCCCACCAGCATTATACATTCTTCCTCCGTATTTCATATTAGAAAGAATATTTTGTTGAACACTTTGGGGAAGCGCCCTAAATCCTGGATTATTAATTTTCTTGTTCATAACAGCAAATTTTTATAAAAGTATGATTTTTTTCTGTATATTTTAAATATATTTTAATTAAACTAACTAAACCTAAGAGGTTTTAATAAACTTTCAAATAAAGGTTTTTCTATTGCATTTATTTGTTTTTCTAAATATTCAGATGGAACTGAATTTTGCATAGCTTTTATAACCTCATGGTTTTTATCTATTTCTACAGTAAGACCTAAACCTTTATCAGAATAAGGTTTTTGTGTTGGCAAAGAAGGCATTTGTAATTCTTCAGGTTGAGCATTAAATTTTGCACTAGAATTCTTAGCATTAGCTTCATCAACAGTTGCGTATTGTTCCCACTGTTTTAAAATAGTAGGATCGTAAGTACTAAGTTTTTTAGGTAACGTATTTAATATTTGAGTTACTTTACTAACATAATCAGATTCTCCCCCAGCATATCCTGCTTTTGCTACAGCATTAAGATGTTCTTGCGGAGTTTTAGCAGCAAACACTCCATTTTTTCTATATCTTTTGTTATCAATATAAAAATCTACTTGCGCTTTTAAACCATCTTTAACAGTAGGATAAGCTCTCCAGTCATAATTTTTACCAGTTCCTTTATTTAACATGTTTACTGTTTGACCTTTCCAAGATCCTCCTGCTCTTAATCCTCCAAAATTATTATATTTAGAACTTAATTCTGACGTACCATAACCTGTCTCAAATAATATTTGAGATGTAATACCTAAAGCATTTAAATCTTCTCCAGCAGCTATACGTCCTTCTTTTTTTGCTTCTGCAATATTAGCAAGTACTAAATCATAAATAAATTTAGAACTTTCTGCAGGGCCTGATTTTTTGAAATTATAACTATTATTTTCTGGCGGATCTGTAAGCAAATTAGCTAATATACTTTGATATTTTTCAGAAAAATTCATTTAGGGTTTAGTATTTATTTGATTTATAAATTGAGGTTTTAAAGGCTGAAGATAAAGAGGCCCAGAAGAGGTAGGATTATTTCTTGCTTTTTCTTCTAGTTCTTTAATTTTTTTTCCATACATTGTATTTACATATTGACCTTGATCAAATCTTTGAACAAAAGCTTTTCTGCCTGGAGATTTCATTAATCCAATACCACTATTAACATACGAAAAATCTCCAGGATAGCCACTACTAGCTAAATACCTAGCTTTTCCATTGTCCCATCCTGCAAAAGTCATTGCATGGGGAGAACTATCTCCTCCCATAAAATTAACTATATCTCCAGGTTTTACATTTCCTTTACTTTCTTCATCAAATTTTGGGTCACGGTATGTTCCTACAGTATTATAAGCAGTCCGATTATTTTTTGTTGCTTCTGTAAATTTATAGTTAGAAAAATCATGGGCCCTAGAAAATTGTTTCATATAATTTTTAATTGTTGGGACACATCTTGGTAAAGCGCCTGCAGCTCCCATACAACTAGGATCAGGAAATCCACTTTCACTTACGTCTACAGCTTTTTTCCAATATGTTCTAGGATCTTTGTTATTTTCGTTATAATCATAAGCAACTTGTTTTCCATAGTTAACTATTTGGCGCGGAATATCCATAGCTTCATTATAATATGATTGTATTTGATCAGTTTCGCGACAAGGAGTATCTCCTTTACATCCATAATCAGGTATACAATTTCCATTTTCGTCTTTTATAAAACCAGGTTCACAATCTGTAGAATTATTTAAATTGCCTCCAACATTATAATATCTTCCTAAAGAAGATCCGTAACCACTTGCTAAAAATCCTCCGTTACTTTTTTTACTATTTATTATACGTTCTTGTTTTAGCATAGATGCTGTAGGTTTTTTTCCTGAACCTGCATTTGCTCGTATGTTATCCCAAAGACCTCTTTTAGAATAACTTCCGTCTGCACGTTTAATCATTCCGCCATTAGCACGTTGCATTTCATTTTGCATTTGTGGTCTATTTTCTTCTAGCGTCTGTTCCTGTACTTCTTTTTTATAATTTCTTCTATTAAAAATATCTTGAATAGAACTATATCCTTTTTGAAAGTTTATAGGATGTTCAAATCCATGCCAATTTTTTTTACCTACTTTATCTAATTCTCCTGGTACATGTACGATTTTTTTATCTTCTTCTCCTTCTTCATTTATAAAAGGTACTTCTTTATCATATCCACTATAATATAATGGATCGTATCCTGTAAAATATTGTACTGCTTTAGCTATAGGATTAGTGTAATTAGTTTCATTAATACTAATTGCAGGTGTAGGTATATAATGTTTTTTATTTCCTTTTTTAAACATAGGC
>Ga0315291_10002555_pt1 | contig 23802 bp, 18 predicted proteins | sample YL17G12_20_MG_FD_203070 | JGI IMG/M metagenome (GOLD analysis project Ga0315291, IMG submission 203070) | Sediment microbial communities from Yellowstone Lake, YNP, Wyoming, USA - YL17G12_20 | ecosystem: Environmental > Aquatic > Freshwater > Lake > Sediment | place: USA: Wyoming | collected... | reverse complement strand
CAGTACTACGGCCCGGGCGCCTTCAGCGTCACGCAGGCCGAGTCCAAATGCCCGGACATCCAGATCAAGCTCCGCCCCACCGAATCCCCCGGCGGTGGCCTGGAAAACATGGTCCCCAAGATGACCGCGCTGGTGCGTACCACGGTGTCGCTGCCGCCCGCCAGCGCGCTCCCGCCTGAGGGCGCGATTATCGAGTACACGACGAGTGATCCCGAATGCCCCAAGGTGCGGGTGCAGGTGACGAACGATGCGCGGGTCTGGCAGTCGAAAGTCCAAGGACCACCTGAGCCCCCCGTGAAACCCCTCTAGCCGTAGACCGCAGGAGAGTCGTCATGCCTCGCCCCTGGAAGACCTATCTCGTCGCGCTCGCCAGCCTGAGCCTCTTCGGATCGGCGGCCGCGCAGGACCAGCCGCCCGCCGAGCCGCCGCCCGCGCCGCGCATCGAGCTCAGCACGCAGGAATGGAATTTCGGCGTGGCCTGGCAGGGTCAGCCGCTCAAACAGGAAATCACGGTCAAGAACGCCGGCACCGCCCCGCTGGAAATCAGCGAGGTGAGCAGCTCGTGCGGCTGCACGGTGCCCACCAAGCCGAAAAGCCCGCTGGCGCCCGGCGAGTCCAGCACGATGACCATCTCGTATGACTCGGCCAAACGCCCGGGACAAGCAAATCACACCGTGACGCTGATCACCAATGATCCGGCGCAGCCGAGGGTCCCCATCAAGCTGACCGGCGAAGTGAAGCCGGTGTATGACCTCGACCCGAAGGAGGGGCTGATCTTCGGGCAACTCACGCAAAGCTCGAATGAGGCCCGCACGGTGAAGATCGCGAACAAATACACCGCCCCGCTGCACCTGCAACTCAAGGAAGGGCAGGACTTCGGACCCTTCGGAATCCAGCTCAAGGACGTGGAACCGGGCCAGCGCTACGCGCTCTCGGCGACCACCAAGCCGCCGCTCAAGGTCGACCGCTTCCAGGCCATCGTCCTCCTGACCACCGGCCTCGAGCTGGTTCCCGAGATCCGGGTGCCGCTGTACGGCTTCGTGCAGCCGCCGGTGTCCCTCCGCCCGACGAAGCTCTTCTTGCCGAAGAATTCCGTCAGCGACATCAAACGTGTGCTGCAGCTCTCGTACACCCCCGACTACCCGCTGGAGCTCACCACCGTCAAGGCGACCCACGACGCCATCAAGGTCGCGGCGCAGAAAGCCCTACCGGGGCCGGACGGCAAACCGGTCGATGCGTACCAGATAACAGTCACGCTGCCTCCCGGCGAGATGATCCCCGAGGACGCCGAGCTGGCAATTGAGATCACGACTAACGCCAAAGACCCACAATACCAGCGGTTCGTGGTCCCCGTTCAGATCGTTGTCTCCCCATCGGCCCGGCCTGCGGCCGCGACGAGCCCCGGGGCTTCCGGCGGGTCGCCGGGCGAAACCGCCGCGACAAAACCCACGCCACCCGCTGCAAGACCATAGCGATTGGGAGGGAATCTGTGGGGCCGGCATCTCTTCTGCCGGCCTTGCTGGTAACAGACACCGGGAACGCCCTGCCGGGCCAGGCTCCAGGGTGTCACGCCAGAATCTCTGGCGCCCAGGCGGCGGACCCGCTTGCCTGAAACGCCGCTAACATTCGGAGCTTCAATACGTTATCGCTCGTTCACCCTCTCGGGTGACATTCGCGCGTGTTTTGCTTGCAGCACACTTGGTTGTTGGGTATACTACTCGTGGCTCCCCACAGTTGCCGTACCCGGTGCGTATTGTCGGCTCCCACCTCCGGGTCTTCGGCTCCGTGTTTTCTAATGCGGAACGTTGCGCGCGCTAATGCAACGCCATGCGTTCCGACAAAAGGCGGCGTCCCGTGAGGATGTTGATGCGCGGGCGTTGGACATGGGCATAAGCCGGATGGGAGAAGCGATGCTTCCGAGTGAGCCGCAGGAAACCACCAGCAGGGTCGTAAAAGCCAAACCGCAAGCCAAGCTGCCCACCGCGGCCGTCCTGGAGACGTTGCCACCGGCGGACATCAAACTGCTGAAACAGGTCCTGGTCAGCACAGCAGAGTACGTCCCCAACGAGTTCCTCGACCGGCCCGAGGCCGAGGCACTGCTGCGGCGACCGCTCTATGCCTGGGACGACCAACCGACGGCCAGCGACGACAGCGGGGTCTATGGGCTCGATGCGGCCGGCGATGTTATCCGGGCGTTGGATCGGGAACACTTCCTGTTCCTGCGGTTGAACTATTGCCGTCGCCGCACATTCCAGATTCTCCACGAGTACGTCGGCCGGCGTCTGAACGCGGAAGCGATTGCGGAACTGCTGCGCTGGGAACGGGCGACGGCGGAAACGCGCGGCGAGCTTGTGCGGGGGAACATCCCGCTGGTGCTGGCGATGGCCAAGCGCACGCGCATCACCGCGATCGACCTGACCGACCTGATCAGCGAGGGCAATCTGGCGCTGTTGCGGGCGGTCAACAAGTTTGACTGCGCGCGCGGCTACAAGTTCAGCACGTACGCGTGCCGGGCCATTCTGAAGAGCTTCTCGCGCGTCGCCACGCGGACGAGCCGGCGCCGCGTTCTGTTCCCGACCGAGTTCGACCCGGCCCTCGAGCGCAGCGACTTTGCCGAGCGGAGCCGCGCCTCCCACGAAGGCGACTGCGTCCACGAGCTCAAGTCCATCCTGCTGGAGAATGAGGCCCAGTTGAGCGAGGTTGAGCGGCAGGTGATCCTGGCGCGGTTCAACATCGACGCCGGCGCCGACAACGCCGCGGCCAAAGCGAAGACGCTCGAGCAGGTCGGCGAGATGATCGGAGTCACGAAAGAACGCGTGCGCCAGATCCAGAACAAGGCGCTTGGCAAGCTGCGCGCCGTCCTGGAGCAGACGGTGCTCGCACGCTAGATTCGCGTCCCCCGCGTCCCCGAGCCCCGACGCCCTCCACGGGGTGACAGGGCGCTTCATCCACCGGCATGTTTCCGGGGCACCGTTCGCGTTCTTCGTCGGTTGCCGCCTCGTCGCGTATTTGACCCCCCATCATTTCGTGGCCTAGCATTCGGTGCGCCGTGAGTTTCCGGTCTCATCGCAGCAGCCGATGCCCTCCTGGCCCCACGTTCGGGGGTCCGACACACTAGGGGCAGACTGAGTGCGTCTTGGGCAGCCGGGCAGCGGCGCATCGCCGAAGGCAGAGCCAGGGTGACTTTTGACGCGACAGTCAGCCGGATTCTCGGACGGGCCCAGCCCGGGCTACACGTGGATCGGTCGGTCCTGGATGCCCTGATGCGCGAGAAGCCAAAACCCGAGGCGCTGGTCTCCTTGCTGGCGGTCACCGACCCCGCCACGGTGCGGGCAGCCGTCCTGTACCTCGGTCTTTATGGGACTGTGCGCGAATCTGCCGTTCTCGTCTTGTGTCTGCAGCACGAGGACGCCGGCGTGGTCCAGCTCGCCGAGCAGTGCTTGTGGGCGCTCTGGATGCAGGGGGGTTCCGAAGCCGGGAATCAGCGTTTGGTCCAAGCGGTCGGTCACATGCAGTCCGGGGACCACAAAACGGCCATTGAGGTCTTGAACTGCCTGATTTCTCAGGAACCAGGCTTCGCCGAAGCCCACTTTCAACGCGGTCTGGCGTTATGCTCGGCCGACCAACCCGACGAGGCGGTGAAAGAGTACCGGTTGACGCTGCGGTTGAACCCCTACCACTTCGGCGCCGCCGCCGCGCTCGGGCACTCTTGCGTCGAGCAGGGTAATCTCCAGCGGGCGTTGCACTACTATCGCCAGGCGTTGCGGATTCACCCACATCTGGAGGACGTTCCGGACGCGATCCACGAGTTGGAGTCCGCCATCAGCTCCCACCACGGCCATCACGCGTAACAGCACGTTACAGAATCTTTGAGGGGACATGCCGCAGCCCTGAAACCGGTGTGCGCCAAGGGATGTGGACCGCGCGGCCCGCGGGGCCTGTCGCGCCCGCGGCGCCGCCTGATCTGGATCAAGTCCTTGCGAAAGGGGCGTATCTACGCTATTGGCTGGTTTCCATTGCCGGCATGTCAGACGGAGCCGTTGGGCCGTGAATGAATCGCGGCATACGGTGAACGAAACGATCCGGTGGACTGACCGGGTGCGCGCGGCGGCCGGCGCTGCCCAGGGCGGTGAAGCACTGGACGATGACCACGCTGCGGGAGAAGCTGGTCAAGATCGGTGCCAAGGTCGTCGCGCACGCCCGCTACGTGATCTTCCAGATGGCCGAGGTGGCGATTCTCCGACGACTGTTCGCCGCCATCCTGGAACGTATCCAGCGACTGCGGCGGTCCGAAGTTGGCGTGGTGCCTTCCGGATGAGCCAGCACACCGCTCAAAGCCGCTCCTTTTCGGACAAGGCGGGCAGATCCTCTGCGCCCCGCGGGGAAAGCGGGGCGTTCCTGGAGCAGTCGGGCGCTTACTGTCCCTGCCACGAGGGGCTCGCCGGCCTCGTTCCGGCCCCGACGCCCGGGAAAGAGCCTGAAAAACGTGGGCGCAGGAGGGCGGGGCGCTGTACAATAGGCCTGCACCGCCCGGCAGCGGAGGCGGGCGAAGTCATCTGGGAAATGTGGGTAAATGGGAAATCTCGGCTTACGTAATGCCCAATAAGCCTGTGTGCGGCTTGAACAGAGCGGCAGGGACTGGCTGTAGGTGTTCGGTTGGAGAATGCGGCATTAGCTCGCGAAAAGGAGATGGCCATGCACCGAAGGCACCAGTGCGCCGTGCTGACGTGCACGACGTTCGTCTTGCTGTCGAGTGTCCTGAGCGGAGGCTGTGTCCCGCAACTGGGAGGCGGCGCTAGCGGCGGGGACGCGGGTGCTGACAGCGGCAAGGGTACAGATGGAGGGGAAGGCGCTTTCACGCCGCGCGACGGAATGTGGCGTGGCACCACGAGCAAAGGCAGCGCCATCGCATTCCGCGTAAGTGAAAGTGGCACCGCTCTCGCGGACCTTTCGATTGGCTACACCGCCTCGTCTGGGGGTTGCCTTAGCACTGGCTCGATGGAGCCGGCAAGCACGTACCCGATCTCCGGCGCAGGATCGTTCGCCGTATTGTCGTCGAGCTTGACGGTCAGCGGGGAATTCGTCAGCGACACGGAAGCCACCGGTGACGCAAGCATCTTGGGTTTGGACACCTCCTGTGGCTCGTGGTACGCCTCTTCCACTTGGAGTGCGTACTGGAGTGACGAAGACCAAGATGGGCTGAACGAGGATAACGACAACTGTCCCGCGGTCGCGAATGTGGACCAGGTCGATTCCGACGGCGACGGAGTCGGCGACGTGTGCGACCAGTGCCCCAGCGATCCGGCCAAGGCGGAACCGGGGCAATGTGGGTGCGGTGCGGATGACGGCGATAGCGACTACGACGATATCGCAGATTGCGTGGACAATTGCCGCGACGTGAGTAACCCGACCCAGGATGACCAAGACGACGACGGCTTCGGAGACGCTTGCGACAACTGCCCCGCGGCTGCCAATCCGGATCAGGCGGACGATGACGCAGATGGCATCGGCAATGCCTGCGATCCTGTTTATGATCGTGCCAAGCTAACGCCATCCGACCTGGCCGCGGGAGACCTGTTCGGCTCCGCGGTCGCAATCAGCGGCGAGGTCCTGATTGTCGGCGCACCCAGCGCCGGCTCTGGTGCCGCGTATGTGTTTCGCTGGGACGGGACCGCCTGGGTGGAGGAGGCGAGACTTACGACCTCCGAGGCGAACTATTATGCTAATTTCGGCGACTCAGTCGCGATCAGCGGGGACCGAGCGATAGTCGGGGCGCCGGCCGACCTTACGTACATTGGTGCGGCTTACGTGTTTCACCGGGACGGGGCAACTTGGGTAGAGGAGGCGAGGCTAACAGCCTCCGACGGGTGGGGGTTTGCTTCTTTCGCCGATTCGGTCGCGATCAGCGGGGACATCGCAATCATCGGGGCGTCGCGCCACAAAGCCGATTTCCTTGACCCAGGACCGTACGTTGCCGGTGCAGCCTATGTGTTTCACTGGGACGGGGCTGTCTGGGTCGAAGAGGCCAGATTGACGGCGTCGGACGTGGCAGCGGAGGACGCCTTTGGCACCGACGCCTTTGGCAGTTCGGTTTCGATTAGCGGTGACAGAGTTGTGATTGGTGCACCGGACAACGATGTGGCCGCGAGCAGCGCCGGCGCAGCGTATGCGTTTCGCCGGAACGGGACGACGTGGGTCGAAGAGGCGAGGTTGACAGCCTCCGACGCGATGTCGTTTGCTCGTTTTGGCGATTCGGTCGCGATCAGCGAGGACACCGCACTCATTGGGGCGCCCGGCTGCCCTGCCTCAGGGGCCTACGCGGGCGCGGCGTACGTGTTCCGCCGGACGGGCGCGAGCTGGGCCGAAGAGACCAGGCTGGCAGCCGACGATGCCTCTTCCGCGGTCGAGTTCGGGCGTTGGGTTGCGGTCGACGGTGACACGGCAGTGGTCGGAGTTCCGGCTGATAGTAGCACTTCGTCAGATTCCAGCGATCCAGTTGGCTCCGCGTACGCGTACCGCTGGGCCGGAACTGCATGGGTCCCAGAGCCGAAGCTGGAAGCCTCTGGCGCCAGCGCGTCACGCCGGTTCGGTTCGTCTGTTGCGATCAGCGGCAATGTCCTCCTGATTGGAGCACCGTTTGATGATGACCGGGGCGACAACTCGGGCTCGGCATACGTCCTCGAACTGACGACCTCCCGTTAGCAGTCCGTTGTAGAACTCCGGTTTCCTTGCCGGCTCATGCGGCGCACAGCGTTCGGACCGGTCGCGCGGTCTGACCGACAAACGACGCCCAGAGACGAGCCCATCGCCCGCAGCGGCACGCTACAGTGCGCAGCCGGCCCGCGCAGGCCAAAGCCGCCGCCCGCGCGGCATCCACCCAGCCGCGCGGCGAGCCGTAGCCGGTTAACTTCCGTTCAAGATCGAGCCGCGCGCCCTGATGGCGGAGAGCCTCCGCGTCACCCGGCCCGGCGGGCGCGTCCTCTTTTCGAGCTACGCGGCGGCATTCTGGCTCTACACGGCGTTTGTGCCCGAGCTGGAGCGACTGGTGCGCGAAGGCAAGGAATCCGGCGACGCGCAAAAGGCGTCGGCCGCCGCAGCCCTGGCCGGAAAGCTCGAAAACGCCCTGAGCACCACGAATCACCAGTGGTATCTCAACCAGATGGACCCCGCCGAAAAGGAGCGACGCAGGCAGCAAATGGAGGAGTTCAAGCAGCGCTACGGGCAGTAGCGGCCCGCCGCGCGCGGCGGGCTTCCCGAAGGCCAATGAAAAGCCCCGCTGAGAGCGGACCGGGGCTTGGGCGGGGTCCCATTCTCCGCCGCCCGTCGGCGGCGATTACTGTCCCGTGAGGATCGCGATGAACGGGTTGATGTCTGCGAAGCCGATGACGCCATCCACGTTGCAGTCGCCGTTGGCCAGCAGGCAACCCGGATAGGCCGTCTGCCACGCCTGCGGATCGGTGATCAGCAGTACAAACGGGTTGATGTCACCGAAGTCCACGCTGCCGTCACAATTCATGTCGCCGGTCACGATCTCGCACTCGTCGGGAATGGCGTTGCTGTTGGCATCCTCCGAAGTGCCATTCGATATGTCGCATTCGTCCGGAATCGCATTCGCGTTGCAGTCCTGCGACGTGCCGCCCGCGATGTCGTCGCCATCGGGGATGCCATTGACGTTGCAGTCCACCGGAAAGGGCCAGTGCATGGTGCAGGCCTGGAAGACCTCCGCCGGGTCGTTCTGCAGGCCGCTGCTCTGCGGTTCTTGGGCCCAGATGACCATCTTGATAGCGGTCCTGGCCGCCCAACTAGTGCTGTCGAAGGTGCAGCTTTTGGAGATTACCGCGCACTGCCCGGGTTGCAGCGTGATGTCCTGTGTCGCACCTGCCTGCATGAACGTATAGCGGCAGTAGGTGCAGCCATAGTAGTCCAGGTCCTGCACCATGTAGATGCGCAGGGTCTTGGCTGTGCCGCCCGGCTCGATGCAGACCCGCGAGTTGATCACGTAGGTCTGCCCCGAGTCCTCGGTGCCCGTGGCCGTAATCGTGACGTCGGTCGGAACCGCCCGCCGCTGGCCATACTTACCCAGGTAAATATCGAACTGCGTCTGGACATCGGTGCTGGTGCCGGCGACCCAGAGGGCCCCGTCAAACACCGCCACCGGGGCTCCCGCCACACCATAAAAGCTGGCCCGGCCGGCCCAGCTCGGCAATCCGTCGCCGCCAATGTGGATCTGCACCAGCGCGAAAGTCCCGTCGGCCAACTGGTCGTTGGGGTCGTTCAACATCCAGTCTAACGCCTGACCGGCGTACGTGCAGTAGCCTCAGCCGTTACTGGTGAATTCCTCGCAGAGCACCACGCGGTCCGCCCCGGCGGCCGGCCGACCGCCGACCGCAACGAGTGCCAGCGCCGCGAGGAGCACCGCGGCGCCCGCCCGCTGCCTGCGCTCAGGCCAAGCTGCCTCTCTCACACGTCCACTCCACTACCCGGAAAACTTGGGCACGAATCGAGCGCGCAGCCCTCAGGCGGGCACCGCTGTTAGCTCGCCTCCGTTCAAGCCAGATTCCGTGCGACCGAAAAGCGTCTCGCGTTTTCTCCTATTTCGTGAGCAGGTTGATAAACGGGTTGATGTCCTGGAAATCAACAGCGCTGTCGCCGTTGATATCGCCGCTCATGATGTCGCAGAGCGGGTACGTCGTCGCATATATCCCCGGGTTCGACAGCGCCAGGATGAACGGGTTGATGTCGCCGAAGTCGACGGTGCCATCGCAGTTCAAGTCGCCGACGAGCAGCTCGCACTCATCGGGGATGCCGTTGCCGTTGGCGTCCTGCGAGAAGCCGCTGGCGATGTCACAGCTATCCGGAATATTGTTGTCGTTGCAGTCCGGCATGCCGCCCGCGATGTCGCAGCTATCCGGAATGCCGTTGGCGTTGCAGTCCGGGGTGCCGCCCGCGATGTCGCACTCATCCGGAATGCCGTTGGCATTGCAGTCCTCACTGAAGCCGCCCGCGATGTCGCAATCATCCGGCACATCGTTGTTGTTGCAGTCGGTCTCTTGCGCATCAGGAATGCCGTTCAGGTTACAGTCCGGCCCGAACGGCCAGACCAGGGTCGCGCTGTTGTAGATCTCGGCCGGACCAGAGGAGGCTTGCGTCTGGGCCCAAACGACGACCCGGATGTTTGCCGGCTGACCCCAGCTCGTGCTGTCAAACGTGATGGTCCGGGTAAGGAGATAGCACTGTCCGGCGGCCAGAGTTACGTTCTCCACGCTCGCCGCCTGCCGGAAGCACCAGCGGGAGTAGGTAGGCGAAGCCGGATAGTGGTCCAGCACGGCCGCCGTGTAGAGCCGCAGGTTCCGGGTCAGTCCCGGTTCCACGCAGACGTGGGCGCGGATCACGAAGGTCGAGCCGCTCTGCTGCACGCCCGTCATCGTGATGTTGACGTTCGTGGCCACGGCCCGCCGCGAGTTGTATTTGGCTGTGTAAGCGGACAGCGCCTGGGCGTAACTTCCGGCGCCCACGACCGAAGTGATCCCGTCAAACCAGGCCGTGGGAGTACCCGTTACGTTGTAGAACGTATCGCGCTGGTTTCCCCAGGTGGTGGCGTACCCGTCGCCGAGGTGGATTTGCAGCAGGGCAAAGTGCGGGCCAATCGCGGGGTCATTGAGCATCGTGTTCAACGCCTGACCGGCGTAGGTGCAGTACGGTCAGGTGACGCTCGTGAATTCTTCGCACAAGACCCGGCGGTCGGCGCCCACGGCGGGCAGACTCCAGATGACCATGACCACCAGTGCGGGGCCCAGCCACGCACCCCACGGGAAGTGTCTCGCTCCGTTCGGCTTCATGACTCGTTTACTCCTCTTTTTTTTCTGGGGAACCTACTCGCGGTGCGTCCTCACCATCCGCCGGTTCCGCTGCGGGGACGCCCTCGCCTGCACGCACACAGGTGCCGGCATTCCTAACCTTCGGCCGCACCAGTCCTTGTCGGCTCGCGTTGGAGCTCGCAAGCGGCCGATCAACGCTCTTCAGACACCAATATGCCGGTGTCGATTACGCTGGGACGCGCAACAGACTATCCCGGCCAAGATGACACCCGCTCCTCACTGGCGACAGCACGCGCTGGAGCACGGGCACCAACCTTGATTGCCTGCATTCTACCACAAGGGACATGTAGCGGCCTAGACAAAATCTCCGTTCCTCACTCCGTCTCGGGCCGAATCCTTCCGTGCGTTATCGGACGCTCAGCGCGCCGCACCCAGCGCGAGAAACGGCATGAGCGGTGCCCGGTAACGCACACTCCCCACATAAACGCAGTGAATAAGCGTGAAATACGCCACCGGAAGCCAGATCAGCACGTACCAGGCGCTCCGCCCCGGCGCGGCACGCCGCTCCCGAATTCCGCGCAGCGTGCCGATGGCGGCGCCCACCAACACGACCAACGTGTACGCCGCACCGACATAGGCGGCAAAGCCCGTGCGGTATTCCGCCACGTTCGGCGTCAGGCTCCAAGTGCGGATGAGCTTGGTGCCGGCCAACCGGACGACGCGCAGCGGATCCGCCCGCATCTGTTGGAGCGCCAGTCGCGCGAGCATCCGGTCCAGCGCGACCTCGTCGAGGCCTTGCAGCGCGGGCATCTCGCGCAAGAACGCCTGGTTGCTGCTGCCATCGGCCTGCGGCCCTTGGGCATCATAGAGCGTCACCCCGCCGTTGGTCGACAGCCAAGCCCACGATCCAAGCACGGCCTGGTTCCGCAGGCCCCACGGAAACAGAAGCGCCGCCAACAAGATGGGACAGACCAGCAGGGGGCGGGCGCGTCGCCGACGATCCGACCGCCACGTCAGGCAGGTCAGCAGCAGCCAGAGCAACACCACCCAGCCGATCGCCGCCGGCCGCGTTAAGACGAGTAGCGCGCCCAGCAGCGCCAGACCCAGGAGTACGCGCCGCTTGCGCCCGGCTTGCGTAAGCCACTCCCACGCACAGGCGGTAAACCCCGTGGCCAACAGCGTAAAGGGCACCTCGGTCAGCAAGAGATTGGAGAAGAAGACGGCGAACGGATCGCAGCAGACCAGCACGCCGGCGACTGCGCCGGCACGCCGACCGGACACGGCCCCGGCCAGGCGATAGGCGAGCCCCACCGTGCCGGCGCCCAGCGCGGCCTGCGCGAGGCGCGCCAGCAGTATTCCACTCGACCCCAGCCCGGCAAACAACGCCAGAAACAGCGGATACAGCGGCATGCGGGCGGCGAAGCGGCCGTCGTCGGTCACGAGGACGCCGTCGCGCACCAGGTGGGTGGCGAGTTGCCAGTGCAGCTCCTCGTCCGGGTAATCGAGGTGTGGGCCGCAGTGCCCCCAGCGGTACACGATCCAGGCCGCCCGGAGCGCCAACGCCGCCCCACAAAGCAGCCAGCCGAGACCAGGGCGCCGCGGATTCACGCTGAATTCGGTGGCCGGGGGCTGTGCGGGGCCAGAACCAGGCGCAGCGCCTTGCGCGTGGTGACGCTGAGCTTGGCACGTTCATCGATCCGTAGCGGCATGACCCACAGCGGTCCCTGCTGGTCGCACAGGATCCCCGTCCGGGCCCGGACCCGCGGATCAATCTTCTGCTCGCCGAAGAAGTCGCTGATCGTTTTCGAACCGGGCGTACCCAGCGGGTGAAAGCGATCCCCTTCGCGGCGTCCGCGCACCAACAGCGGCGGCCGGATGCGCTCGTAGTCCAACCATTCCTCGCGTGGGTTCGTGTTGTGGCAAAGCCCTTCCAGCATGGCCGGATCGACGGGGCAGATCTCGGCCGTCAGCGTCAGTCCGAGTACCGGCAGCGACGTGTGTCCGGGGCAGGCGACAAACACGGTGCCGAGCTCGGCCGGCGGCTCCTCGTCGTTGAGCGGGCGGAACTCCAGCCGGTCGTACTGCTTGCGCACCACGACCGGGCCGGGCACGTGCACTTCCTTGCCGCTGGCCGGGTCGTCGGCCAGCCGCAGGACGGCCTCAATGTGCCCGAAGCTCAGGTCCTGTTCGCCGCCCAGGACCAGCGAGATCGCCCGCCGCACGACTTCCGCCTGGATGATCCGCTGTTTGCCCAGCATGGCCCGCGTATTCAGGACGATGTGCCGGGGCCGCTGGGAGATCACCAGGGAATCGAACGTTCGTGCGGCGGCGTCTTCCAGGTAGGTCCCCAACAGGCGGGCATGCTCGGCCAGGCGCAGCAGGGCCTCCGTGACATTCGGATTGAGCTGCTCCGCCAACAGGGGCATGATCAGGTTGCGGATGCGGCCGCGCGTAAATTCGGGCGAGCTGTTGGTGCTGTCGATCCGCAACGTCAGGCCGCGTGCGACGCACAGCTCCTCGATCGTGGCCCGCCGTTGGCTCAAGAACGGACGGACCAGCAACACGTGGCTATCCGGTTGAATCGGGCGTACGTCGCGGATGCCGGCCAGCCCGCGCAGGCCCGTCCCGCGGCAAATCCGGTGCAGCACCGTTTCCGCGTGGTCGTCGGCATGATGCGCCACCGCGACCAGTTCGCTGCCGGTCTTCAGGGCCACGCGCTCGAGGAAATCGTACCGCCGCCGCCGCGCGACCTCCTCGGTCGAACCGCCCTCGCGTTCCGCCGCCGCGCGAATGTCCGCCCGCTCGGCGTGGAACGGCAAGCCTAGCTCGTCGGCCAACTGGGAGACGAACTCGGCGTCGGCATCGGCTTCGGCGCCGCGCAACCCGTGGTGAAAGTGCGCCACGTGTAGCTTCCAGCGCAGCCCTTCGCGCTCGGACAGGGCTTTCAAGGCGTGCAGCAGGAGTGTGGAGTCGGGCCCGCCCGAGACTCCAACGACCCACCGGGCTTCGTGTATCAGGAGCTTACGACTCTCCAGCCACGCCTGCAGTTGGTTGAGAAACGTGTCCCAGTTCACAGTGCGCACAGTATAGCAGCCGCGCGCGGCCCCGTAACGCCTACCGTGCCGCCGCGCCGGGTCAGGGCCGCGACGCGCCAGTAGCGCTGCGTTCCCCGCCGCTGCCCGGCGTCGGCAACGAAACCGCCTTACCCCCGGGCGGCTTGGTGATATCCAGATAGGTCTGGATCAGCGTGTCCTTGGGGCGCTGTCGCGCCGCACGCCGGAAGGCCGCGTGGGCCTCGTCCAGCCAGCCGTGCTGAAACTCCATGAACCCGAGCAGGAAGTAATCGTTGGCCGTGGCCGCGGGGTTCCCCGTGACCCGCTCGGCCAGCGCGTCGACCTGCACCGCGAAATCCTCCTCGTGCGGGTAGTACTGCTCCAGCCCCAACACCATCGGAACCAGCTTGGGCTGCAAGTCCAAGGCCCGGCGGAGCACCTTGGCGGCGTCGGCGTCATGCCCGAGCGCGACCCGCGCCTGCGCCAGATGGATGCGACACGCCGGATCGCCCTGGTTCAGCTCGGCCGCGCGGGTCAGGCTGATGACCGCCTCCCGATACTTGCCGGCCTGCAATTGGTCCAGGCCCTCTTGCAGCGCTTGCGTGTGGGCGTCGAGGAGCTGCAGCTTCCGCCGCTCCCAGGCCTGCTCGTTTTGTCGTTCCGCCCGCGCCTGGCGCCGCTCGGCCCGCTGGGCGTGCTGGAACTCGCGCCAGCGGTCCGCAAACTCTGGGTTGTTGAGGTCCACATAGTAGACGTAATAGTGGCTGTCCCGCTGCTCGGGGCTCGGCGGGTATGTGCGCACCAGCTCGTACCCGGGCCCGAGTTGCGGCGTACCGTCATCGGCGTATTCGACCGCCCGCCGATCGGCGGCCAAGGGCAGCTCGCGCAACCCGCGTGGCTCGACCACCGCCAGGTGCCGCGTGGGACGGTCCGGAGCGGGCGCATCGGTCACGCGCAGGATCAAGACGGCCGGCTGAGCGCGAATGGGCGCCGCCTGGACCTCGGGTTTCGAATCGGCCACTTGGGCCAGCGTTGTCGTCCCGCCCGTTCCCAGCCACGCCGCCCACAACAACCACACACGCATCCTGGCCACGGTGGCTCTCCTTCCCGCAGGGGCGACGCGCGGCACGCCGCCCACTCGGGTATTGTACCGATCTGCGGGGTGGCCGGTGCGTCGCGTCTTGCGACGCCGGTGCAAAAAGGTGTCAGGAACCTTTTGTGCGCAGCACCCGAGGGGCCGCTCCGCGGCAAAAGGTTCCTGACACCTTTTTGCACCCCGCGCTAGCTGCCGCGGTACAAACCGTGTTCCTCGATGTACCGCCGCACCGGCTCGGGCACGAGGTAGCGAATACTGCGCCCGGCCTTCACGCGCGCCCGGATGTCCGTGCCCGAGATGTCAATCCGCGGGCTTTCCAGAAGGTGGCGACGTAAACGCGCAATCTGCTCGCGCGAGAACCGGCGGGCCAGCGCCGTGTCGTCCGGAGCGACAAAGCCCGGTCGGGCGGCGGTGGCGATCGTGCACGCCTCCACCAACTCCTCCGCGCGATACCACGTGGTCAGCTCAGTCAGACTGTCCATCCCCACCAGCCAGTAGAGCGCTACTCCGGGCCCGGCGCCGGCGCAGAAGTGTTCGACCGTATGCAGGCTGTAATTCGGCCCCGGCCGGCTGATCTCCCAATCGCTGACCTCGAATTGCGGGTCTTCGGCCGCGACGAGCTGGCACATCGCCAAACGGTCGCCCGCCGGGGCCAGACCTTGGTCCTGCTTGTGCGGCGGCCTGGCACTGGGGATCAGGATGATTCGCGGGATAGCTAGCTGCTCGGCGACATAGCGGCTGACGATCAGGTGCCCGTTGTGAAGGGGATCGAACGACCCGCCAAAGAGCAACATCCGGTCCACGCCTGTCCTTCTGCGTACGATCCGCGGCGGTCGGCACTGCTCAAGAGCAGTGGCACACATTGCCATGCACAGTCATAGGGCGCTTTCGAGCGCATGACAATATCGCGTCGGCCAGTATTCGACTGCCGTTCAGGGACCTGGCCTGTACCGCCCATTCGCTACCGCGTGCTAAGAATCGCGACAAAGGGGTTGATGTCGTCCAAACACTCCTGCCCGTACGTCCCATCGTTGTTCGTGTCGCCGTTGCGCGGATCGCAACCCGCGAAGGTGGTCAACCAGGCCGCGTGGTTCGACAGGTACAGGACAAACGGGTTGATGTCGCCGGCATCCACCAGGCCGTCGCAATTCAAATCCCCAGGACAGGGGCCGCCCGGCGCCGGCGGGGCCGTTGCGCCGAACTCGTAAACGCCCATGTCGACGAGGGGGGCCGCGCCCCGACCCGTGTCCGGCGTCTCCAGATCGTCCACGTAGCGCGCGTAGCCGTCCAGGTCAACCGGCATGGGCTCGGTGTCGCAGCCGTCGTTGTCCAGGTCGAGCCCGTCACGCGGGGGGTTGACGTTGTCCCCCGCGTCGATACACTCCGTCCCGGCCGTCAGGTGCAAATCGCCATAATCGTCGTCCGCTGTACCCCACTGTCCATCGTCGCCCGCGCTCGGCGGGCGCACAAACAGCGGATCGGCGTCGATGTTGCCGTCGCCGTACCAGCCGCCGAAGACATCGCAGTAGGTCACCAGCGGGCTGCCGGAGGTGACGTTAAAGTCCATGGCCACGTTGGACCACAAGATGCAGTTCGTCAAGGTGGGGCTGCTGTAGCCGCCGCAGGCAACGGCCCCGCCTGCGTGGGCGTTATTCTCAGTGATCGTGCAACTGACGAGCGTGGGATTGGAAGACGACCGACACTGCACGCCCGCGCCGTCGGACCCCGCCACGTTACCCGCGATCGCGCAGTTGACCAGCGTCGGGCCGCTGGCGTTGCTGCACACCACCGCGCCGCCCGATTGGCTCGCCGTGTTGCCGCCGAGCAGGCAGTTCGTCAGCCGCGGACTGGCGGAGTAGCAGTACACCCCGGCGCCGCTGCTGGCCGAGTTGCCGACGATCGCGCAGCGCGTCAGCCGGACACGACTGGCCAAGCGACAATAGACCCCGCCGCCGGAGGAGGTCACGGCGTTGCCCTGGATGGTGCAATCGGTCAGCACGATGCGACTGTCCGAGTCGCAGTAGACGCCGCCGCCAATCGGCGCGGTATTGGCCGTGATCCGGCAGCGGGTCAGTGCCGGCCGGCTGAGGTGCCCCGACGAATAGACGCCGCCGCCGTATGTGCTCGACGTGTTACCGGTGATCGTGCAATCGGCCAGTGTGGGACCGCTGGCGGCACAGTACACGCCGCCGCCGCTGCTCTCGTGACCATTGCGGATGGTGAAGCCGCTCACTACCGACGCGTCGGTCTCCGCGCTGTGGAAGAAGAACCCGCGGCCGTCGTGCTCGCAGTCAATGATGCATAGGGCCGGATCGCCGCTGGCCGAGCGGACCGTGATGGCCTTGCCGAAGAAGTCCAGGTTCTTGTTGCCGGGTCCGGCGTAGGTCCCATCCGCGACGACCACCTCGTCGCCGGGCAGGGCGGCGTTGATCCCTTCCTGGATCGTGGCGAAAGGCAGTTCGGGAGAACCGTTCCCGGGCGGACCGCCGGCCGCGCTGGCATCGACGTAGATCGTTCCAGCCAGGCTGAGTGAGACCCCCAAGCCGGCCGCCAACAGGCCGGCCATCCACGTGCGTGTCATGCTGTACTCCTTCATGGGCCGATAATCAGGTCGCGGGAACGCCGTCTTTCCCCAGGGGACGTCCAGCTATCGTCCTTGTACCAATGTTAGGCGGTTAAGTGCAAGCAGAAACCGGGTTTCGGGGCTCCTGAGGGCGAGCGTTGTAGCGTCGCCCCCCCGTGGGCGACGAATCGCCGCTCTTGGCGGCCGCGCCGGTAGCGTCGCCCCCCCGTGGGCGACGACGAACCGCGGGTGCGGTTCCGGAACTCAATCACCCTCCGCCGGTAAGCAAGGCCACGAACGGGTTAATGTCGCCGAAGGAGCCTTGGCCGTACGTGCCATCGGCGTTGATGTCGCCGATTTCCGGCGGGCAATTCGCGTACGTAGCCTGCCAGGCTGCAAAGTTCGACAGGTACTGCACGAACGGGTTGATGTCGGCGAAGTCCACCACGCCGCCGCAGTTCAGGTCGCCGAGCGGGAAGCCGATCAGGCCCAGACTGTGGGACCCGCCCGCCGCAATCGCCACGAAGCCCGTGTTCGGCGCCGGCACGGTGCATTGGCCGTATCCGTTGTCTCCCCACGCCACGATCGACCCGTCGGCCTCCAACCCGAGACTGTGGGACCCGCCCCCCGCGACCGCGACGAAGCCCTCATTCGGCCCCGGCACGTTGCATTGGCCGGAGGCGTTGTATCCCCACGCCACGATCGAGCCGTCGGCCTTCAGGCCGAGACTGTGCAGGTAGCCCGCCGCGACCGCCACGAAGCCCGTGTTCGGCGAAGGCACAATGGACTGGCCATAGTGTGGGAAACCAGATTGCCCAGGCCCACCGGCTCCCCACGCGACGATCGAGCCGTTGGCCTTCAGGCCCAGACTGTGGCCCCCATACCAACCGCCACCCGCCGCGATCCCCACGAAGTCCGTGTTCGGCAAAGGCACGGTACGTTGCCCGTACTCGTCCCATCCCCACCCCACGATCGAGCCGTTGGCCTTCAGGCCGAGACTGTGCATCCCGCCCGCCGCGACCGCCACGAAGTCCGTGTTCGGCAAAGGCACTGTACTTTGGTAGTAGCCGTCGTTTCCCCACGCCACGATCGACGCGTTGGCCTTCAGGCCCAGGCTGTGGGCGAAGCCCGCCCCGATGGCCGTGAAGTCCGTGTTCGGCGGCGGCACGTCGCACTGGTGCCAATCGTTGCGTCCCCACCCCACGATCGAGCCGTCGGCCTTCAGGCCCAGATTGTGGGAACTGGCACGGCTTGCCGCGACCGCCACGAAGCCCGTGTTCGGCGCCGGGACGTTCAATTCGCCGGAAGTGTTGCGTCCCCACGCCCTGATCGGGCGGCCGCCCTTCAGGCCGAGACTGTGGTCCCAGCCCGCGGCCACCGCCACGAACCCTGTGTTCGGCGCCGGCACATTGCATTGGCCGAAGGCGTTGTATCCCCATGCCACGAGCGAGCCGTCGGCCTTCAGCCCGAGACTGTGCCGGCCGCCCGCCGCGACCGCCACGAACCCCGTGTTCGGCGCCGGGACGGTGGATTGCCCATAGTGCGGGTAACCAGACTCGCCAGGTTCACCCGCGCCCCACGCCACGATCCAGCCGTCGGCCTTCAGGCCGAGACTGTGCCAGGCGCCGCCCGCGACCGCGACGAAGTCCTCATTCGGCGCCGGCACGCCGCATTGGCCGTACTCGTTGTATCCCCACGCCATGATCGAGCCGTTGGACTTCAGGCCGAGACTGTGCGCGTAGCCCGCCGCGATCGCCTTGAAGCCCATGTTCGGCGGAGGCACGTCCAATTGCCCGTAGCCATTCCATCCCCAAGCTACGATCGAGCCGTTGGACTTCAGGCCGAGACTGTGGTACCCGCCCCCCGCGACCGCCACGAAGTCCGTGTTCGGCGCCGGCACGTCGCATTGCCCCCAATTGTTAAGTCCCCAGGCCACGATCGAGCCGTCGGCCTTCAGGCCGAGATTGTGGTCGCCGCCCGCTGCGATCGTCACGAACCCCGTGTTCCACGCCGGCACGTCGCCCTGGCCCCAGTCGTTCAATCCCCACGCCCTGATCGAGCCGTCGGCTATCAGGCCGAGACTGTGCAGCCTGCCCCCCGCGACCGCCACGAAGGCCTCGTTCGGCGCAGGCACGTTGAGCTGGCCGAGACCGTTGTATCCCCAACCCACGATCGATCCGTACTGTGCTTCGGCTATGGTGGCGCCCAGTAGCGCCACCGCAGCCGAGCCACACACCATCCACGCAAGTTTCGACCTCATGAGGTGACCTCCGCTCCGCTTGCGCGGCACGCTCTGCCCCGCAACAAGCCCGAGCAACCTGTGCCTTGCCATCACTGTGCTCCTTCCACAGGGTCCGCGTCGCGGACCGACATGAACGTGGCCCGCACGGCGGGCCCTACCACCTCGTCAGGTATCCGCCGCGGCGGCGGACCTGACGCTACTGGGCTGACGAGACGACCCCGGTACAAACGGCCCCGGCTCACCGCCGAGCGCCCCCGGGGACAAGCAGCCCCACACGCCTGCATAGTACCGCGATTGCCCCCGCCAAACAAGAGCGCGGAGTGCCCTATGCGGGCGTGCCACTGCTCAAGAGCAGCGGCACGCAGAAATGTAGCCCGCGTTTAATCGCCCAGGCCGTCGCCGTTCACGTCGAGGCTTTCGCCGGTCACGGGCACCGGCCGGAAGTCCACGCAGGCGAAGTTCTTGGCGTCGTTGTCCGCGGCGGTGATACGGAGGCGATAGCGGTTGTCGACCGTGAGCCCGCGCAGGTCCGCGGTGTACTCGTACGTGCCCGCCGTGTCGGTGGCCGCCAGCTCGCAGCCCCAGCGCTCGTTGTAGAACGGGTCCAGGTCTCCAAGCTGATAAAAGGACTCGAAGTCGTCGTAGAAGGCGTGCATGTCGACTTCGGTGACCGTCCCGGCGACCGTGGCGCGGACGGTCAGCGTGCCGGCCGTCGTGTCGAACTTGCAGCCGACGCTGGTGATGCTGGGCCCATCGCGGTACGACTCTGCGTTGGGGAACCAGGCGTACAGCCGAACCGGGTCGCCGAAGGCCCCATTGGCCCAGGTCCCGACCAGCACCGTGCCGTAGGCACTCATCGAAGTGAAACCGCCGGTTCCCGCCCAACCCTCGACGACTTCCAGCGCGCTGGCCCCATCCAGCGTGCCCAGCCCGGGCAACTGGTCGGTGCCACTATAGAAATAATCGGTGGCCCAGGCCGTGAAGACCAGCGTGCCCGCGCTGTCCAGGAGCGTCGCATAATTCCACTCCCCCGTCGGCAGCGTGGTCGTCACGCTGGTGTCGCGATCCAGCACATAGGCCGCGTAGCGCGACTCGTCGTCGAAGTAGCGCCGGTACAGCACGTAGCGGCTGTCGTCGGTAACGCCCAGGTACTCAAGATCCGGATCGAACTGCAGGGCGTCACCAGTGTTGGTGAGCGCCGTCACTCCAAGGGGCGTCATGAGGTAGCTGTCGGCCGGGTAGGTGCTGTCGGGGCCGTAGAACCAGATGCTGACGACGAGCGCGGAGGCGTCGCCATTGATGCGGAACTTGATGATCCCGCGGGGCGTGCACGCGGTCTTCGTGTAGTCGCCCAACGTTGACACGGTCGACAGGCTGCCGCCGCTGGCGGGAACGCTGTAGATGATGTGTTGCAGGCTGTCCTTGAAAAACACGGTTCCGCCGTCGTCGGTGATCTGAACGTTGTCAAAGTCATCGTTGCCGTCGTCGATCAGCCGGCCATCCAGCAGCATGGTGATCTCGCCGGTTCTGCGATCCGCGACGCGCACGGTGGTTTTCGAGAAGTCCGTCCCGGTGCCGGTGTTGATGATCAGGGCGCATACGTCGCCGTCGGCCGACGGCCACAGTTCCACCGGCGCCCGCGGCAGATCGGCCGGCAGCGCGATCTCCTGCAGCCCGCTTCCGTCCGCGTTCATGCAGAAAAGCTGCGCGTCAACGAACTCGTTTCCGTCCTGCGCCGCGAACCAGATGCGGTCGCCGTCTTTGCTCACGTGGGGGATGCGGACGGAGGACTGAATGCCGCCGTCACTCACGTTGAAGTACTCCGGCGCCGGAATCCCGTACTTGGGATCGGCCGGGAAGCCGCCCGCGGCCCGGTGGATGATGGCCGCCTGGGTGAAGCCGTCGGCCGTGGTCTCGTTGGGGTCACTGGGCGTGTTGTCGGTGCCGTCGTCGGTGCCGTCGGCGCTGCCATCATCGTCGGTGGCCCCGCTCCCGTCGGCTGCGTCATCGCCTCCGGCGTCGCTGCCGGCGGTCGTCGCGTTGGGATCATCGGGGTTCGTGGCGTCGGCTCCCCCTGTGACCGTGCCCCCCGCGGGGGGACTTCCCCCGGACGGGCAGCCGCCCACCGTGAGCGTGATTAGCAATACGAAGATTAAAGCGAAGCCCAGCGGGCCCGTCAGTTCTCGAAACGAATGTGTCATTTCGCGTCTCCTGGCACGAATGTCTCAACAAGACTTGTAGACAACTCTGTGCGTTGCGCGAGCCGGCCGGCCGGGGTAAAGACCCACGGCACGGCGAGAATGCTCTCTCGTCAGAGGTTTTCGACTGCCAGGCCAGCGCGCTTGAATAGGAGTACTTGCCGTGCGCGCGCCACGCGAGCTGCCGCGCGGACGTCGCGGTCCGCGGAGGGCCGTCCGCTGCCGCGCAAAAACGGCCGGCAGGACACGAGCGCCCTCGGCCGGGGCACGGACAGTTGACGGGACTACCGCAGGCGGCAGAATCCCGGCATGACGCTGCCGACGCCGTCACATCCCGACATCGATTTCCTGTCCGCGCGGGAGGGGTACGACCGCTGGGCCGCGATTTACGACGACGAGGACAATCCGCTGGTAGCGCTGGAGGAACCGGCCGTCGCGGCCTTGCTTGGGGAGGTCGCCGGGCTGACGGTTGCGGACATCGGGTGCGGAACCGGCCGCCACGCGCTGCGGCTGGCCGCGGGCGGAGCGCACGTGACGGCGGTGGACTTCTCGGAGGAGATGCTGGGCAGGGCCCGCGCCAAGCTGGGCGCCGGGGCGGTGACATTTGTATGTCACGACGTGCAGCAGCCGCTGCCGCTCGCGACGGCGGGGTTCGATCGCGTGGTGTGCGGACTGGTACTCGAGCACATCGCGGACCTGGCGGCCTTCTTCGGCGAGCTACGGCGGATTTGCCGGCCCGCAGGGTTTCTGGTGGTATCGGCCATGCACCCGGCGCTGATGCTGCGCGGGATCACGGCGCGGTTCACCGATCCAGTGAGCGGGCGCGAGACACGGCCGCGGAGCCACGCGCACCAGATTTCCGACTTCGTGATGGCCGCGGTGCGGGCGCAACTGAGCATCGACCACATGAGCGAGCACGCGGTGCACGCGGCGCTCGCGGCACGGATGGAGCGCGCCCGGAAATACCTCGACTGGCCGATGCTGGTAGTGCTGCGGCTGCGGCCGGTGGGCCCGCGCGCGTGACCGTGGGTGCCACGTCGGCCACCCGCCACGGCGGGCAGGCTCGGGGCCGACGCTACGTTTCGCGTTGCCGCGCCAGCGCCTTCAGCATCTGGATCTGGCCGGCGTGATAGATGTCGTGCAACACGATGCCGTGGATCAGCATCCGGTTGCTCGTCTGGCGGCCTTTCGGCGTGACCTCGATCTGCCCCGCAGAGAGTTCGGCCACCGCGCCGCGCAGCGCGCGATGCTCGGTCTCGAGCAGGGCGACAAATTCCCTCCACGCCGGCTCGCTGAGCGGCTCGGGCAGCTTGAACCAGTTGCTGCCCTTCAGCGGAAACGAGCCGCGCGGGTCGCCGCGCAGGCGCCGCCGCACTGCGTATTTCCAGTAGGCACAGTGTACGACGAGGTCCGCGATGCTGTGCCTGGCGCCGCGGGGCCGCCAACCAGCCTGCTGGGCGGACATCCCGCGGACCGAGCCGCGCAGGTTCGTACCGTGCCAGGACTTCTTCTGGAACGCCTCGTCGATCAGGCGGAGGAGTCGGGCGATCTCGGGCGCTAACGTAGCGGTCTTCAAGTGTCGTCCTTTCATGCTGACGGGTGCCACGGCCGTGTCGGCCGTGAAGAGCTGGGTCGCCCCACGGCCGACACGGCCGTGGCACCCATGGGAAGCAGCACTTGGTGCTGGTGAGAGAATCCTTTCTCGCACCCATTCCAGCCGGAATCCGTTCCGGTGCGCTAGGGCCGGGACGGAGCCCGGCCGCTACACGGCCCGCGCGATCCAGCCGCCGCCGAGGACGGTCTCATTGTCGTAGAATACCGCCGCCTGGCCGGGGGTCACGGCCGCCTGCGGCTGGTCAAACCGCACTTCCACAGCACCCGACGCCAGGACGCAAACCGCCCCCGCCGCCGGCATGTGCATGTGGCGGATCTTGATCGCCGCACGCCGCGGTTCCCCCGTGGCCGGCGGATCGGTCAGCCAGTTCATCTGCTCGGCGACCAGGCCGGGGCTGAGCAATTCCTCGCGCGCCCCGACCGTCACCGTGTTGCTGAGCACGTCCAGCTTGGTCACATAGATCGGCTGACCGGTCGCGATACCGAGTCCTCGCCGCTGGCCGATCGTGTAGTTGGCGACGCCCTCGTGCGTGCCCAGCACGCGGTCCTGGGCGTCACGGACTTCGCCCGGCCGCTGGGTCTGGGGCCGTCGGGCGCGGACCAGCGGCTTGTAGTCGCCGCCGGGCACAAAGCAGATTTCCTGGCTGTCCGGCTTGTCATGCACGCGCAGGCCGAGGTCGGCCGCGAGCCGGCGCACGTCGCCTTTGTCCGCCATCTCGCCGAGGGGGAACAGGCAGCGCCCGAGGTCGGCACGCCGAATGCCGAAGAGCACGTACGATTGGTCCTTGGCGCGGTTGACCGCGCGGGCGAGGAACGTGCCGGGTGCCACTGCTGTGTCAGCAGTGAGGGGTGCGTCACCGCCTGCCTGCAAACTGCACTGCTCAGAGAGCAGTGGCACACGGTCGCACTGCTCGGAGAGCAGTGGCACGCGGGCATCTCGGAGTATCCGCGCATAGTGTCCGGTGGCGACGAATTCGGCGTCCAGCAGGTCCGCGTAGCGCAGCAGCTTGCCGAACTTGAGCTGGGTGTTGCAGATCACGCACGGATTGGGCGTCCGGGCCCGCGCGTACTCGTCCACGAAATAATCGATGATGCGCTCGAAGTCCGGCTGGAAATTGAGCACGTAGAATGGGATTCCCAGCCGCCCGGCGACCGCCCGCGCGTCCAGGGCGTCGGCGACCGAGCAGCAGCCGTGGCGCAGCCGCCGTGGCGCGGCGG
>Ga0315291_10002554_pt1 | contig 23807 bp, 17 predicted proteins | sample YL17G12_20_MG_FD_203070 | JGI IMG/M metagenome (GOLD analysis project Ga0315291, IMG submission 203070) | Sediment microbial communities from Yellowstone Lake, YNP, Wyoming, USA - YL17G12_20 | ecosystem: Environmental > Aquatic > Freshwater > Lake > Sediment | place: USA: Wyoming | collected... | reverse complement strand
ATCCGTTGGATAAAACCGCCTTTCCGCGTCTCCGGAGCCATCGGGAATAATCCGGCCAAGAAAAAGCCGGCCCTTTTCCCCCGGCCGTCTTCGCCCCCGTCGTCGAGGCCAGATATCGCAGAGCGGACTGCCGGAGAACGACTCCCGTCACCGATATGATCGTTAGAAGGATGAACAGTATCATGGCGGCCTATCTCCGTTTCTCGATGAGGCCGGTCACCCGGCCGACGGCGAGCAGGAAAGCGGCCAGGAGGACGGAGGCGATGGCGAACGCGGCTGCGCCGAGGATGATTTTGAAGTACGGTCGGACGGTGAAGGAGAGGCCGAAGAGAAGATGGTAAGGGGCCGTCAGGTCCATAAAGGCCGTGGCCGGGCGGACCATGACGTTGCGGGTTTGAAGAGGCCCTTGACCGCGGACTTCGGCGAAAAAGAATTTCGACGTCGCTCTGTGGCAGTCGGTGCAACCGTTGATTCCCAGGGCCTGCTGGGCGGGCCGGACTTGATGGGCCAGGGGCCAGGCGATGGGCTCGGCGGCTTCGTGATTTTGGGAGACGAGTTCGCCTTTTCTATTGAGCCGCAAAAGCTTGCCTCCGGCGATGTAGGCGTAAGCCCTGTCTCCTCCGGACGGATCGCCGGCGTTTTTATCGGCCAAGGCCCGAAGGATGAGCCGGACCTGCTCTTCGGTCAACGTCTCCCCGGCCCCGGTTAGAGCTGCGATCGTCCGCTTTTCATACTCGGGGACAAAGGGAAGCCGCCCCTCGTTTTTCAGCCAAACAAACTTGCCCCTCGTTCCGGGTTCGCCCGTCGCTTCGGTTTTTTCGACCTGGCTTTCGACGATCTTGTACTGAAAGCCTTTATGGAGGAGGACCGGTTCTCCCGGCGCCGCTTCGGTCGCCCGCAAGGCTTCGAGGACGCGCTGAATGAGGGCCTCGGGTTCCGCCGCGGCCTCGGCGTCGTTGGGGTTGAAATCCGGGATGAGCGGGGCGATCACTCCTTCATTCTTCACTCCCCACCATAAATCCCCAACCGCCCCGCCCTCGAACGGCGCGGCGTCGAGGCCACCGTCCGCGTTCGTCTCGTAAGCCCGGCCGTCCATGACCAAGACGGGTGTCCCGACGAGGTCCACGGTGTAATAAATCGCCGCAAGGATGCGCGTCACCGTCTTTTCCGGGACGAGGATGTCGCCGGCCGCGGCCAGGACATCTTCGGGCCGAAGGGGTCTCGGATTGGCCCTGCCGTTCTCGATCTCCGCCCAGTAAGCCGGCCACATCAGGCGATGGGGCGTCAGCTTCTTGTTCGTATCGCGGAGGAATACCGGCTCGACGATGGCCGGCGTTTCGGTCACCCAATTGGCGACGCCGTAGATCCCCAACCGGTTGGCCCGGGACGTGCGGACCCGGACGGGCTTTTCCTCCGGAATCGGCCCCGAATGGCAGGCCGTGCAGGAGAGACGGTCGAAATGGACCTTGGGAATGCCCTTATGCCGGGGATAGGGAGCCCCGAGACGGCCTGCCGCGATCTCTCCCTTGTTGGAGGAACGGCCGCCGAGATGGCATCCTCGACAGGTGAAGTCCTCCGATAATAGGGCGGGATTGTCCTTCTCCTCGCCTTCGTAGCCCCGGATCATAGCATGCGAAACGTCGTTCCGATGGCATGAGACACAGCCGATCCCCGCGGCCGTGTGGACATCCTCGTCGAATTCGAACTTCCTCGCCGTCGTCGGCGCCGCGGCGTGACAGGCGAGGCAGCGGGCGTCGGCGGGTTTGGGGGCGATGTCTAGGAAGGCCCGATGCTTGCCGTCGAACAGGGTTCTATCGTAGCGCACCGACGGCGCCACGGCCCACTCGGAGTCGTCGGGATTGGGGCCGTCGAAAACGTCCCAGGTGGGGCGCAAGCGCGAAGACATCCCGCCGACTTCGCCCAGCCCGGCCGCGGCCGTGGCCGCCCAGCGGAAATTCTCGCGGAGAAGCTGTTTGGCCCACTCGCTGGGATTCTGGGCCCGGCCGGCGTTGTGGCAGCCGAGGCAGTTGACTTCGACTTTTCCCGAAACGTTCCATCGCGACTCCGGCGTCATCTCCTGTTCGGTCGGCTCGGCGATGCCTCCGCCGGGAAGATGGCGGCCGAAAAGGAGGGTGAAATCCCAGGCCGAAAGATCGAGGTCGGTTGGGGAGAAGAGGCCTTTCCAGGGACGGAGCGAAAGAGGGATCTGCGTCCCCGTCCGCTCGTCGACGAGCACCCACGGCTCGCCGGGCCGGCCGGACGGAGCGGGCGTTCCGGCGTTGAAATGCCGGCCCTTCCGGATGACGTCATAGTCATGACAGGGAGCGCAGGTCGTACGGGCCGAAAAGGGGAGGGGCTGGCGTTCCGTCGGGACGATGGCTTGGCCGTATTCGTCCTTGAGCGGAATCCGGTGGACGGGCGTCACCCGGCTCCCATCCCATTGGCCGGGCTTGACCGCGGCGGCGCCGGCCGTCAAGGCGAGAATCGCCATCAGGCCTATAGATATACAGGTCCGGCATTTCTTTTCTCGGGTCTCTATGCTTTGGGGCGAGCCTTCGACGCCAGAGGCGCGGCCTCGCTTCCCGGTCCGGTTCTTCACGCCCCCACTCCGCCGGCCGACTCGGCGGCGAAGAACTCGCGTCCCGGCATTTCTTTTACGGGTGTCAGCCGGGACGCTCAGACAACTTCGCCGGCCGGCTTCTTCCGATCCGGCTTCTCTCATCGTCCGGGTCGTGAGGGCTAAACCGGACAGGTCCGCTCGGCCCGTGCCTCCGTCCTCATTGGCGTCGCCGACACAGAGCGAAAGAGCCCCTCCAATATTTGCAATCCAGGACTTCATGGCTTTCCGCCCCTCACGCCTTAAAGTCCGACGGCTTGAATTTGATTGTCGCCTTGGTCCGGACCGCGTCATTGACCTTGAGCACCGCTACGGCGCTCTCGTAGGCCAGATCGGCCGGACAACTGAGGGGGGTCCCGAGCCGGATCGCGTTGAAAAAATTCTCGAGATGGGGCTGATGGGCGGGCTTGGCGAGGTCTACGGGGATCGGCCACCGGCCGGCTTCGGCGGTCACGCGGACGTCGACGAAGACGTTGCGGGTGTCGATTTTCTGGATGACCGGAGCTTCGGAGAGGAGCAGCCCGTCCTTGACGAGGGAGTCCCACTCGGGGGCGTGGGCCTCGCGCATCGCCCAATTGCCCCGCTGGGCGACCTCGGAAATCTGGATCGCGCCGTCGTCGCCCATGAACACTTCGTAGAAGCCTCCGTATTTGGTCGTCGTCTGGACTTGGTAAAATGCCCGGGCGGCTCCTTCGGGCGTCTCGAACTCGAAAATGGCCATGACGTTGTCGAACCATTCCCGGTTCTTATAGTAATCGACCCCGCCTCCGGCCATGACCGAGACCGGATTCGACCCGAACACCCAGGCGAAGAGGTCGATCTGGTGGGAGCCGAGGTCGACGATCGGACCGCCGCCGAACCGGCGGTACCAGCGCCAGTTGCGGAATTCGGTCATGTCGTTGTAGCCGTAGGCTTGGAGCTTCTCGGGCGGGATGACGTAGGTCTTAGGCCACCCGAGCATATCGGCCTTGGACCGGTTCCATTGGGCGAAGGCCAGCCCCGTCCGGCCGAGGATCTTGCGGCCGCGGATGAGCTTGTCGATGGCGTGGAGATAGCGTGGATTGGAGCGGCGCTGGTGGCCGATCTGGAGGAGCTTCCCTGTCCGGCGGGCCGTCTCGACCATGGACCGGGCTTTCTCGAGCGAGTTGGACATCTCCTTTTCGCAATAGACATGCAGCCCGGCGGCAAGACAGGCGTTGGCCTGCTCGGCGTGAAGCCAGTCGGGAGTCGCGACGATCGCCGCGTCCAAGCCTTTTTCCTTGGCCAGGAGGTCGCGATAGTTTTCGTAAACGGCGGGGTCCTGGCCGTGCTTGCGGAGGTAGCCGCGGGCGTATTGCCGGCTGTAGGACCAGATGTCGCAGACGGCGGCGAACCTGATGCCGGAAATGCGGAGACACGACTCGATGAGAACCCGGCCTTGCTCTCCGGCGCCGATGAGTGCGACCCGGAGCTCGTCGGACGATGCAGCGGCCGTTGGGGGTTTCGCCCCCGGCGATGCCGTCTGGGGCTTTTCCGCTGCCGGAGCAGGTTTCGCTTCTTGGACGATCGCCCTCCCCGTCAACGCGGCGCCGAGTCCCGCCGCCGCAGTAGACCTCAGGAAATTTCGGCGGGAGAAAGGACTATTAATTTTTCTTATTCCTCTTTTGTTCATTGGAAATCTCTTTCATCTGTTCCTTGCCAAATTTTTCTAAGAACTCATTTTCTTTTTTAGCTTGTTTGCTTATCTTAATTGAAATTTTTCTTATGAGTTGATCAAGCTCATCCATCGAAGAAGAAGCCATATTCGAAAATTTTTTTATTTCTTCAGCCAGCTTTCTATATTTTCTAATTTGAATTTTATTGCCACGAATTTCTAGAAACTCTCTACTCGATAAGATTTCCTGTGATCCATTTGCATAAGATTCACTCAATATGCGACGACATCTTTGCAATCTTTCTAGAACCTCGAATAAGAGATCCCTGTCTCTTCGACGATTAGAAAGCCAATACTGCGTTAATTGGGCTATGAATCCCGCCCCGCACGCAAGCGCTCCTCCCAAAACCGCAAATATTATTTGTCGTGTCATAAGGTCGTCGTGGTAATGCATTGGAATGCGCTATTTTTTCATATCCTGGTCAAAGGCGATCGTCGAGGGAGCGAAATTGATTTTCTTCACGAACAGGCAGGCTTCGGCCGCTCCGAACTCGCGGTCCATTCCGTTGTCCTCCCATTCGACCGAGAGGGGGCCGGCATAGGCGATCGCGTTGAGGGCCCGGATGATTTCTTCGAAGTTCACTTGGCCGTGTCCTAGCGACCGGAAGTTCCAGCCGCGCCGCGGATCGCCGAAAGGAAGGTGAGACCCAAGGAGGCCGGCTTTGCCGTCGAGTGTTATGCCCGTATCTTTCATGTGGACGTGGTAGATCCGGTCGGGGAACTCCCGGAGGAAGAGGTGAGGGGCGAGACCTTGCCAGATGAAGTGGCTAGGGTCGAAATTGAATCCCAGGGTCGGCCGGCGGGCGAACGTCGTTAGGAGCCGCTCGGCGGTGTAAAGGTCGAAGGCGATTTCGGTGGGATGAACTTCGAGGCCGAACTTGATCCCGCAGCGGTCGAACTCGTCCAAGATCGGCGTCCAGAGTTTGAGGATCTTCTGGAAGCCGGCCTCGATCATCTCCTCGCTCGTCGGCGGGAAGGAGTACCAGGCTTTCCAGATGGGGGAGCCCATGAATCCGTTGACCACGGCGCACCCCATGGCCCGGGCGGCGCGGGCGGTGTATTCCATCTCCTCCGAGGCCCATTGGCGAAGTCGGGCCGGCTTGCCCCTGACGTCGGGGGGAGCGAAGCCGTCCAGCCGTTTATCGTAGGCGTCGCCGACGCATTGGCCGGCCAGATGGGCGCCGAGGGACCAACAACCTAGCTTGTATTTCTTGAGGATTTGTTTCTTTTTTCCGACATAGGCCGCATCCGAGGCGGCCTTGCGGACATCCATGTGATCGCCCCAGCAGGCGATTTCCAGGCCGTCGTAGCCCCAGGCGGCCGCTTTCCGGCAAATGTCCTCGAACGGTAGGTCGGCCCATTGTCCGGTGAAGAGCGTCACGGGTCTCGCCATAATATCCTCCTCTTAGGTTCGGTGATTATTTGGCCTGCCGCAGTCCGCCCGATTTCGGCTTTACTGGGGCAAGAAATCTCCCCATCCCCCCCTGTTCTAAAGGGGGGAAAGGGGGGATTTCCCTCGACCATAGGCAGAGTGGAAGTCATGAAAATTTGATCCATTGGGCGCCGAGCCTCGAGCTCTCGACGCATTTTTCGATGTATTGGACGCCGCGAAGGCCGTCCTGCACATTCGGGAAATCGAGGTCCTCGCGGGTCAACGGCTCTCCGTTTTTTTTCTTGCCGAGGGCCGTCAGATAAGTCGAATAAATGTTGGCGAAGGCCTCGAAGTATCCCTCCGGATGACCGGACGGAATCCGGGAGAGCGACTGGGCCCGGGGATACATCTTGTCCCGGCCGCGCGAGATTCGGGCGGTCGGCTTGTCGAGATAGGAAACCCGGACGTAATTGCATTCTTCCTGGGCCCATTCCACACTACCTCTCGAGCCGTAAATCCGAACCCGCAAACCGTTGTCGTGGCCGACGGCGACTTGCGAGCTCCAGAAAAGCCCTTTTGCCCCGCCCCGATAGTTGACCATGACCGAGGCGTTATCGTCGAGGAGGCGTCCCTCGCCGAAGGTGTCGAGCCGGGCGCAGAGCGATTCCATCTCGAGTCCCGTCAGGTAAGTGACCATGTTCTCGATGTGGCTTCCGATGTCGCCGACGCAGTTCGAGGCGCCGGCGCGCTTCGGGTCGGTGCGCCAAGCCGCCTGCTTTTGGCCCGTCTTCTCCAGAAGCGTCGCCAGCCAGTCTTGAGGGTATTCGGCCGCGACAAAGCGGATCGCCCCCAGCTCGTCGTGGACGATCATGTCCCGCATCTGAAAAACGACCGGATAGCCCCGATACGCGTACATGACGCAAAAGAGCCGGTCTCGGGCTTCGGCCAGCCGGGCGAGTTCTTCCGCCTCTCGGCTCGACGTGGCCAGCGGTTTCTCGCAGACGACGTGGAAATCATGCTCGAGGGCGAGTTTGGCGGCCGGATAGTGGGCGTCGTTGGGCGTCACGATTACGATGACGTCGATCCGGTCGGGTCGGTTCGCTTCGGTCTCGATCATTTCCCGGAAATCCACGTAAAGCCGGTCTTTCGGGACGCCCCAAAACTCGCCCGTCTCGAGGGTGTTGGCGGGGGATTGCGAAAAGCAGCCGGCGGCGAGCTCGGCCTTGCCGTCCATAGCGATGGCTTTGCGGTGGACGTCGCCGATGAACGCTCCCTTGCCGCCGCCGACCATTCCGTATTTCAACCGGGCGACCTTCGTCAAAGGACTTTGTCCTTCGATCATCCGGGACCTCCTCCTCGGGGCGGTTCTCGCCGCCCGCCGGACGGCCCTTATCATAATCGAGAGGAGCCTGTTTTTCAAAGAAAAGAGATTCGCCTTCTTCCAGTGGGCGGTGATATCGAAGAAGGAGTCACGGCCTCGCTTCCCGGTCCGGTTCTTCACGCCTTCACTCCGCCGTCCGGCTCGGCGGCGATGAACTCGCGTCCCGGCATTGATTCTACGGGAGTCGGCCGGGACGCTCAGACAGCATCGCCGGCCGGCTTCTTCCGATCCGGCTTCTCTCGCCGTACGGGTCGTGTAGGCTAAACCGGACAGGTCCGCTCGGTCCGTGACTCCTTCTTTGATGATTCGACGCATCAACCCGATAAAGTTCTTATATAGAGACCGGCGTAAACAAGGAACTTCGGGGGGGAGGAGGCGTATAATGATAAAAAAAAGGATATCGGTTTCCGGAGGAGGTCCGCTTTGAGCATTCGTCGAACGCGTTGGCTCTCCATCGCCCTTTCTCTTCCGTGTCTCATCGCCTTTTCCCCGGGACAGGCGCCGACGACGGCGACGCCGGTCGGATTATCCGCCGAAACGGCGGCGGCTGTCCGAGCATTCGTCGGGGCGACTTTGAAGCAATGGCACGTCGCGGGCGCGGCCGTGGGAATCGTCAAGGACGGCCGGATCGCTTTTCTCGAAGGTTTCGGCGATCGCGATGCGGCCCGAGGGCTTCCCGTTACGGCCGGGACCCGGTTCATTCTCGGTTCGACGACCAAAGCCTTCACCACGATGGCGGCGGGACTGCTGGTCTCGGAGAAAAAGCTCGATTGGGACAAGCCCGTAGCCTTCTATCTGCCCGAATTCGGCCTCCAGGACGAATACGCTTCGGCCCACGCGACCGTCCGCGACCTGGCCGCCCATCGCACCGGCCTCCCGCGACACGATTTCGTCTGGGTCAATTCGCCGATGGACCTTCCGGAAATGGTCCGGGCCCTGCGCTTCCTCGAACCGAACCGGGAACTGCGGGCGGCCTTCCAGTACAATAACCTTATGTATATCACCCTCGGCTACCTCATCGAAAAAGTCTCGGGAATGCCGTGGGACGCGTTTATCCGTGAACGCATTTTCAAACCTCTCGGCATGACCGAAAGCGGCTGCACGGTCCCCGAATACACAGCGGCGGCGGAATACGCCCTCTCGTACCGGTGGGAAAAGGACGCCTTTGCCGTCCAGACCCTTCCTGTCCCCTCTGATAAATTGATGTACGGCGCCCGGGCCTCGGGCTCGGTCAATACGACGGCCGAGAATATGTGCGCCTGGATGATCGCCCATCTTCAGGCCTATCGGTCCGGAACGAAGCCCGTCATCCCGGCCGGGATCGTCCGCGAAACGCACGCACCCCAGATCCCCATGCCCTGGAATCCGGCGGCGAATCCCGAGGTCCTGGCGCCTTCCTATGGATTAGGCTGGATGATCGACGTTTATCGCGAGAATTGGCGCGTCCATCACGGCGGCTCGACGCTCGACTTCAATTCCTTCGCGGCGCTTTTTCCCCGGGCTCAAACGGGTGTCGTCGTCCTTATCAACGCGAGCTCTCCGGCGAACAACATCCTGGCTTATGGCCTCTCCGACCTGGCCCTCGGGCTCGCTCCGATCGACTGGAACAAGCGGGCGGCGGACCAGCTCAAGTCTCCGCGGCCGTCCGCCCCGGCCGAGAAGCGCGTCGAAGGTACCCGTCCCGCCCATAAGCTCGAGGAATATGCCGGCGAATATGTCCATCCCGCTTACGGGCTTATGGTCGTCGTCTTGAAGGCCGGCGGACTGATTTTAAACTATAAGGGCTTCGTCTCCCCGCTCGAACCCTGGCATTACGAGACGTTCCGCCTGTCGGAGAGCGACTTGGCCGGCCAGAAACTGACCTTTCGGACGGACGTCCATGGCGGGGTGACGGCGATCGCGGCGGCCCTCGAACCCGCCGTCAAAGACATTGTCTTCGAGCGCCGGCCGTCGACTCGCTGACCGCGGCCTTGATACGTTCGGCGGCGCCAAACCCCGATTTTTAAATCGGGGTAAAAAGCGCCGCTCAGTATTAACCCTGAGGATACCCCGGCCTTGCCAGGACCGGGACTGGGAAGCCCGGCCCCGGCCTTGCCAGGACCGGGACTGGGAAGCCCGGGCCCGAGCTTCAGCCCGGGGAGTCGAATGGGTTGATTTCTTTGTCGGCGCGCCGCATCCGGCCCGCGGACCTGATGCTCAGCGATTGTCGGCGATCCTCTTTTTGATCCGGTCGACGGCGGCCTGGGCTTCGGCTTTGACCTCCGGGTCTCTGAGGAGAGACTGAGCGAGGGCTAAAGCCTCCGGGGTTGCAAAGTCCGGGAGGGCCGCGAGCACGAGCCGCTTCTCCTCCGGCCGGCGGGCGGTCTCCGCGGCCAGTTTCAGCTCGGCCACGACCGTGTCGGGCCGCCGGAATTTCGCCGACGCGGCCATCCGGATGAATCCCCGCAGGGCCAGGAGTTTCTGCGTTTCGTTGCCGCCCGTCTTCGCGAGTTCCCAGACCTCCTCGATCGGCACCGCGTTCGGCCAGCCGGTGATCGCCCGGACCGCCGCGTCCGCGACTCCGGGATCGGCGTCTTTCAGGCCTTTCCGCACGAGAGGCAAGCTGCTGTCGTCTCCGATCTTTCCCAGGACGCGAATAAGACCGGCCCGCTTTCCGGGATCTTTCGCTGAGGCGAGCCCGGCTTTGACGGCGTTCGACCGGCCTTCGGGCTGGGCGATCTTCTGAGCGAGGGCGGCGGCGGCGTTTTCGACTTCCTCCCGTTCCGCATCGCTCCCACTCTTGGCCAGGAGGTCGAGAAGGGCGGGAATGTCCGACGGTGTGCCGATGATCTTGAGCGTTTTGACGGACTGAATTCGGATCGGTTCGGAAGAAGAGTCGAACTGTTTGACCAGGACGCTTTTCGCGGCGAACATCCGCCTCTCACCGACCGCGAGAATGAGCTCGCTTTTGACGTTGTCCGGGGCGGTTTCTCCGAGCGCCCGGATGATCGCTTCGTCCCCAGGCCGCCCTTTGAGCAAAGCGAGAGCGTTGCGGGCGGCGGATTGCTCCTCCCCGCGCGCGGACGCCGCTCTGTCGGCGAGGAAGGGAACGTTCGATGCTTTTCCGGCTTCGGACATCGCCTTAAGCGCGGCGATCCGGACCGCGGCGGAAGAGCTCGCCGTTGCTTGAATGACCGCGGCGAGAGAGGCTTCGTCCGGATATCCGCCCAGGACGGCCAGGAGCTTCACCTGGCTCTCCTCGGGAAGGCTCGGCAGAAGAGCCGCAATCGGAGCGATCCCGCCGGGAGGGATGACGTCCCGGATCTTCGGGATCGCCGCCTCGTGCAGGACCGGGTCCGACGCCTTCAAGGTTTCGAGAATGAGGGTCGCGGCTTTATCGCCGGAGGCGGCGATCTTTCCCCGGAGCGCCGCGCCGCGAAAAGCCGGTCCGAGGTCGGCGGCCAGGATCTTTTCGTAATATCCGGCTGCGGCCGTCGCTTCGTTCGCCCGGAGGAGGTCCTCGGCGCAATCGAGGAGGGCCGAGGCTGCCGTGCTTTTGAATTCGCCGGGCAGCGTCGACACGGCCTTAGCGAGGACCGCCGCCGCGTCTTTCCCTCCGATGGCGCCGAGGGACATGGCCGCGGCTTTGACGAATTCCTGGGCCGATCCTTCGAGATATTTCGTCAACGCGGGGACGGCTTCGCCCATCCGGCGGGCGCCCAGCGAAGCGATGATCCCCGTTTTCATCGTCCCGGTGGCCCGGTCGAGGGCGGTGAGAAAGACTTTGTCCACGGTGGGTCCCTGGATCTCCTCGAGGGCGTAGCGGGCCGGGTCGGAAAGGGCGGGGTCGAGGAGAAGGGACTGGAGGGTGGGAACCGCTTTTTCGCTCGCGATCAACCGAAGCTCGCGACAGACGGCCATCCTGGCCGGCACGGTCGCTCCCGACCGGAGGAAAGCCAGGAGACGCATTTCGCAGTCGGCCCGGGCTTCGGGATCGTCTTTGCGGGACCGGACGAAATCGCGAAGCTTCCAATAGGCCTCGCTCCGAAGTCCCGTATCGAAGGTGAGGAGCTGTTTGAGAATGCCGTCCAAAGGCGAAGGGGAAGCCTGGGCCGCCGAAACCGGCTGTTGTCCGGGAAAAATCCCGGAGAGAGATAAGGCCATCGTCAAAGATATGATCATGGCCTGCGCTCGTTTGCTCATCAATATCTCCTTTTTTAAGACGGGGTCAAACCTACACTTCTGACAATTTTATGCTGTCGAGCCGGGGTCCTGGTTAGAATTGTCAGAAGTGTAGGTTTGACCCCGTCTTTTTTTTAGTCCGGAAGAACCCAGGGCTTCCGGTAAGCGCGGCTGAGGAGGCGCTCCGCTTCCGGATCGCCGAGGATCTTCTCGGCCGCCGGGTCCCATTTGATCGTCCGGCCGGTCTCGATGGCGATAACGCCGAGGTGGCCGACGCTCGCCGAGCGGTGGGCGACCTCGCACGGGGCGATCGTCTTCGCCCGGCTTCGGACGCAGTCCACGAAATTTTGATAATGGTCGCGGCTCCGGTAAAGCTTGATCTCGTTCGGGCCGATGACCTCCTGGACGAGGTGGGCCGGCTGGGTCTCGAAACCGCCGCGGTCGACCCACACCCATCCGGATTCGCCGATCCATTTCGTCCCCCCCTGGATCTCGTCATAACCTCCGGCCAGGACGATCGGGGTCCCGTCGGCGTATTTGGCTTCGACCCGGTAGCGGAGGGCGCTGTTGTAGATGCCGGTCGTCGGAAACTCGCCCCGGCCCGAGACTTCGACCGGCCCCGTTTCGTCGAAGCCGAGGCCCCAGTGGGCGATGTCGAGGTGATGGCCGACCCAGTCCATGAGCTGGCCGCCGCCGAAGTCCATATTCCAGCGCCAGTTCATATGGACGCGGGCCTTGCAATAGGGCCAGGAAGGCGCGGGGCCGAGCCAGGTCTCGTAATCGAGCTCGGGCGGAGGGGCGCCGATCTTTTCCTGCCCGAACGTCCGGGCGAAGTCATAATGGCCTTGGGGCAGGCCGACCTCGACGCGGAGGATCTTGCCGATCCGGCCGTTGCGGACGAGCTCGCAGGCCCGATAGAAATTCTCGACCGACCTCTGCCAGGACCCCGTCTGCCAGACCCGCCCATAGCGGGCCACGGCGTCGCACAGCGCCCGGCCTTCGGCCAGGCTGTGGGTGAGGGGCTTTTCCCCGTAGATGTCCCAGCCGTTGCGGGCGAAGGAGATGGAAAGAATGGCATGCCATTGGTCGGGGACGGCGATGGACACGGCGTCGATGTCCTTACGGAGGAGAAGCTCGCGGAAATCCCCGTAGGCGGCGCAATCCGTGTTCCCGTATTTTTTGTTGACGATGTCCCGGGCTTGGGCGAGGTGGGTTTTATCGAGGTCGCAGACGGCGAGCCACTGGACCCCGTCCTTCTCCATCAAAGCCTGCATGTTGGGGATGCCCTGCATTCCGAAGCCGATCCCGGCCATGGCGATCCGCTCGCTCGGGGCGACGGCGCCGTTGAGGCCGAGGGCCGAGGCGCGGACGATCGTCGGAAAGGCCGCGATCCCGGCCGCGGCCGCCGGGGCCATCTTCAGGAAATCTCGGCGACGCATCTGCGAAATGTTCTTCATCCTATCCTCCAACTATCCTCAAAGATGGGGTCAAACCTACACATCTGACAAAAAATGTCAGATGTGTAGGTTTGACCCCTGTTTAAATTAGCGGAGTGGTTCCGGGGACGGCGACCGGGTCGACCGGGACCGGTCCGAACTCGTATTTCGCCGGCGATAAATCGAGCTTGCTGGAGTTCATCGCCCAGTCCCACGAGATCGCCCGGCCGGTATAGGCGCTCATCCGGCCGACGATGGCGCACATCGTGCTTTCGGCCACTTGGCGTCCCTCGTTGAGCGGCTTGCCGGCTCGGATGGCGGCGATGTTGTCGGCGTGCTCTTGGACGTACGGATTGGGCTCCTCGCCCTCGAATTTCCAGGGCTTTTCACCGCGGATCTCGCCGTACCCGAAGGCGACGCCCTTTGTCCCGACGAGGCGTTCTTCGACGCGCTCGGCGCTGCCCTTGGTCTGGCGGCAGTAGCTCGCCACCCGGACGCCTTCCGGATATTCGAACTCGATGGCGAAGTGGTCGAAGATATTGCCGTAATCGGGCGCCACCCGGACCTGCCGCCCGCCCATGCCGACGACGTTCCTCGGCAGGGCCCGGAAGGCCCAATTGACGACGTCGATGTTATGGACGTGCTGTTCGACGATATGATCGCCCGACAGCCAGGTGAAATAGAGCCAGTTGCGGCACTGCCACTCCATGTCGGTCATGCCCGGCTCCCGCTTTTTGACCCAAAGATCGCCCATGTTCCAGTAGCACTGGGCGCCGACAAGCTCCCCGATCTCGCCGCCGTGGACGCGTTTGAGCAGCTCCAGATAGCGTTTCTGATGGCGGCGCTGGGTCCCGGCCACGACCCCGAGACCCTTTTGGGCGGCCAGGTCCGAAGCGGCGATGAACTTGCGGATCCCGACGGGGTCGACGGCGACCGGCTTCTCCGTGAAGATGTGCTTTCCCGCCTCGACGGCCGCCTGGAAGTGGATCGGCCGGAATCCGGGGGGGGCGGCCAGGACGACGTAGTTGACTTCGGGCATCGCCACGACGCCCTGATATCCGTCGAGGCCGGAGAAGCAGGAAGCGTCCGTCACCTTGATCTTATCGGGATGGGCTTCCTTCAGGCGCTTGAGGGAGCTGTCGATCCGGTCCCGGAAGGCATCATAGAGGGCGACGACCTCCACGCCGGGCGCGGCGTTCATGGCGTCGATGGCCGCGCCCGTCCCGCGGCCTCCGCAGCCCAGGATCCCGATTTTGATCGTGTCCGCTCCGGCGGCGTGAAGGCCGAGGTTGCCGGGGAGGGCCGCGGCCAGCGAAGCCGCGCCGGCGGCTCTCAAGAAATCGCGGCGGGATAGAGTCGAGGACTTGATTTCGTTCATATTTTTCCCTCCTGAGAAATCAAAAGTCGTCGCAGGCGCGGTAAGCGTCGATGACCGCCCGCTCGCCCTCTTTGCCCTTGAGGCTGTGGCCGTGCTCCATGCCCAGGACGCCCTGGAAGCCTTGGGCGTGAATGTGCTTGAAGATGTTGCGGTAGTTCATCTCGCCCGTCGTCGGCTCCTTCCGGCCCGGATTGTCGCCGATATGGAAGGCGGCGATCTCGGACCAGCAGGCGTCGATATGGGGGAGAATATTGCCCTCGGTGATCTGCTGGTGATACATATCGTCCAAGATCTTGCACGAAGGGCTGTTCACGGCCCGGCAGACGGCGTAAGCCTGGGGCATCCCGGTCAGGAAGAGACCGGGATGATCGCGGCGGTTGAGGGGCTCGAGAACGAGGATGAGGCCGGCCGGGACGCAGACATCCATGCAGGCCCGCAGGTTGTCGATGACGTTGGCGGTCTGGTAGTCCCAAAAGAGGTTCAGATTGAACCGGCCGGGAACGACGAGGGCCTGCCGGCAGCCTGTCATCTTCATCGTCTCGACGCCTTCTTTCATCTTGGCGGTGAGCATATCGCGGACGTCCTTGTTCGCGAGGACGAAGGTTTCCTTGGAGAAATCGGCATAGAGGACGAACGGTCCCAGAGTCATCCCCCGCTTGGCCAGCTCGCGGGCGATGAGCTCCCGCTGTTCGACGGGACGGTTCATGAGCCCATTGTCGAACATGGCCGTGAAGCCTTCGTCGGCGGCGAATTGGATCTGGGCGGCGAGGTCGTCCCCGGCGTGGGCCTTGAACTGTCCGAAGCTCGGGGCGTACTTGAGCTTGAAGCGTCCGGGCTTGGGTCCCGTCCCCGCGGCCTGAGGGGCCGCCGCGGCAAAACCGGTCGTCGTCAGCGCCGCGGCCGCGCCGAAGCCGCGGGCGATGAAATCCCTGCGATTCATGGTTCGCGCTCCTTCTTTCCTCTGGATGCCTAATCCATATACCAACGGGACCGGAAAATCAACCCATTCGATTCCCCGGGCTGAAGCCCGGGGTATGCTCAGGGTTAATACTGAGCGGCGCTTTTTACCCCGATTTAAAAATCGGGGTTTGGCGCCGCCGAACGTATCAATGGCCGCGGTTGTGATATTATGCGGGCGATCATGCGCCGTTTTTCCGTCTTCCTCGCGATCCTTGCCCTGGCCGCGCCGGCGGCTTTCGGCCAATCCGACCCCCCCGCCGATCGCCCTGCTTTTTCCCTTTCCCAGGACCTCTCGGGACCCGACCCCGGCGTTCTTCGGAGGCGCCCTTGGTTCGCCGCCGCAGAGATCGTCGGCATAAATGTCACCGTCTGGGCGTACGACCGATACATTAAGCACGAGCCGTGGGCGTATATCGGCTGGGACACCATTAAGGCGAATTTGCGGCGGGGGTTGGAGTGGGATCGGGACGAATTCTCGACCAATTTCTTCGGCCATCCCTTGCACGGCGGGTTTTTTTATAGCGCTGCCCGCTCCTCGGGCCTGCGGTTTTCCGAGTCCGCCGCTTACACGCTCGGCGGAAGCCTGATGTGGGAATTTTTAATGGAGAACAACCTGGCGAGCATCAACGACTTGCTCACGACCACCTCGGGCGGCGTTTTCTTGGGGGAGATGCAATACCGGATGTCGTCGCTTGTTCTGGACGAACGAGCCGTCGGATTCGACCGGTTCTGGCGCGAATTGACCGCCGGTCTAATCGATCCAGGACGAGCGCTCAACCGGTTGTTTTCCGGAGAGGCGTGGCGGACCAGGGCCGTCAACTCCCAGGTTCGGGGTCCGATCAAGGGCGTTTTTTCTTTCTCCCGCCACTTCTTGGCTCCCTTTGAAGACCTGACCCGGGTCGATCAGCATCCCGGGGTGGAAGTCGATTTCGTTTATGGGGACGTCAAGGCGGGGCCGACCGCCTATCGGCCCTTCGACTGGCTCGTCTTCAGCGGCGACCTCCGCTTCGGGGACGAAAAGATGTATGGCGGGATCAACGCCTACGGCCTTCTCACCGGGAGGGAACGCATTGGACGGAAAGGCGGCCGCTATCTGACGGGACTTTTCCAGAATTTCGATTACCTGGTCAACGAGTACTTCAAGATGGCGGGCAGCGCCCTCACGGCCGGCGTCGTCTCCACCCACGCCCCGGCGGGCAAGCCTTTCATCCAGACTTCGATCCAGCTTGGAGCTCTGTTCGGCGCCGGCATCAACGACCACTTTCTGATCGAGGACCGCGATTATACATACGGCTTCGGCCCCGTTTTCAAGGTCGACGCCCTCATGGACCTGGGCCGAGCGGGGACTTTCAGCTTACGGTTCGGGCAGTACGTCATTTTTACGATCGCGGGGACGGTCAGCGACAGGACGGACAGCGTCAACTGGGTGACCGCGGCCCGGGCGCGCTACCGGCTGGGTTTATGGAACAACCTCGGCGTCCGGGCCGAGTTCGGGTGGTTCCGGCGCAGCACCCAATACGAGCAGGCTCAGCGGATCACCCGCAATCAGCTTCAGCTCGGCCTATCGGCCGTTTACGATTTTTAAGTCTCCATTTGCCTGTCTCCGGGGTTCTTTCTATAATGAAGGGGAACGCCGATGTAACTGCGGGACGACGTCACTCGTTTTTTTTCCCTGTTTGCCGACGAGATTTATTACACCGGCCAATACCTGCGGAACCGCCGGGGGGTGCTTCCCGGGGCGATCGTCCAGCAGGTCTACGCCATGGGTTACCGGTCTTTTCCCATCATCGTCCTCATCACTTTCCTCGTGGGGGTCACGATTTCGCTGACCTCGGCCTCCCAGCTACGCCTCTTCGGGGCCGACGTCTATCTGGCCGACCTCATCGCCATCGCCATGATCCGGGAGCTCGTCCCGCTCATGACCGGGATCATGCTCGCCGGCAAGATCGGGGCGTCCATCACCGCCGAGATCGCGACGATGAAGGTCATGGATGAGCTGGACGCCCTGAGGACGATGGGCATCGTGCCCGAGAAGTTTCTCATGGTCCCGCGGCTCATCGCCATCACCCTGGTCGTCCCCCTGCTCGTGACCCTGGCCGACGGCGTGGGCCTGACCGGAGGGGCCCTCGTCGGCCGTCTCGCCTTGAACATCCCGCCGCCCGTTTTTTTCAAGCAGGTTTTCCTGGCGATCACCCTCTCGGATGTCCTCATCGGCATCGTCAAGACGCTCGTCTTCGGGTGGGCCGTCGTCGTCGGCAGCGGCTTCAAGGGTTTCTTCATTTCCCGGGGTGCCGAGGAGGTCGGCACAGCCACCACGGATGCCGTGGTCTTGTCCATCGCCCTTATCATCGGCTTGGACTGCGTCTTCGCCTTCCTGCTCTATTGAAGCCGCCATGGACATCATCCGCGTTCGCGGCCTGGAAGTGGGATACGAGGGAATCTCCGTGCTTCGGAATCTCGATTTCGACATCCCGCGCGGCCGGATCACGGTCATCGTCGGGGAGAGCGGATCGGGGAAATCGACGCTCCTCAAAACGATCATCGGGCTTCTCCCCCCCCTGGCCGGCCGGGTGTTCCTTGGCGACCGGCCGATCGATTACCGGTCCGAGACCGACTTAGGCCGGTTCTATGCGCGGATCGGCGTTCTCTTCCAGAACAGCGCCCTCCTCGGATCTTTGACGCTGTACGAGAACATCGCCCTGCCCATCCGGATCCATCGGACGGACACGGCGGGAGCGGACGAGGCCGCCAGGGTCAAAACCGTCCTCGGAAGCGTCGGCCTCGGCGGGGCCGAGGACAAGTATCCCTTCGAGCTCTCGGGCGGGATGCGGAAGCGGGCGGCGATCGCCCGGGCCATGGTCCTCGAACCCGAAATCGTCTTCTGCGACGAACCTTCGTCCGGGCTCGACCCGCTCACCGCCTCCGGACTGGACAAACTCCTTGTCGAGCTCCGGGACGGGCACGGCGTGACCTTCGTGGTCGTGACCCACGAGCTCCGCTCAATCGAGCGGATCGCCGACCGGGTCCTTCTCCTCCGCGACGGGGAGATCCGCTTCAACGGCGACTTCCGGGACCTGGCGGCGGCCCGCGATCCGTACGTCCAGGCCTTCTTTCTCAGGACGGAGTCCCATGATCACTAAACAGCAACGGGCGAGGTTGGCCGTGTTCACGGTCGTGTCCACGATCCTCTTGGCGGTCTTTCTCGGGGTGCTCGTCTACCCGTCCTTCCGGGACCGCGGCGAGAGCTACCGGGTCAATTTCAAGGGCACATCGGTCAACGGACTCGATGTCAGCGCCGCGGTCAAATACCGGGGCGTCGCGATCGGCCGGGTCGACCGCATCCAGGTCAACCCCGACGACCTGGACTCGATCCTGGTCGAGATGAAGATCGTCCGAGGATTTCCCGTGAGGCGGGACATGGCGGCGACACTGACCTATACCGGCATTACGGGAACGAAATTCGTCGAGATTTCGGGGGGGAGCGGGTCGTCGGAGGACCTGCCGCCGGGCGGGGAGATCCCCATGTCCCGGGGCTTGGGGGAGAAGGCCGAGGATATCGTGGCCAACATCGATGAAGCGGTGAAGAACCTCAACGTCCTTCTCGGGCCGGGAAACCAGGAGCGTTTCGCCCAATTTCTGGCCAAGACCGAGCAGAGCGCCGACGTCGTCTCCCGGGTGCTCCAATCCAAGGAAGAGAACCTCTCCCGGGCCGTGGTCAACATCGAGAAAGCTTCGGAGGTTTTCGGAGGGACGATCGAGAGTTTGAAGAAGATTTCGACGGACCTCGGCCGTTTGATCGCCAAGCTGGACGATACCGGGACGGCCGCTCTCGACAACCTCGGCAAGCGGTTTTCGGACGAGGAGATGGGCCGGGTCATCCGCGGCCTCGACGGCTTCGTCTCCACCGCCTCTTCCAGCATCAAGAAGATCGAGGATGTCCTCCTCGTTCAGCAAAAGGATTTGCGGGATATGGTCCAAGGCCTGGCCGCTGCCATCGAGAACTTGTCCTTGTTCTCGCGGGAGCTCGTGGAAGATCCGACGGCGCTGCTCCGCAGCGGAAAGAAGGGGAAAAAATGAAAAAAGCGGCCCTCTTGATGGGAATTCTCGCCGTTCTGGGAGCGGCCTGTTTCGCCCCGGCCAAGGCCAAGCGGTATTTCGACTTCGTCATCCCCGGCGGAACGGGAGGGCCGGCCTTCGACCGGGCCCTCCTGGTCGAGCGGATCGACGTCGACGACGTTTACAACGATTTCCGGATCATCTACCGCGTCTCGCCCACGGAGCTCAATTATTACGCCTATGAATTCTGGGCGACCAAGCCGGACCGGCTTCTCCAGGCCGCCCTCGACCATTATCTCACCGTCCGGAAGGCTTTTCGCCGGGTTGCCCTCGAGCTCGGAAAAGAGGATCCCGATTGGGTGTTCCGCGGCCGCGTTCACCGCCTCGAGGAAATCGATGAACTCACGGCCTGGTCGGCTCGCCTGGCCATGGACTTCGAACTCCGGGATTATAAATCGGGCGCGCTCGTGGCCCGCCGCACCTTTGACCGGAGCGTTTCCCTGGCCCGCAAGGACGTCACCCTTCTTCCCGCCGCGTTATCCCGGATTTTAGGCGAAGAGATCGAATCTTTCCTCGGGGAGATATCGGCGGGGCGTTGACCCGGCCGGTGTCCCTCTGATATAAATCCCGGCTTATGGTCCTCACTCGATTCCTCCATCCGGACCGCGGCCGGCGACTGGCCGTCGCGGGTCTTTTTCTCTTTGCCGGCGCCGTGGCCGCCCAAGACAATGCCGCCCCGGCGGCGCTGACGCTCAGCCGCCGCTTCCAACTCTCCGGTTTCGCCCACGCCGCTTATACATGGTGGGAAGACGGGATCGATACGTTTTCTATCAAACGGGCTCGCTTGTCGCTGGCCGGAGAAATCGCCAAGAACGTCAAGATGAAGTTCCAGGTCGACCTGACCAAAAGCCCGTTGCTGCTCGAAGCTTCGGTGGACGTCGTCTTCAAGCCGTCGCTCGGATTCCGCTTCGGCCAATTCTACGTTCCCTTCGGCCGAGAAGGTCGGACTACGACGGCCGAGATCGAAACCGTCCAGCGCTCCCAGGTCGTGGAGAAGCTCGCTCCCGGCCGGGACAACGGCGCCTCGGGCCGGGACATCGGCGTCCAGATCTTCGGTAAAGTTTCGGTCTTCGAATATATGGCCGGCGCGTTCAACGGAGCCGGGATCAACAAAACGGACAACAACGAAAGAAAAGATTTCAGCGCCCGGATCGCCGCCCAGCCGACGGGATTTCTATCCTTGGGCGCTTCGCTCTACGACGGCCGGGCGAATCCCGCCGCGAGCGGTCCGCTTGTCGTCCGCAACCGCACGGGCGTCGATGCCGCGCTGACCTTAAAGGATTTTCTCCTGAAAGCCGAATATCTGCACGGCCGAGACGGGGACTCCTCCCGGGACGGTTGGTACGTTCAGGGTTCTTATTATGCGCTCCCCAAGAAGCTCCAGGCTTTAGCCAAATGGGACTCCTACGATCCTGACCGGGAGACCGCATCCGACCGGTCCGACATTCTGATTCTTGGCCTGAACTGGTGGCTGACCGAGAGGACCAGGCTCCAAGCCAATTATCTGACGTATTTCCGCGAATCTTCCGGTATCGTCAACCGGGCCCTCGTCCTGCAATTTCAGGCCGGATTCTAATTTTCGTCGCGATTCATTTCTTTGAATCCAAATTTCCGGAATTCTGTATCGCCCCCGAGGCAAGAAGCCGGCACGGAATTTGCTGTTTCTTGACAGCGATGCCGATTCAACTTATTAAAAATTGCAAAGCGTTCGCCTATGGGAAGGAGGTGGTCGATTCCGGACAGTTGAAAAAAACCAAAGAAACTATCATACGGAAATAAAGAAATTTAACAGGGAGGGAACATGAGACTGAAAAGTTGGAACGTTTTGCTGACGGCCGTCTTACTTCTGGCGGCCTTGGCGTCGGCGCAGGTCACTCAAACCGGCACGCTGATCGGGACGGTCTACGACAACGAGAAACAACCTCTTCCCGGGGTCACCGTTTCGATCTCCTCTCCGGCCCTCATCCTGCCGAAGATGGAGATGGTCACGACCGAGCGCGGCTTCTATCGTTTTCCGGCCTTGCCGCCGGGGCCCTATGCCATCACCTTCGGCCTTCAGGGTTTCAAAACGCTCGTCCGGGACAACATCCGGGTGACGATCGGGGCGAGTACGACGATCGACGTTACCTTGGAGATGTCGAGCATCAATGAAAGCATCACCGTCACGGGCGTATCGCCCACGGTCGACCTCCAGCGGACGACGCTTTCGGCCAACATGACCAAAGAGGTCCTCCAGGCCCTGCCGGTTGCGCGCACCTTGGGGACCTTGTTCAACATGGCCCCCGGGGTCACCGGCAGCACGACCCACGGCAGTTCGGAGCGCGACAACACCTACAACCTCGACGGGGTCAATGTCACCGACCCGGTGACGGGCACCCAGGCCGGCAATTTCAGCATCGACATCATGGAGGAACTTTCCGTCCAGACCGCCGGCCTTCCGGCCGAATACGGCAGCGTCCGGGGCGGTGTCATCAATGTCGTCACGAAATCGGGCGGCAACAAGTGGTCCGGAGCCGCGAGCTTCTATTTCCGCAACGATAAGTTCCAGAGCGACAATACCCAAGGGACGATCTTTGAGGGGCAGAAGAGCGGCTTCGATTACGAGATCGAGCCCGGCCTCAACCTCGGCGGCCCGATCCTCCGGGATAAAATCTGGATTTACGGCAACTTCTCGCTTTTAAAGTCCCAGGAATATTCGCCCGGCTATCCTTATGACAAGCAGCCCGCGAACACGCCTTTGGACTTCTACCGGACCTACCCTTACGGAAAGCTGACGTGGCAGATGTCGGCCAAAGACAAGCTCGTTCTGTCCTATAATTATTCGGCGTACACGCGCCATCACCGCGATGCCGGAGTGACCCAGACCGAGGAAACCACTTGGAACCAGACGACGCCCATCAACACCTTCAACTCCCAGTTCACCCATTTCTTTTCCTCGGATCTGTTCATGAACGCCAAAGCGGCTTTCATGGCCTACCAGCTCAACCTGACGGCCAAGAACGACAAACCCAACGTTTACGACTCCGTCCTCCGGCGGAACTACGACAGTTACGGCTATGACGACATCTACCGCCGGAACCGCTTTCAAGCCCTCTCGGATGCGACCTATTTCGTGGATAATTGGTTCGGTCGCCACGAATTCAAGGCGGGCGTCGAGGGCGAATACTCCTGGGACAGCCGGTACCGGCGCCACAACCTCGACCCGAAGACCGGGCTGGGGCCGTTTTTCGTCGTCCGCAGCGGCGTGCCCGACTACGTCACCTACTATCAGGACTTGACCCGTAAAGACGCGAAGCTCGCTCTGGGCGGGTTCGTCCAGGACTTTTGGACCCCCTTCGACCGGCTGACCCTCAACATTGGCGTCCGCTTTGACCATCAGGAAGGCATCCTTCCCAAGCAGGGCGAAGACCGGGCCCAGGTCACCTATCTTGGGAAGGTCTATGATCCGTCCGTGAAGGAGACCTACAAACCCCTGATCTGGAACACGCTCAGCCCGCGCTTCGGGGCCATCTTCGACCTCACCAACGACGACAAAACCGTCCTCAAAGCGAGCTGGGGCCGTTATTACATCGCCAACATCATGCAGTTCTTCGTCTGGGTCAATCCCAACGGGTTCATTTCCTACCGTTACCGGCTGAATCCGGACAAGACTCCGACGGGTTCCATCTACAACTTCAGCGCCCAGGCGGATGCGTCTATGGACCCGAACGCCAAATCGCCCTACATCGATGAGTTCACGATCGGAATCGAGCGGGAGCTCATCCGGGACTTCAAGCTCGGCGTCCGCTACATCCGGAAGTGGGACCGCAACCTTCTTGAGAGCGTCGACCTCAGCGCCCTGGACCTCGCCAAGCTCATGTCCGGCGCCGACATTTATTCGGTCTGGACGAACTATTCCCCGGTCACGGCCGTCGATCCCTATGATGGGAAAACGGTCACGTTCTGGACGCGGATCGATTCGACGCTCCCGACGCGAAACTACTACACGAATCCGCCGGGGGCCAATCGCGATTACGACGGAATCGAGGTTACGGCGAATAAACGTTTGTCGAACGGATGGCAATTGGCGGCTTCCTACGTTTACGCGAAGTCGCGCGGCCTCATCGGCACGGATTTTGACGACAGCGCGGCCGGCAGCGGCTACTTCAATAACCCCAACGCCCACATCAACTCCGTCGGCAACTTCCCGGCCGAGCGCCGCCATCAGTTCAAGCTGAACGGGATGTGGCAGGGGCCGTGGGGGATCAACCTCTCCGGCTATTACCGCTACCTCAATGGAACCCGGTACACCCGGCAGGTCCGCAGCCAGGACCTGGGCTTGAATCTTCCCCAGGGGAACGTGACGATTTTCGCAGAAACGCGGGGCACAAGAGATTACCCTGGATTGTCGATCCTCGACCTCCGGGCCGAAAAGATGGTCCGTCTGCCCCGCGACTTCGGCCGCGTGGCCGTGTTCATCGACATGTTCAATGTCTTCAACCTGGCCACGACGACGACGGTGAACACGATCTCGAGCAGCACCCTGACGGTCAACAATCAGCCCGTCTCCTTCGACGGGACGACGGCCATCACCGACCCGCGGGTCTTCCGCCTCGGCTTCCGGTTCGAATTCTAAAGCTCATTCCCGCTCGCTGTTGAAGAGGACGTTTCTCCTTCGGAAGAGGAGAAACGTCCTCTCTTCTTCCCTCAACCA
>Ga0315291_10002553_pt1 | contig 23810 bp, 19 predicted proteins | sample YL17G12_20_MG_FD_203070 | JGI IMG/M metagenome (GOLD analysis project Ga0315291, IMG submission 203070) | Sediment microbial communities from Yellowstone Lake, YNP, Wyoming, USA - YL17G12_20 | ecosystem: Environmental > Aquatic > Freshwater > Lake > Sediment | place: USA: Wyoming | collected... | reverse complement strand
CGAGAAGGTCGGCCCAGGCAAGAACTTCCTTGCCCAGAGGCACACGGTCAACAACATAAGGACCGAGTTCTTCATGCCCAACCTGGTCGACAGGCGCTCGTTCGACGCGTGGTCGCATAGCGGTTCGAAGTCGATGAGGGACAGGGCACGCGAGAAGGTCAAGGACATACTCGCGAACCACATGGTCCCGCCGCTCGCGCCTGAGGTCCAGAAGAAGCTGGACACCGTCATCGAGAAGGCCAAGAAATCGGCTTGGGGCGGAGAGTCCAAGGTGTACTGAACTAAAACCTCTTGATGGCCGGACGCTTCGTGCGAGTTCCGGCCAATCTAACGCATCGTCTCTTGCGCGAAAAGGAGACTCACAATGGCCAACTCAATACCGGTCCGGACGAGACGAGATGTCTTGACAAGGGACGGTGTCGAAAGGATCCACCAAGTCGCTCTCGACGTCCTCGAGAAGACGGGCGTGGCCGTTCACAGCGAAAAAGCGCGCAAGTTGCTGACTGCCGCCGGATGCGATGTGGACAACAAAAGTGCAGTGGTGAGATTGCCTCCGAGCCTGGTGGAAGAGTGTGCTCGGAAGAACGATCGCTCGGTCGTATTCTTCGGGCGCACGCGCAAGCACGATGCGAGGCTCGATTTCAATCACGTGCACGTATGCAGCGACGGCAACGGCACCGAAGCGATGGACTTCGAGACCCGCAAGAGAAGGCCTTCGACCAAGGGGGATGTTGAGAAGAGCGCCTTTGTCGCGGACGCGCTGAAGGGACATGGTATCAACTGGCCGAACGTGACCTCCCAGGATGTCCCCCAAGGCACCAGACACATCCATGACATCCAGGCATCCATGGAGAACACGGAGAAGCACATCACCATCGCGACGAACACAACCGTCTGGGAAGTCGAGGACGTCCTGGAGCTCGCAGCCGCCGCGGCAGGTGGCATGGACGAGCTGAGGAAGAGGCCGTTCATCTCATCGATTCACACCAGTTTCTCGCCCCTGCAGATCGAGGCCGACAGCCTCGACGCTGGCCTGAGGATGGCGGAGGCTGGGATACCGATCTGCTTCTATGTCATGCCAGGACCGGGTTCGACCGGCCCTGCGACGTTGGCAGGATCAGTTGCGCTGGGAGTTGCAGAAGCACTCGCTGGCAACACGATCTTCCAGCTGCACCGACCAGGGACCGCGTATGTCTTCAGCTGCGGGATCGCGAACCTGGACATGAGGACCTCGACGCGCGCAGGGGGAGGGCCAGAGCACGGACTCACCTCAGCAGCGTATGCGCAGATGGCACACCACTACGGGTTTCCAGCGCTAGTCGGCGGGTTCGTGACGACCTCGAAAGAGGCGGACCAGCAGGCAGCGTACGAGAAATTCGCGAGTGCTGTTACGCCTATCCTCGCGGGTGCGGACATGATCGCCGGAATCGGACTCCTAGAGGACTGCAGGACCGTATGGCTCGAGCAGCTCGTGATCGATGACGAGATCGCGAGGATAATCGGGAGGATGGCACAGGGGATCGAGGTCAACGACGACACGCTCGCGCTGGATGTCATCCACAAAGTGGGCATAGGGAAGGACTATCTGGGACAGAGGCACACCATGGACCATTTCAGGACCGAGTTTTTCTCACCGGTGGTGACAGACAGGTCCTCGTTCGACACCTGGACTGCGAAGGGATCCAAGAGCCTCATGACCCGCGCTCATGAGGAGGTCAAGCGCATCTTCAAGGAGCATTCTGTTGAGCCTTTGAGAAGCGAAGTCAAGGATGTCGCCGCCAAGCTGGTCAAGAAACGTTCGAGGTGACTCGAAACACCAACAGGCCGACTCAGTCGCACTCGGGTATGAACTCCCTCTTCGACGTGGCCAACATTATGAGTGCGATGATCGCCAGGAACGCGCCTATCATGAACCCCACGGACATGATACCAAGCACTGCCCCCGCTACTGCGCCATTGAACCTGCTGCGGGTGAATGCAAACATGCTCATCGCAACTGCCAGCAGGCCGAAAACAAGTATCAATGCCGACAGCAGTTCGGAATCATTCAGGATTTCGTCCAGAACCTCACCTTGAGGAATGATCGCCTCGTAGTGCGACAATATGTCGCTGCCGGTTTCGGGCAGTAGCGCGAGCAGCCCATGAGTCACTCCCAGGGCGCCCGCGAGCAAGATCAGTATGCCTGCGATTCCCACCTTCGCGGTCCTGACAGCGTGGGTCGGTTTCTCGGACCAGTGTTCGCACGCCTCAGGCTTGCTGCCCTGGATCTCCGCAACGGCAGCCCTCGTCGCCGTAAAGTTCCTTCCGCAGCCGATGCACTTCTCAGCGCTTGGAGGGTTATGCTCATACCCGCATTCAGGGCATTTCTGGAGGTCGTTCTCGTCCCTGTGGATGGCATGGCCGCACACCCTGCATTTCGAGGCGTCGGTAGGATTGTAGGTACCGCACTGGGTGCACCTGACCTGGGATTCCATGAGTGTGCAGAACGATGCTTGGCATACAAGAAACCTTCTCCTAACCCCAATGGGCCATCAACATGCGATCTTCATTTCGGGTGAATAACGGCTCCAAGGATGCAAGCGATCAGCTCTATCCATTTTATGGCGGTGACATCTGGAAGCTTCCTCAGACGGGTGCCAGAGATTTCGAACCATCCAAGGATCTCGTCGTTGGACCCTTTGACGAACACGCACAGGTAGTCCGCCTCGAGACTATCGCTGAGGGAGCGCCTCTTCATTCCGATCAGGGCAGGTCTGGCGAACGTCGATTCCTGACCCTCGACGTAGGGATGATCCTCGCTCAGGTACAGCTTCGTCTGTTTGCTGATTTCATAGCACGGGTAGGTCCTGTCGTCGAGTATCTGCTCCTTTGTGAATGACATATTCTTGTACAGTTGGGTACCCTCTTGCCCGATGCCGGTGGCAATCCTGAACTTGTAGGCCCTGAGCGCTGGATCCCAGACGGCAATCGCGACGCTCGCGATGCCGAACAGTCTAGATATGATGTCAGCCGTGTCCTTGAGGAAGGAGTCCAAGTCGAGATTCACCTGCTTGGCTTTCGCACACAGACCAGCGATCTCCTCGATGACCTTCGTAGTGTGGTCCTTCATCCCGTGCGAGTAGTCCAACCTCATCCTCAAGGCGACGTCTTTCGGCTCCACCACTTTCAACGCTTCATTAGCATCAGGCATTATCCCAGCCAAGCAAGCCTGGTTCAGCCATCGTGTCCCGGGAACAATACAGCGACTTTCTTCAGTTCGCGGACACCGGAGATCCTCGAACCAATGCCTTGAATGCATATTGCCAAAGTAATCTAAGATACTTTCTCGAAATTGACGCGCTCCAGTTATTGGATACCCTGGACTCAGCCACCCTGTCCCACGATGCGTGTGCCCCAGAACTGGCAAGTCATTCCTTCACGGTGGTGAAGCATGCGCATGTGAGAGTCCTGGCAACGCCCTTGATCTCTCGAAGCCTGTCTATCACGAGCTTGCCGATATCCTCCATGCTCGACCCACGGACCTTCAACAACATGTCGTACTCGCCGGAGATCATATGCACCTCGTGTATCCCGATGAGCTCCGCAATCTCCTCGGCGGTCTCGCGCTGTGACATGCCTTCCTGAGGACTGAACTGGACGAGAATGAACGCTGTGACCCCGATTCCCAGCTGCGAGTAGTCTGGAACCGCCGTGTACTTCTTGATCAACTTCTTCTGTTCCATCTTAACGATTCTGTCGTGCACGGTCGCCCTCGGGATGTCCAGTTCCCTCGCGATCGCCTTGGTGGTCTTGCGCGAGTCCTTGATCAGCTCATCGAGGATCGCCTGATCCTTCACGTCGAGCATGTTTCGTCATAATGACGGATTTCATATATCAAAGTTGCCTCAGGGCCGGATAATAGACGGCATTTGTAAAGAAATGATGATATACTATGTTGAATTGTCCGTCAATCCTGCCGAGGTGAACGCTTGGAAGCAGCCGTGTCGCATATCCGATCGGACAAGCACATCCACGTCCTCAGGATCCAGAGCGCCGCGCTGAAGGCCATTCACGACCACTTGTACGAGAACGGCGTCGTCCAGGCAATGCCCATCATCCTCTCCCCAGAGACTGATCCGCTCAACCACCCTCACTTCGAGGCGAGGGTGGAGTACTACGGGCAGAAGCTGAACATGACAAGCAGCATGATCCTTCACAAACAGCTCTCGCTCCTGAACGAAGGAATAGACAAGATCTACTTCATGTCCCCGAACGTGAGGCTCGAGAAGGCGGAACTCAAGGAGACCGGAAGGCACTTGTTCGAGTTCACCCAGGTGGACATCGAGCTGAGAGACAAGACGAAGGTCGACTTCATCAAGCTCATCGACGGCATGATCGCTGCGGTCTACAGCCATGTCCTCAAGGAGTGCCCGGACGATCTTGAGGCGCTCCACCGAGAGCTCGAGGCTCCAAGACTCCCCCTGAAGGTGCACGAATCCGAGGCCCTCAAGAGGGAGTACGGCGAGAGCTTCGAGACACTGGCTTCCGAGAAGGCGAGGGACCCCTTCTGGATCCTGAACTTCAGAAGGGAGTTCTACGACAGAGAGGACAAGGAGCAACGTGGATACTATCACAACTACGACGTCTTCTGGCCCGAGGGCTACGGGGAGGCGCTCTCGGGCGGCGAGAGGGAGTACGAGCACGAAGAGATCGTGAGGAAGATGCACGAGAGGAAGACGGACATGAGGAAGTACCACACATATCTGAAGATCTCAAGCCAAGGTCTGATCCCTAAGACGGTCGGGGGAGGGCTCGGGATAGAGAGAATGGTGAGGTTCCTCACGGGACAGAAGCACATCAGGGACGTGGCCTTGTTCCCGAGAGTGCCCGGCGAGCCCATCGCGTTCTGAAGACTGACCAATGAACCTGATCTAGCGAAGACTCTGCACTTTGGCGCCCGTGCCTGGGAGGCTAACGAACGTCTGCGACCCCAGACCGGCGGACCGTCTGAACGCCTCTGCCATAGCTTTCTTGATCTTGACGGCGTTCCCTAGGGAAATGGCGAACACGGCCGGGCCTGATCCTCCAATCGAGACACCCAGAGCGCCCGCATCGATCGCGGCGGCCCGCACATCCTCGTATCCTGGTATCAGCGCTTTTCTGTAGGGAAGAGCGAGCTTGTCGTCGAGGTATAACCCAATCATTCTGGTGTTCCTCTTCATCATCGCGTGGAGCATGCCTGAGGCCCAGCCGACATTGCACACGGCATCCGCGATCGCGACCCCTTTGGGGAGTATCTCACGCGCCTTCCTCGTCTCGACTGATATGTCCGGCAGTGCGACGATTACCTGGAATCTAGGCGGCCTGATCTGGATCACGGTCCTGGTCCTCAGGTCGGAGACCACAGTGAACCCGCCGTAGATCGCCGCGGCGACATTGTCGAAATGCCTCGAACCAGCTACGAGCTCCTCGCCCATGGCGGAAGCCTCCAATATCATCTCCTTGCTGCGAAGGCCCAAAAGAGCTGCCATGGCCAACGCTCCACCGACGGAGGACGCCGCGCTACTACCCAAGCCACTTCCCGGCTTGATGCCTTTCTTCACAGTCATCGAGAATCCGACATCCTCAGAACCGCACAGCTCGGCCAGCTTGATGGCGGCGAACGACGCGGTGTTCTTGTCAGGATGGACTGGGAGCTTGTACTTCCCGAGCACTTTCAGCTCACGCTCGCCAAGGGGCAGTCGCTTGATCGAGACGACATCCCTCGGCGCCTCCAAGCATAGGCCGAAGGAATCGAACCCTGGACCGAAGTTCGCGATCGTGGCCGGTGAAGACACCACTGCGCGGTCATACATCCTTTGGACACCTGGACACACGGAGATGTCATGCCTGAATATTAAGATGCTCGCGGATTCATTCTTGGACAGAATTGTGCACCGGCATTCGGCCAGTCATGATGCCACACCCAGGAGAATGCGCTTCCAGCTCCGCGAAGGGCTTATATTCTGACCAGCCATAGCAGGCACACTTCGTGGGGATATTCCTTTGGCCCAGTTCGAACTCCGATGCATAGAGTGCGGCAAGTCGCACGACATGGCGAGGCCTGCATATGCATGCTCCAAGTGCGGCAACCTGCTAGAGGTCAGACTCGATTTCGGAGTTGCAGGAGACAAGCTAGGCAAGAGCGACTGGAAGAAGAGGCCTATCTCCGTATGGAAGTACAAGGAACTGATCCCCGTCGATCCAAAGGCGAAGGTGTACTCGCTCAACGAGGGCGGGACTCCCCTTCTGAAATGCTCCCGTCTAGGTGAGCGCCTTGGCATGAAGAACCTGAGGATCAAGTTCGACGGTGTCAACCCGACAGGGTCGTTCAAGGACAGGGGCATGACCGTCGGGATTACGAAAGCCAAAGAGCTTGGCATGAAGACCGTGACCTGCGCGTCGACTGGGAACACCTCCGCTTCGCTCGCCGCGTACGCCGGCCTCGCGGGGCTCAGATGCGTCGTGCTCATACCCGAGGGCAAGGTGGCGCTCGGGAAGCTAGCCCAGGCTATGATGCACGGAGCGCTCGTGATTTCGGTCAAGGGCAACTTCGACCAAGCCCTCGACATGGTGATGAAATCGTCCGAGAAGCTTGGGATGTATGTCCTGAACTCAGTCAACCCGTTCAGGATCGAAGGACAGAAGACAGCCTCGTACGAGATCTGCGACCAGATGGAAGGGCGGTGTCCAGAGTATCTGTACATACCAGTTGGGAACGGCGGCAACTCGGCAGCGTATTGGAAGGGGTTTGCGGAGTACGAATCGCTCGGAGTGGTCCCCGGCCATCCTGTGATCCGAGGCATTCAGGCCGAAGGCGCTGCTCCGGTGGCCCACATGTTCGAGTCGGGCTCCAAAGAGCTCGTTCCAGTCAAGAAGCCCGATACTGTGGCCACTGCCATCAGAATCGGCAACCCGGCTAACTGGAAGAAGACCGTGAGGGCGATCAAGGAATCCGGCGGATACGCTTCTGTCGTCATAGACGAGGAGATCCTCGAAGCTCAGAGGTCGCTCGCGAAGTTCGAAGGGATATTCGCCGAGCCCGCGGGAGCAGCGGCGCTGGCTGGTCTGGTCAAGGATATCGAACTCGGGAAGATAGACAAGTCCGCTGATGTGGTCTGCGTGTCGACGGGGCATGGCCTCAAAGACCCAGACGTGGCAATCGCCCAGAGCATCCAGCCAAAAGTGATAGAGGCATCAATGAAGGCCCTCGAGGGACTCCTGGAGGGCGAATGAGGTGAGAATGCTGCTCGTCGGATTCGGAGTCGTCGGCCAGAGCTTCGCAGAGCTCGTCGTATCGGAAGGAGCGAAGCTTGGGCGCGACTTCGGGCTCAGGCCGAAGATCGTCGGCATCGTGGACAGCAAGGGAGCCGCGTGCTCTCCGGACGGCATCGACATCTCGAAGGCGCTGGATTCGAAGATGTCTTCGGGGTCGCTCGAGAAGCTCGGAGCCGCCTACAGGCCAGGAATGACGGGGCTCGACGCCATCCAAGAAACCGACTGCGAGGTCGTGGTTGAGAGCACCCCCACTGAGCTCTCGAAAGGCGAGCCTGGGCTGAGCCATGTGCGGACCGCGATGAAGGAGGGCAGGCACGTGATATGCACGAACAAGGGCCCTCTCGCGCTCGCGATGCCCGCGCTAATGGAGCTCGCGCACCACAACAAAGTCGTGTTCAAGTTCAGCGGGACTGTCGGAGGCGGCACGCCCGTCCTGGACTTCGCGAAGAAGTGCCTCGAGGGAAGCGACATCAGGTCCTTGAGCGGGATACTGAACGGCACCTCCAACTACATACTGAGCAAGATGGCCTCGGAGGGATCGAACATGAAGGTTGTCCTTGCCGAGGCTCAGAAGCTAGGGTACGCAGAGGCAGACCCAACCTACGATATCGGGGGGTTCGATACCGCGTGCAAGCTAGTCATCGTATCAAACTACATACTCGGCACGAGCCTCTCGCTGAAGGACGTCCAGGTCAAGGGGATCACAGAGGTCTCGAACGAACATGTCGACAAAGCGAAGGCCAAGGGGAACACGGTCAAGCTCATCGGTAGGATGGAGAAGAAGGCAACGGTCTCCCCCGAAGAGATACCCATCACCCACCCGCTGAACGTGAGCGGAACATTCAACGCGATCTCATTCAACACCCATCCGGCAGGCGAGATAACCCTCGTGGGAAAGGGCGCTGGAGGCAAGGAAACAGCCAGCTCAGTCATAAGGGACCTGATCGAGATCAGGAGGACTTTCGCCCGATAGGTATTTTTGTCGGGCCATGCTTCGGGTAGGTTCGGCCATGAGAATAGTCATGAAATTCGGCGGAGTGAGCATCGCGGACGGCGAGAAGCTGCGGAAAGTGGCGACGATAGTCCGCAGGTTCCACAGGGAGAGCCACCAGCTGATCGTCGTGACCTCCGCCATGTACACCGTGACGAACTCGTTGATCGACATCGCCAAGCACGCCAGCCACGGCAACAAGGAGAAGGTCCGCGAGTTCATGGAGACGATCGTCTCGAAGCACAAGAAGGCCGCCGAGGCCGCCATAATGGACGAGAGGATCATTGCGAGGACCATGAGCGTCGTGAACTCACGGAGCGACGAGCTGAGGAACATCCTGCTCGGCATAGCGCACATCGGAGAGTTGACGCCCAGGTCGAGAGATTACGTCCTTGGGTACGGCGAGAAACTGTCCGCGCCAATCTTGGAGGGGGCCATCGAAGACCTGGGGATGAAGGCGAAGGCTCTGACCGGAGGAGAGGCGGGAATCGTCACCGATGACAGGTTCGGGGACGCGTCGCCCCTGATGAACGTCACGTCGCTCCAAGTCAAGCAGAACCTCGAGCCGTTGCTCGACCAGGGGTTCATTCCAGTCATAAGCGGGTTCGTGGCCTCGACTCAGGACGGGGTTCAGACCACTCTCGGAAGAGGGGGTTCGGATTACACAGCATCCATTATCGGGGCAGCAATCGGAGCCGACGAGGTCTGGGTCTGGAAGGATGTCGACGGCCTCATGACGGCGAACCCGAAGTTCGTCAAGTCGGCGAAGATGATTGACACCATATCCTTCGCGGAAGCGATGGAGCTCGCGCACTTCGGCGCCGAGGTGATCCATCCTAGGGCTCTCGAGTGCGCAGCGAAGTACAAGCTGCCGTTCAGGGTGAAGAGCCTGAAGGACCCAGATGCAAAGGGCTCGTCCATCGTCAGTGAGGTCAAGGTCAAGCACGGCGATGTCGCCAAAGCGATCACGAACATCAGCGATGTGACGGTCATCACCGTGAGCGGCGCGAGCATGGTCGGTACCCCGAGGCTCGCGGCGAGGGTGCTCCAGGTGTTGACCGACGAGGACATCGATGTACTCATGATATCCCAGAGCTCGTCCGAGGAGAGCATCACGCTTGCGATTCCCAAGGTGAGCGGGTCGAAAGCACAGAACGCGCTCGAGCTCTCCATGCTCGGCTCGAAGCAGGTGAGAGAAGTTTCGTTGGAAGACGGCCTCAGCATCGTCGCCGTCGTTGGTGCCGGGATGAAAGGGACCCCTGGAGTCGCGGCGAAGGTGTTTGGCACCATGGCCAAACACGAGATAAACATCAGGGCGATCGCTCAGGGGTCGTCAGAGCTCAACATATCATTCATCATCAAGAAGGTAGACGCCAAGAAGGCAGTGGAATCCCTGCACCACGACTTCAATCTGGGTGAGTGAGAATGACGCACGAGAAGAACCCTCCTCTGCGAAGCGACTCGCTCAAGAAAGGGATGTCGAGAGCGCCTGCGAGAGGACTGCTGAGAGCCCTTGGCATGAGCGACAAGGACCTCGAGAAACCGCTCATCGCGATCGCCAACTCGTTCAACACCATCGTGCCGGGACACATGCACCTGAACAAGCTCGTCGCCGAAGTGAAGAAGGGGATCGAAGAGGCCGGAGGTGTCGCGTTCGAGTTCGGAGTCCCGGGGATATGCGACGGCATTGCGATGGGCCTCGAAGGGATGCGATATTCGCTGCCGTCGAGAGAGATCGTGGCCGACACGGTCGAGTCGATGGTCGAGGCCCATGTAGCCGATGGATGGGTCGGTGTCACGAACTGCGACAAGATTACGCCGGGAATGCTGATGGCTTGCGGTAGGGTCAACATACCGTGCGTGATCCTCACGGGCGGGCCCATGATGCCGGGCGTCTACAAGGACAGGAAGCTCGATGTCATCTCCATCTTCGAGGCGGTCGGCGAGCTCACGTCTGGGAAGATCAATCAGGAGGATTTCGACCAGATCGAGAAGCGAGCTTGCCCCGGCCCAGGATCATGCTCTGGTCTCTTCACGGCCAACACGATGGCCTGCCTCACCGAAGCTCTGGGACTGAGCGTCGAAGGTTGTGCGACAACTCATGCGATTTCCGACGAGAAGCTCCGACAGGCGAGGAAGACCGGCGCGCTCTGCGTCGAGCTTGCACTCAAGGGCATCAAGCCTCAGGACATCGTCACACGGGACAGCTTCGAGAACGCGATCAGAGTCGACAACGCGATCGGCGGATCCACGAACACTTGTCTGCACCTGATTGCGATCGCAAAGGAGTTCGGGATCGACCTTGAACTGAGCATGTTCGACAAGATATCCAGGGACACGAAGCACATAGTCGCCCTCAAGCCGGGCGGAGAGCACTTCTTGATCGACCTCGAGAGAGCTGGAGGAATACCCGCCGTGCTCTCGAGGCTTGCGCCCAAGTTGAAGAAATCCTGCACGGTCGAGTGCAAGGATGTCCTGGACATAGCCAAGGACGCCAAGGTGAAAGATGCAGATGTCGTTCGGGATCTGGACCACGCCTACCACGAGGAAGGTGGCATCGCGGTGTTGTCCGGCAACCTCGCAGAAGAGGGATGCGTGGTCAAGCAATCCGCAGTCGTGGAATCTCTGCGTAAGTTCGAAGGCCCTGCCAAGGTGTTCGACACCGAGAAGTCGGCAACGGATGCGATGCTCGCTGGGAATATCAAGAAAGGAGACGCCGTGATCATCAGGTACCAGGGACCTAAGGGCGCCCCTGGTATGCCCGAGATGCTGGGCGCTACAGCGATCGTCGCTGGAATGGGCCTGAGCGAACACGTCGCTCTCATCACAGACGGGAGATTCTCAGGTGGAACGAGAGGACTGTCCATCGGGCACGTGTCTCCGGAAGCGTACGTCGGAGGCGCGCTTGCGACCGTCAGAGACAAGGATGTCATTCGTATCGACCTCGACGCAAGGGAGATCGAGGTTCTGATTTCGCCAAAGGAAGTCAAGGCTCGGTTGAAAGAGAGGAAGATGCCGAAGACGAAGGTCCCTGGCTATCTACAGCGCTACAGAGATTCCGTCAGCTCCGCCAGTTGCGGCGCGGTGATGGAATCCAAGAAAACTACTTGACCTGAGAGATTGTTAGCCTCAGCGTGGAAATTGCGGAAATGACGAGGGACGCTGGATGGCAGAAATCATAGACTTCGCCATGGAGACCTTGCCCCGGGTCCTTGGCCTCGCGCTCATCCTCTTCGCGGTCTTCCGGATCAAGAGGGCTGAGATGGATTTTTTCCAGGCCTCCAGGAGCTGGGTCCTGATCGCTTTCATGATATGCCTCGCGCTGCTCTGGATCTTCGAGCTCCTCGGAGAGACCTCAGAGACTTGGTTCGAGCAGAATCACGCGTTCGTGGTCCTGAGCTTCGTCATAGTGGCGATGTGGCTGTCGACGTTCATGGTCGCCCTGTCGACAGCGTACAAACGCTACAATGCTCTTGACCAGCTCGCAAGATGGCTCAGAATAACCCCCGTAAACGTTATCACTTTCTGGGGAGCGATTGCAGTCGGGGCCCTGCTTCCAGTGTGGTTCACGGATCTTGCGGGGAACGAGTGGAGGAGCGAGAACGACTGGGTTCTGGTACTTGTGTTGGTCTACGTCGGCATCTCCCTTGCGATCGACACATTGTTCATCGTCAGGTCGAGCCCGAAGGGCATCTTGCCGAGGCTCGCGAAGGAGTCGCGCAGAGAAATGGTCCTGCTTTCAATTGGCTGGACTGGTATACCTCTGACAAGTTACTTCATGGACGCTATGCTCGGCCTCAAGTTTGGTGTCGAGGATTACAACCCATACACGTGGGTCATGGTTTTCCTGTTCGCCTTGATCGTGGAGTCGATATCAGGTAAGGGCTTCACCGGCCTGATTGTAGATTCGGAAGTGGAGGACGGCAAGCGCTCCGGGTTCAGAGTTTACGACATACCCCGTGGCGTGTACTTGGTCGAGGATGAGAAGCCTGGCTCCGCCTTCTCCTTGTTTTCAGAACTGGTCGCGCTCCCTCTCAGCCCAGACGCCGAGATACCTGGTCGAGAGGAGTCCGCCTCCGCGACCCTCGAGTTCCTAATACCCCAGGGGCTGGTCGTGACGAGGGAGTTCCCCGAGAGCATCAGGAAAAGTTACAGCCTGCAGGTCACACCGATCATCTGGCTGACGGAATCGCCGGGAGACATGAGGATCGCCCCAACGAGCCTGGCTGTGCTCACCGACACGATCATCAGGTTCATGGAGAACAATCCGAACAGCATCGTGCTGATCGAGGGGATCGAGTACATGGTGACTTTCAACGACTTTCGCAAGGTGCTAAAGCAGCTCGACTCGTTGAACGAGACCGCTTGGGTCACGAAGGGAAGACTTGTCATATCCGTTGACCCGCGAGCGTTCGACGAGAGAGAGATCGCGATGTTGGAGAGAGATCGCAAAGTGGTCAAACAGGCCGCGGGCATCGAGGAATTGAAGAGGGAATCGAGGATCGAGGCTCAAGCTGGCGCATGACCTCATATTGACTAATATTTGGTATTTGGATACACAATTCGACCCCTTGTTGAATGCGTTTTGAGCACATTGTCGAGGTCCGGTCCCTCACACATCGTTTCTGTTTGCGCTTTATGTTCCGCTAGGGAAGGGGCCGCTCGTTCAATGAGTTACCTGAATCAATTCGACCCTCTCAGAACCGCCTTTGATCGTCACTTCGAGGACAACCCCAATGTCTTCAGCATAGTACTTGTGCTCGACGAGCCCCGGCTCAAGGGGTGTCCACTCGACGGTCATAAGGAGGTTATGGAATTCGCCATACTGGACGCTCGCGGACTCGTTCAGGCTGACCACCTGCGCCATGTCCTCAGCCTCGCCCTTGTAGTACTCCTGGCGATATGAGAGCCCTGTGATAGGATCCGCAAGCATCACGATGCCGGGCATCGCACCATCGACTCCGGCCTCCCAGGATCCTGTCGTGCTGACCACACTCCCATCCTGGTACTCTTTCGTGTCCTCTCCCATGTACCAGACGTTGCCCTCCTCGTCTTGGGCGTACCAGTCAACGGTATCCTCGATGACCGTGCCGCCGACAGAGACAGTGTCTCTCACGACAACACATACGATGCCCATGATGACCTTGGTTTCATTCTGGACTACTACTTCCGTGTGTTCCAGTCCGTTGTCTGTGTTCGCCTCAAACACAGTCCTTGTGCCAGGGTTCAAAGGATAGAACTTGTTGGTGACGATGTTTGTGAACTTGCTCGGATCAATCGCTGGAAGATAGGGCTCGTTTGGACCGGGTGAACCATCCTCGTCGTCGAGAACATCACTCAAGGTCCATCCGAGCACGGCTCCTACAGACATGCTCACTACGATGGTCAAAGCAAGGAAAGCGTTTCGTCTTCCTTTGGCGACATATCCTTTTTCGGCCAATCGACAGCCTCCAGTAGGTATCGAGCCACCTTAATGTGAACCGCATATTTAGCGAAAGTGCAGGATCTCGCTGTTGAGGTACCGCGACGGAAGAGGATTCCAGACCGCTGTCCAGACTTCAGCTTTCTGCCTTCTTATACGCGCCGAGTATCTTCACGAACGCGCCAGTCTTCAACAACCCACCAATCGCCGCGTGACAGTTGGGATCGTCCATATTGCCGTCGAAGTCCGCGTAGAACACGTACACCCACGGTTTGTTCTTCCTAGGCCTCGACTCGAGCTTCGACAGGTTGACTCCTCGTGAGGCGAACTCCCCCAAGCACTTGTGCAAAGCCCCCGGAGCGTTCTTCGTCGCGAAGACAATCGAGGTCTTGTTAGCTCCATGAACGGGTTCAGGATTCTTCTCTAGCACGAAGAACCTCGTGAAGTTGGCCGTCTCGCTCTGAATGTCTTCCTTCAGAATCTTGAGCTTGTAGACGCTCGCCGCCCTTCTGCTGGCTATTGCCGCCAGGTCGATCCTCTTCGACTCCGACACTATCCTCGCGCTCCCCGCTGTGTCGTAGGATGGCGTTAGCCTCCAATTCGGATAATTGGACAGGAACTTTCTGCACTGGCCGAGGGCCTGCGGGTGGCTCATCACTTCTTTGACCGATTCGATCGTCGCGTCATCGTATGCCATCAGACAGTGCTTGACGGGCACGATGACCTCGCCTGAAATCGTGAGGTCGTGGTCCAGTAGGAGGTCGTTGACCTGGGCAACGCTGCCTTCGATTGAGTTCTCAACCGGCACGACTGCATGGGTGACCTTGTCGTGCTCGACGGCCTCAAACACCGACTGGAAATCGGGGAACGCCTTCGCTTTGACGCCCTTCCCAAAATACTTGAAGCACGCGTCTTCCGAGAACGCTCCCGGTTCTCCCTGAAACGCCACCAACGGGTCCTTGCTCAATATTATCAGCCGGCTAAGAATAAACAGGGTATTTCTAGTCTTCTCAGGCTTGGCCGAGTGTACAATACTGTCCAGGAGGACTGGCTGGCTGTTTGACTGGCCTGCTCCAAAAAGGTTTATATCGCTTCAGGCCATGACCATCCTTGTCATGCCGAAGGCGTGACCCACCTGCATGCGGAGGCAAGGAATGGCACACAAGAGCAACGGTCTGCTGATTCTGCCCTTGGGGCTGCTTCTCCTAGCCTAAGTGCTGCAGTGAAGGATTTTTGGAGAGTGTTTTGATGTCAACACAAACTCCGAGTGAGAGTGCTAAAGAAACGGGCGAGACGGGCTTCAGGATCCCTGATAAAGGGATGTTCGTGAGCGAGTACAACAAGCAGATCTTCGCGGCGACGAGGATGCCAGAGAGGATCAAGATACTCGACACGACCCTGAGGGACGGAGAGCAGACGCCAAACGTGGCGTTGTCCACCGAGGACAAGCTGAAGATCGCCCAGGCACTCGACGAGCTAGGCGTTGACATCATAGAGGCCGGGTTCGCAGTCAACTCCGAGGGTGAGGCAGAGGCGATCAAGGGAATTGCCAATGCTGGACTCAAGGCCGAGATATGCAGCCTGTGCAGGGCGTCCAAATCTGACATCGACGCCGCGCTTGCATGCGACATAGACTCGGTGCACATATTCCTCGCGACATCCAAGTCCCACCTTGAGAAGAAACTCAAGATCACCCCCGAGGAAGCGCTCGACCGTGGTTCCACGGCAGTCCAGTACGCCAAAGACCACGGTCTGGTTGTCGAGTTCAGCTGCGAGGACGGGACACGGACGGAGCTCGAATACCTCCACAAGATGCACAAGACGGTCGAACAGGCTGGGGTTGACCGGATAGACATCCCTGACACCGTGGGCGTGATGACTCCACCAGCCATGCAGCAGTTCGTCTCTGAGATCAAGAAGCACACTACGGTGCCTCTAGCGGTACACTGTCACGACGACTTCGGAATGTCGGTGGTAAACTCGCTGGCTGGAGTCCTCGGCGGCGCTGAGGAGATTCACTGCACGATCAACGGTCTCGGGGAAAGAGCCGGGAACGCAGCTCTTGAAGAGGTCGTCATGAGTCTCAGCGCGTTCTACAACGTTCGGACGAACATCAACAGCAGGAAGATGGCTTTCGTGTCGAGACTGGTATCGCAGCTTACGGGAATCGCTGTCCCGCCGAACAAGGCGATCGTCGGTGAGAACGCCTTCTCGCACGAATCTGGCATACATGTGCACGGAGTACTTAGCGAGTGCTCTACCTACGAGCCGATGAGGCCCGAGATTGTTGGCAAGGAGAGAACCTTCGTCATCGGAAAGCACTCCGGAGTTCACGCGATACAAAACAAGCTCAAGGAATACGGCATCGAACTCGAGCACGACCAGATGAAGGAGGTCGTTGCGAGAGTCAAGAAGTACGCAGAGTCGGGCAAGAAGCTGGACGACGCAGAGCTCCTAGCCGTCGCATATGATGTCATTGGCCAAGAGGCAGAGCCGGCCATCAAGCTCGAGGAGTTCACGGTCTTCACGGGGCTGAACTTCACTCCCACCGCGACTGTCGTGCTCAAAATCGACGGCGAAGCCAGGAGAGCGTCCGAGACAGGCGTGGGCCCGATAGACGCAAGCTTGAGTGCAATCAGGACCGCGGTCTCTAAGAACATCGTGCTCCAGGAGTTCAGGTTGGAGGCTATCACTGGCGGGTCGAACGCACTGTGCGAAGTCACCGTCAAGCTAGGGGACTGCGAGGACGCGCAACTCCTATCGTTGGGCAAGAGCGTCGGCTCCGACATAGTCACAACCAGCGTAGATGCGATGATTGAAGGCTTGAACAGGCTATGGGTGCGGAAGCTGACCGTTCAAAACGGAGCTGGCCAGAAAGGCAAGAAGAGGGCTTACTAGAATCCCCCTAAGGTGAGTCGATTGGCGAAGACAGTAGCCGAGAAGATATTATCAGCGAAGTCCAAGAAAGACGCGCACGCGGGCGAGATAGTCGAAGCAAGCGTCGACTACGTGATGGTCAATGACATCACTGGGCCCGCAGCGTTCGACGAGTTCGACGCCCTCTGTTCGCCCATCCTGAGAGACAAGGTCGTACTCATCCCTGACCACTATGTCCCGAACAAGGACGTGGCTTCCGCGAAGCAGGCGAAGAAGATGAGGGACTTCGCGAAGAAGCACAAGGTCAGGAACTACTACGAGGTCGGAACGGGCGGCGTGTGCCACCAGCTCATGATAGAGCAGGGGTTCGTCGCGCCTGGGAGGCTCATCGTCGGAGCTGATTCGCACACCTGCTCGTACGGAGCCCTCGGAGCGTTCGCGACGGGCATAGGAAGCACCGAGGCAGCAACGGTGTTCGCAAGAGGCGTCCTCTGGTTTAGGGTTCCGGAATCGATGAAGTTCGTCGTCGACGGGAAGCTGGGGAAGCACGTCTCTGGCAAGGACGTCATACTCACGATCATTGGAGACATCGGGGTCGAAGGCGCGAGATATGCCTCGATGGAAGTAGAAGGTGGCTCAATCGCTTCGCTTCCACTCGCCGACAGGATCACGATATCCAACATGGGAATAGAGGCTGGAGCGAAGGCCTGCATGATCCCTCCGGACAGAAAGGTCGACGAATACCTGAAAGGCCGAGTCAAGGGCAGGTACAAGCAGGTGTTCGCGGACGAAGACGCTTCCTACTCGGACACAAGAGAGTATGATGGAACAAGGATCGTCCCCTTGGTGGCGAAACCGTACCTGCCAAGCAATGTGGCCCCCGCCAGCGAAGTCGACATTGAGATCGACCAAGCGTATCTCGGCTCTTGCACGAATGGAAGGATCGAGGACCTGCGCATCGCGGCGAAGATGCTGAAAGGAAACAAGGTCCACAAAGGTGTGCGGATGCTCGTCGTCCCTGCGACGAAAGAAGTGTTCGATCTCGCTGTGAAAGAAGGGCTTGTCAAGATATTCTCCGATGCGGGAGCGTACGTTTCTGGCCCGACATGTGGAGCATGTCTGGGCGGTTACATGGGCGTGCTGGCTCCCGGCGAGAAGTGTGTCAGCAGCACGAACAGGAACTTCGTCGGAAGAATGGGCGCCAAGGAATCAGAAGTCTACCTAGCAAGTCCGGCGGTAGTGGCAGCGAGCGCTGTCAAGGGGAGAATCACGGATCCGTCGGAGGTGTCGAGATGAAGAACGAGCTCAGAGGAAAGGCCTGGGTGTTCGGTAACAATGTGGACACCGACCAGATCGTTCCCGCGGAGCACCTGGTCACGATGGACGAAGACGAACTCGCCAAACACGCATTCGAGAATGCGATGCCCGAGTTCGCCTGTAGCGTAAAGAAAGGGGACATCATCGTGGCTGGGCGCAACTTCGGTTGCGGTTCAAGTAGGGAGCACGCTCCAAGAGCATTGATGGGCGCAGGGATCTCGTGCGTCGTCGCAGAGTCCTTCGCGCGCATCTTCTTCAGGAATGCCATCAACATCGGCCTTCCCGTGATCGAGGCAAAGCTGGCATCGAAGCCGGGGGACATGATCACAGTCAATCTCAAGGCAGGTAAGGCGAGGAATGACACGACTGGGAAGGAAGCCGAGTTCGAAGGCTATCCGCCATTCGTTATGATGCTTATCGAGAAAGGCGGCCTTGTCCCGTACACCAAGGAGATGCTAGGATGCAGAAAGTAGGCGTAGTCCCTGGAGACGGGATCGGCCCAGAAGTGGTCAAGGAAGCGAGAAAGGTCCTTGACGCAGTATCCGAGAGGAGGAACCTCACCTTCGAATTCGAGGAGTTCCCGCTGGGGGCCGGTCACTACCTGAAGACAGGGGAGGTGCTTTCCGATGAGACGCTACAGCGACTCTCGAAGAAAGATGCGATTCTCCTCGGAGCCATGGGGGATCCGAGGGTGAAGCCTGGAATCCTCGAGAAGGGAGTCCTACTGAGACTCAGATTCCACTTCGACCAGTACGTCAACCTCAGGCCGATCAAGCTTCTCGATGGAGTGCCAAGTCCTCTCGTGGAATCGAACCGGAAGATCGACATACAGTTCGTGAGGGAGAACACCGAGGATTTCTATGTCGGCCTTGGCGGACGTGTCAAGAAGGGTCTCTCGAAGACCGACCTCTTGCTCAAGAGGAAGACCTACGAAGCGAGATTCGATGTCGGGATAGACCTCGAGGACGAGGAAGAACTAGCTTTCCAGATTGGTGTAGTAACGCGACAAGGTGCGAAGAGGGTCCTGGACTATGCGTTTCAGCTCGCCAAGAGAAGGAAGATAGACCTCGTGACGTGCGTGGACAAGGCAAACGTCTTGACGGACATGTACGGACTTTGGCGCGAGGTCGCAGATGAGATGTCAAAGAAGCATGGCATAGAGAGGGAATTCCAGTACGTCGATGCAGTCGCGCTCCATATGGTTAGAACACCTGACCGTTTCAAGCTCATTGTCTCCCCCAACCTGTTCGGAGACATCCTGACCGATCTCGGCGCTGCAATCCAGGGAGGCCTTGGATTCGCCGCTTCCGGCAACCTCAACCCTTCTGGGGTGAGCATGTTCGAGCCGGTGCACGGCTCTGCACCCGACATTGCCGGGAAAGGTGTGGCCAATCCTGTAGGAGCAATCCTCTCATCTGCGCTCATGCTGGAGACTCTCGGTCACAAGGACGCAGCAACGGACGTCGAGCGAGCTGTCCAGGATGTGCTGAGGTCCGGCAAGCACAAGACAGCGGACATAGGAGGCAAGACCTCAACGTCCAAGATCGGAAACGCTGTCGTTGCAAACCTTTCAAGGCGCTGACGGCGAAGGTGCTTTACTCGGCCTTTCCAAAGGAAAGCGTTTCTCGAGAATGTCCTGCGCTGCTTGAAGGACCAGATAGAACGCAGAGAGCATCACTACCACGCCGACCAGCGGAAGGATCCACCATAGGTCGAACTCAAGGAATCTCGTATACTGCAAGGTATGGCCGATCATTCCTCCCCACGATGATTCGTCGGGACCTCCCCACCAAGAGTAGTACTGATAGGCCAGTATAGACATCATTCCTATGACTGCCACATACTTTAGGGACGCGACTGCGCAAGGGAGCGTGTTACGCGTTCCGGCGATGACGAGCCCTTTGTATCTGGCGATCCCCGTCTCCGTCGGTCGTTTCGCTCTGTATGTCTCGTCCATCTTACGCGTCCGTCTAAGCACTACCAATGCGACGGGTGCCCAAGTCACGAGCACGGTGGAGAGCACAATAGTCCAGGACCAATGCTCAGGGCTCATGCGCACGAGCAGGGCCATGTAGATAATGACTACAATCGGGAATACTAGGAAGCATTCTGCTACAAGTATGACTGGATAGTTGAACTTCCCGAATGGCAACGTGAGAATGGCCACGCCAAAGCCGATGGCCATTGAGAGAACTACGACAGCTAGAATCTGGAGGAACGGATCACGAGACCCTATCAAGAATTGGGAAACTGGGTCGGGCTCATCGCTGGGCTGATCGTAGTCGACGACGAAAGGCTCACCGACCATCGGTCCCACAAGTGCAAGGATTGCCATTGCCACAAACAGAATCAGTCCGACAATCCCAGTGACATTCCTGAGATACGCAGAAGCGAACCATTTGACTTCTGAGAGCAGACCACCGAACTGAGGACCGCCCGCTCCGCTCGATGGAGGTTGGGCCAACTCCGTTTGCTGGGACTGGAGCTGTTTAGGCGCTGAACGAGAAGAGCGAAGAACAAGAAGCGAGAAGAACAAATCTATAATGAATCCAGAAACAAGCACTATGAGCAGGACGAAGAATACACAGACATCAGCCAGCGTAAAATCGAGGTTGAAGAGGCTTGCTAGGATTCTGTAGCCCAGGCCATCGATGTTCCAGAACGCCTCAATGAACAAGACGAAAGACATGATCAAGGCGACATTCAACTTCAAGCTGGGCATGACAGAAACGATACACTCTGAAAACGAAAGCTTTCGAGGATTGCCGCCTGGAACCTCATCCGCAGATGACCTGCTGATCTGGCTTATCCCTTGCCAGGCGATCAACGCAAATCCGCCGAACGTACAAATCGTAAGGATGATTATCGGGAAGGTGCGATGCTTCAGATCATCAAAGACGTGCTCGGCCCAGCTCATCTCAGAATAGTTCATGGAAGGTCCGAATCCCCACCCAATATCAAAGCGCTGGATGATCTGAACGAAGAACAGAATCGCAAAGAACACTATCGGCACTGTCCACGGGATGAACAACGCTGATTGGAGTACAGTCTTCCCGAAACGGTTCTTGATCCTCCAGATTGCGTAGGCTGCGATGAGTCCAAGGAGCAATGAGAACACGAGGGTCAGCCCGAAAAGCATCAGAGTGCGCGGAAAGGAATCATCGATCACATCGGCAACGGGTCTGTGACTGGCTAGGCTGAACAAGTCGAACGCTCCATTGCCAGTGAGCATGTCACCGATGTAGTAGAAGTACTGGACCAGCAAGGATTCGTTGAAATGCAGCTTCTCAACGTAGTAGCCTGGGGAAATCGCGCCCTTCGGAACGTACCCATCTTCTCCGACTCCAACTCGGAAGAACAAGAACTCGACGGTGAGGACCAGCAGAAGCACGATCAGAAGCGATATTGTCTTGCGTACGACCAGACCGATTGCCCCTTTCCACAAGGAACCCATGCCACTTTCCCCTCTGTAGGTGATTGGCCGAAGTTGAGATAATCCTATCCAGGGAAACCCGGGCACCCGCGGCGTGAGCCAACCCCTCCCAGACGCTTTTTAAGCATAGTTATAAGTAGCCACAATGTGATTTGAAGCAAAACAGGACACTAGGTGGATGGGATGGCACAGCAGGTTCTGCCTCTCCAGAAGGAGAAGGCTATCGAGATAGGCGAGTTTCTGACGAACAATGTCTCAAGGGCGGTCGTGTACGCGCTACTTCACAAGCAGCCGCTCACGAGGAAGGAGATCGAGAAGAGCCCGTTGACAGAATCGATGAGAAGACTTTCGCTCAGCGCCCAGACGAGGCCACTCAAGGACAAGAGCGAGGTCCAGATGAGAACCCTTCTGGCCAAGGGCGTCGATTGCGGAGTCCTGTTGGCGCTCAACTCGAAGAGACAGAACTACTACTTCCTCAACTCGGACCTAAGAATCGAGCCTGCCCCGATCAGGGACCCGTTCGAGGCACCAGATGAGGTCGCTTTGAACGCGTTCCTTGATAGGTCATTCTCACACACACCCGGACAAGCTGTCCTCCCAGGGTGGGGAACCGCAGCGGACCACACGATCCTCCCCGTGCCGTACATCGACACCCCGAAATCGTTCATTATCTGGCTGAGCTGGCTGATAACCCCGACTAGGAGACAGATCTTGCATCACATCGGCACCACCGGCTCCACAACACGTCCGAAGCTTAGATCTGAGCTGGGGTTCTGGGCGGACAGGATAGTCGCGAAGGAAGGCATGCCGGCCGGGGTGCTTGAGAAGGAGAACGGACAGATCAGGTACCAATTCTCGACGTTCGCCTTCTCCAAGTTGAAGATGAAGAAGGAGGAAGAGGGCAGGAAGAAATCTTGGACCACATTCCCTCCGACATTCTGGCTCACGCGTACATACGAGCCGCTCAGGTGCATCATGGGAGCGTCGAGGTACATAGGAGACAAGAAGCCGGACGCGACGCCTATAGCAGTCCTAGAGGAGCTGGCAAAGGACAGCCCGACGATCGTAGAGAAGAACAGGAAGGAGTTCCTGGAGGTCAACTTCCTTGAGAGGATGAGCTTCTATGCGGTCTACCACTCGACTGGGGATCCAGCAGTCAAGATCTCGGCGGATTCGCTCGTGCCCGAGAAGGTCACATACAACGCTCCTGAGCATCCCATAGTCTGGATATCGAAGACCGACGAGGAGCATGCTGGAGCTCGCCTCGATTTCAGGCATGAGGCCGCGATGATGCTCATAGGCAGAAAGACCAAGGAGGACCAGATCGCCTACCTCGAGAAGATGCTGAAAGATCTCGCGATGGAGAGGATTGGCGGGATACTGGAAGAACACGAGAACAAGCTTGGGAAGGATCTCGAGAACCTCAGGGTGAAGTCCTTCGGGCTCGGCGCGGAATCAATCAGCGCGGTTGCTGGCCTCGAGCTGGACAGAGAGAAGATCCTGACTGAGAAGAGCTACTTCGAGAAGTTCATGAACATACTGGTGCCTGGCTCCATCCCGAAGAAGAAGATGGCGGAAACTGCCGAGCTGTTGGCCTCTTTGTCGCCTCCGGAGAGCAAGGAAGAGGGGGCCGAGAAGAAGGAATAGGTCGCGCCTAGGTTGCTAGCGTTGCCTCTTCGCAACGGCCTTCAATCCCTCTTCTAGGATCGTCATACCTTCATCAAGGAGCTCTTCGGTAATCACGAGCGCTGGCATGATACGCGCAACATTGCCCGCTCTCCCGCCCTTCCAGACGATCAGCCCTTTCGGAAAACACTCCTTCTGAAGCTTGACAAGCAGGTCAGCATCGGGCGAATGTAAAGCATCGTTTCTGACCAGTTCGACGCCCACATACAACCCACGCCCCCTGACATCACCGATTTCGTCATGCCTGGTCTGCAATTCCCTGCATCTCTTCAGCACCTTCTGACCGAGCTTTGCAGACCGTTCTGCCAGGTTGTGCTTCTCCATGAAACCGATTCCTGCGACTCCAGCAGCACATGCGAGCGCGTTTCCTCGGAAGGTCCCCACATGGGCTCCAGGGGCCCAAGTGTCAAGCTCCTTCCTGAAAACGATCCCTGAGATGGGCATGCCGCTTCCCATCGATTTCGAGACCGTCATGATGTCGGGAGTGATGCCTTCCTGCTCGACGGCGAACATCTTGCCGGTCCTACAGAAGCCTGTCTGGATCTCGTCGGCAACTAGCAGCAATCCGTGGCTGTCGCAGATTCGCCTGATCTCCTTCAAGTAGCCTGCCGGCGGCACGACGATCCCACCCTCTCCTTGGATCGGCTCGATGAGAAGAGCGCCGGGTGCGGCGAGTCCCGTGTCTGGGTCCTTGATCAGATGTTCGAGGTAGCTGGCGCATGCCAGACCGCATTCCGGATGCTTCATTCCGAACGGACACCTGTAGCAGTACGGATACGGAGCGAAGT
>Ga0315291_10002552_pt1 | contig 23815 bp, 18 predicted proteins | sample YL17G12_20_MG_FD_203070 | JGI IMG/M metagenome (GOLD analysis project Ga0315291, IMG submission 203070) | Sediment microbial communities from Yellowstone Lake, YNP, Wyoming, USA - YL17G12_20 | ecosystem: Environmental > Aquatic > Freshwater > Lake > Sediment | place: USA: Wyoming | collected... | reverse complement strand
TCGTGGCACTAACACCTTGTAATACAATAAATTATCAAGTCGCATCAAAGAGCAATATTTTTCTCTTCTGGCACAGTGTGTGCAATGTCTACCGGGTGCAAAGGGCTCTGAGACCGCGACCTGTTCAACCAACCCCGGCAGGAGCAATCCGCCAAGAAGGCAACAGGGCAGCCACAGGCAGATTGCGGTCGCGGCTCAGAACCTTTCGCAGGAAACTTACAGCCGAACTCGGCAAGGCGAACAGAGACAACAACGAGGGTTAGTCCTAACGCCCATATAGAGATGAGAAGACCAGAAGCAGCCAGAGGAGAAATCAAGGGGAAGAAAGCAGTACGAAAGCAAGACAGCGAGCAAAGCTGCAACGCAGAGCGCGGTCAACGGTGGCCGCGCTCAAAAAGAAATTGAAAAGGCTCCCTGCTACTCTCGTGACGCTTCGCAAGTTACGACCACTTTGCGGTCGAGCTGATGCCTCCCTTGCGTTTTGTGGAAGCCACGGTGTTGACGGGGAGCCAAAACTTTTTGTGGGAACTCCGGCCCCTGCTGTGCGGAAAACGCCGTTTTGACTTTTGGGCTTTTTCCACAGACTCGTTAGGTGGCTACGGGCTCGCGTACCCTGCTGTGTCGAAAACACCGTTTTGACGTTTGGGGCAGCGTAGTCAAAACTTTTCGCCGGGCCTCCTTACCCTCTTCTTGGCCGTGCCTACGCCGGCTTCGCTTATAGAGGCTCCCTAGGCTCGCAGCAGGCCCCCGCCGGGCCGAATTCGGTTGATTTTGGCTCTGCCTGGTGATACAAAAGAAGATGTGGAAAAGCGACGTCATGACCCACACTTTGAGGGGCCGAGTGCCTCAGGTAGTCCCAACCCTTCCGTGGGAGTGCTTCCGAACAGGTACACTGTGGTGGAGACTATCTCCCGCGGCGGAATGGCCATTGTATTCAAGGTCATTGACAGGGAAGAGGACAAAATACGAGCACTCAAGCTTCTCCCTTTTATCGGTTGTACCCCGACAACGCTTGAGCTCTTCAGGTTAGAATTCGCCCGCATATCTTCACTCGAACATCCCCACGTCGTGAAAGTCTATGATTTCGGGTCGGCAGGAGACGAAGCGCTCTACTTCGTCATGGAATACCTTGACGGTCTCCATTTCGACAGGGCGCTGAAGGACGAGCCTTTTGAAACAGTGGTCAGGGTTTGCGTGCAAATTTGCGATGCTATGTCGTACATTCATTCGAAAGGCATTGTGCATGGTGACATGAAGCCAGCCAACGTTCTCATACTCCGGGGGGGATGCGATTCCGGACAGTCAGATAACGTAAGACTGTTTGCGAAGCTTACCGATTTTGGTCTCTCCCGCATGATGAGCGAGGCAGGCATTGCCGGAGGGACGCACGCCTATGCTGCGCCCGAAGTGATAAGGGGTCTACCGGTGGACGCACGAGCTGACCTCTACTCTTTCGGTGCGATGTTGTATGAGCTGGTGACGGGAGCGAGGCTTTTCACGGAGACTTCCAAGGAAGCCGTCTTGAGAGCTCACGTGCTCAAGCAACCTGTATCGCCTCGAGAAATCAACCCGACCGTTTCGGTCTATCTTCAGAACATCATTCTTAAGCTACTTGAGAAGAATCCGGCTCGGAGATATCAATCCGCGCGCGAGCTCGCCCGGGCCTTGATGCACGCAGCAAGCATTGATGCTGAGCTTGAGCTTGTTTCGCCTCAGCCAGTGGCACTACTGTCACCGGGAATCGTTGGTCGAGATAGTGAGCTTTCTCTCTTGAGAGAGAGGGTGGCTTCTTGCAAGGCCGACGGCAAGGGGGGGTTCTTTCTGCTCACGGGGGAGGCTGGGGTTGGCAAGACTCGACTCCTAAACTGGCTCAGATTCGCGGCGTCGATGGGTAATCTTCGGGTGGCGTCGATGAAATCTCGGGAGTCTTCTGTTTCTTCCGCCGGAATCCATCTCAGGTGGAGTGGGAGAGCGACTGAAGTCGGGCTTGGTGCAAGTTGTGAGGTGTCTTTAGACAGTGAGTCTGTTAGGGAAGCCGATGCGAGATCAGGGACCGCGTCTGCTGAGAGACCGGGCGCGGAATCTGCTGAGTTCCCAGGCGCAGATGCACTTTTCAAGAGCATCTTTCCGCGGACCATGGACAAGCTGGAGCCAAGCGTTGTTCTGGTCGACGACATTCATCTGGCAGCAGCAGAGCTCCTGAAAAGCCTCATAAACAATGTCCCCTTTACTCGTGTCCTGCCCCTTCTCTTCTTTTGCGGTTGTGAAGCTGAAGCCTTTGAAAAAGGCAGCAATCCTGAGAGACTTTACTCTGAGCTGAAGTCGCTCCCCGGGGTTCAGGAGCTCTCGCTTGGCAGGCTCTCTATGGAAGAAGTTCTCTTACTTACATCATCCATGTTGGCACTTGAGCCTTGCGAGGAGATAAAACCTCTGGTCGAGTGGCTTTTCTCACGATCTCAGGGTATTCCGATGATAGTCGAAGAGCTTCTTACCCAACTTGCGTCGCGGGGCTATCTGCACAGGCTTGGAGAGAAAGTAACCTGGGACCTGTCCGAGGAGGCTTCGATTCTCTCCGGCCTGGGCGTGCCTGAGCTGCTTGAGAAGCGGCTCAGAGCGCTAAGCTCAGCGGAGTCCGAACTACTCAGGGCGGGCTCTGTGTCCGGAAGTGTTTTCCGCACTGAGGCGGTGGGGTCTATTCTCTCGAAGACGCCGGCTGAAGTGGCGCGACTTATCGATGGCCTCAAAGAGAAGGGCATCATAGAACCTGGTGAACCCGGTTATTACGCTTTCTCTCATCCTGTAGCAAGGTCTATCGCGTACGAAGGCCTCGACACTGGTACAAGGCGTGAGCTCCACAGGAGAATGGCCCTCTGGCTGGAAGAGAATCAACTTGAGACGGCGTTATCAGAGATCGCCGTGCATTTGGAGCAATCGGGTCAGAACGAGAAGGCTCTTGAATACCGGACAAGATGTCTTGAGCTTGCATTTGGAAAGAGCTCTTACTTGGAAGCGCTTCAGCACGGGAGAGCCGCGCTTTCGCTTGCCAAAACTGTCGGGGCAGACGACATTCTCACGCATGCACTCGAACTGACGGCTGACTCGGCGGAAAAGACAGGAGGGCACGCCGAGGCTCTGCACCTTTGGGGCGAGCTTCTGCGTCTTATGCCGGAGGGGAGCAAAGAAGAGCGCAGAAAAACGATTCTAAGAATTGCCAAACTTAAGCTCAAGTTCTCACTCTACCAGGAGGCCGAAGAGAAACTTCTAGAAGCCATGACGCTCGCATCAGACAAAGGCCTGGAGAAGGATCGAGCGGGAATCCTTGCTGACATGGGCTGGATATATTTCAGGACCTCGAGGGATGATGAAGCGCTCAGGTCTTTTACAGAAGCCTCTTGGCTTGCTTCCGGGGGCGGAGCAGAAGCACTGCTGGCCCGCATAGAGAACCGTTCAGGTGTGGTTCTCTCCAAGCTTGGCCGTCTTGAGGAGTCTGAGGAACATCATAGAGAGGCGGTGCGGCTTGCGCGTCTTGGGGGTGAGGGAGAGGTTGTGGGCGCTTGTCTCAATAATCTGGGACTCGTGCTGATGAAGAGGGGTTATTTGGAACAAGCGGAAGTAGCCCTTTCCGAGGCTTGCAACAAGGCTCAAGAGGCCTACGACCACATCCTCCTGTGCAGTTGCCACGATAATCTGGGGATTGTACGCAAGGAACTCCTCAGGCTTGACAGCGCGCTCGATAGTCACTTAAGGAGCATGGAGCTACGCAAGAGATGTGGAGACCTTGTGGGGAGTGGCAAGACAGCTGGGAATATTGCGGTGATTTATAGGCTCAAAGGAGAAATAGAACTTGCCAGGCGTTTCTATGAGGAGAGCTACAGGATCGCAGAGCAGTTCAGCCCCAAGCAGGACAGAGCCATGGCGGCTGCCAATCTTGGGGAAATCGAGAGCGTTAGAGGGAGTTTCGACGAGGCCGAGAAGCTTTATCTGGAGGCGCTGGGCATAAAGGAAGAGAGCGGAGATAGAGACGGCGTTTCTTTTTGCGCCACAGGACTTGGATATCTGTTCTTGAGGAAGGGCGACCCGCCCAGGGCTCTCCGCTGGGCGAGAGAGGCGCTGGACGCCTCTTCAATTGGATCTCGGGAGAGAGCGACCGCAGAGCAACTGCTCACAGAGACTTTGTGTTTAATAGGAGAGATTGAGGAAGCTCGACGGACATTGGAGTGTCTTTCCTCGCACACAGACAAAGAAATTCGCAGCGCCGGGCTTGGAATTCTAAGGAGAATGGAGGGACTGGTTCTGGAAAAGAGTGGAAATCTGAAGGAGGCAATCGAGAAATACCGCTCCTCATGCTCGGTGTTGGGTCAGGAGGGGGATCCGCTACAAAGAGCGCGAAGCCTTCTTTCCCTGGGCGAGGCACTCCTCACCTATCGCAGGGACACGACGCCAGCCGAGCCGTCGCAGATAAAGGAGGAGCTCCTCACCGAGGCGATCTCTGTTCTCGAAGAGGCCGATCGGATATTTGAAAGAATGGAAGCCAGTGCTGAGAGGGCCGGAGCGATGTCAGCCCTCTTGAATGCCTACAGGGAGGTTTCGTCGTTGCCTGGGGCCGTGGTGCCTAAAGAAGAGGCCGATACTCTGTTGAGAGCCGCAGAGCTTATCAATTCGACTCTGCCGAGTTCGTCGGTGCTTGAGAAGATAATGGATCTGGCACTGGGGAAAACCGGTGCAGAAAGAGGCCTCATCGTCTTGACTAACAAAGAGACGGGGGAAATAGAGAGGGTCCTCAGTCGTTCTATGGAGGACCAGACGGAAATAGATGCGCTTGAAATAAGCCGCACGGTTGTGAAGCGTGTGACACGTGGCGGTCGGTCCCTGGCAGCATCTGACGCTTCGGTCGATCCTGAACTCAAGGACATCAAGAGCGTGGCTCAGCTCGAGATTCGTTCGATCCTGTGCGTGCCTCTCAGAGCGCGAAACAGGGTGATAGGTGCGGTATACCTTGATAACCGGAGTGTTCCGGGGGCCTTTGGGTCAAGTCACCAGAGTTTTATGGAAGGCTTTGCCAACCTGGCCGGAATGGCCATCGAGAATAGCATGTTGCGCGAGGAGCTCGAGAGAGTTAACGAGGATCTGAGTCGCGAGAACATAGAGCTCAGAAAGCAGGTCGCTTCTAGCTACAGGTTTGACCAGATAGTAGGCGAAAGCCTTCAAATGAAGAAAGTGTTTGGTGCAATCGACAAGGTTGCAAGTAGTAGCGCGACAATCTTGATAGTGGGGGCGAGCGGCACCGGAAAGGAATTGGTGGCGCGCGCCATACACTTCAATAGCCCCAGGAAGGAAAGACCTTTCATACCGGTGAATTGTGCTTCCATTCCCCGGGAGTTGATCGAGGGCGAGCTATTCGGCATAGAAGACCGCGTTGCCACGGGTGTCTCGAAGAGAATAGGGATTTTTGAGCAGGCGGACGGAGGGAGTATATTCTTGGATGAGATAGGTGACATGAGTCTGGACCTTCAGTCTAGACTTCTGCGCGTGCTTCAGGAGAGAGAATTCAAACGCGTGGGTGGTAGACGCAGCATCAAGGTTGACGTGCGAATCATTTGCGCAACAAACAAGAACTTGCTTGGAGAGATAGCGCGCAGCAGTTTCAGACCGGATCTTTACTACAGAATCTCCGGCATTCCCATCGAGATTCCTCCTCTAAGGGAACGAAAGGGTGACATACCTCGTTTGGTCGAATTCTTCCTCAAGAAGTATAGCGTCCTCTACAAGAGGAGTAAGCCACCCAGGATAAGCGATGAAATCATGGGACTCCTGATGGAGGGCGATTGGGAAGGGAATGTGAGAGAACTTGAGAACTGCATCGAAAGGTTTGTGGTCATGTGCTCGCCGGGCGAGGAAGTGTCTTTTAGCCTCCTTCCGGAGGAGCTGAGGATGAAAGCAATTTCCAGAACCTCTGTCCCCGTATCTGGTAAGACAGGAAAAAGGAGGTTGAAAGAAGAGGTCCAGCAGGTCGAAAAACAGATGCTCATGGAAGCCCTTATCCGCAACAACGGAAATAGAAGCAAGGCCGCGAGGGAACTCGGCGTCTCCGAACAGAGCGTAAGATACAAGATCAGAAAATATCGCATTAGTGTTCGCCAACTGTGTCGAGATGGCTTAAACTGAGCCAGGCTCGCTAGTTCTGTTTGACCAATTCCTTACCTCTCAGGGTCTGCCGCTAGATTCTATCGAACCAGCCGAGGCCATCCTGAAGCCACTTGTCAAACCCCTAATGTAATCGATGTTCCAACAATAAGTTACAGTTTCGCATTTCTTGGTTGCTTTGGCACGCAACTTGTTCTCATACCTCCTTCGGCCGTTTCCTTGGTCCAACATCATTGTACGTTGTCCGGCCGTTCAAGGAGGTGTTCTCGATGAAGGTTTCTAATGCTTCTAAGCGTCTGTTCGCGCTGTGCGTTCTGGCCCTGTTTTTGGTGCTTGTACTGGCTCCGTTTGCCGTTGTTACGGCGGACCCTGGAAGTGATCCGATACCGGTGCCAGGTACTCCTCCGCCTAGTATGTGTTTAACTGACGGAGGCATGGATGTAACGTCCACGATACTGCGTTTGGCCATTGATGTTGTGACGGTTGTTGTTCTTTGATGGGAAATCTCTGGAGCAAGGCAGCGGCCGAACCTTCTCCAGGAGCATTTTTCTTTGAGAGAGGAGGCAGCTTAATGGCAATGTGGTGCAGCAGCGGTACACGGTATGGTTCCGGGCAGACCCTGAGGAAGGTTCTTGAGCGCAACAGCAGTTCTCTACCCAACGTCCTTGTGATAGGTCGTGATGGAACACGCAGAGAAACAGTCGCACGCATGTTCCACGCCGCCAGCTTCCGGAAGAAAGGGGTCTTCACCGCGCTACGGTGCAAGAAAGGATCGCAGGGCCCAAAGAGTGAGTTTCTGAATCTGTTCTTTGCTCTGACTAGAGACGGACAGTGTCCTGGCTCGCGGAAATCCGAGTTGCTCTCGGGCGGGACTCTTTTCATCGATGAGATCGAGAAGACGGATTTGGAAGGCCAGAGGATATGCTTCGAATTCCTTAAGCAGTTGCAAAGACTAAGAAACGAACGACCTGGCGAGGTGGGATTGAGAGTCATAGCGGGGCTAGGCAAGGACCTTTCCGACGCGGTCGCTCAAGGGGGCTTTCTTCCGGAACTTCTGGATTTGCTCGACAAGGTGAGAGTTGAGCTCGACACCACGCGGAAGGAGAGGATCGAGCCGCCATTCCCCAAGCGCGCGTTGGCGGGCGTTGGGGTGTGAGCAGACGCAGTGTCCAGCTACGGTGCTGGCAGGCGAGTGGCCTGAGCAGAGGCAGTCCACGCTGACATGAATACGGGAGAGCGATCAGGTTTTTCCGGTTATGGCAACCGCATAGATGTTCTCACCCCCGGTGGAGAGAATCCCTACCCACTTAGTGACGATAAAGACATTTTGTAATGACCCCGATAATCAGGACACCTTTTCTGTTTGTGACAAATAGACACCGACTTTGAGAACACGCACGGGAAATGTAATGTGGACCGTGCTTGCCCGTGAGCGCACAAAGCTCTGGTCAAGACTTGGCTCAGTGTGTATGATGTGTCCTGCCTTGTACGTTGAGACATGGGTGGCGTCAGTATTTTCTTCTCCACCCGGTGGAACGTGCCAGGGAGGAAGAGAAGTTCTTCATTTCCTTTGCGTTTGTGACTTGTTGCAGCCAACCCGGATGTGCCGACCGCTAGCCGAGTTCAGCAGATCATGAAGCTCGACTCTGTTCTTCTGAGAAAGATCTTGAACTTCTTCATATTGGTCTTCATCGGGGCCTGTCCTTTCTCAATCGCCCTTTCTCAGTCTGCTCTGTTCATAGGCCTCGCTCTTTCGGTTTGCATCATGTTGTGGGAGAAGAGATCTTCTGTTCCTCGCTCTCCCCTCGATCTGTATTTCTTGGCATATATGGTGGTCGGCATCAACTCGATGATCTTTTCTGGCGAGAAGGGAATGGTGGTAATCTTTGTCAAGAGGCTCTCGCTCATTCCAATCGTTTACCTGATCCTGGGCAACGTGACAAGCAAGCGTTTCTTGACAGCGGTATTCGGCCTCCTCGCCGGGGTCATGGTCGTATTGTCTCTGATAGGCATCCGAAAGTATCTTGTCGGAGTTCGGGGATTGGAAGGTCGACTTGAACTTTTTCATCACTACATGACCTCTGGCGGAATCCTAATGATGCTTAGTCTGATCGCTTTCTCGTTTGCCATTCTCGGCACCCCTTTGAAATGGAAAGTGATTGCCTTCACCAGTGGTTTGCTCATGGTCTTCGCACTTCTCTTTACGTTCACACGGAGTTCATGGCTGGGATTTTTGGCGGGATTCTTGGTCATAGCGATCGCTCACAGCAAGAAGGCCCTGCTGGGAGTCGGAATGATCCTTGTCCTTTTCTGGCTTACCGCCTCACCCTCTCTGAAGGACAGGGCCAGCAGCATCTTCAACCCCTATCATCGGCACAACATCGAAAGGCTCTACATGTGGAAAGCAGGCATTCAGATCATCAAGGATCATCCTCTGGGTGGAGTGGGGGACGTGGATCTGAAGGAATGGTATGAGCGCTACAAACCGCCCGAAGCAAAGCAACGCGCGGGTCATCTTCATGACAATCTGATCATGTTCGGCGTCACACTTGGGGTGCCCGGACTGCTTTTCTTTGTAGCGTTGTCCCTTAAGCTTCTTATCATGGAGTGGAAAATTTTGCGTTCCGTTCCGAAAGAAGAATGGCTTCTCAAAGGCACCGTCTTGGGAGCACTGGCTTCTTACCTGGGTTTTCAAGTCAACGGACTGTTCGAGTGGAACTTCGGCGACGCAGAGATCGCCATGCTGCTGTGGCTGACCGTGGGTCTGGCGCTGTCGGCGCAGAAAATTGCGGCATGTGCACTCTCACCCGGCACAGAACTGCCGCAAGGAGACTGCTTTGAGAGTTGCGCTTGTTCATGACTGGCTCACCGGAATGCGCGGCGGGGAGAAGTGCCTCGAGGCCCTGTGTGAGCTTTTCCCCGATGCAACGCTCTTTGTCCTGGTACACGTTAGAGGAACTGTTTCGGAGACCATCGAAAAGATGGACATTCGTACATCATTTGTGCAGAGACTTCCTTTTGTTCGGAAACGTTATCGAAGCTACCTCCCTCTTTTTCCGGCGGCGATTGAACAGTTGGACCTGCGCGCCTTCGACCTCGTGATCTCGTCAAGCCATTGTGTGGCCAAAGGAGTGATTCCTCGAGCGGATTCCCTCCACGTCTGTTATTGTCACACGCCGATGCGGTATGTCTGGGCAATGTATAACGAGTACTTTGGAGGAGATCGACTCCGCGGAATTTCAAAGCTCGCAGTTCCTCTGTTTGCGAACTACTTGAGGACGTGGGACGTGGCAAGCAGTCAAAGAGTGGATGTCTTTGTGGCGAATTCGGAGAATGTGAGGAAAAGGATATGGCGCTACTATCGGCGGGAAGCCGAAGTGGTCTTTCCGCCAGTGGACACTGAGAACACCTGGATGTCCACAGAGGACGGCGGGTATTTCCTGATTGTGTCCGCCTTTGCACCTTACAAGCGATTGGATCTTGCGGTCGAGGCATTCAATCGGCTTGGGAAGAAACTGCTCATCATAGGCACCGGTCAGCAGGAACAAAGACTCAGGAAGATGGCGCGTTCCAACATTGAGTTTCTTGGGTGGGTGGGGCCCGAAAATCTGGGGAAGTACTATGCAAACTGCAGCGCCTTGATTTTCCCTGGAGAAGAGGATTTCGGCATCGTTCCGGTTGAGGCTCAATGCTACGGAAAGCCCGTGATCGCGTTCGGAAGAGGCGGTGTCCTTGAGACGGTCAGGGGGAGATGGTTGTTCGAGATTCAAGAGAAGAGGCAAGAAAAGAAACAAGGGAAATGCACTGGGATCTTCTTTCACGAACAGACGGCGCAACGGCTGATTGAAGCTGTGGAAGCTTTCGCAGAACTCGAGTTTGAGCCCAACTTTGTCCGAGAGCATGCCCTGCAATTCGACAAAGCCAAGTTCAGAACCAAAATGGACGAACTCATTGGGCGACTGCTGTCGCCGCGGGGGATGAGTGAGCGGTTCTAGGAAAAAGAACGATTTGCTTATTCCTTTTCTGCGGGTATTCACGGACCTTGTCGGAATCGAAGTGTCCTTTTTGGGATCCTATTGGCTGCGTTTCTATTCTCCTCTGACCGTGGTTTTCCCTGTTGCTAAAGGATTTCCTTCGCTCCGTGTTTATGTGGTGAGTTCGCTCGTCGTAATGCTGGTGTGGCTAATCATTTTCAAGGCGATGCGATCGTACCGAGCGAGAAAAAACGTAAGCGCGATCGATGAAGTCTACTCCGTCGTCAAGGGTGTTACGTTGGGAATGCTAATCGTCATGGCAAGCGCATTCTTTTATCGCGGATTTTCCTACTCCAGGTTAGTGTTTGTTTTGATCTGGACAACCAGCATCGTTCTCTTGAGTGCCAGTAGAATTCTTCTCATTCAATATGAAAAACGTCTTCACAGAAAACGAAGAGGACTGCTGAAGGCAGCGATTATCGGATCTAGCAAGTGGGGTGAGACTCTGTTCGCCAAGGTCAATCGCCAACCTGGGTTGGGGCTCGACATCATTGGTTACATGGGCCGGAGCGCATTCCTCTCAGAAAAAATCCGGTCTCTGGGCTGCTTTAGGGATATCGCGAAAGCGGTGGAAGGAGAGGGCATTTCGATTTTGTTCCTGGCTCTGGATGAAATCGAAACGCCAGAGCTTTTCTTTTTGATCAACGAGTGTTCGGGCCTGAATGTCAAGTTCTATCTCGTCCCGAACCTTCTAGAAATGATGACCAGTCAGCTTTCGGTTGAACAACTCGAAGGGATTCCCGTCCTCAAAATCAAAGACGTGGCCATGAGCGACTGGAATCGCATTTTCAAGCGCATATTTGACATGTTCTTTTCCTCCATTGTCCTCTTGCTTATGTGTCCTGTGTTTCTAGTGATCGCGATTGTTATGCTTCTGGATTCAAAAGGTGGAGTGTTCTACAGGCAAACGCGCCTGGGAATAGATGGGCGTGAGTTTGAATTGCTCAAGTTCCGGACAATGTACGCGGGAGCCGAGAGCGAAACAGGCCCTGTCTGGGCAGTAAAAGGCGACCCGCGCGTCACACCCGTAGGAAGATTGCTGCGTAGGACCAGCTTGGATGAATTGCCGCAAATATGGAATGTTCTCAAGGGAGACATGAGCCTGGTGGGCCCTCGTCCCGAAAGACCCTATTTTGTGCGGCAGTTTAGAACTAAGATCCCCAAGTATCTTGAACGCCAGAGAGTCAGATCAGGTATGACAGGATGGGCCCAGGTCAATGGGTTGCGCGGCAATGTTCCCATTGAGGAAAGGACCCAATACGATCTCTACTACGTAGAGAATTGGTCGCTTCTGTTGGACATCAAAATCCTTCTGATGACCTTCTTGGCGGTACTGAAGGGAGAGAACAGCTACTGAAGCTGATATAATCCTTGTCCAGAAAATCCTCATCAACAGAGGCGGCAATGCACAAATCTCTCACTTCTCGCGTGGCCTACAATACAATCGTCCAATTTGCCGGCAAGGCGGTCACAACCGTTATCGGAGTAATGACCCTCAGTCTTTTGACCCGCTATCTGAGCGTGACTGGGTACGGCGAATACACGATCGTATTTGCCTTTCTGGGGATCTTTGCCGTCATTGCTGATTTTGGCCTGTTTTCCATCACTGTTAGGGACATTGCTCAGACCCCGGACCAGAAAGAGAAGATATTTGGCAACGTCTTCACCCTGAGAATCGTTCTGGCAATAGGGCTTTTGATACTAGCGCCACTCGTCGCCTATTTCATTCCCAAATATAATCATGATATCAAGGCAGGGATTGGCATTTGTGCCTTTGCATCGTTCTTCGTTCTTCTTAATCAGACGCTGGTGGCAATCTTCCAGGTAAATCTGAGAATGGAGAAATTTGTCATTATTGACACCGCTGGTCGAGCCATGATCCTTGCACTGGTCATCCTTTGCATCAAGGAACGACTTGGCTTTCTCTCCATCATCGCGGCAAACAGTCTTGGGAACCTGGCGACGCTTATTCTTTCGCTGGTCTTGGCTCGGCCGTTTATCAAAATCAGACTTCGTTTTGACAGGGAATATCTGCGCCATCTGATTCCGGAGGTCTTGCCGCTAGGGGCAGTTGTGATTTTGGGTGTGGTCTATTCCAAGATTGATCAGATCATTCTTTCGTTGTTCTGGGGCAGTTGGGAAGTGGGTATCTACGGAGCCCCTTACAAGATTTTAGAGATTCTTGTCTCTTTACCGGTAATGTTCGTTGGATCTGTGTTGCCGATCATCTCGAAGTACTTAGCTGATCATGATTCCCGGTTTTTTGAGAGCCTTCAAAGGGCCTTTGATTTCCTGGCTTTGATGGCTCTTCCAACTGTGTTCGGAGTCTTTGCGGTTGCCCCAGCCATAATTAGAGTCTTTGCCGGTCGTGATTTTGCTCCTTCCGCACCTCTACTTCGGATTTTGATTCTTGCGGTAGGTCTGATTTTCTTTGGCACACTTGCTGGCAGCACCATTATTGCTGCGGGCTTACAGAAGCGTCTGGTGAAAATTTATGTCATTAGCACAACCTTCAATATTGTCCTCAACCTGATCCTCATTCCCATTTATTCTTTCTATGCGGCTGCAGTAATCACTGTCTTGACCGAGGCGTGGGCGTGTGGCGCCGCCTACCTTATTGTCTGGAAACATCTGGGCTGGAAACCAAGGTCTGAATGTCTGTCGAAAGCGACGCTGGCCGCTCTGGTGATGAGTGTGATAGTGCTGGTTCTCAAGGGCACAAATCTGGCAGTCCAGATTGCGATTGGAGGTGCGGCCTATTTTGCCGTTCTGTTTTTGACTGGTGGGATCAACAGAAAAATGGTGAGAACCATATTGGGCGAGGCCGATTGAGAACAGCTGAGCCTGCGTCACGGACTCCGCGGGAGTGTGATGGATTTCCAACTTTGATATTGCTGCTTGTCCGTCTACTTGAGCGATCGATAGGCTTCCAGCGTGAGTTCCGCGGTGCGTCGCCAGCTGAATTGAGCCGCACGGCGAAGGCCCTTTTCCCGCATGGTTGAAGCCAGAGCTTTATCGGTAAGCACGCGAACAATCGCCTCTGCCAACCCATCCGTGTCATCCGGGCTGACTAGCAGCGCGGCGTCTCCCACGACGTCCGGCAGAGAGGCGGCGTTGCTGCAAATGACCGGTGTGCCGCAGGCCATGGCTTCAAGCACTGGTAGACCGAATCCCTCATAATGTGAAGGCAATACGAATACTGCGGCCTGCTGGTACGCTTCGACCAGTTCGCAAAGGGGCAGATAGCCTGCCCATTCTACAAAAGGTCCGACGCCAAGCTTTTCAGCCAACCGAGAAGCCTCGGGGTATCGGTCGTCCTTTGGGCCTGCGATTCTTAGTCTTGCTTCCGGCGCAGCAGTTTGCCGAGCTTTCGAAAAGGCTTCAACAAGCGCGGGGACATTCTTGTAGGGGTCGAGTCGTCCGACGTAGAGAATTGTCCTGGTGTCAGCCTTGGGCGTGGCAGAAGGCGTAAATCGCGCGTCCACTCCATCAGGAATTACGACCACGGTCGAAGGATCTGGAATCCGCAGCTCGCGTAGAATATCCGAGCGGGCAGAGGAGCTTCCAGTGATAATCATATCTGCACGGCGGCCCACCTCCAGCATGAGCAGACGATATAGAGGAAACAAACGTGTCTTCTTCGAGCGCGGCGCATAATGTGGAAACGAGAGTGGAATCAAGTCATGTATGGTGACTACGCACAGGGTGTCTCCAGCCCGTTTTCTCGGAAACGCTAGAAAGGGAATCATGTAGTTAGGGGAGTGGAAAACGTCCAAACCCATTCTTGTGAATTGGGAAGGAAGCACTATTTGGCTCCATGGTGAAAAAGGTCCGTGCGCCAGAAGAGTGATGTCGAAATTTGGCGCCTTCTCCAGGTTTGCGAATCCGCGGACTTCTTCTAGGGCAGCGGGGCGATCGAAGAAGAGTATATATTCATTTTGGCGGTCAACCATCGCCAGGTACCTAATCAGTTCCCGTGTGTAAGTTCCAATACCACTGAGTTGGCGAAAGATCCATCGGACATCAATGCCGATTCTCATGTGTTGCCTCTCTGTTAGTCTGATGTCAATCCGAATCGCTCCATGCGTTACACTGCTTCTGCCAGGTTCCTCAAGTTCGTGCTCTTACCCTCTCTGCCCCGCCACCTGCCGGCAAACTTGCCAGGTCTTGCGCGCTGTCTCTCGGCGGGTTGGTATGGACCTGCCACCGTGGATTGTACCACTTTCTATGTCAGTCCATGCATAGTCTAGGCCGCTCCCATTTTCTGGTCCATCCAAAACGAGAACAATTCGGCTCTCATTTTGTTATCCTGCCGTCCAGACCATGAGACTGGCTGCACACTGGGATGGTGTAGGCAGACTACTACCACTGCAGGCACGATCGTAAGGGGGGGATTTCGAGGTTGATGAGGGCGTAGCTCTGTAATAGGATACGTGGTAGTTCATGCTGGGCGTTCAAACAACCAATATTGAGGGATCAACCATGACAAGAGAGCCAGCGTGGTTATTAGACTTTGCGAGAAATACTTACTCACAAACAGGGGAAGATGGAATTATCGAAAAGATACTCCAGACTCTTCCTAAGAAGGATAGATGGTGTGTTGAGTTTGGGGCATGGGATGGTATGTTCCTGAGTAACACTCGAAACCTGATCGAGAACGCTGGCTATTCAGCAGTGCTAATCGAAGGAAGTAAGACCAAGTTCTCTGAGCTGCAAAAGAACTATTCCTCTAAGAAGAATGTCATCACCGTAAATGCCTCTGTTGGATTCCACGAAAATGACAGCCTCGACGTGATTCTTGCTGACCTTCCTGTACCCTGCGATCTTGATTTACTATCAATTGATGTAGACGGCAACGATTATCATATATGGAAGGCAACGTCCAAATATCGTCCAAAAACGATATGTATTGAATTCAATCCCACTATTCCTACGGAAGTAAGCTTTGTTCAACGTGCAGATTCTTCTGTGAACCAAGGCGCCAGCTTATTATCCCTGGTAGAACTGGGTAAGGAGAAGGGCTACGAGTTAGTGAGTGTTTTGCCGTGTAATGTCTTTTTTGTAGACTCCAAATACTATCCGCTATTCGAAATTGGTGACAATAGGCCTGAAACTTTGCGGAAGGATTTGAGTGCCATTACCTATCTATTCTCAGGTTATGACGGCACTATCTACCTCCGCGGGAAAGAGCATTTGCCGTGGCATGGTCTTCCGCTAAGGGAGTCGGCGATTCAGCATCTGCCGAAAGTCCTTCGCAAACACCCAGGAAACTACAACCGCATCGAAAGTATGGCCTTTCGGATGTTTGTGCGGTTATCGTCGCCAAGACAACTCTTGAGCAGGATCTGCCAACTCCTAAGACAGCGCCCCACCTGACCGAAGTTCCACGATGTGCTCATGATCTGTGCCGAGGAGGGCCTAATATAGCGGCAGATGTTTACCGTTGATGGGTGTAGGGTTTCCTCCAACTGTGCGAAGGAATGGAGTGGGACGCGGGCCAACCTTGAGAGAAAGGACGGGAAACTGGAGGGATCGATCCGATTTCTGCTGCGTAAGCACCGGGAGGTGGACGAGAGTGAGGGGGGAGGAAGGTGATAGGGTGGCTTTGCACGCGCTGCGGGATTCTGTTAAAGTCGTTAGATAAGTTAGTTTCGCATACTTCATGTAGAACGAGATTGACAAGGGCGGGTTAGATCATGATTTTTTTGAAAGGACTCTTTAATCGCCAACAAATTGCCGAGGGCAACCGACACCATGGTAAGTTGCGTTCATGTCAATGCACCCAGTCACAATTACAATCCGAGACATTTCAAGCATGGGGTGCTCGCCTTCGTGAACGCCCCATGCGTATGCATCGAAAAATCTGGGAGTATTGTTACATAGTCCAAGCGCTCTACGAACGCGGCATGTTGGCGCCTGGGCGACGTGGACTAGGTTTTGCAGTTGGCCAAGAACCGCTTTCGGCAATGTTTGCCAGCCTTGGGTGCGAAATAGTGGCATCCGATCTAGAGACTGACGAAGCAGAAAGGGCCAAGTGGGTCGAAACAAATCAACATGCGGCCTCCCTGGAAGTACTGAATCAGCGGGGTATATGTGAAGCAGATTTATTTCGTGAACGGGTGACTTTTCGCTTCCTTGATATGCGAGAATTGCCTGACGGGTTGGGACTGTTTGATTTCATATGGTCATCATGCTCACTGGAACACCTGGGAACCATAGGCCTCGGGGAAAACTTCATCTATGAATCCTTGAAGTATCTCAAGCCAGGAGGCGTGGCGGTTCACACAACTGAGTTCAACGTGCGGTCAAACGTCTTGACCCTGAGGAAAGGACCTATCGTGGTTTTCCGACGCAGAGACTTGGAGCGGATTGCGAAGCGGTTGCGCGAAATGGGATACACGGTAGATCTGAATTTCTCATCGGGGAACCTGCCATATGACAAGCTGATAGACAAGCCACCGTACCGACAAGAAATCCATCTCAAGCTGTTGCTGAGTATATATGTTGCTACCTCCTTTGGCTTGATCATTGAAAGCCCTCAAGGTGCTTAACTCAGCAATGTGGTAAATCTCCGGCCAACAACCGCGTTGGGTCGATTCGCGCTCCGCGCCCGAGGCTGACCGAGACTCCATACTGCTCGAGCGAATCGCGCAGACACATCCCAACCCATAGCTCAGAAATCTCTCTTATATCGATAGCGATTCTCGTCTCATTCAAGCAATGCTCATCACCCTCGAGCGACTTCCTCATACACAGCCAATGTCTGCGCTGCAGTCTTTTCCCATGAAAAGAGCTTTGCCCGTTTCATGCCCCGTGCTCCAAGATCACGCCGGAGCGACTCAGTGCTCAATACCGTGGTCATCGCAGCAGCAATCGCACCGACATCTTCAGGATTCACGATAAGACCGCTGTCATCCACAAGTTCAGGGAGAGACGACCGATCGGAAGAAATCACTGGGGTGCCGCACGCCATCGCCTCCAGGGGCGGGAACCCGAAGCCTTCGTACAGCGAGGGAAATACGAAACAATCGGCCGCAGAGTAGAGCACGGGGCACGTTTCCGTCGGGACGAAGCCGAGCAGCTTGACTCGCCCCTCCATGCCTGATGCTTGAATCTCCCGCTCGAGTTCTGGGAATTCCGGTTCGTTTTGAATATCCCCTGCAATGACCAGATCGTGCGGATAGCCGGAATTCTTAATCAGCCGAGCGTATGCCGCAACGAGCCGCTTCACATTCTTCCTGGGATCGATACCTCCCAGATAGAAGATGAACGGGTGAACAAGCTGATACGTGTCCCGGACTGCAGCGAGTTTCTCCGGATCGGTGACTCGCTCGAAAACAGGATCAACGCCGAGGTAAATGACGCGCACCTTTTCTTCCGGGATAGAAAGATAGGTAATCGCATCCCGCTTTGAACACTCGGAATCTGCGATCACGACACGTGCACCCCTCGCGATGCTTCGGAGAGCCCGTTGATACGCGCGCCGGAGAATAGTGCCGTGGGTATGGTAGAGTTCGGGAAAAACCAGAGGAATTGTATCGTGAACGGTGATAACCAGCGCCTTCTTGTGCAGTCCAAACCAGGGTGAATCGAGGTGAGAAAAAAAGTGGACGATGTCCGCCCGGCACTTTTGCAGGGTGAGCGGCAAATACGCGAACGTATCAATAATCGGATGGTTCAATGAAAAAAGGCCGGGCACCGAATGGAAAATGTAGTTAGTATTGTGCCGCCGAAAACGCCCGTCAATTGGCTTGCTTTTGTCGAAGATGATCGAAAATTGAATGTGGGGGTCGAGCGCCGGCAGGTAATGAAGCAAGTTCTCTGCGTATTTTCCAATCCCTCGATTCTTATGGCACTTGAAACCAGGTTGAACCGGCCTTCCGTCGAGACAAACCCGCATTATCTGCCTATTGTAGCTTACATGCGATCATGAACAAATCGCCTTGCGCGTAGTATTCCCCGAATCGAAGCTTTTTGAGAATATATCTAGGACTAAACCGACGCTCCGCCCTCCCGGTATCCCGATCGAATCCGCTCGTAACTATTTCAAATCCCGCGAATTGAGCCATCTCCTTCAGAATGGGAAGCGGATACGGTCTCGTATGGGTCAAATCGAGCCAGAATCTCTCGCCCATCACTTCGATACTCCTAAAATTAGGCGTAATGACGATCAAAATGCCGCCCGGTTTGAGCGCACCGAATGCATCGCCAAGGAAATCGAGCGCTTCCTCGGGGGTAAGATGTTCAATGAGGTGAGCGCAGAAGATGCCGTTGTAAGTGCTCGCTTTGCTTTTCAGGAATTCCCTCGCATCGCCCTGCACTATGTTCAAGCTCTTCTTCCGAAGCTTCGAGAGCATCGATTCCGATCGTTCGAGGCCGACTGCCTCCACTCCAGCATCCTTCAGCAATTCGAGGAAATCCCCCTCTCCGCATCCTACGTCCAGCACCTTATCACCTTTCTTGAAATAGGACACGTATTTCCTCTGGTACAGCCGCACCGCCTCAGGAGAGCCCGAAAATAAATTGTAATCAAACTGGCTCGGCTGGCACCGCCCCATATTAGCGCTCCTTTCGACCGCCGATCCACTGCTTCGCCCTAACGAGGTGTTCAACGTAATGGCTCTTGTAAGGTAGAGACATGAACAATATACCAGACTCGGGAGCGGCACGACAACCAGAAAACCGAGACGGCGCCGCAATGATGCTCACGCCGACGCCTGCAAGGAAAACAATCTTCCGCTGTGCCTTCGAAAGTGCGATCGAAAGGCCAGCAAGCCGACGATAATGAGAATCCCACCCGACGTAGGGCTACTCTCTTCAGGTGAATCCGAGATACGCTCTCAGATCGAATTGACATATGTGGTCTCGAAAGGTAGAGTAAACCCAAGAAAGGAGGCGCGATGAAATTCTCAAAGACAGAATTCGGATACATTGCGAGGCTGGAGCCTGGAGAAGAAATAGTCTCCTCGCTTTCATCGTTTGTCAAAGCTCAGGGTTTGGCAAACGCAACCATCCAAGGTATCGGTGCGGCCACGGAACTCACGATCGGCTATTTTGAAAGGGCGAAGAAAAGTTATGTCAAGAAAACGCTTGTTGGCGAATATGAGGTGCTGAGCCTTTCGGGAACCATCTCTTATTTTGAGGGGAATCCCTGGGTTCATGCTCATGTTGTTGTATCCGACCCCGAGTTTGGAGTAGTCGGCGGTCACTTGTTCTCAGGAAAGGTAACAGTTACAATCGAGCTGGTCCTGACAGTGAGTCAGAAGAAAATCGAGCGAAAAGAAGACGTTCAGACCGGCTTCAAATACATGGACCTCGAGCATTCCATATAATGTTACTCAAGCATTGCGTATGATGGACCTCGAGCATTCTGCACAGAGGTAGTTGTGAGGAAATATAACGTCGCTATCATAGGAGCCACTGGCGCAGTCGGCTGCGAGCTCATCAAGATATTGGAGAAGAGGGATTTTCCTGTTGGTGAGTTTCGGCTTTTTGCCTCGAAAAGGTCAGCCGGAAGACTGAAGGGATTCAAGGGAACGAGCTTTGCCGTACAGGCGCTGGACGCTTCTTCTCTTGATGGCATTGAAGTGGCATTTTTCTCCGCGGGCAGTGCGGTCAGCAAGGAATTTGCTCCTATTCTTGCATCGCACGGCGCATTGGTTGTGGATAATAGCAGTGCCTTTAGGGCTAATAGGGACATTCCCCTTGTCATTCCGGAAGTGAACGGTTACGAAGCGAGGGGCAAGCGTGGCATAATTGCAAACCCAAATTGCTCCACGGTGCAGCTAGTTCTTGCAGTGGAACCCATCCAGCGCGCCTGGGGCATAGAGTATCTCTTTGTCGCGACGTACCAGTCGGTGTCAGGCACAGGCGGCAGGGCAATGAGGGAACTGCGAGAGCAGTCCCTGGCGCATCTGGAGGGACGCCCACTCGAAAAGGAGGTCTATCCCGACGAGATCGCCTTCAATCTCTTTCCTCACATCGGGGACTTCGACAGCGAGGGACTCAACCTGGAGGAAAGGAAAATTGTCTTTGAGACTCGACGGTTCTTGAGAGACGAGAGTCTGGTCCTGTCCGTCACCGCGGTCCGGGTGCCCGTTTTCCGCTGTCACAGCGAAGCCGTCACGCTTATCACCAAGAAGACAACTACGGCCAGTGAGGTGGCGGATCTCCTGCGGTCTGCCCCGGGTGTGCGTCTGATGGATGGGAAGGACATGGCATCGTATTCGACGCCTCGCCTCGCCGAAGGTCGGGATGAGGTCTTTGTGGGAAGATTAAGAAACACTCTTCCGGAAGGTCACGGAATTAGCATGTGGATCGTGTCTGACAATTTGAGAAAAGGAGCGGCGCTAAACGCTGTCCAGATCGCTGAGGCGGCGTTGGGACTAGGCTGAAAGTTGGGGTGATTATGTCTCCAGGACGTGAGATTGGTTGGGACCAATCAGGTCTCGTTAGGGAGCACAATACAGGGGGAACTCATGGACGAGGTCTACTCTTCGTACGTTAGCGATTTGATTGGAAGAACCGTTGCGTCACTTGAGAAACGTGAGTTTAGGGCTTTCTCTGCAAAGAGTGGTGCCGAAGCCAGGGAGAAAATCCTGGACATGATCGCTACAGGTTCAACCATAGGGGTAGGTGGCTCCGTGACGTTGCGGCAGATAGGTCTTATCGAGGCTCTGGAGTCGCGCGGTCACACGATATATCAACGTTGGGGAGCTCAACCGGCACACACCACTGATATGGATTCTCGCCGTGCTCAGCTCACTTGCGACGTGTTTTTGAGCAGTTCAAATGCCGTGACGGTTGAGGGCGAGCTTGTGAACGTTGACGGAATCGGAAACAGGGTGGCTGCCATGATATTTGGACCCGCGAAGGTTATCGTGGTCGCGGGATGGAACAAGATAGTTCCGGATGTCAACGCAGCGATTCAGCGGATAAGAAACACAGCCGCCCCGCTCAACGCAAAGCGGCTGGAACTGAACGTGCCCTGCGCAAAAACAGGCCATTGTCTTGACTGTGACGTACCGGACAATATGTGCCGGGTCACCACGATCATTTCAAGAAAACCCAGAAGGACAGATATATCCGTTTTGCTGATCGCCGAACAACTGGGCTTTTAGTCTCCGGAAACGACCCCGCTGCGAGCGTCCCGAGGCCAGCTCTACTATCCTTTCAGAGCCTCCTTGGCTTTCCTTATAAACGGCTCAAAGAGGTCAATAGGGACAGGGAAGAGAGTCGTGGAATTGTTCTCGGCAGCGACTTCTTTCAGTGTTTGGAGATACCTTAACTGAAGCGCGTACGGGAACTCCGAGATAATCTTCGCTGCATCAGCCAGTTTCTGGGCCGCCTGGTACTCACCCTCGGCGTTTATGACCTTGGCTCTTCTTTCTCTTTCCGCCTCGGCCTGCTTGGCTATGGAGCGCTGCATCTCCTGCGGAAGGTCGACCTGTTTCACTTCCACGGCTGAGACCTTTATGCCCCACGCATCCGTGTGCTTGTCCAGGATTGTCTGCAACTGAAGATTGATTCGCTCCCTGTCAGAAAGCAGGTGGTCCAGGTCCGACTGGCCTACCACGCTTCGAAGCGTTGTCTGGGCAAGCTGTGAAGTGGCAAACAAATAGTTCTCGACTTCCACAATTGCCTTCTCCGGGTAGAGCACTCTGAAGTACACAACAGCATTTACCTTGATGGAGACGTTATCCCTCGTGATCACATCCTGCGCAGGAACATCCATCACGACGGTTCTCAGGCTGACCTTGATCATTCGGTCAACAATGGGAATGAGCAGGAATATCCCGGGCCCCCTCGCTCCAACAAGCCTTCCCAGCCTGAAAATCACCCCTCTTTCGTACTCCCTGAGTACTTTCACGGCGCTCATCATTATGATGATCAGAATGATGACTAGTGTCGCGGTTGCCGGCATGGCGTGCCTCCTTGCTCGGATGGTGAGGAAAACTAACTAAGAGGATCCCTTCCTCTTTCCTACAGTAAGCTTGAAGCCGTCTACCCTCGTGACTTGTACTTCGTCACCCGATTCCAGGGCCTCGGTGCTCGTTGCATTCCAGAATTCGCCGTGTACCAGGACCTTTAACCCATCGTCCAGCTTACGAACGACGGTTCCACTTTCGCCCAAAAGACCCCGCGTTCCGGTCGTCGGTTTCTTGCGCTGTGCCATAAGGGCTTTGGCAACGGCAAAAGTAAAGAAAGCAGCCGTAGAGATTACTGAGACTGCTATTACCTGCCAGGAAATACGTAGAAAAGGTTGAGGAGACTCGATTAGCATTAGCGACCCGAGTGTCATACAGATCACTCCCGCCACCGCAAGTAAGCCATGGCTTGTAATTTTGATTTCGGCGATGAACAGTATTATTCCCAATATGATCAGGAGAAGACCGGCATAGTTTACAGGGAGCGTTTGCAGCGCGTAGAGAGACAACAGAATAAAGATCCCACCAAGCACGCCCGGAAGGATTGCCCCAGGATTCGAGAGCTCAAAGAAAATGCCGTAGATCCCGAGTATGAGGAGAATGTATGCGATGTTAGGGTCGGAGATTGTGTTGAGAATTCTGTACCGAAGGTTCATCCGTAAGCTCTCGACTTCGCTTCCCTTCGTCTTGAGCGTCTTCGTTCCCGAGATAACCTCCACGCTCATACCATCGATTTTCTCCAGCAATTCCGGCACACTGGCACAGATGAAGTCAGCAACATGGAGCTTCACCGCCTCGCTGTCGGTTGCCGATACGCTTTTCCGCACAGCATCCTCGGCCCATTTCTCGTTTCTTCCGTGCTTTTTGGCGAGGCCTTTGATAGAAGCAGCGGCGTCATTGAGCACCTTTTCTGTCATCTCCTTGGAGGCCTGTTCTCCTCCAAGACCCACGGGATGAGCAGCGCCGATGTTCGTGCTCGGTGCCATTGCCAAGATGTGCGAAGCAAGGGCGATGAAGACCCCGGCAGAAGCTGCGCGAGATCCAGAGGGTGCTACGTAGGTTACGACGGGGACATTTGACGCGAGAATCGCCTTCACGATAAGCCTCGTGGATTCCATCAGTCCGCCGGGAGTATCAAGCTGGATTATGATGCACTCGGCTCCCTTCTTCTGAGCGTTCTCAATTGAGCTCACTATGAAGCCAGAGGAGGCAGGGTTTATTACCCCGTTCACCTCGATAAGGTAAACCGTCGTGTGAGACTGAACTTCGGAAGACGCGGTTTCTGTGTCCTGAGAGGCAAAGTCCGTAGCCTTTGAAGAAGCGATTTCCGCGTTGCGCGAGGCAAAGCAGAGTCCAACGACACCAAGGACGCAAAGAAAGACACTTATCACAAAAAGCAGTGAGATACGGTTTGGTTTTCTCATTTCAGGAATCCTTTTGGTGGAGAGCCATTCCTGGCACGAAACATTAGCACCAGGGTTTTAAATAGTCAACGCCTTTCCGGTCGATAGCGGTTTGCTGAAAATGCGCACTCCGATCAACAGTTTGGAGTGTCAATTGCTTTCTGTAGCGCCGACCCTCTCAGAGTTCTCGTTTCCATCCCACATTCGTTTAGGTAGCGTCGATTGTCTCCTTTCAAACTGTCCTTTTGACGTGGGGTCTTTTCCACCCGGAAGCGTCAATCTTCTTGTGCCAAATCGTTTTCCCTGG
>Ga0315291_10002551_pt1 | contig 23816 bp, 20 predicted proteins | sample YL17G12_20_MG_FD_203070 | JGI IMG/M metagenome (GOLD analysis project Ga0315291, IMG submission 203070) | Sediment microbial communities from Yellowstone Lake, YNP, Wyoming, USA - YL17G12_20 | ecosystem: Environmental > Aquatic > Freshwater > Lake > Sediment | place: USA: Wyoming | collected... | reverse complement strand
TGGAGGAATCTTGGATCAACTCAAACTGTCGTCCCTTATCGGCTGCCATTCCCATCCGATCTCTTTTTTGACAACATGCCCCAGGTTGGGGAATGGCGGAAAGTGCTGGCCCAGCACCCAGCATCCAGTTGATGCTGCCAGATCGAAGATGCGATGCTTACTGGCTGCCGCCTGTTCCGGTAGAATATCAAATATCGGGAGCCATTCTGGGTGCTCCAAATGAAGTGGATGGAGGACGGTATCTCCTGTGTATAGAAGTCTTTCAGCGTCAGATGTAAAGGAAACAACCATGTGCCCAGGCGTATGACCAGGTGCAAACAGCACGCTCACGCCTGGCAAAATTTCTTCTTCCCATTCTATCAGCACCATCGTCTGTTTGAGTGCTGCCAGCTTTTGCCGGGCGTAATTTGTAAACCATTATCCCGATCGGACCAAAGCTTCCTCAGAAAACCAGAAATCCCATTCCGACTTACATATGAAGTAGTTTGCATTGGTGAAGATAGGTTTACCCTCGTTGTTGAGTGCTCCACCCACGTGATCGGGGTGCGCGTGGGTAATGAAAATAGCGTCGATTTCCTCCGGAGTGAGGCCTGCATCTTGCATGCTTTCTAAAAGCCTGCCCGTGGAAGGTGCTAAATTACCCGCACCCATATCCACCAAGATCTTGTGCTTACCTGTATCAACGTATAGATAAGCATACGGGGTTGTTATAATTTCCGTGGGCAAGTTATGTGCCTGTAAAGCCGCTTCCACATCTGGAATGGATCCGTTGGCAACCATGGATTCCAATTTATAGTCCACATCACCATCCCAGAGCGAGACGCACTTGATATTCCCTAACTGAAATTGGTAGTAATCAATTTTCATGGTTGTCTCCTTCTTTCATATACTTCACGACTATCGCGGTATCACTACTGATTCTATGGACTCTTGCTAAACAGCCAATTTCCTGTTTATCATACCGAAATGGGAATGGTATATAGTGTTTTGTCTGCATATCCAATAAGGTCTATTTCGATACCTATATATAGTTCCTTCGCGATTCTAACCAATACTTATCTAAATTATATGATAATATCTATTTCCTCACAACCCATCACCAAATACATTTACCTCAAAAATACCCCGTGCGGTGGTCACCTGGTTATGGATGTGGTATTGCACCCATAATGCGAACATGGGAGATATATGACTGTACTAATCATATGAGAGAACACAGGGATGAAAAAGCTATCAACTCCTCTCCCCTGCTTGTTTGAAAGCTAGTTATGATGATGGGGTAACTAGCCTAAAAGTGAATATGGGGGCTGATTAACTATTGAATACCACATCGCTTAGTGGCGATGACCCTGATGGGCATCACCTGGACACCTGGGGAGTGGGGAGTAGGCTACCGTGCTGCCTGCCATTTCGTTTCCTGCTTATTCGTTTGCGGGCTGATACTATGTCTACGTGTACTTATATCCCCTGACTTATTGCATAATGGTCGATGATAGCTGTACATATCTACTTCTCCGACAATTTGTCGAAGGGTTATATATAGTGTGTTGGGGATAGTAAAAGTGAACTTGGGGGGTATAAAGGACAACCAAATATCTTTTCCCTGGTGTCGATGACCCAATAGGGCATCGTCTGGATACCTGGGGAGTGGGGGCAGGTACCTGAGCAGCTTGAATCAATAACCAAAATCCCCCATTCCTGAGAGTTTTAGAGTGGACCTGGCGGGATTCGAACCCGCGACTTCTTCAGTGCGATAGATAAGCAGGTAGGGGAAAAGGGGAAAAATACCGTCTATTACGTCTATTTTGTTCCAAAATCACCATACTGTTCTAGCATATCTGTACCCGAATTGTTCCCGAATTGTACACGCAGCGTACCCGATATGCATTGGTATGAAGCAAGGAATGGCGATCCAAAGCCCTGTCCTGAGGGGGAGATTATGTACATACCTTGTTGTGTTAATGATGATATCTCCCCGTAAATATTATTAATAACTATAATTGTAGCATCCAGTATTCTGCTTGCATTGCTTATCAACTAAGGCTTATCACATGAGATTGGATTCTTTATAAAACATATAACTGGCGGAAACGAGATCATCTGTTATCAGATGTGGAAACTGACATTGGCTTATGCAACCCCCACCTTGATATTAAGAAAGAATGCCACCATTATGGAAAATGAGATGATTCCCGTTGTTGCATGTCGCTCCAGTGGATAATGCTGCTAACTGGTTTATTAGACAAAGGGAACGTTTCTTTTGGGTGAAGAGCTTCCTACGGATTACGAAGACGAATTCCTCAATCACGGCAAGAGCACGATCCGTCCAGTCACCTGGCCTGTTGCCAACTGAGTGAGAGCGTCATTGACCTGCTCCAGTGGATAACGCCCGGCGATTAGCGGACGCAGCTGCAGCCTGGCAACCAGCTGGACCACCTCAGCTAACTCCTGGCGCGTATTACCGCGCGCCCCCATCAATCGAACCTCCATACTCTGCACGAAACGCTGGTCAAGATTGAGCGTCTTGCCGATGTCAATATAGGCGACCATCACCACTACCCCGCCTGGTTTGACGCACTTGATGGCCGGCTCGAGATCCTCTGCATGAGGCCGGAAAGTCACCACTGCATCCGCCCCTTTACCACCGGTGAGGTTGCGAACCTCTTGGACAAAGTCCCCCGCTCCGCTGTTTACAACATACTGGGCTCCATTATCCTTGGCCATTTCCAGTTTTGACTCTACCGAATCGACCGCAATGACCTCACCCCCACAAGCTCGCCCACACTGGACTGCGTGTAGACCTAATCCCCCTAAACCCATTACCATGAGGGTCTGTGCGGGCTTGAAATCAGCCTGGGTGCGTACTGCATGCCAGCTCGTCGCCACGGCATCGCCAAGAATGGACGCCTCTTCGAAAGATACAACATCCGGAATAGGCACAAGGTTTGCCTCAGGCACTACTACATTTTCGGTAAAACCACCGTCACGGTCGAAGCCAAAGAAGCCACGCCGATTGCTGCACAGGTTCTCGTGACCGGTTAGACAGGGCTCGCACTGGCCGCAATTCATATACATATAGACCACCGCCCGATCTCCTACTCGACGCTGGCGCACCTCAGGACCAATAGCTGCGACCTCGCCTGCGAACTCATGACCCAGGATAATCGGCAGCTTCAACCGGGGGTTCTTTCCGCGGAAAAGCTTGAGGTCAGTCCCACAGACCCCGGCTGCACGAACACGCAACAGGACTTCGGAACCTACCGGATCGCGTAACGCTCTTTCTTCCAAGACCATTGGCTGCTCAAACTCGCGCAATACTATCGCTTTCATGGTTGACTCCTCTACCAATATTTTGGCACACCGCAGGAAATGAGTTCCTCGCACGGATATTTAGTGAGTACCTCATAGCCATTTGCGGTGACCAGCACTTCTTCCTCAATGCGACACCCCTGGCGGCCATCCGGCGTTTGGGCATAGGTCTCCAGAGCGAAGACCATCCCTTCCTGGATGGGGAATGGGTTCGATAATGACTCTATGCGATTGATCCCCGGCTTCTCATGGATCGACAGACCGATGCCATGCCCCGTCGCCAATCCCCTGGCCTCCAGCTCACTGTTTAAGCCCCAGGCTTCATATGTGGGGTAGCGGGATGCAATGTCAGCTGAGGTGATACCCGGCCGTACCACACTTACTGCGTCATAGAGCCAGTCGTACGTCTGACGATAAGCCGCTTTCTGTTCGGGTGTCGGGCGGCCACAGATGAAGGTGCGGTAGTAACAGGTCCGGTAGCCATTATAGGCATGCATCAGATCGAAATAGACCAAATCACCAGGCCGTATGATGCGATCCGAAAATACGTGCGGATGAGGGTTGCTGCGCGGACCTGAGACAACGTTGACGCATTCAACGTCCTCAGACCCCAGGCGATAAAGCGTTTCATTTGCAAGCGCAACCAGCTCGTTCTCCCGCACGCCGGGTCTGATAGAACGGACAATGGTATCGTAAGCTGCGTCTGCCATCGCAGCAGCCACTTTGAGAAGCTGGATCTCGTCCTGGCTCTTGATCAGCCTAGCATCCAGCATGGGCGAACGCGCATCCACTACCACCAGCCCTTCACGGAGCAACGCATCCAGTAATACAACATCCGCAAGGTCAACACCCAGTGGCTCCTTCTCAATCCCATAGTCCTGGAGGATGCCCTTGATGGTGCGGGCAAGGTTTCCGGCAATCTCAGCCCCCTTAGGTCCATCTGCCCGTGTCCAGGTCGGTAGGGCATATCTAACCCGGTCAGCAATCCAGGGAGAATGGAGCTTGTGCGCGAGCGCGGCCGTTCCCATCTCAAAAAGGATGGGGTCCTGACCACGTGGCAGGAGCACGTAGCGATTTAACTTGTCTCTTGCCCACTCACCAATGTGGATACCGGTGAGGTAACGGATATTGTAGAATTCGAAGCACAGGAAAGCACCGATCCCATTCTTGTCCAGCTGCTCCCTGGCGCGACCGAGCCGATACTTACGCAATCTGTCGTAGTCGACCCTGGTTTCCCAATCGACTGCCATGGTTCCCCATGCCATAGTTCGCACCTCCTCTTCCGGATGACCTTATGAGCCTGCCAAAACTCCATTAATATTTGGAATGATGTTCCATATAATAACATATATTCTTAGATTAATTTATTATAGAAATAGACTTCTGTCTCGTTATTTCCCTGCTTATTTTCAATACATTAGGTCGATTTGTGCTCATTTACCATGAAATAGCCCATATCGAGCCCGAGATCAACATAATTATGCCTAAATATCGATTTTATCCGTGAATTTATCTGTCAAATCCCGGTAATATGTCGATATCATGGTATTGACAGACGATAAGACACATGCTATTATACAATAAATTCGGAACAGCAGTTCATTTTTCAATGCATAATAATCACCATAGAGAAAATATTGTTCGATATATTGTTTCATAATTATATTCAGCGTTTTTCATGACGCTGTTTCAGGAGGAATATCAAATGGATGAGTTAGTTGATGGAACGACGGGGGTAAAGGCGGTAAAGAGAGCCCTCGATGTATTGTCATGCTTTTCCCAGGAGTTCCCAGAGTTGAGTTTACTAGAAATCTGTTCCCAGACCGGACTGCCAAAGGCTACGGTTCATCGTATCCTTGCCACGCTGGCGCATGCTGATTTTGTGGTCCAAGACCCTTCAACCAGCATCTACCGGCTGGGTCATAAGCTTATGGTGATGGGCGCCATCGCCCGCAGCCAGATAAATTACCTGGATAAGGCAGAGACGGTCTTCCAGGACTTGGTCCCGGATATCGATGAGACGGTCGCAGTGGCGAGCCTGGATGGGGACCATCATATTTGTACGCTGGTGGTAGAACCGGAAAGGTCGGTTCGGGTGACTACGACCGTAGGTGTCCGTCGACCATGTTACTTCGGTGCCGCCGGCCTGGTTCTGCTGGCATATCAACCCGATTCTATCCTCGATGAAATCCTGCCCGCAGACAAATTGGAGGCTTTCACTGTTTGGTCAATCACTGATCCGGCCAACTACCGGCGGCGATTGAGCAGTGTCCGTGAGCATGGGTATGCCATCGAGAAAGGTGAGGCATTCCCTGACGTGACTGCTCTGGCTGCCCCGATCTTCGACTACCAGGGAAAAGTAGTTGCCGCTGCGGCTATCGTAGCGCCAACTCATCGAGTTCCTGACGATAGGATATATGTTTTGCTAAATAAGCTTACCGAGGCCACAAGCCGCATATCTCGAGAACTGGGTGCATCCCAGAACTCGCCTGTGTCGGTGTCCGCCTCCGGATAATTTGACCAGGATCGCTAAATCGACGATCCACAAAGCAGGAGCGCTGTCGATGCTCCCAAAAGCTTGGGTTCCATCGTACGTGCAGCCCTCCCATGACCATCTTGCCGTGTTGACCACACGCAAGCACATTATCGTTTCAAGAAGGAGCATTATATGTCTTGGGGAACAATGGCTGTCGATTGGGAGACCAGAGTAGACTATGATCGGCTACGCGCTTACCGGTTAAACAGAGCCAAGGAACAATTAGAGCAGCGTAAGTTTGGTGCTTACCTGTGCTTCGATTTTAATAACATTCGCTACCTCACCGGCGTTCATATCGGCGAGTGGGCGCGTGATAAAATGCATCGCTACGCACTCTTGCCACGTGGAACCGAGCCTTTTCTCTTTGAGTCGGGATCCGCCACGAAAGCCCGCCAGATCTATTCCCCATGGATAGCCGATCGAGTACGCCCTGCCATAACCTGGTCAAGGGGAGGCATCCCCAATTTCGACAAGGCAGCCGACCGACTGGCAACCTCGATTAAGCAGATCATGACCGATTATGGGGTTGAGAAAGAGCCGCTGGCGATCGACTGGACTGATATTGTCCTACTGGATGCTTTGCGCCGGGCGGGCATTGAGACCATTGTTGACGCCCAGGACAGCCTGCTGGAGGCTCGTTTGATCAAGTCTCCGGATGAGGTGCAATTATTAAAGACCGCCGCTTCAATGGCCGATGCCGCCTATGACACCCTGGTGCGATCGATCAGGCCGGGGATCAAGGAAAATGAGCTCGTGGGGCTGGTTTGCCAGACCCTCTATAGTTTGGGATCGGACGACGTGGAATGCGTAAATGTCGTCTCCGGACCCCGCAGCAGTCCCCATCCCCACGTATTTTCTGACCGCATCATCCGACCCGGCGATTTTGTCTTCTTCGATGTCATCCATTCCTTCAACGGTTACCGGACCTGCTACTACCGCTCATTCATCTGTGGTCGGCCTACTTCCGAGCAAAAAGCGGCTTACCACCAGGCTTACGAATGGCTATATCAGGCCATTGATATGGTGCAGCCAGGAGTGACTTCACGCGAGATTGCCTTGAGCTGGCCGGAGTGCACCACCTGGGGTTTGAGCTCGGAGGCGGAGGCGATTGGGATGGCAATCGGGCATGGCATCGGTCTGTCGATCCACGAGCGGCCGTTTATCAGCCGGCTGTGCTCCCTCGACTCCCCCTTCACCTTACAAAAGGGGATGGTCATCGCCATGGAGACCTATGCACAAACCCCGGATGGCAAACATGGGGCGCGCATTGAGGAAGAGATCCTGGTAACCGAGGATGGACACGAAGTGATTACCAAATATCCCTCTGAGGAGCTCATCTCCTGCGGGGTACCGGTGTACTGGTAATGTCAAACGATATTGTAGCCTTCAAACTGGCACACAAATAAAGCGAGACTGCGCTTATATGTGTGGAAACGACAAGGAAAGGAGGTCAAAGGGGATAAGATGGCAGACGGACGATAAGGATGTCGAAGCCTTTTCGTCATGCACTAAGTATTTCATGAGGAGAATGATTGTATAAGCAAGGAGTGAGGGATTTTACACTGATCCTTCCAAAAATCGACTAGATCAAACTATGGAGGAACCGGATGAAAATCACAAGAATGAGGCTGATTAGCCTGACAATTCTATTCGTAATGATGACTCTGAGTGTGGGTGGTTGTGCATCACCGACGGCAGCACCGACGGCTGCACCAACCGCAGTGTCACAAGCCCCCGCCTCGACCGCTGCGCCCAAGTCGCTGGTTATTGGCGAGATTGAAACCCTGACGGGTGCATCGTCAGACAATCTTAAGCTCGCTGCAAGCGGCGCTTATCTGGCGCAACAGTATATCAACAACCATGGTGGCATCACCATCAACGGTGAAGTCTACATGGTCGACATCAAGCTTGAAGATAACAAGGGCTCGGCAGATGGCGCTTCCGCCGCCGCTACCAAGCTAATCCAGGATGTGGGTGTCAGGTTCGTCACCGGCAGTGGTCCCCCGCCCCTGACGAACGCCATTGGCGCCGTAGCTGAGCCAGCCGGTGTTCTCTATGCCAGCATCTACAACAACGGCACGAAAGCCGAACAAAACCCGGATAGGAAGTTTACCTTTGTGGCTAACCCTGACAGCTTCGCGGGCCAGATCAGCGCCATGACCTATCTAAAGCAGATCCACCCAGAGGTAAAAACCATCGCCTACGTCTTGATCGATGATGGCCAAATCGCAGACAACACACCTCAGGTGAAGGCATCGGCCGCAAAGCTGGGACTCGAGATCGTCGGTGACATCATTGGTTTTGCGCCGCCTACAGTAGACTTTACCCCCATCGCCCAAAAGGCGGTCGCCCGCGACGCAGATGCGATTATGCTCGGGAATGGCTCTCCCGATTACATGGGTCAGACACTCAAAGCCGCTCGGACGATGGGCTACACCAAGCCGATTTTTGTCTGCTCGATGACCCCGCCCCAAGACATTATGAAAATTGCTGGCCCGGAGGCATCCACCAACTTCTTCGGACATGGTATCTCTGAGCTCGTCGATGTTCCCGATCTCCCGGATATCACCAAAGAAGTGATCGCAATGGCAGTCGCTGACCCCGACATTGGCCGCTTTGATATGATGATGGCTCAGGGCTTTGATGCCATCTATACCATGGTGCAGGCGATTGAGCATGCCCAAAGCCTCGATCCACAGGTCGTGGCTGCAGCCTGGGAGAAAATGGACACCATCAACACCGTTTTCGGACCTGGCCATATGGGTGGTCTCCAAACCTACGGGATTAATCACAGCGTCTACACCAAGCTGCCGATCTTAAGGCTTGAGAACAATCAACTGATGTGGGGCTCCTGGGAAGAGACGGGTCTTCCCTAATCTCCGGATGAATCCGGTCAGAAAACCTTTCCTGCACATCTTTTAGAATTACAGGTACGCAAGGTAGTTACTATCGGGTCAGACCACAACGGGGATGTGGTCTGACCCGCCAAAGCCTCTCCCACCACGGACACTGAAATCGGAGGCTGATTTTCATGGATACATTAATTACATGTTCAGTGAATGGTCTGGTGCTATCCGCGATCTATATACTGGTAGCGCTGGGTTTTAGCCTCCAGCTCAGCATCATGGGCATTTTCAACTTTGCCCATGGTGCGATTTATATGGTCGGGGCTTATGTCACCTACGGGCTTTCCGTTGGACTGGGTTTAAATCCGTGGGTTTCTTTACTCCTATCGGTGATCCTGGTAGGTGCCTTCGGGCTATTTGTGGAAAGGTTCTGCTTCCGGCCATTTCAGTCCCAGATAACCCGTATGATTGTGATGGCGATCGCCCTGATCTTGATCCTTCAGACGGCCGTGGAAGTCACACTTGGTGGGGTTACCCGGGCATTGCCTGCCTTTGTGCCGGGGATACTTAGAGTTGGGTTTATCTCGGTGGATGCCGAACGAATCTTCACCTTCTGCATTGGTGCGGTTCTCATGGCATCGATGACCTACTTGATCCAAAAGACAAAAATCGGACAGCAGATGCTGGCGGTAGCCCAGGATGCGGAAGGTGCAGCATTGCAGGGGATCGACACACACCGAACCGCTGCTACTGCCACAGTAATTGCATGCGCCACTGCGGCATTATCCGGGTCATTGATGGCAACGATCTTCAGCATGAATCCATTCATGGGCGACAACATATTATTGAAAGCCATCCAGGTGACCATCCTGAGCGGCATCGGCAGTATCGGCGGTATCCTAGCCGGAGGGCTCATCATGGGACTGCTGAATGCATTTTTACCCGTGCTCACCGAAGCATCCATTGGCGAGCTGATCACCATCCTCATTGTGATCCTTATCCTGCTCATCCGCCCCAAAGGGCTCTTTGGTTATGAGCTGTTCTAATCGCGGGAGGCATACATGCCCATAGGATCGTCACCAAAGCAGCGTAAAAGGATCACATCAATTGTTTTCTATGCTACCATAATTATTTTTCTGGCCCTCCTGCCCCAGCTGGGTTTACCAGTCTACCCGATGCACACCCTGATCGGTGTTTTTATCTGGATCATCGTCGCCAGTAGCTTGCGCTTGCTGGATCTGTCGGGTCAGGGCTCAATCGGCCATGCGGCTTTTATGGCGATCGGTGCCTACACCTCCGGCATACTGGCAAAGTTCCTCGGTTGGTCACCGTGGATCACCATGCCGATCGGAGTCCTCGCCACAGGAGTGATTGCCTTTCTAGTGGCAATCCCCTTCACTCGCGTGAGAGGCATCTACTTTACCATGGTGAGCCTGTTCTTTGGGATCGGTGTGTTAGCCGTCAATCAAGTTTTCAGTAAATTCACCGGTGGTTACTCGGGTATCGGCTCCATTCCAATGCTGTTCGGCTACAACAAGACACCGTATTATTATTTCTGCCTGGCACTTCTGGTCATATGCCTGAGTATCATTTACCGCATGGAGCACAGCCGTATCGGCCTCACCTGGAAGGCTGTGGCTCAATCCCATGCCGTAGCCTCGAGCATCGGCATCAATGAAGCCTGGCAGAGGATCCTTTGCCTGGGTGTAAGCTGCTGCATTGCAGGGATTGCTGGGGTTGCATATGCGCATTATTACTCGTTGCTGACTCAAGAGACCTTTAGCTTTAATACCAGCATTAACGTGTTTGTCTACATGACGGTGGGCGGTCCGCGCTATTTTGCCGGCCCAATACTCGGGACGGCTGCACTCATCCTCATCCCAGAGCAGCTCCGTTCCCTGAGGGAATATGTTCCATTCATATTTGCCGGGATACTGCTGATTGTATTATTCTTAATGCCTCAAGGATTGGCTGGCTTGCCTGACCAGTTCAGGCAGAGGTTTGCCCGGTCACCGAAGGTTAAATCGCTACCGGCTGAGGAAGGAGTGAGCAAGCGTGCTCCTTGACATCACCAGTCTGACGAAGAACTTTGGTGGTTTGGTAGCTGTCAATCAATTCTGCATGAGTGTCAGTGAGGGTCAGATCGTAGGGTTGATCGGACCAAATGGCGCCGGTAAGACTACCGTCTTTAACCTCATCACCGGCGTCATTCGCCCAACATCAGGTAAGGTCGAGTTTGACGGCAAAGATGTGACCGGGAAAAGACCCCACACCCTGGCAAGTTACGGCATTGGTCGCACCTTCCAGCTCACGCCGCTCTTCACCGAATTCACGACTCTTGAAAACGTGGTAGCTTCCTACTATCTCCATCCACGCTCCAGCTTCTGGGGTGCCTTTTTCAATACTCCCACATACCGACATAACGAAGCCTTCGCTCTGGAGCAATCGCTCAAGATCCTTGATCTGGTTGGGTTGAGCAAGGTGAAGGATGAGCTGGCCAGGAATCTGCCGCACGGATATCAGAAGATGCTGGGGATTGCCCGAGCTCTTGCGGTGCAGCCACGCTTGCTCATGCTGGATGAGCCGTTGGGTGGCATGAACATGGATGAAATCGCCTTCACCATGGATGTTATGGCGAAGGTACGCCGCCAGGGGATGACCATCCTGGTAATCGAACACAATATGCAGATATTGGATCTCTGCGACCATGTGGTGGCCATAAACTTCGGTCAGAAGATCGGCGAAGGCACCGTGGAAGAGGTGAGGAATAATCCAGATGTCATCAAAGCGTACCTGGGAGAGCAAAATGTTGCTTAAGGTCAGCAACCTCACGGTACACTACGGCAAAGCCGTGGCACTTGAGAACGTCTCTATGGAAGTAACCGAGGGTTCTGTGGTTACACTGGTTGGCGCCAATGGGGCGGGTAAGACTACCTTGCTGAGGACGATGTCTGGTTTGATCCCTGCCACTTCAGGCGAGATCTGGTTTCAAGGCACAAAGATCAACGGTCTGGAAGCCCCCAAGATTGTCAAGCTTGGTCTTGTGCACATCCCCCAAGGCCGCAGGCTGTTCCCTCATCTTACGGTTTTGAGTAATCTTAAGCTTGGGGCGAGCTTGCGGAAAGACCAGCAGGCTGTAAATAAAGATCTGGAAAACGTCTTCCAGCACTTCCCGCGCCTGTTTGAAAGACGTAATCAAAATGCCGGTACCCTTAGCGGCGGCGAGCAGCAAATGGTGGCCATCGGCCGGGGTCTGATGGCAGACCCGAAGCTTCTCCTGATGGATGAACCCTCGCTCGGTCTGGCACCCTTGATGGTTGCCGAGCTCGTCCCGGTGATCAAGTATATCCATGAGCGCGGGATCAGCGTTCTGCTCGTCGAGCAGAACGTCTCGCTGGCACTGGGAGTGGCTAGCAAGGGCTACGCTCTGCAGGTTGGTAGAATCGTTCTGGAAGGGGATATCGAGCAATTCAAGACCAGTGAGGTAGTCAAGGCGGCTTATCTGGGAAAATGAGGTTCATAGTGCCAAGTAGCAACCTGGCGGCAACAATTTCCAGGTAGTGAATGTTTGGGTGCGGTCTATATGGGCTCCGCGCATGCAAAGACCCTTCTTATTCTTCTAACTAGGAATATTTTTAGGATGCGGTATGGTTCTCATCGATACATAACACACTAGGGCTTATGGTGCCCCAGTGTTGATCTTTAGATTCATATTTAAGGAATAAATTGAGGGATTTATCCGGGAAGAACGATGGAAGTATCCCAATACTAGTTTGGATGAGACCCGCCACCCCTTCCAGGGTTAGCTAGCCATGACCGCCATGGCAGCTTTAACCACGTCTGCCTCCTGGGGAACGTAGGCATCTTCCAGCGGTGGGCTGAAGGGCACAGGCACCCAGGGTGCACCTACCCTCTTGATCGGCGCATCCAGGTAGCCCAGGGCTTTCTCGGCTACCACTGCAGCCACTTCGCCTCCAAAGCCACCGCGCACCGGCGCTTCGTGTACGATCACGAGACGACCCGTCTTTTTCACTGAAGATAAGATTGTATCCTCATCCAGCGGTTGCAGCGAGCGCAGGTCGATGACCTCTGCACTCACACCCTGGATCTCAAGGGTTTTGGCAGCTGCCAGCGAGACGTCAACCATCCGACCGAAGGCGACCAGGGTCAGGTTGGATCCCTGGCGCTTGACATCGGCCACTCCGATGGGGAGCAGGTACTCGCCCTCGGGCACTTCACCCTTCTTGGCATACAACATCTTGTGCTCAAGGAAGAGAACCGGGTTCGGTGAACGAATGGCTGTCTTCAGTAACCCCTTGGCGTCGTAAGCCGTCGAGGGCATCACGATGGTCAGTCCCGGCACGTTGGTAAGGTACGACTCGATACTCTGGCTATGGTGTGCACCCGAGCGCCGTCCGGCACCGTAGGCAGCCAGGCGTATAACCAGCGGCGCAGTGACTTCCCCGCCCGACATATAGTAGACCTTGGCTGCATGGTTCACGATGGCATCCATGGCAATGGTGACAAAATCAGCGAACATCACCTCCACGACCGGTCGCATCCCCATCATTGCCGCTCCTACACCCGCCCCAACGAGGGCTGATTCACTTAGCGGGGTGTCGAAGATACGCCCCTCGCCAAACTCTTCGTATAGACCAGTTGTAACCAGAAAGTTTCCTCCATGTTCAGCCACGTCCTCGCCCATCAGAAAGACACGTGGATCCCTGCGCATTTCTTCGGCGAGTGCCTCACGGATAGCATCGCGATACATTATCTCTCTCATTATCGCCTCCCCCCGACCAGTGCCGGGTCTTCAGGTGCATAGGCTCCTTCACTAACTTCCTCAGCCAGCGGGAAGGGACTTTCTTCTGCATACCGGATGGATGCCTCGATCTCCACCTTCGCCACCGCAGCTATGCTCTCCTTACCAGCATCATCGAGTAGCCCCCGTTTTAACAAGAGAGCCTCGAAGCGCAGGATAGGATCTTTTTCCTGCCACCTAGCAAGCTCGGCGGGGTCACGTAGGTATTCAGGAGACCTAGCCTCGCAGTGGCTGCGATAGCGATAAGTAACGCATTCGAGGAGGGTAGGTCCCTCACCCGCCCGAGCACGGGCTATGGCATGTTGCACAGCCTCGTAAACCGCCAGGACATCATTGCCGTCAAGCCGCTGACCGGGGAAGCCATAACCCTCAGCCCGACAGGCAAAGTTGCTACCGGCAAAGTGTTTTTCCAGGGGTGTGTACTCAGCATAGCCGTTGTTTTCCAGCACGAAGATGATCGGAAGCTTGAACACCCCCGCAAAGTTAAGTCCCTCGTGGAAGTCACCCCGCTGGGCTGCTCCATCGCCGAAAAAGTTAACCACGACATGATCTTTCTTTTGCAGCTTAAACGCAAGTGCTGCACCAACCGCCACGGTAATATCGGAACCGATCAGCCCTGTGCCCAATAACACACCACGCTCAGGATCTGCCATGTGGTGGGTAGTGGACTTGCCCCGTGCCGGTCCGTTAACCTTGCCGAAGATACCGGCCATTTGCACTTTGGTAGGAACACCCTTGACGATAAACGCCCCGCGTGTGCGTAGGGATGGCATCACCTGGTCCTGTGAGCGTAGACCGTAACAGGCTCCGATGGCGATGGCTTCCTGACCCTGGCTACCATGTGGCAGCTCGATTACACCCCCGTGACCCCATAGCGCACACAGCCGGTCTTCGAATTCGCGCGTCAATATCAACAGGCGGTACATCTCGAGCAAGTCGCGGGATTCAAGTTGGTCAATATAAGCCATATCTGTTCACCTTTATTCGAGCTCTACTCTGGGGCATCACGATCCCTGTTGTTGCTTTATTCTGGCTTTTCCAGGCGGTTCTTCACTGCCTGTAGGAACTGTACGGCGGTGGCACCATCCACCGCCCGGTGGTCGTAGGAGAGGCAAAGGTACATTACCATCGCCGCAACGACCTGCCCCTGGCGCACCACCGCTGCTTCCGCCACCTTGCCCATGCCGAGAACTGCAACTTCGGGTAAGTTGATGATCGGTGTAAATAGCAGCGAGCCGAAGACACCTGAGTTGGTCACGGTGAAGGTGCTGCCTTTCATATCATCCGGCGTCAGCTGACCAGCCCGGCCTTTGACACCCAGATTGTTGATCTCCTGGTCGATCTCGCCCACGCTCTTGCGGTCAACATTTCGGATCACGGGCACTACCAACGCCCCCTCTATCGCGACAGCGACCCCCATATGGATGGGGCGTTTTACAAGGATCCGGTCTTCAGCCACCCACGCATTGAGCAGTGGGAATTCACGCAGTGCCTGTGCAGTCGCCCAGGCCACATAAGCCGTATAAGAGAATTTCGTCGTCGAGCGAACCCGAACGACCTGCCCCATGTCGACATCCATCACCGTGGTGACATCCGCTGCTGTTCGCCGGCTGAGTGCCATGCGCTCGGCAATCCGCCCCCGTTGACCCGTAAGAGGGATCACCTGTACGTCCTCAGTCTCACTCATCGCTGGAACGGCACGTTTATCTTTGAAGGCGTGCACGTCTTTCTCTGTGACAAGGCCATCTTCGCCAGTCCCCGGTACCTGGGTTACATCAATGCCCAGCTCTTGTGCCAGGCGCTTGGCAGCAGGAGAAATGGGTCTGCGTCCTGCGGTAATGGTCGGGGTAGTTGGCATAGAAGTTCCGGCCGGAGCAGGTTGCGATGGTGTCGAATCATCCAGAAGTGTAACCCGCTCGCCTGCGTCAGCGATGATGGCCAGGAGGGTGTCTACATCCACTTCCGTTCCTGCTTCCACCAGGATCTTGTGGAGGATGCCTCCTTGTGGAGCCTCCAGCTCGTGGGTTGCCTTGTCACTTTCCACAATCACCAACACAGCACCTTTGTCGACCGAATCGCCTTCATTAATTAGCCATTCCACGACCCTTCCCTGGATCATTGATTGGGAGAGCACAGGCATGCGTACTTCATGCGGCATAATCTTCCTCCAATGTTGCCTGCCACGCCATACCCATTTTGATAATGGCGTTGGCCGTCAGGTTACTTTCGTGGTTTATTGTCACTGGCTTAATTGGATCCTTTATCAATTTTTGACAAGGTATTCCATTCAGGCGACAAATTTCTAAGTTACTATTCAATAAAAAACGGAATGCTGTCTCATAATTTTGACGTTATCGATATCATAGCACAATCCTTACTAGCTTGTCAATAGTTCTTGACTGCATTTGTTGGGCGTAAACAGGTGAATTTGGCGTCATGAGCCTTATCGGGGGCGTTAATGGGTCAATTTATGGGTTGATGATACTTGCCAACGCGAAATAAGGTTATTGACACCTGCTTTTCCCTGTGTTAATATACATATAATTTTGGAACCATGGTTCATTTTTATACCTGGTAATTAAATTGGCAAGCTACTCATAAAATCGACGCGTATGTCCGCCCATCCGTATGGATACCGGTTTTTCATTCTGGCGATGCGCAATCCAATCTACCAGTCAGATATCTCGGATGACACTTCGCGCTAGATGCTCTAAAGTTTTTTATAGCACAGTACCAGCTGTACGGATTGCTGGCGTCTGTGTTAGGAGAAAATGCGAATTATGACTTCCATGCTTGGGCAAATTAAAGTTGACCAGATAGGATTGGTGGTCAAGGACCTTGATCTGGCACTGGAGAGTTATTGTCGGATTACTGGTATAGGCCCCTGGAACGTATACACAACCGGCGCACCGCCACTTAGCTGTGTCTATCATGGACACCCAGCCAGGTACAAAATTCGGCTTGCCACCGCAAGATCAGGCCCGTTGCAAATGGAACTAATCGAATATGTTTCGGGTGATACCATCCATAGGGATTTCATCGCCTCCGGACGCGAGGGTGTTGAGCATGTAGGAATCTTCATACCTGATCTGGACGAAGCATTGCAACCCTACCTAGAAATGGGGATAGGCATTCTGCAACAAGCCGAAGGCTTGGGGGTGAAAGGCGATGGACGTTACGCTTACCTGGACACTGAGCCAATTCTGGGCACCATTCTGGAGCTGATCCAGAGTTCCTCGCAACCCGTTCCACCTGAGCGAATTTATCCAATGATATACTAAACCCAACAGAAGGAAAAATAAAATGACAGAGTCGCTGAAGAGAGGTATCCAAATAAATGTGGCCGATGCCCCATGTGTCGAGCCCCCCAAGCACACCAAGGCGCTGTGCTGGACGTTCATCACCCCCAAGATGCAAAAAAACAAAGCATTTGAGCTGATGCTCACGACGGTTCAACCAGGCGGTGGCGCAGAGATTGTTACTCACGCAACGGAACATGCTTACTATGTCATCTCCGGCCGAATGCAGGCCACTATAGAAGGCCAGGTGTATAATCTAGGTCCGGGTAGTTGCCTATATATGGACAAGGAGGCCGCTCATGGCTTGCAGGTAGTCGGTGATGAACCCGTCAGCTTTATCGTTATTTTTGCCCCTGCACGCCAATACGCCTGAACCCACGACGGTCTCGCGAGGAATTTATCGGTAAAATGATCCAAGAGATGGAAAAAAGCGAAGAATACGGATCCCTGGTAGGATTTACAGCACTGGCACCAATAGCCGTCGGCGGTCTGGTGGGCTTACTGGTGGCATCCAGCTCCAGACAAGCTGCTGGGATAGATTGGGCTGCCATCGTCGTGCTGGTGACTGGACTCCTGGCATTGGTCATCTCCTTGTTTCATCTGGGGCGGCCATGGCGGGCTCCCCTGGCATTGATACGCCTCGCCTCATCCTGGTTAAGCCGCGAGGTTATCCTTTTTGGGTTATTCTTGTTCACCCTGGGATGCTATGCCTTTTTGCCACTCCTGACCCAGGAGAACCTGGGACGGTATTTCGTCGGTTTGACCGGTGCTACCATCGGTCTGGTTGGGACGGTTGCGACGGGCGCAACCTATCGCCTCCGCGCCCGCCCATCCTGGGACCAGTCGTTGACCATCGTTTCCTTCCCTTTAGGTGCGCTTTCCACAGGGTCGCTATTTGGATTTTTCGTTGCGCGGCAGTTCGCCGTGAACTCGCAAGTCTCAAGCTATGTGTGGGTCGGTGTTGCACTGCTTCTGATGCTCGCTGCGGTTGTGACCTGGCTGCGTTCCACAGCCCGGCACCCTGATATTATGGAAACTCGCCTCAGCCGTCAGCTGGCTTTGGAGTCCTACCTCTGGTTGTTAATCCTGCGGATAGTAGCAGTCGTAGTTGCTATAGTGTTAATCGGGATGGGCGGTGAGGCGATGTTTTACGCCTGGATACCCGCTCTCCTGGGTGAGTTTGCCGACCGGTTTCTATTTTTCAAAACTGTGGTTCCTGTCACATTCATAGGCCGTTATTTATGATGGACACACCCTCAGAGATGCGCACTCAAGTGCAATCACGTGCGTCAAGCTATGCTTTCCTCGCCTGGCTGTTCCTTGAGCAACCGGATATTGATTTTGTCACTCACCTACTTGCAGATGACTTGCAGGATAGCCTTGGCTCACTCTCATCCTCCTCATTGGCAGACTCTAGGATGATCACAGGGTTACAGATGATGCGCTCATCCCTGCAGGTGCAAACCCCCTGCACGATTGAGGACACCTGCCTGGCTCTTGCGGTGGAACGCACGCGCTTGTTGCGCGGTGTCTCGCGTGATTATGGTCCACCCCCTCCCTACGAAAGCCTCTACCGCTCGCCTGAGCCAAGCGGTGGGATCTCCTTCCTGGTACAAGTGGCGGAGTACTATCGCTATGCCCAGATTGATCTCTCAGCTGAGCGTGCAGACAGTCTCGATTATCTCGGGCTCGAGCTGGATTTTATGCGCCTGCTATGCGAGGAAGAGATGCGCTCATTACGCCATGGTGATTCCGATGAAGCAGAAGGTTTTGCCCGCCTCCAACATCGGTTTTTGCAGGAGCACTTGCTGACCTGGGCTCCACGATATTGCGAATCATTGTTATCCCATTCGGCAGCCGGGTTTTATCATGGCGTAGCTCAGCTGCTGCTTGGCTTTCTCGAAGAGCAGTCCAGGATCGAGGCCGAGCACCGCTACGAAAGCCAGGAGCTATCAAGTGTGCCTCAGCCTGGTGTTGGGAGAGGAAGGTAGACAGCCATGCCAAAAGGACAGCCCCAGCCTGCTGGTCTGGCAAGCATCATTGAGCGCATTTTTAATCGACCCTTTGGGGTCCTGGCCAGGGATGCTAAGGTCGCAGATAAACCGTCCGTGGAAACCAGGGTTACCGCTTGCCGCATGTGTGGCAACAAGGCTTGGTGCACCGCCATAGTCAGGATTCAGGATGGAGTGGTAGTTGGAATTGAGGGCGATCCGTCTAACCCTGTGAGCCAGGGCAAGCTATGCTCCCGTGGTCAGGCAGCCATCTTCAACCTGTATAACCCCTACCGCGTCAAAGCCCCTATGAAACGTACCAATCCGCGCAAAGGATTGGATGAAGACCCGGGCTGGGTGGAGATCAGTTGGGAAGAAGCCTTGAGCACGGTTGCCGAAAGGTTGCGGAAGATTCGGGAGGATGATCCGCGAAAATTTGCCCATATGTGGGGGTTCGGCGGTGACTGGTGGGTCGTACAGCACGAGGCTTTTCTACCCGCTTTCGGCACGCCTAACTTACTGCGCTCTCATGGTGTTCTTTGCCCGGTGCACTACGGTTGCTCACTCGTCCAGGGGACGATGCTTGACAAGCAGGATGTCGAGTATTGCCAGTACCTCATTACCATTGGTGGTTCGCTTGGACCCAATATCGGCAGCTCACACTCCATACGCGCTCTGGCAGGAGCCCGTGAGCGAGGAATCAAGATGGTTGTCGTCGACCCTCGCTGCAGCCACGAGGCTACCATGGCGCACGAGTGGATCCCCATTCGACCGGGCACAGACCTGGCATTCGCCCTCGCCCTGCTCAACGTAGTGCTTAACGAAGTTTGTATTTTCGACGAGCCATTCTTGAAGCAACGGACGAATGCGGTCTACCTGATCGGCGACGATGGCTATTACGCCACCGATGTTGCCACAGGCAAGCCGCTGATTTGGGACCCATTGGACTCTACAGCTAAGACTTTCGACAATCCTTCGGTCAGGGACTTCGCTCTGGAAGGCAGCTATCAGGTCAACGGACGGTCTCTCACGACGGCCTTCACGCTCGTCAAAGAGGCAGTACGTGGTTATAGCCCCGAGTGGGCTGAGGCGATCACGACAGTGCCTGCGGGAACCATTCGTCGTATCGCCAGGGAGTTCGTTGAGGCGGCACATATTGGGGAAACTATTACATTGGATGGGGTCGAGTTCCCCTACCGACCGGCATTGGTGAAGGGCGAACGCGGCTCACTCGGCAAGTTTGGCGGTGCGTACCAACACCTGGTCCACAAGATGCTCAACATGGTAGTGGGTGCCCTGGACGTGCCGGGTGGCGATTTGGGTTCGGAGACTGGACCGGTTCTCAGACCAGGACCCGATGGCGTCGTCGCTCCCAAAAGGGAAGCGATACCGGTGCCATTCAAGTACCCGCCCGATGTAGATCTCGCCCAGTACTATCCCAACCGCCATACATTACCCCACATGGCATGGAAAGTGGTCTTGGACCCCACCAAATACGGCGTCCCTTACGAGCTTGAAGCCCTCATGATCTATGGGGGCAACCCTATTACCAACAACTCCGACCCCGATGAGGCAATTGCTGCGCTTTGCAAGATCCCCTTCGTGGTGAACATAGCCTATATTTACGACGAAGCCGCCGAGCTCTCAGACATTCTCCTGCCGGAGCCGGCTTTATTTGAACGCTACGGAATACAGGCGCTTGGCACCGGGCATTTCGTTCAAGCCCAGGATGCAAGCATGCTGCAGACCACCGGCGTCCTGGCGCGCATGCCAGTCATTCCATTGCAGCACAAGACTCGTCAGGCCGACGATATTTACCTGGAGCTTGCCGAGCGTGTCGGTTTTCTATATGGTGAGGGCGGGCTTAACGACCATCTGAACCAATTCTGGGAGATTCAAGACCCACACAAGCTGAAGCTCGATAAGCGCTACAACACTGCGGAGATACTGGATCGAGTCCTGAAATCCAAGTTCGAGGTGGAGCAAGGACTTGAGTATTTCCGAGACTCTGGTCTTTACTATAAAACGAGGAGTATGGCGGAATCCTACAATTATTACTACTACCCTCAGGGCACGACGCGCTACCCCTTCTACTTTGAGCATATGTTGCGAACAGGCGATACGTTACGACGGAATCTGGCGGAGCATAACCTGACCATCCCAGGACAGAACATGGCCGAGGTATGGCGCTTCTACCAGGCTGTTCCTCAATGGGTCGGACGCCCAGATGAAAAAATACCTGCCGAGTACGACCTGGTTGCCATGAATTGGGCGACACCCCAGTTCCGCATGAACTGCGCCGACCAGACTGGCAACCCGCTCCTCAATGAAGTAGTCGATGAGTGTGACCCCTACCAGTTCGTCGTCTTGATGAACCGGGAAACCGCCGCGCACAAAGGTCTGTGCGAGGGGGATGAGGTGATTATTGAAGCATACTGGGGTGGCACAGCCCAGGGAGTGTTGAAGCTCACAAGCCTTCTGCATCCCGATGCGCTGGGGGTGCCAGCGATCCACGGTTTCCGCTCCATGCACCGGAACCCGGTGACGAGAAGAGGACCCCATTTCAACTCTCTCCTCAATAACGCCGAGGGGACGTTCGATCCGCTGCACGGTGGTATTGACCGGAATCCCCGAGTCAGGGTCTTCCGGGTAGGAGCCGGCAAACCATGAGATATGGCATGGTCATCGACCTGCGCAAGTGTGTGGGCTGCAATGCCTGCACAGTGGCCTGTAAGCAGGAGAACGCCACTCCGCCAGGGGTCTTCTGGAGCAAAGTCCTCCAGTACGAAACCGGTGATTACCCGCAGGCACACTTGCGCTTCCTGCCGATGTTATGTATGCACTGCCAGGTTGCACCTTGCCTCGAGGTATGCCCCACAGGCGCCACTTATCGCGCCGAGGGCGGATTGGTGTTGGTAAACGATAATCTCTGCGTAGCCTGTCGCTATTGCATCATGGCCTGCCCGTATGAAGCTCGAAGTTACAATGCTACCCGCCCCCGGGAGTACTATTCCGGTCAGGGAATGACGGAATACGAAACATTAGGCTATACGCAACATCCCAAGGGGTCGATCGAAAAGTGTACTTTCTGCGCCCATCGTTTGCGAGTGGGCAAAGAGCCAGCCTGCGTGGCGACCTGCCCAAGTAGTGCCAGGGTCTTTGGCGACCTGGATAACCCCGAATCTGAGGTATCCAGGCCGGTGGCAAGTGGTTTAGCCAAACCCCGATTGGAGGAGCAGGGAACCAAACCTTCTGTGTTCTATATTGATGAGGATTCTTAATGCTCGTCTGACTGCTTAGAAAGTATTTTTTTACCTGTGATAAGTAGGAAACTTAGCTATCGTAAGGGGCTTTAGAATCGTCAGAGTTTTGCTGTCGAACTGATCAATTGCATAATAAATAATTAACTTGCGTGCTCGTCATGACTATTTCACATCGTGGTCCACTGTCGTAAATGCCAGTTGGGAAATATCCCCCATTCATCAACATAACCTTCAACGGAGTTTCAAAGCGCACCTAAATTAAGCTGGTTTGCACCAGTCAGGTTCGATGATCTTCATCACACATAAGCCAGTAAGATACTCAATCATGGCAACCCGGTGATCATCGTTTCTCGCCGGTTAGGTCATGCGAGAACCTCAATTACAATGAACGTCTATCGTCACCTCCATCCGAGTATACAGGACGAGGCTGTTGAACTGATTGATGATCTGGTTACACCGACTGAAGTGAAGCTTGACGAACCAATCACCAAAAAATGATCGCGTTGCACATGACTGCACACGATTTTAGTTATAGCCCCCAACACCAATCCATAACCCCCATATGTAGGCATGTTAAAACAGAATCCCCCAATGGTGGTGATATTCAAGTGGACCTGGCGGGATTCGAACCCGCGGCTTCTTCAGTGCGATAGACAAGCAGGTAGGGGAAAAGGGGGGAAATGCCGTCTATTACGTCTAGGATATACCATTATCACCATACTGTTTGAGCATATCTGTACCCGAATTGTTCCCGCAGTATGAAGCAATGAAAGGCGACCTGCAGCCCTGTCCAAAGGGGGAATAATATACATGAGGTGGATTCGCGATCAGTTATATCCCCATGAAAATTAAAATGCACATAAAAATTTTCAAACTAGCTGACAAAATAATGGAGTCTCGTAACTGTATTCGAGGTTGCTAGGTTAATTAGTATTCAATCCAACAGTCAGACACAACAGCTTGGAGTTAACATGTTACGGAAGTGTTTTGAGGTAGTCGATCAAGTCAGCCAGGTCGTCGTTGCCGATGTTCCAGCGCGGCATATCCGTATTCAACTGCGTGGTGTCGGGGTCTTTACCTTCTGTAACCGCCAGGCGAAATTTTTCGGGATCGAACTCGTCTTCCAAAGTTGACCAGCGGATGTCTTTTGCATCCATTTCTTGCATCATACCCATACTGTGTACGCCACCACGACCATCAGGTCCATGACAAGATGCGCAGGCAAGTTGGCCACTCATCATCATCCACCCATTGGAAGAAGGACCACCTGTATAGGTTATATCGGTTCCGCGGTCGCTGGTGGCAGTGAAATAAATGCGTTCACCATTCGTATCGAAAACTCCATCCCCCCAGCCGGTACCCACGGGGCTCGTTGTTGGGTTACCAAGCCCACATGCAGTGAGCAGCAAAGTCGTCGCCATCACAAGTGATGCAATGATAATTACTTTTTTTCTTCTCATTGTATCCCTCCCATTTTGACATCATTGTAATTTTATAGCTGACGATATTCGCCTATCCTCAGTATTTATCGTGTCTTTCCATAACAGGATTTCTAAAAATGTACCCTTGTTATGATTTCATTATAATCTGAATAAATTGTTGTGGATCTTGGTTAAACTCATCACGGCAACCCCTAGCACAGAAATAGTAGAATTGGCCATCCCATTCAATACTGATCGCTTTCTCTTTTTCAATTGTCATTCCGCACACTGGATCAGTCGCCATTTCCACCATCTCTTTAAACTGTCCA